>ERZ825525.2164-NODE-2164-length-13576-cov-3.000000_pt1 | contig 13576 bp, 22 predicted proteins | sample MGYA00519930_ERZ825525 | MGnify/ENA primary metagenome ERZ825525 (study PRJEB31778, sample SAMEA3449203) | human gut metagenome | biome: human gut; feature: human-associated habitat; material: faeces | place: United Kingdom | collected 2010/2012 ... | reverse complement strand
GCGACCTCGGCAGGCTCGGGCATCAGATCGTCTCGGACTTTTTCGCGCGCGATGGACTCCCTCTCGGTGAGCGCTACACCGACTGCGGGCTTCTGCTCTACGACATCGAATCGCAGGACATGCACTGCGGCGGCAGCGGTTGCGGCTGCTCGGCAAGCGTTTTGTGCGGGTATCTGCTGCGCGGGATGCGCGAGGGCAAATGGAACCGCATCATCTTCGCGCCGACGGGCGCGCTGCTCTCCCCCACGACGACATTTCAGGGCGAGAGCATCCCCGGCATCTGCCACGCGGTCGTATTCTCGAATCACAAGGAGGGATAAGCGGTGGATTATCTGAACGCCTTTCTCTGCGGCGGCATCCTCTGCGCCATCGGACAGATTCTCATCGACAAAACACCCCTCACGCCCGCGCGTATCCTGACGGGCTATGTCGTCTGCGGCGTTTTACTGACGGCCATCGGCGTCTACGAGCCCATCGTCAAATGGGGCGGCGCGGGCGCGACCGTGCCGCTGCTCGGCTTTGGCTACTCGCTCGCCAAGGGCGTGGAAAAAGCCGTTCAAGAGCAGGGGTGGCTCGGCGTGATGACCGGCGGCCTCAGCGCCACGGCGGGCGGCATCGCCGCAGCGGTCGTCTTTGCTGTGCTGATGGCGCTCATTTTTAAGCCCGGCGACAAACGGTAATAATAAAAAACGAGGAGAGGGTTTTCACCCTCTCCCCTTTTATGGGAAATCGCTTTTTACGATGCGCGCAGGCCGGGCTCTTCGATCTGCTCAAGCGTCATCACTCTGGTGTGGCAGATCGGCTTCCACTCGACCTTCGTAAAGAGCGACGCAATGCAGATCGGCACGTAGGTGAGCATGAAGAGCGGGAACGTGAAGGCGTAGAGCACCTTTTTCCACGCCGCGCAGCGGATATTCTTCCACTCCGTCACGGTCGTGATCGCGCCGAGCACAAAGAGCGTTAAGTACAGGCTCATCAGCGTTTGCAGCACGGAGACCGCCAGCACCGCCATCGAACCGCCTGACGTCGCGTTCGCGATCGCCGCGCCGATGTTCACGACCACGCTCAAACCCGTGAGCACCGCCGCGGGCATGATGTTCATCGTCATGTCATAGCAGGAAAAGCTGCCGCGCGCAATGCCGGAGAAGAGCTCGGAGGCGTACTTGCGGAACACCTGCAGGTAGCCCTTCGACCAGCGCATGCGCTGGCGCCAGGACTGGGCAAAGCTCGTGGGCTGCTCGTCATAGAGCACCGCGCCCGCCGCGTAGCCGACCTTTTCCCCGCGCACGACGTTGTCAATGGTAAACTCGATGTCCTCGGTCAGCAGGAAGAAGTTCCAGCCGCCGCACGCTTCCAGCACACCGTCGGAAAACAGAAAGCCTGTGCCGGACACGGCGCAGCTGCTTCCAAGGCGCATGCGCGCGTTATTGAGATACTGCGCCTCGCGCAGGAACCACAGCGCATAGCCCGCGGAGATCCAGTTGTCGCCGTAGTTTTTGGAGTTGCGGTAGCACGTCACGATCTCATAGCCGCCGGAGTAGACCTTCTCGATCTCAGAGATGAAGTTCGGGTCGAGGATATTGTCGGCGTCCAGCACGAGATAGGCATCGTAGTGCTTGCGGCCCGTGCGCTTGATGCGCTTGAGCATTTCATTGAGCACATAGCCCTTGCCGACATGCACCGTATCGTGGCGCTCAAAGACGATCGCGCCGCGCTCGCGCGCCACGCGGGCCGTGTCATCCGTGCAGTTGTCCGCGCCGACGTAGATGTCCACGTGGTCCATCGGATAGTTCTTCTGCGCGTGGATGCTGTCGAGCAGCTGGCCAATGACGTTTTCCTCGTTGCGTGCGGCGATGAGGACGGCAATGCGGTGGTTTTCATTGCGGCAGGTGAATTTTTTCCGCTTCAGCAGCGCCACCGCCACATAGAAGAATTGACAGTCTGCATAATATGTTCCACGAAAAATAGCGCCATGATGACGGCGTTGATCGTGATGACAGTCTGCATAATATGTTCCTCCATTGCCGGAAGCTCCGGCCCATTTTGGTTTCTTTCCCGTCTGTGGGAAAAGTTATATCATGCAAACCTTGTGATTCCACTGTGAAAATTCTTAACAAATTTCGAACATCCACGGTAGAAATTATTAAGTCCTGAAATGAGTAACAGGCAGCGCCGCTGGCGCTGCCTGTTCACTCTTTTATAATGTAATCGCGCCCGGTTTGACATCGAAATCGTGGTTGGCGATGCACGCAACGCAGTTCCGCTCCCGACTCTGTGCCCTGATCCACGCGAGCGACTTTTTCTGCGCCGCGCGGTCGTCGGCGATGCCGGAGAGCAGCATCTGCTCCCACGATTTTTTCGCGTGGCCGCCGTCGGCGCAACCTCCCGTCCTCCCCCGTGATCCTGAGCGCGCACAGGCCCTTGGAATGGCCCGGAATGTTGACCATCACGAGCATCCCGTCGCCGAACACATCGTAAGACCGGCCTGCGGAGCCCATAAGGCCATTCCAGTCGAAGGTCTGCATCTTCGTGCCGCGCCACCAGTCCGCATTGTAGCGGATGCAGTTGACGGGTGAGCCGTTCTCCGCGAAGCGCAGTTCGTCCTTCAAAACGAGAATTTTTTTTGCGTCCGCGACCAGCTTGAGGCCGTTCGCGTGGTCGCAGTCAAGATGCGAGAGCAGCACCGCGTCCCAATCGACAGGCGCGACGCCCCGCGCCGCGAGCTGCTCGTCGATGGCCGCACTGCTTTCGACAACAACCTGATTCGTAAAGTACAGCGGCAGCGAGCCGAGCGAGCGGATCTGTGCCCTGCGCTCAAAGACGCCGTGCGGGCTCATATCGCGGTGCCAGCCGCAGTCGAACAGAACGTTCCCGTGCGTGCACTCGATGAGATAGGCCGAAACCGGCAGCCAGAGCCGTTTCGACTTTCTATCCAGCACGCCAGACGCCTTGAGCGCGCTGTAATGCTCGCCGCCGAACGGCAGCTCCGGCGCGACGCACACCTTGCCGATGTGGAAAATATGAATCTTGATCTCGCTCATCGTCTGCCTCCCGTCTTGAAATGCCATCAAATCCCGCTTTTTTCTATCTCTGCCAAAAGGCACTTGCAGCCCTCTGAGACATCCCGCCACGTCGCTTCAAAATCGCCTGTATACCACGGGTCGGCGACGTCGCCCGGGCGGTCGGTGTAGTCGAGCAGCCGGTGCATCTTCCCCGCCGGATCACCGCCGCAGATACGCTGCATGTTTTTGAGGTTCGCGCCCTCCATGCCGATGAGCAGATCGTACTCCTCGTAGTCCTGCGCCGTGAGCTGGCGCGCAGCGTGTCCCTCGCAGGAAATGCCGTGCTCGGCGAGCTTGCGCCGCGCGGGCGGATAGACGGGATTGCCGATCTCATCGCGGCACGTCGCCGCGGAGTCGATCTGAAATTCGTCGGCAAGTCCTGCCTTTTCGACCAGGTCCTTCATCACAAATTCCGCCATCGGGCTGCGGCAGATATTGCCCAAGCAGATAAATAAGATTTTCGTCATAGTCTTTCTCCGTAAGTTTTGATAACCGTAGTGTAACAGAAAAATGGAAAATCGTTGAGAAGAAATGCTGCCTTTTCGTTCAGAACTTGTTTGTAAATTCGATACTGCCTTTCCAGTCCATAGAAGGCGTGCTAGGATTTTATGGGAGCGCAGAACACGCTAAAGAAGTACGGAGGTGTCACATGACTGCAGATCAAGGACAATATGAGAAATTTATGGCAAAACTTTCTAAATCAGGATTGGAACTCCAAAAGGACTTTAGCCGCCTCTCGCCGGAAAATCAAAAGCGTTTTATGCAAGAGGTCAACCAAAGGCTAAAGTGTTTTGGACATGCAGTAACCATTACCGATATTCTACAGAGTCTATTTCGTGGGACGAGCTGCTATCTTCTGCCCAGGATAAAATTATAAACAATAGCGTCAACTGTAGAACAAAATCGGTGAAGTAAACTACTATGTCGCCCACAATGTAGCCCACGGAAGGAACTATTCCAAACCGAAGCAAAAACGTTTTTACCAAAAACAAGAAAAACCTTGAAACCGTTATGGCTTCAAGGTTTTTACTTGGCGCGGAAGAGAGGATTTGAATTCGCAAGCAGGTGTAAAATGCTGTAAATGCGCGTAAAGAAATCTCTGTGTTTTCAAGGCTTTTCGGATTTTGGCGTAAAATGCTGTAAATGGTTATAAAAGCTGTAAGGGGTCAAATATGGGGTCAAAATGGGGTCAAAATTTCGGGGGTATTTTGATAGAAAAATTTAAGCGCTTGACCACATAAAAACGCCCGCCGCTGAGATCATCCAGCGGCGGGCGTTCCCTTACTTGATTCCCTTTTTCAGTCTTTCGATTATAACTCGCATTTCGTCGATTTTGTCACTGTCATTCTGGTCTTCGGTATCTGCGCATCTCACCTCATCGAGCATGGTGTGGAACTCTTTTGTTGTATTGTTGAATTCCTCTTCTAAAATGTAGAAAAGATCCGCAAAACGGTCATGCGTTTCCTTCTCGCTGCCGTAACCGGGAACATAATCTACCATTGCATAGATTAAGCTGCCGATCATATCATACTTGTCGCAAATGAATTCGATATCTAAATTGCTCATACTGTTTCCTTTCTCGTGCATTCCTGCGCACGCATTCCTCTCGTTTTTCCAGTATCTAACAGGTAATGACAGACGCGGATTCCGCGCACGTTTTGTGAGCTCAACGGCCGCCAGTGTAAGCAGCTGCCGCAGCGCTGAGAAACTTCCTGCTCTTCTGCCTTATTTCGTTTAATTACCATCTTGACAGCGTCCTCCTTATCGTATACGCTGATTCATGTGAGCGGCGAACGGGAGCCGCTTTTGCGTGAGTCTTTTTCATAAGAAACATAACTCCCCAGTGAGAGCCCTTGCAGCGAGGCGACGCCGCAAGGGCTTTTTCTGTTACGCCACACAAAAACGGCGCGTTGTGCTCTGCTTGGTGAAGCGTTCGGCCACATCCGGCAGCGCCTTTTTCAGTGCCGCAGTGTCCAGCCGGTAGGCCGTTACCGGCTTCCATGTGATTTTGTACTCGCCTGCGTGGACTTCCTCGGCGTCGCCCATAGCGGCCTTGATCGCGTCCTTGAGGGCTTCGGCTTCCGCCGTGGCCTCGTCGATGAGCGCTTGAAGCTGCCGCAGCTCGCGGGCTTTGCTCTCAATTTCATTGATGCTCATTTATCAAACCTCCATTTTGATTTTTGCGAGGGCGGCGACCTCCTGAGTCTCTATCCCTTTGGGACTTTCTATCAAGCTCTTCTGATCGCCGGTTACGAAACATTGTTTTGTTTCTCCCTTGCTGTGATTATAATATACACGGTTTTCTGTGTAATTTCAATTCGCAAATTGCACTAATATCTGTGTAAAATGTTGTTGATATTTTACATTGATTTCCGTGTATTACTGTGCTATTATGACTATAATGGAAAAGAAGGCTGCAATATCTCAGCCTCCGGAAAGGAGAAAACAGTGCCGCTTGTTTATAAAGAAGATGTGTTGACCGCTTTGAAGGATCACGGGTACAACACGACAAAATTGAGAAAAGAGCGCCTTTTGTCTGAGGGCGCAATTCAATCATTGCGAGAGAAAAAACCTATTTCTTGGGCAAACATCGAAAAATTGTGTCAGCTTATGGAATGTCAGCCGAACAACTTTTTAGAATATTGCGAGGACAGCAACGGACAAATAGCCCCTTAATTTTTCCCGTGCGTTTGCTTACGCGCAATGTTTGCGTTTCATAATGGCAAAAAAACGACAAGGAGGTCACATTATGAGTAACCGTGAAAGAGTTATTGATTTGCTGCGCAGTGTGCCTGACTACAAAATGGGCTATGTTTTGGCCTATGTTCAGGGGATTACTGCCGACGAAGAAGCCGACGATGCTTTTTGTCAGCGCATGGTCGAGAATTACGAAAATGATCCGGATCCTGAAAAAGACAAGGGCTATTCGCTTGAAGATTGCAAGCGGGAGTGGGGGATTGATTGATGTATCGAATCATCATCAAGAAGAAAGCAAAGAAATTTATTGATCGACTGCCACTCAACGAGAAAAAGCGAATCGTCGCCGCAATCGAGCTGCTGCCAAACGGTGAGGATATTAAAAAGCTCAAGGGGCACAATGATCTGCTCCGTCTGCGCGTTGGAGAGTATCGAATCATCTACACCGTAGATCATGGGGAGCTCATTGTCATGGTGATTGATGCAGGAAACAGAGGCGAGATCTACAACAGATATTAGCAGAATAGCAGCAAAAAGCAGAGGCGTTATAGCCTCTGCTTTTTCTTATCTATCAGGCAGAATTTTTGCTTGTCTATTGGACTGTCCGCGGACGTGTCCGTGGATTTGTCCGAGGACTGTCCAACGGACACGGTTATTTCAGGTATGCGAGAGAGCGGGCAAGCGCCGCAGTTGCATCTTCCGATACCTTTGCTGTTGCGGCGGCTGTTTTCCGCTGAATTGCCTGATCGCCGTTGAATTGCTGATGAAAGTTGTTGTTTTGGATGATAGTCCGACTGGTATTCCCGCCGTACACGGTGGCAGCTGTTGCTGGGCTGACTGCCGCGTTATACTGAGCCATGACCGCAATACCGCCGATTAAGGCTTGTACTGCGTCAAGTAGTTTATCTTTGCTCGCACCGATCTGCTGCAAGCCCGCTGTGCTGCCCTTTGCAGTTGTGGTCATTACCTCTGCATGTACGTCAGGCATACCACCGGCGATATCGCTTGCAATGTTCCCGATTACCTCCTTGACCTTACTGCGGCCAGCACTGATGCCCTTTACCATTGTGTCGATCATATCGGGCATGTAGGTGTCGAAGTCTCTCAGCGGGCCTTCATCAGGCTTGGAGAAGTGCAGGAATGATTTGATCTTACCGGCTACGCTGCTCGCGGCCTCGCCGACCTTGCCGACAGCGCCCTTGATACCGTCGACGATGCCTTGAATGATATCAGCGCCCCATTGTATCGCCTGTGCGGGCAGTGCTTTGATCCAATCAATCGCAGCGGTGAAACCGTCGACGATGCTGTCCTTGATTTTTGTGACTCTGTCAGAGATTGCCGTCCAGATTGCCGTGAACACGGTTTTCACAAGGTCTGCAATCTGGTTGAGAATCGTTTCAAAGATAACGCGAAGGGATTGCAGAGCCCCTTGAATGTCACCATCGAAAACCGCACTCAAAAATTCTGCAAACTGCGTGATAACGGCAATGATCCGCTCAAAGGTTCGGCCAAAGAAGCCCGCAAGGCTTGCAATAACCGCTGTGATCTTGTCGCCCCATCGCGCCCAAAAGGCTTGAAGAGCGGAAAAGATAGACGTTGCGGCGGATGCAATAGAGCTGAAGACCTTGAACAGTATCCGCCCGACCATTCCCCAGATCTCCGAGAACATATTTTTTATGCTTTCGCTGTGATCTGAAAGAAAGCCCGTGATGGAAGGCCAAACGGTCGTTATGATTTCCTTGACCTTCCCAAAGGCATTTTTGATAGCGTCCCTTGCCTGATCTGCGCCGATCCCGAGCGAATCAAAGGCAGATCCGATGAGAGAATCGTTTCCCTGCAAGAAGCTGACAAAGTCCTCGACGAGCAATGCAAGGACGATGAGCACGGCGGCGGTTTTCATGCTTTTTGTGTTGATGAGACCGAGCTTTGTATTTATGTCCTTCAAGAAGGTCGCAAACTGCCCGAAGCTCTGCGCGGCGGTCACTGCTGCAAACGCGCCCGCGGCGGCGGTCACGAGCTTCAATAGATTATTCGAGCCGCCGAGCTTTTCATTTAGCCATACGGTCGCAGTCCGTACACGGTTCAGTCCTCGTAAGGCAATGTCGGTCAGTTTGACGATCCCACGCGAAATGAAGTTTGTGACACCGAGCGAGGAATCCATTTCGGCAAGCCATAGCCCCCACTTGTTCCGCACATTTTTCAAGGCGTCTGTCACAGACATATCCATTTGTGAGAATGCTGCATCAATCGCGCCGGAAGAGTCCATAAACGCGGCCTTGAGCTGCTGGACGGTCATTGTGCCCTCTGACGCCATCGTCAAGAGCTGCGACTTCGCAACGCCGAGACTGCCTGCCAAAATGTTCGCCGTTTCGGGTGCCTGTTCAAGCATCTTGTTTAACGTCTCACTGTCGACGATGCCTTTCTGAAACGACTTGTTGAAGCCTTCCATCATGCTCGCAATAGCAGAGTCGTTTCGACCGTTGGTCTTCATCAGTTTGGCGACGGTGCTTGCAAATTGCATCGCGTCGTCAACTGGGAAGATATCAGGACCAGCCTTCACGAGGTTCGAGACATAGCCAGCCATGTCGGTGTAGGCAAGCCGCGCCTCGTTGGCCTTTTCAAGCACAAGATCCTGCACATTTGTCATGTTTTTGAGCCCGCCGACCGCACTTTGAATCTGCTGATTTGCTGCGCCGAATTCCTCGACAAGTGCGTTGATCGCGGTGAGGCTGATTCCGACACCGATAGCACTGAGCATTTTTGCTGCACGGCTTTTGATATCGCTGATTGTGTTATTTACCTTTGTAACGCTGCTCTGGTCGACCTTAAAGCCGACCTTGTTGATAAATTCTGCGACGGTCAATCGCGTTTCCCTCCTTTCTCAAAAGGGCTCTGCTCTACGAAAACCATAGAGCAGAGCCCTTAGAAGTATCAGGCCGTTTCTTTCTCGGCGGCGTTGTTGCGCGCCTTTTCTGCGAGCTGTGTGAACATTCCGCCGAAATTCAGCTTTGCAACTTCAAAGCCGAGCGCGAGCATGCTTGTAAGATTCTGACAAAAGACCTCGTCGGCGAGATCCTTTGTCAGCTTTTGGACAGAACCGCCCGTAGCAGCGCCCTGAACGGACACGTTGTCATTTTCGATGAGCAAGCGCGTCATCATGCGTTCGATTTTCTTGCCATCCAGATACGCCGCAGCATTTGCGATTGCCGGTAAGACATCGTCGATATCGGCGCTCAAAACATTGTTCTCGCCACTGGCTGCCTCTTCACTGTGCAGAGAGGGGAAAATGTTGCTCAAAATGGGAGCGAGCAGCGCAGCGAGTTCGCTGCCGATACTGGCCGCCGTGAATGCGGCAAACGGCCTAATGTAGAATGTGTTTTCACCGATGATCTTTTCTGTCGTTTCAAGTCTTTTCATTTTTTGCCTCCTTTTTATTTTTCGGCTTATCGCCGATTAACTGTTTTTTAACTTCTTCAGCAATGGCCGCACATCCTGCCGCCCGACTGCGCCGGTTTCCATATACGTTTGGATTGCCTTTGCGCGGTCGAGCTGCGCCGCTGCTCGGCTCTGTGCTGCCGTCGCCTTTTCCACCGCGCTTTCCGACCATAGCGGCGGGAACGCGATGTTTACTGTTGGGATCTGTGGAATCTCGCCCGCAGCCTTGCCTGCTCGCAGAATGAGCGACACAAGCCGCTGCACATTGCCGCGCAGCATTCGGTGCTGTATGCCCTCGACGGCGTTATAGTAGTTTTCCGTTGCGGCGGGACTGCTTTTGCGCCACCAGTGCGGGCTGCGGTAGTTGTAAAGGATCTCCGGCGGAATGCGGCTGACTGCTGCGAGGTAGCGCAGGGCAATTTCTGCGATTTCACCCCTGCCCGCAAGCTCAAGGGCCAGAAAGTCATAGCTTTCGCCCTCTGCGTCGATCACGACAGTGTTGAGCATCCTGCGCGCCATATCGAGCACTTGTAAGCGCCGCATGATCTGCTGCTCGCCGTCTTCCGTTGCGAGAGCGGCGGAGATTCCGTGCGCTTTGTATACGGCCTGCCCGCACAGGTCAAGCATTTTGACGGTTTGCGAGCTCGCAAGCGCTGCCCGCTGCACCGCTTCATTCACTCGGTAAAACTCAGGGATTCCCCACAAATGGAACACGGTATTTTCAGATAGCTCCGGCGCTCGGTCGTTGCGGAAGGTCAGACACCGGCTCGCGTGTGCGGTAAAACCGCCGTACATGCTTGCAATGTGAAAATACTCCGGCTGATCGTCGACAAGCTCTGTCTCGATCTGCGAACGGGAAAAGATGCGGAGGTCGGCCACGCTCTTGACGTGCTCCACCCTCAACGGATCTTCGAGCCGCCCGCCGTCGTCTACCAGCATGACAGCGATAGCGCCGCCAAACAGCCGCGCCCAGCGAACGGCAGTGAGTGCCTGTTCATCCCATTCGAGCCTGCCGAGCTCGTCAGCAACGAAAGCGGCCGTGCACTTGTTCCCGCGCAATGTTGGCGAGCGCCGCGTCGCTTCCTCGGCGGGCGTGTCGATGATCTTGGCGAACAGGCCGTTGCCCTCATAGAGCGCTATGAGGTCGCCGTCGTCTATCCTTTTTTGCGGGGCAAAAATGAAGTTGTCCATTTTGCGCTGCCTCCTTACACTGCCATAGACCTTGCTAAAAGCCTCCATAATCGCGCGCAGCATTTAAGATGTCAAATGCCTTGCAGCGCTGCGACGATTCTGCGGGCTTTTGGCGGGGTTTATCGCTTCTGCTGCCGTTCCAGCATTTTTCCGCGTGCCGCTTCTGAGCTTTCAGGTTTGCTGCCGTTCATGCGCTCAATCATCCGCTCTCGCGCTGCGGCTGCGCTTCCCGGCCTTTCGCCGAACATGACGCGTTCGGCGTCGCGCGGAGTAAAGGGACGCTGCTTCCGTGGTTTCACTGTTTTGCACCTCCTTCCGATGGATAATCATTGACGAGCTGCACGCCCGTCGCTTCATTAAATCTCGCAATCAAGCTGTCAAGATATGCGCGGAATGCTGCATTATGCTCACCGCCCACCGCGATATGGGCGAGTTCATGCAAGAAGACGAGCTGAAAGTAAGGTGGATTTTCAAGTGTCCACGTTGCAAGGCCGATTGCATACAGCACGCCGTGTCCGTCGCGCGTCACGTCGAGCCAGCACACGCCGTCATTTTCCTGCGTCTCGTCTTGCTCGTACAGAAAAAGCAGCCGCAGACCGCTCCGATACAGCAAATCGGGGAACAAGCGGGGCGTGTCCTTCAAGATCTGCCGCACGGCTTCGCTCTCCTTTGGTGTTGCGTCGTGAATCTGCACGCCTTGCCGCTCGATCCATCGGCGGATACGCTGCTTTTCGCTCAAAAAGTTTGTCATAGCTTGCGCCCTCCCGCTAATCTGCATCGTCGGCCCTCCACTCACAGCTCTCTTGCCCCTTCAATGGTTGATAAACGAGAAGATCATCGTTTTCGTGTCCAGCCAGCGGAACAATGCTGCCGTCTGGTAGCTGAACGGCGGTAACTGCGTTATCATCCTGCCCGTTCCACGGCAAGTATATTTTGGCGAAGCCGTCGGCCTCTGCCGGTTCTATCGCCTCTTCTTCGTCGGCCTCTGCTGTCGGCGGCTCTGTCTTCTCTGCGGGCGGCATGGGAGCATTTGTTCCGGCTGCCTTGATGAGCGTAGCCAACGCTCGGACGCGGATACCATCTTTGACGCTTGGTGACATGGCGATATCTGACAGTGCTGCACGGGCGCGCGTAACGCTCAAGATGCGTTCATCCGCCGCGGCCTCAAGCTGATCGCGGATATATTTTTTTACTTCAACATTTTTCAGCAGTCTTTGCCCCTGTGAGTATGCTGTCCGAGGTGAATATCCCGCCGCTTCTGCTGCCTTCGTCGCGTTCAGCTCGGCACAATAAAAGTCCGCAAAGCGTTGCTGCTTTTCGGTTAACATTTGCTCATCATGTCGCCGATCCACTGATAAGCACGGAGTGTCGCATCGCTTGCAGCGCGCTCGGAGATTGCTGCGACCGCATCGCCGACCGTCGTAATGTTGCAATCAGACAGGCCGAATGCTTTGACAACGCGCTTGGTCACGTCATTCGGCATGACCGCGTCGAGGGCGAGCTCATAGTCCTTTGGGGCGCTAAACTCTGCAAGTTCAAATTCGAGCCCTGCGAGCTCTTTTTCTGCAGCGTCCGCCGCTGCATTTGCCTCTTGGCACACGCGGCGGATGCGGTCAATCTCATCATGTGCGCAGCGCGCAGCCGCTTCCGTTCCCTCTGCTACCTCGGCGTCGAGGTCAAAACCGTTACGCGCGTCAACCGCAGCACTCACAAAAAAGCGGCGCAGCTTTTCATCATCGCGGAATGCGTCTGCCTCGCGCTCCAATGCTGCGACACTTTCGCCGCGATCCTGTGCGGCAAAATGCACCTCGAGCAGCGTACTCCGCAAGCACTGCATCGAGTCATCAAAATCATGTGCTGCATCTTCCAGCACCACCGCAGCGTGGTTAAAGACGCGTACCGCGTCTACCTTCTTGTTTTTCTTCATGGTTTTTATCCTCCTCAAAGTTTGTCAAATTCAGCTTGACAGCCATCAAGCCATCTTTGCATCAAGTCAATATCGGTCTTGCCGGTCGTTTCGCCGCGAATGCGTTCCAGTTCGGCGCGGGCATCGGCAAGCGCGTCCCTCAACGCTGTATGCGCTGTACGCAAATCCGCTACCGCCTGCGTCCCCGCTCTCGTCGCTACGTCAAAGGCTGCGCGTTCTTCCGCCGTCGGGCCATAGGACACAGCGGCAAGCGCGTCAAGCTCGTGCTGCGCGAGGCTTCGCACCGTCGCGCTCCGGCTGCTGTCTGCGACCGTGCCTTGTAGCTCCGTCCTGCGCTCCTCTGCGCGGCGCTTGTCGGCGGCGATACGCTCACGCACCGCCTGCAAAATTGCCCGCTGCTCCGCGTGTGCGTCGCTGACAGCCTGCGCCGTCGCTGTGAAGTCTGCCGCAAGAGTCAAGGCGGCACGCAGCTTTTCATTGTCGATCATTTTTCGCCCTCCCCGTCAAAAAAGTGTGCAATCGCAAATTGCATTTCGATTAGCTTTCGGTTTATCTTCTCTGTGCGCTCGCCGAGCTGTCGCGCCTCTGCCGAAAGACTATCAAGGTCTCGCAGTATGGCCGACAACTGCTCCGCTCGCGTCCGTTTGTCGTTGCTCATTTTCCTGTCTCCTTTTTTCGATTTGATTTCCTGTCCCCCTTTTTACGGGTACAGGAATGTAACACGGAATAGTTCCGCTGCTCCTCTGGCTGCCGTCCAAAAGCGAGTTACAGGTCAAGGACCTGCGCGAGATCTTCCAGCGCCGCCTTGTGAATGTTGAACACCCTCCGTTGGAAGCTGTCGAATTTGTCACTGTAATCTGTGCGATCACCAAACACAAGGTATGCAACATCCTGCCACGCCATTGTGTCGAGGTATCGGCATTGCAGTACGGTCCGACGTTCCCCCCCGTGTTTGCCGCCGATTTTCCGTATTGCTCTGTCGATTTCGTCGTACAAAGCCGCCGCGTCCTGCTCTTTTTCTGCGGCTTCGCGGTCGAGGGCATCCGCTGCGCCGATAATTCCACCGAGTTTGTCACCATCGAACCCCGGCACTCTTGGCATCCTGTCCAGCGTAGGGGAAGCGGGGGAGGCTGCGCGATCCCTGATTGCATCGGCTCGCGCCCTGAGTAAGGCGACCTCCCGCACAGCGACGGCGTAGCGGCTCAACCACTCTTTGATGTCCTGCTGTCCCGTATGCCGTCACCTCCTGCAATGTTGTCCTCTG
>ERZ825525.2162-NODE-2162-length-13578-cov-6.174148_pt1 | contig 13578 bp, 12 predicted proteins | sample MGYA00519930_ERZ825525 | MGnify/ENA primary metagenome ERZ825525 (study PRJEB31778, sample SAMEA3449203) | human gut metagenome | biome: human gut; feature: human-associated habitat; material: faeces | place: United Kingdom | collected 2010/2012 ... | reverse complement strand
ATCCTAGTGTACTAATGCGTACACGGATTTTCGGGTTCCCGAAAAAACTCAAAAGATCGCAAAATTATGACTTTTTAATAAAATAAGGGCTGCACGGTGAACGTGCAGCCCTTTGTGTTGTTTTTTACTTATTACTTATTTGTTATACGTTTGCGGATTGATGATCTGGATTTCAAAAGCCTTTCCCTTTGTTTCGTCGGAAATAAGGTTTTCTTTTGTGATTTCCGGCGCTTCCGTCAGGTAGTTGACGTAGCCTTTGATCGAGAACGTCTTTCCGTAGACTTTTCCTTCGACAGTTGCGGTGCCGTACGTTACGCGGTCGCCGTCTTTCTTCGTGCCGATGATGACTTTAAGCGCGATGTCGTCAATAATTTCCGCATTTGCGCTTGTGCCGGCCGCAGCTATTTCCTCGACTTTCCATCTGTTTACCGTCTTATCGAAATACGGGACGTAGGTCTTTCCGAGGCGGTATGCCTGACGGAGCAACGAACCGGCTTTGCCGTCGAGATAATTGCTTTCCGTGTATGCCGTGCCGGCCGTCGGATTATTGAGTTCGTTTGCGATTGCTTCTTTAAGGCCGTTGAAACCATCGGTCGTATTGATAAGCACGAGTTTGCCGTTTTCAAGCGAGAACCCTTCATCGGAAAGATATTTCGCGTTGTTTTTCTTTACGGCGTTTTCAAGCTCTACATAAAGCACGTACGGGTACAGATATCTTCCGCCCGCGCTGTCTTTAACCACGGCATATTCTTTGTAGCCGTTTTCGTGCATTATTGCGGTCGTTGCCGTCGCTTTATTGTCAGCAAAGAACTTTTCGCCGTCGGTCATATATCTCTCGGGACGGAGCAACATAAGCTGTTTGCTGAGACCTTGCGCGTAAATTCCGCGAGCCGTCAACTTGTAAAGTTCGGTTTCGAATTCCTTATAAACCGCGACCGAGTCGTAAATCTTTTCTTTGAAGATTGAGTTGCCATATCCTGTGAAATATTTCATCGCAAGAGCGACCATGCTCACCGCGTCGATATTATTGTTGTTGTATTCAAACAAGTTGTTGAACGTCGTCGCAAGGAGTTTTTCGCCGCCGATAACGAGCGAGTTGTCAAGACCGTACGCATTCTTTTCGATGCCGATAAGACCGTACACTGCGGGAATTATGCCCTTTTCGGCGCTGAACACTAATCTCTCGATTATGTCTTTGATTGTGATGTCGCCTTCCGACGCTGCTTTGGCTTTGTGCGGCTCGTAATTTACGAACAAACCGTTGCCGTTTTTATTGATAAGGTAGTTGACAAGTTTCACGAAGTTGAGCCCTTTGACGTGCGCTTCGCCACTCGTCATCAGATGATCGATGGATTCATTGACTTTGGCGTAACTATAAGAAACATTGTATTTCGTATATTTGTCGCCGGTGTAGGTTGTCTGTTCTTCGGCGGTCAAAAGGACGTAGGCGTTAGTTGCCTCATCGAGACGGTAATTTCCGTTTTCGTCTTTTTCATAGACCGAGTACAGGACGCCGCCGACTTTGTCTGTGCCGTCCTCTGCATAGAAGCCCCATTTGCCGCCAACTTTCTTAAAGCCGTTGATACCGATTGCGCCGTTTTTACCGAGCGCGACGCACATATCGAGAATACCGGGGAGAACGCCTTTGTATTCTTCCATGATTTTCGCGTCAAGTTGCAGGTCGTAATCGGGGATGTCCGTTTCGCTGATATTGGCGGAATACAGTTGAAGTTTCGCAAACACCTTGTCGTTTGCGGTAATCGTTGCAACCGCGCGAGTGTTTTGGATATTTACGAAATCGAGCGTGCCTTTGATATTGAGTTTCAGCGTTTTGGGAACGGTGAGCGTGTTCGTTTCCTTGTCGTATGTCAGATCGTCGCCGCCGACTTTGAAAGTCAAGCCGTTGGGACTTGTGTAATCGTGTGCGACAAGGCTCAGAAGGTCTTCGCCGAAGTCGAAATCAAGACCTGCGTCGATATTCATTGCGCCGTATTCGTCTTTGTTTACAGCCGTCGTGGAAATCGCGTCTTTATCGTTGCCGATTTTAAGGTCGGTGATTGCAAGTTCGATACCGAAAGTCCTGTTGTTTTCACCTGCGGGCAGGTTAAGATCGATGAAGAATTTGCTCATCTTACCGATGCTGCCGTTTGCGCCCGCTTCCTTTTCAAAGCCCAACTTGATTGCGCCACCAAACAGCGGTGAGTTTACAAGTCTAATAATTTTACCATTTTCATCTTCCTTCGTCAGCGGATCAAGTGAAATTGTGGCGGAGAGTTTTTGCGATATGTCTTTCTTGATGTCTGCGTATCCTCTGTTCGGTTCTTGGAACTGACCGTTCTTCCAGATGTACCAGGTGGGTTGTTTGCTGAATAACATGCTTGCCAAAGGCTCCCCTCCTAAGTCCAGCGTAAGAATTCTTTGAAGATCTATGGTTTCTCCAAGACAGGAATATGCGGTGTTCCAATCTTTGAAAAACATTTTGACAATTCCCTCAACACTTATGAAATCGCCAATCGTTACATCCTTTTTTTCGTAAAGAGTATCGGCAAGGGTTTTCACAACGTGCGTGCCGTCTGCGGCTTTAACATATTCGCCGTTAACGAAGTTGTAACGAGTACGGTTTGCCGCATTGACAAGCGTGTCGCTGTACGGCATATACTCTTTCTTTACGAACGTGTTGATAAGCCCGGTGATAACTTCGTTAAGGTCAAAGTCGCCGCCGTTGAAAGCCTCGACAACGCTCTTTACGATGTTGTTTTTGAGCAGCCCTTCGATCTTAGTGAAAAGCTCGTCTTTGACGGTTTGTCCGTTTGCAGTCTTGTCAAGTTTCGTAAGGTCAACGCCGACTTTGTTCCCTGCGATCGTTGCGTAAAGGAAGTCTTTTTCGTAAATAAGGCGGAAAGAATCGACGCCGTTAATGCGCGCGGACACATCGATATAAGTTTCGTTGTCGGAAGTAAGAGCAACCGCTTTCGAATATCTCGTATATCCCGCCTGCGCAGAGTTTGCGGAATCGAACGGTACGAATTTCGCAACGCAGTTGCCGTTTTTGTCGACAACGTAGTTATTGCCTTCTTTCGTTACTCTGATTTCGCCTTCTTTGAGTTCGGTCGTGTTGGTGAATATCGTCACGTCATTGCCCGAAAGCACGTATGCGCCGTTTGCGTCATCGATATATTTGTCGGTGACGTTCTGACGGTCGAGAAAACCTTTCAGAGCAAGTTCGATCGGCATTATTTCGCCCGCGACGCCGCTGTCCTTTTTAAGGGTGATTGTCGCGCCGAGGCTCAAAGCGATGTTTTTGCCGTCGGCAAGTTCAAACGAAGTGCCGTTTGCGATTTCGTTTGCGCTTTGGAACATTGTGTTGACAAATGCGTTCATCGAGGCGCCTGCTTGGTTGCCGGTGCTTCCGCCGCCGCCGGTTCCGCCACCGCCGCCCGTTCCGCCGCCTTGGCTTCCGCCGCCGCTTCCTTTATTGCAGGCAGCCAGAACGCCGACGCACAAAACGAGAACGCAAACTATTGCGAGTACTCGCAAAAAATTCTTGTTTTTCATTTTTCGTCTCCTTTCGAGATTTAAATTGTACACGCACGCGAACGTGCGTATATCTCTACATCATATATTTTAATATTTATTAATTTTCTTGTCAAGGCTATGTCGTGATTTCCGCCCGACGCGCGCCGTTTCGGGGTTATCGGCAAATCGTTTTAAGGTAATTTTTAACCTAAACGTTACAAATGCGCCCGCGTGTAATATTTTGCGAAAAACCTTTACATATTGTCCTTACGTTTGTATAATAATCGTTAGGAGGAATTTTATGCACGATTCGCACGTTCACAGTATTTTTTCGGACGACGGCATGGAGGCGGTCGAAGACGTCGTTGCGACGGCGCTTTCTCGCGGTTGCGACTATGTCGCAATCACCGATCACGTCAACCGCGATTATCAGGTCATCGGATATGACAACCCGCAAATAAATATGTCGGCGTACGTCGCCGCAATGCAGGACTTCAAACGCCGCTTCAATAAGAAAAACTTCCGCCTTGCCATGGGCGCGGAGCTTGGTTTCCTGAAATCGGCAAACAATCTGTATATCAAAGACCTTGCCGATATCGACTTCGACGTCATTATCAACAGCGTTCACTGCGTGCTCGGCAGCGAGGTCTATTACGCGGAATATTTCAATAAGTGCCCCTATAAACACTTTGCCTATCTCGAATACCTGAAAGCCGTCCGGGAAAGCGTCGACGCGCCCTACCCCTACGACATCATCGGCCACATCGGCTATATCCAGAGAAACGCGCCGTATAAGGAGCCCGATATGTATTACGAGGAGTTTTCGGACGTCTTTGACGATATCCTCACCGCCATCATCGAAAAGGATAAGTGCCTGGAAGTCAACAGCAAAACTTATCGCGGCGGAAAAACCACAAGCGAGTTTTCTTTGCGACACCTTTCAATCCCCGACGTCGACGTCCTGAAACGATACTACGAACTCGGCGGAAGGAAAATTTCTTTCGGCAGCGACGCACACCGCACAAACAGCATCGCTTATAATTACGACAAAATCGCGGCGGCAATGAAAGAAATCGGCTTTGAAGGTTTCACCCGATACGTGAACCGCGAGCCGGAACTTGTGAAGTTTTGATAAACCAAAAACAATATGATGACAAAAAACCGTCGCTTTCCGACGGTTTTTTCGCGCTTCGCGATTTATAAAACGCTTTTCGTCACGTTGAACTTTACGCCGTAAGAGTTTGTGACTTCGTGATACTCCGCGTTTTCAAAAAGTCCGCTCGTGCGGGACACGACGTAATCCGCGCACTCAAAAAGGGGCTCCGAAAATCCTTTGTCGATATGATATATTTCGAGCGATCGGCGGGCGGGGGTTTTAACCTTTGTGTTTTTGATTATTGCAAATAATTTTTTCATTTTGTTCACCTCTTGATTGCATTATTGCATACAAAATATGACAATGTTTTGCATATTATTGAAAAATGTTTGAAATTTTTCATTTTTTTCGCAAGGTGAATTTTTGCAAAAAGAAACGCCCCGAAAATCGGGACGTTCCTTTGATTTAGGTGGAAAGATTACTGTCGTAATCCGATAATAAGCATCTTATTTGCCGACATTGACGCTGGCATTGCCGCTGACTTGTACAACGTATTTGCCATTTTCGTCTTCCGTTTCACCGGGGACGTATTTTGCAGCGCCGCTGATATCGACGTTCACATTCACGTTTACAGCGCCCGTCACGATGACAGCCGCCGTGCCGTTGATTGCAAAGTCGTTTTCCTCAAGGTTGGTTGCGTTTGCATTCGAGACAACGTTTGCAACGACGTTCACTTTTACGCTTTCGCCTGCCGCTACTACGTCAACGTAGACTTTCGCGCCGGTTTCGGTATCGCTGATTTTGCCAAGTTCGACTTTCACATTGACCTTGCATGCGTTGTCAACACCGACGTTAACTTCAACGACTACGCCGCCCTTTTCGTTTGCATATGCGGTAACTTTTGCGCCGACGTTGTCGACTTCAACCCCTACGCCTGCACCAAACTTGAAGACCATCGTGTCTTTTTCTTTGTCATAAGTGCAGGTGCCTTTGATTTCTACAAGGTTGGCTTCGCCGTGTGCAACAACCGCTTCGAAAGCATAGTCTTCTTTGCCGTTGATGTCTGCGTCTTCATCGTTTTTTACTTCGCCGTCTTTGATTTTCTTTGCGTTGATGTAAATCGTCGATACGTCGGATACGTCTTTGCCTTCGGCGTCTTTATAAGTGACGGTCACGAGCATTTTGTAGTTGTATCCGTCTTTTTCGTTGGATGCTTCCACTTTGACGTCAACATTGTGATCTTTGATGTACGCCTTTGCGTTGTTTACGTATTCGTTAAGGTATTTTGCGATTTCGTTGGTTGCCAAGTTGATACCGCCGATGCCGTTAATGGTGAAATAAGGATCAACGTTTTCATCGCCTTCCGCCGAAGCAGTGCCCGCTGCCGAAGAGTTCATCGCGACTGCGATTGCCGTGCCGAGAGTTTCGGCGTTGTCTGCTTTTGCAGGTGCGGTTGACTTATCCTTATTGCAGGCGGTAAGTCCGACCGCAAGAGCCGCTACCATCGATACTACAAGAAGTATTGCCAGGATTTTCTTTTTCATATTGAGTAAAACCTCCGTGTTTTTCAAATTGTTTTCGCAAAGTAAACAATCGACGAGCGCGTTTTATTGGGATTTTCTGAAAAATTTTTATTTTTTCAAAAACGATATAATATTGATATTTCTTCTCAATTCTTATTTATATTAAATTGCAACAAAAAACCTTACCGTTTCCGATAAGGTTTGTCATCTATAAAATATAAGGATTGTCGTATATTATTTATTCGCCCGTTCCAACGTTGTTTCTTATATCGTTAATTGTTGACGTAAGGTAGGTTTCGTACAATCTTTTTATTGTCGGGAAATCTTCAAGAGCCGTCCTTATTCTATGCACGGTATCTCCCAAATCTTTCCAACCGGGCATTTGGTAGCACGTCGTCTCAATCCCTTCGAGCATTTTTTTCATTTCTGCGTAACTGCTTTTCTCAAAAGCATTCGTCCCCAAAAAACCGTCGATTATCCCTTTGTAATCCTTGATACCGTCTACGACGTATTTATAATAAACGTCAGAAAAAATGCTTTTGTCGCCGAGCCAGGATTCTTCCAGCAGGCTCTTTCTTTCAGCAAAAGCGGCGGTTAATTGTTCAAAACTCATTGATGAAGTTGCGTTTTGTAAATATTTCTTCGCCCGGTCTGTAAGGTCTTCCTTTGAAATCGTCTTTATCGACAGCGAAAAGTCAAACGCCGTTAAAAGTCGTTTTGCAAAGCTTTCGGCGGTCTCGCCGGAAACGGAAACGGAAAGCCCGTCCGCGTCATCGACGAATTTGAGCGTCCGCGCGGCTTCGTTGATTTTTCTTGTCGTGGCGTCAAATTTAAGCCCTTTCAATTCGCCCGAAAGATGCAGTATCATGTCGCCGTCCACGTTTTCGGCGCGCACCGTTTCCACGGTTTCCTCGCTGTTTAACGTGAGCGTGATTTTTGCGCCGTCGGTTTTTTCGTCCGCCGCCGCAGTCGCTTTGTCCGCGCCCGCAGAAACTTGCACGTAATAATAATTGCTTATCGGCGAATTATCTTTTTTCGGCGCGAATAAGACGCCGCAGGTGATCGCGATTGCCATAATCAGCACGCACGCCACGGCGGACGTCGCGATTCTGAACGCTTTGCTTGCGCCCGCTTTCTTTGTTTTCGCCACGGGTTTTTCGATATAGGAGGACTGCACGACGTCGTCGTAAACGCGAGGCGTAATACTTTCGATTTCGCTTTTTAATCTGTTTTTCAAATCTTTGTTGTTCACGCTTGCTCCTCCTTTAAGTATTTTCTGAGTTTTTTAAGGCTGTTGTTGTACGTCCAGAGTACCGTGCCCACGGGTTTTTTTACGATTTCAGCAATCTCGCGATGTTTGAATCCCGCCACGACGTACAGCATAACGATTTGCGCTTCGTCGGCGGTCAGCACCTTTTTCATCGCGTCGGTGACGGTGGTGTCGGCAAGGTCTTCGACGCTCTTTTCGCCGGACACGGGTTCCCACTCCGAAAAATCCGTCGCGGTCTCGTACTTCGCGCGCTTTATGTGGTTGAAGGCGATGTTTTTGCCGATCTCGATAAGAAACGCCGCCGGATTGCCCGATTTGTAACTTTGCACGCTTTGTCTGAAACGCACGTACGTATCCTGCATAAGGTCTTCGGCAACTTCCCTTCTCCTTACTATCGACAATAAATACGAAAACAAACCTTTTGACGTGAGTTCGTAAAACTCCGCAAAAGCGGTTTCATCGCCCGATTCCTTGATGCGCGCTATTAAAATGTCAAGGCGTTTATTATCCAAACGGAATACCTCTTTTATTTAATAGGCATATTATACAAAGTCGGGAAGAATTTTGCAACCGATATAACCCTTGCAACAAATAAACAATCGAATCCCTTTTTTTATTTGACGATTTTTACATTTTTTCGGATTTTGTCAAAAAACGGCGGATTATTCAATTTCCGCCGTGTTTTTTCCAAAAAGAAACCCCGGAAAAATCCGGGGGGGTTCTTTCTTTTTGTGTTTGTCAGCCTTGGATTGCTCCGACGGGGCAGCCTTCTGCGCAAGCGCCGCAATCGATGCATTCGTCGGGGTTGATTTCGTATTTACCGCCGTTTTCGGAAATAGCACCTACCGGGCAAGTGTCCGCGCACGCTCCGCAAGCGATGCATTCATCACTGATTTTGTGTGCCATAGTAACGTCTCCTTTTCTAATTTGTCTTATTTGGGTTTTCCCCTTTTCATTATATTACCACACCGCCGCGGAATTTGCAAGGGTTTTCAAATTTTACTTGACTTTTATTTAGACAAACGCGCGAAAACAATATATAATAAGGATTATGAAACCGTTGTACGACAAAATCTGCGAATACGTCGCAAAAAATCCCGCGCGCTTCCATATGCCGGCGCACTTCGGCACGGGCGATAATCCGCTTTTTTCAAGCGCGAAATACGACGTGACCGAACTCGATTTTTCAGACAATCTGCAAAATCCGACGGGCGCGATACTTGAAAGCGAAAAGGAATGCGCGAAAACGTACGGCGCGAAAAACTGCTTTTATCTGACCTCGGGCAGCACGACGGGGGTTTTCATCGCAATGAGCGCGATACGAAACCGCACCGACGAAATTATCATTGCCCGCTCTTCGCATAAGTCGGTTTACGCGGCGGCAAGAACGCTCGGATTTAAGGTAAGATATATTCCGTCGTCTTTCGACAAAAACGGAATCCCTTTGCCCGTGACGGAAAAAGACGTCGAAACCGCGCTTGAACAATATCCGTCTGCGGGCGCGTGCGTCATAACGTCGCCGAATTACTTCGGAATGACCGCGGACGCAAAAAGCATATCCGCGCTTGTGAAAAAACGTGGCAAAATTCTTTTCGTAGACGAGGCGCACGGCGCGCATTTCCCGTTTTCAGAACGCTTTGAAAAAGGCTTTTCGGGATTTTCCGACATCTCCGTTACAAGCTTTCACAAAACCTTGCCCGTGTATTCGGGCGGAGCGGCTTTATTTTGCAATAACGATACTTTAACGGACGATTTGTTGCGTTTACGTGCCGATTTGCACACTACAAGCCCGTGCTATCTTACCCTTGCAAGCATTGATTATTCCATTGACGAAAGAAGAATCTCGGGCGAAGAAAAGTATGAAAAACTTTTTGAAAAGGTAAACTTATTAAAAGAAAAACTGCCTCTGGAAATAATTAAAAACGACGACTTCACAAGGCTTGTCGTAAGGTGCGGGGACAACGGGTTTTCGGCACTTAGGAGTAAAAACGTCGTACCGGAAATGACTTTTTACGATTTGGCGGTCTTTATACTGTCTCCCGAAAACGAGGAAAGAATCGACGATATTTACGACGCCTTAAAAGACGTGAACTGCGAAAGCGCGCGTGAAATTCCGCCCTTGCCCGCGCCTGTTTTCAAAAAAGTAACGGGCGGCGGCGCGTATCTTCCGCTGCACGACGCGATAGGTCACGTGTCGTTAAGGGAAGTCGGGACGTATCCCCCGGGCATTCCCGTCGTCGCGTACGGCGAAGTAATTACCGAAAATATTGCCGATTTTTTGAAAGACCGCGACGTTTTTGGTTTTGTAAACGGCAGATTATATGTTACAATAGATAAGTAGAATAATTAACGGACATCATTATGAAAGGAAAATTTATCACTTTTGAAGGCGGCGAAGGCGTCGGAAAATCCACGCAGGTTCGTCTTCTTATGGAATATCTTGAAAAAACGTCGCAACCCGCCGTTCTCGTTCGTCAGCCCGGCGGCACTCCCATTTGTGAAAAAATTCGCGAAATACTGCTCTCGCCGGAAAGCGCGGATATGACGCCCGAATGCGAGGCGTATCTTTACGCAGCGGTGCGCGCGCAACTTTTAAGGGAAGTCGTCATTCCCGCCCTTAACGAAGGAAAAATCGTGATTTGCGACAGGCACGTCGACAGTTCCGTCGCCTATCAGGGCGCGGGACGCGGACTCGGCACCGACGTCGTGAAAAACATAAACGCAAAAGCAATCGAGGGCTGCCCCATCGACGCGACGGTTTTCATCGACCTGCCCCACGACAAAATGTTCAGAAGCCGCAAAAAGGCGGAAGAACTGGGCGACCGTTTCGAGGTGGAATCGGGCGATTTCCACGCCCGCGTTTACAAGGGCTTTTCCGACATCGCCGACGAAAATCCGGAAAGGGTGATCCGCATCGTCCCGTGCGAGTGCAAGGCCGAAACAAGCCGACATATTATCGACGCCCTTCGCGAAAAAGGACTTATCAGATGATTGAGTTTCAGGACGCTCTGAAAAAGAGCCGCGCCTACAACTTAATAAAACACGATATCGACACGGGCAATTTGTCGCACGCTTATATGGTGATTTCGCCCGACGTTTTCGCCGTGCAGAATCTTTTCAGACTGATTGCGTGCGCGGTATATTGCAAGGACGCCTGCACGACCTGCCCCGTTTGCAAAAAAGTGCTGAACGGGAATCACGCCGACGTGAAATTCATCAACGAAGACGGCAAAAAAATCAAGGTCGAAGACGTCGCCGCCCTTATCGAAGACACCGAGACGAAACCGTTTGAGAGCGACAACAAACTGTACTTTGTAAATTCCGCGGACAAAATGAACCCCGCCGCGCAAAACAAGTTGCTGAAAACTCTGGAAGAACCGCAAAAAGCGGTGAGCATATTTCTGGGAGTCGGCAGCGAAAGCGCGATTCTGGACACGGTGAAGTCGAGAACGAAAAAAATAACACTTGACAGGTTTTCCGCGGGCGACATAAAAGCCGCGCTGATAAGTTCGGGCGTTGCCGTCGGAAACGCGACGATTGCCGCTGCCTGCGCCGACGGTATGCTGTGGCGCGCAAAGGAAATTTCGTCAAACTCCGCCTTTTCGGAAACGTTCGACCGCGCCATATTCATACTTAATAACCTGAAAAAAAGCAGCGATGTGGCGTCGTTTTTGAACGATAAAACCCTTGATAAGGATAATTTGCCCGTTTTTCTGGACGCGCTCTCAATCGTTCTTCGCGATATGATTGCGGCAAAAACCGACAAGAACCTTATCATGAGCAAACATAAGGAATGGGAAATCGAAACGCTGTCGAAAGGCTTTTCGCTTGACGCCCTTTCCAACATACTTTATCTTGTCAACGAAGAAAGAAAAAAATTGAGTTTTTACGTGGGAAGCACCGGCGTTGTCGAAAACCTGCTTCTCGGTATTTTGGAGGTTAAATATAAATGTCAGTAACGATAGTCGGCATAAAATTTAAGAACTCGTGCAAGGTGTACTATTTCAGCCCCGAGAAAATTTCGTTTTCGGAAGGCGACGCGGCGATTGTCGAAACGGCGCGCGGCACGGAATACGGCGAAGTCGTGCTCTCAAACCGCGAAGTCGACGACAAAGACGTCGTGCAACCTTTGAAACCCGTTTTAAGGAAAGCCACCGACGCCGACAAAAAACAGGTGGAAAAAAACCTTGCCATGCGCCCCGAAGCCATTCGCATCGCAAACGAGAAAATCGAAAAACACAACCTTAATATGAAGCTTGTGGACGTGGAATACACTTTTGACCGTCAGAAGATTATCTTTTACTTCACGGCGGCGGGACGAGTCGATTTCCGCGACCTTGTCAAAGACCTTGCGGGCGTGTTCAGAAACCGCATCGAACTTCGCCAGATTTATGAACGCGACGACGCGAAAATGCGCGGCGCGCTTGCCCCCTGCGGACGGCCGTGCTGCTGCAACACATGCCTTCCCGACTTTGCGAAAGTTTCCATCAAAATGGCGAAACTGCAAGGGCTGTCGCTTAACCCCACAAAAATCAGCGGCGTTTGTGGACGTCTTATGTGCTGCTTGAAATTCGAAAACGATTACTACGCCGAAATGTACAAAAAAATGCCCAAGGTCGGCAGTCGCGCAAAAACTCCCGACGGCGAAGGCGTCGTGGAAAGCAACGACATCTTAAAACAGCAGGTCAAAGTCAAAATCATGGACAAAGACGGCAGTTTCGACGTCAAAACCTACGACCTTAAAGACGTGTCGGCGCGCGTGCATCAATCGGTGGAACCCGACGATTCTTCGGACGACGAGGAACTCAAAAAACTTGAAGATTGATATATAAATATATCTTTTTTGGAATACAAGGTTTATCGACAAAATATTTTGTGTCGAACATGAGATATTTTTGTTGACAATTTTCTTTTATAAGTTTATATTACGGGCTATGAAATCAGAAAAATCGAAAAAAATTTTAAGTCGTGTCGGGTTTTACGGTCTTTTGCTATTCTTCGCACTGCTTCGCGCGGTGGCGTCGTACGTCTTTATTGTCCCGAACGCATTTGCCCCGGGCGGCGTAGGCGGTATCGCGAGTATCGTGTACAACGTCGTCAATCTGTACGACCATAAACTTGCGGAAGGCGTGTTCAACCCCGCCGTCACGATTTTCGTGCTGAATCTGCCGCTTGTTATCGCGTCGTTTTTCACGCTCAACAAACAATTTGCAATCAATACGACCGTCATCGTTTTGGGCTATTCGGGCTTTATGGCACTGTTTTCCGCACTTAAACTGCCCGTATTTCAAGGCTCGGGCATGGAAAGCAGTCTGACGATAATCTCGGCACTCGCGGGCGGCGTCATTACGGGCGTTGCGCTTGGCGGCTCCCTTCTTACGAACAGCAGCGCGGGCGGCACGGATATCCTTGGGAAAATCGCAAACAAGAAAAAGCCCGAACTTAATACAAGTTGGTTTATTTTCCTGTTTGACAGCATCGTCGTTTTGCTGTCGGGTATCGTCGGTCTGCTGTCGGCAAAAGGCATGGACGCGAATACTACCTTCGTCAAAATCGCTTCCCCGATATTTTACTCGTTCATCACCCTGTTTTTGACAAGCGAGGTTGCGGACGTCATCACGACGGGTACGCAATCCAGCGTCGTGTTTAATATCATCACCGATAAGGCGGAAGAAGTCGGCGACGCAATCGTGCAAATCCTGCACCGCGGAGGCACGATAATCCACGCGGAAGGCATCTATACAAATTCCACCAGAAAAATCCTGGTCTGCGTCGTGAAGAAAAAGCAATCCGCCCTGCTCAAACAAATCATAAAAGACGTCGATCCCAACGCGTTCACCTACATCAATAAGGCGAAAGAAGTCAGCGGATTCGGCTTCCGCAACAATCAATGACAGCGCGCAACGATATAAAAAACAAAAAGCACCGAAATATCGGTGCTTTAATTATTATTTGGCTTTCTTAAAAAGTTGCTATATTGTGTCATTGCGAAGTACCGCTTTGCGGTGCTGTGGCAATCTCCCGGAAGGGATCCGCTTTATTTAATAAGGTGTCCGTTCCCGGCGATGCGTCGCACTCTTCTCTTTTGAAATCACGTTATCGCAGGCGATAACGCTCACTCTTTTGCTTGTGTGCTCCTTCTCCCCACGGGGTACACAGTATCCCGCGGGGTC
>ERZ825525.2158-NODE-2158-length-13611-cov-5.940322_pt1 | contig 13611 bp, 10 predicted proteins | sample MGYA00519930_ERZ825525 | MGnify/ENA primary metagenome ERZ825525 (study PRJEB31778, sample SAMEA3449203) | human gut metagenome | biome: human gut; feature: human-associated habitat; material: faeces | place: United Kingdom | collected 2010/2012 ... | reverse complement strand
GCGGCCGCATCTGGGCCGAAGCCCTCCCCGGCGGCAACCGCTTCTGCATACGGCTCAGAGTTCAAAAATAGTTTACGTTTGGGATACCCCCTTTTCAGGTTCGGTTCAGCCACCGATGCTACGCTAACCTGGTAAGGGGGTATCGCCTTGATTGAAGTAAGCCATCTCACAAAGCGCTACGGCGCGCATCTTGCCGTTTCGGACCTCTCGTTCAACATTGAGGACGGGCAGATCTACGGCTTCCTCGGCCCGAACGGGGCCGGGAAATCCACGACCATGAACATCATGACCGGCTGCCTCGCCGCCAGCTCAGGCGAGGTGAAGATCGACGGGCACGACATCTTTGAGGAGTCGGGCGCGGCGAAGCGGCTGTTGGGCTATCTGCCGGAGCAGCCGCCGCTCTACATGGACCGGACGCCGAGGGAATATCTCACCTTTGTCGGCCGGGCGAAGGGCCTGAGCAGGGCCCAGCTCGCAGAGCAGATGGAGCGCGTCATGTCCGTCACGCAGATAGGCGACGTCGCGGACAGGCTCATCAAGAACCTCTCCAAGGGCTACCGCCAGCGCGTGGGCATAGCCCAGGCCCTGCTGGGCGACCCGAAGATCGTCATCCTCGACGAGCCCACCGTGGGCCTCGACCCCAGACAGATAATCGAGATCCGCGACCTCATAAAGGACCTCGGGCGCGAGCACACGGTCATACTCAGCAGCCACATCCTCTCCGAGGTTCAGGCCGTGTGTCAGACGATACTCATCATCTCCAAGGGCCGCCTCGTGGCCTGCGACACGCCGGAGAATCTGGAGCGGCTCTTTGCCGGTTCCACAACCGTGGAGCTCACCGCCGAGGCCCCGGCGGACGAGGCCACGCGCCTGCTCTCGCCCCTCGCGCACATCACCGGGCTGCGCTCCGAGCCGCTCGAGGGCGGGCGCTGCCGCGTGACGCTCGACACCGACAGCCCCGACGGCGGCGAGGTCTGCCGCGAGGCCTTCTTCGCCTTCAGCCGCGCAGGCAAGCCCATTCTGCGCATGAGCACCGCCCGGGCCAGCCTTGAGGACATCTTCATCGAGCTCACGAGCTCCGACGCGCCCGCCGCGGCGGACGGAGAGGAGGCGCAGGCATGAGGGCCGTATTCAGGCACGAGGTCTCCTCGTATTTCACCAACGTCACGGGCTATGTGTTCGGCGCGTTTTTGCTGCTCTTTGCGGGCATTTACACCATGGCCTACAACCTCCGCTCGGGCTACACGAACTTCGAGTACGTCCTCGGGAGCATGTCCTTCGTCTTTCTCGTCATCGTGCCCATCCTCACGATGAAGGTCATCGCCGAGGAAAAGCGGCAGAAGACCGACCAGCTGCTCTATTCCCTGCCGCTGAGCATGACCCGCGTGGTGCTCGGCAAATATCTCGCGCTGCTCGTGGTCTTTGCCGTGCCTATGCTCATCGTCTGCATCTACCCCATCGTGCTCGGCGCCTTCGGCAGCGTCTATCTGCCCGCGGCCTATTCGGCGGTGTTCGGCTTCTACCTGCTGGGCGCGGCGCTTATCGCCATCGGCATGTTCATCTCCTCGATAACGGAGAGCCAGGCCGTCGCGGCGGGGCTCTGCTTCGTCGTCATGCTGCTCAACTATTTCATAACCAGCCTCGCCTCCTACGCCTCCACCACGGCGGCGAGCTCGCTGCTGGCCTTCACGGTGCTGGTGCTCGTCATCGGCGGCGTGTTCCGGCTCATGACCCGCAGCGGCTTTGCCTCCGTCGTGCTCATGCTCATACTCGAGGGCCTGCTGCTCGTCGGCTTCCTGCTCGACAGCTCCGCCTACGAGGGGCTCTTCCCCGAGATAATGGAGCAGCTCTCGCTCTTTGACCGCTTCTACGACTTTGTCTACGGCATCTTCGACCTCGGCTCCGTCGTCTACTTCCTCACGGTCATAGGCGTGTTCCTCTTCCTGAGCGTGCAGTCCCTTGAAAAGAGGAGGTGGAGCGAATGAAAAAGCCCAAAATAAAGCTGCCGCAGTCCGGCGAGATGATAGGCCGCCTCAAGACCCGAAGCTTCCGCGTCGGCGGCTACAGCGTGCTCGCGACGGTCATCGTCGTGGCCATCGCGGTGTTCGCGAACGTCCTTGTGAACGCCCTGCCCGCCAAGTACACGCAGTTCGACACGACCTCCACCCAGCTCTACTCCGTCTCCGAGCAGACCGAGCTGGTGCTCTCCGGGCTCGAGGACGAGGTCACGGTCTACTGGATAGTCCAGGACGGCCGCGAGGACGAGACACTAGGAACCCTCCTCGACCGCTACGCCGCCCTCTCGGGCGAGCTCACCGTCACCAAGGTCGACCCCGACGTGCAGCCCACCTTCGTGCAGCAGTACACCGAGGGCACCATCTACAACAACAGCCTCGTCGTCGAGTGCGGCGACCGGAACACCTACATCAGCTACACCGTCATCTACGAGTGCGACTACAGCGACTACTACACCACCGGCTCCTACTCCGAGAGCTTCGCGGGCGAGAGCGCGCTCACCAGCGCCATCGACTACGTCACGAACGAGGACCTGCCCAAGCTCTACGCCCTCACCGGCCACGGCGAGAGCGAGCTCTCCAGCTCCTTTGAGAGCGCCGTAGCCAAGCAGAACGTCGAGCTCGAGAGCCTCTCCCTGCTCACGAGCGACGGCGTGCCCGAGGACGCGGACTGCCTGTTCATAAACGCCCCCATGAGCGACATCTCGGAGGCCGAGCGCGACACCATACTCGAGTACCTCCAGGCCGGAGGCAAGCTCATCCTCATCACCGGCCCGCTCCAGGACGGCACGGAGCTCACGAACCTCGAGGCCGTCATGGAGTACTACGGCGTCACCGCCGCGGACGGCATCGTCGTCGAGGGCAGCGACAGCAACTACCTCTTCCCCGCGCCCATCAACCTCCTGCCCGAGTACGGCAGCCACGAGATAACCTTGCCCCTCTCCGAGGGCGGCTATTACATGTGCCTGCCCCTGGCCCAGGGCCTCGTCGTGGGCGACGCCCCGCGCGACACGGTCAGCGTGACCGAGCTGCTCACGACCTCGGACTCCGCCTATTCCAAGCTCAGCGGTTACTCCATGAGCACCTACGAAAAGGAGGACGGCGACATCGACGGCCCCTTCGCCCTCGCCGTCGCGACTACCGAGACACTCTCTGACGGCGGCGAGACCGGCGTAATCTGGGTCTCCTCGGCCTACCTGCTCGACGACTCCACCAACGCCAGCATATCCGGCGGCAACGAGGACTTCTTCCTCAACTGCGTGAACTGGCTCTGCGGCTCCGAGAGCGGCATCTCCATCCACGCCAAGAGCCTTGACGCTGAATATCTCGCCATCAGCAGCGGCACGTCCTCCCTGCTCACCATGCTCATGGTCGGCGTCATCCCCGTCTGCTTCCTGGCCGCCGGCATCGTCATCTGGGTAAGGAGGAAAAAGAGATGAAACGCGGAAAGAAACTGCTCATACTGGCCGCCGTGCTCGTCGTCGGCGACGGCGCCTATCTCGCCTTCCGCGGGTCGACTGCCCACGCCCAGCCCGTACCTTCCGAATCCGGCACCCTCACCCAGCCAGCGAGGTCATCTACTCCCTCGACGCCGCGACGCTCACCAACCTCACCTGGACCTACGACGGCGAGACCGTGAGCTTCGACTACAACGGCGAGGACTGGACCTATGCCGACGACGCGGACTTCCCGCTCGACCCCACGCGGCTGAACACCATGCTCTCCACGCTCGAGGAGGTCACTGCCGCCAAGACCATCGAGGCCGCGGACGACCTCGCGCAGCACGGCCTCGAGGAGCCGGAGTGCACCATAACCGTCACGGCGGACGCCAAGACCGTCATCAGCGTCGGCAGCGAGACCAGCCTGGACGGCCTGCGCTACGTCTCCATAGGCGACGGCAGCGTCTATCTCGTGGACTCCGGGATATACAGCAGCTTCAGCTACGGGCTCTACGACCTCGTTTCCAAGGAGGCCATCCCCGACATGTCCGACCTCGTGAGCTTCACCGCCGAGCGCGCCTCCGGCACTCTGGTCATCGACTACCTCGAGGACAGCGGCCTCGCGTACAGCGACCGATACACCTATTTTGCAGACGACGGCGGCGAGTACACGGCGCTCGACTCCACGCTCGCGGGCAACTTCATCTCGCAGATAACCGGCCTCACCTGGGGCGAGTGCGTGGACTACAAGGCCGAGCTCAAGGACCTCGCTGACTACGGCCTGGACGACCCCGCCGTCACCGTCACGGTGAACTACATCGAGACCACCGAGGTCGAGACCAACGAGACGGACGAGGACGGCAACCCCGTCTACGAGACGCGCGAGGAGGAAAAGAGCTTCACGCTTGAGCTCGGCGACTACGCCGAGGACGGCGTCTACGCGCGCATCGCGGGCTCGGAGATGGTGTATCTCATCGACTCCGCCATCTGCGACAGCCTGCTCTACACCGAGGTCTCCGAGCTGCTGCCCGACGACGTGATACTGCTCGACTGGGACCGCACCGAGGGCTTTGACATCACGCTCGACGGCGAGACCTATGCCGTCACCATGGCGCTCGAGGAGAGCACCGACGACGAGGGCTCCACGAGCTACGACTACGTCTACACCCTGAACGGCGAGGACGTGGACTTCACCGACGTGCTCAATTCGCTCGAGGCGCTCGAGTCCGAGGGCAGCGCCGAGGGCGTGAGCACCGAGCTGGGCGAGGCCATCAGCTTTGTGTTCCACCGCAGCACCGAGACCTTCACCGAGGTCACGCTGACCATATACAACTACGACAGCACCACCTGCATAGCTTCCCTCTCCGAGGGCCGTCCGCAGTTCGTCTCCCGCGACGCCGTTGAGGACATCGTGGAGGCCGTGACCGCGCTCGTCGCCCCGGCGGAAGAATAGATACCAGGCAAAAGGAAAAGCCGCCCCTGCATGGGGCGGCTTTTTCTGCTTTGTATTGAGTTTTACGCCTCGAGATAGCGCATGATGAGGGCCGCAGCCTGGGCACGGGTCGCGGTGGCGGTCGGCGTGACCGCGCCGTTCTCGTCGCCCTCGACGAGGCCGATGTTCATCGCCCAGGTCATGGCGTCGGTTGCCCAAGTGCTCACGCTCGCCGCGTCGGGCGCGGTGATAGTCCCGCTCACCGCAGGCTCACCGGCCAGGCGGTAGAGCATCGTCACGAGCTCCTGACGAGTGATGGCCGCGTTCGGGTTCTCGCCGTCGGAGATGCCCTTCGCCGTGACCCACTCCTGGGCCTTGGCGTACCAGGTCGCGCCGCCGGTGGTGTCCACGCCCTCGGCGCGGGCGATGATCGTCCAGACCATCGCGCGGGTCAGCGTGTCGTTCGGGGCGAATACGCCCACGTCCACGCCGTCCATGAGGCCCTTCTCGTAGACATACTTCACCGCGCTGTAATACCAGTCGCGGGCGGTGACATCGTAGAACGGGAACACCGGCGTGTCCGGGGTCTCCGGCTCGGAGGGCTTCACATCCGGCAGGTTGCCCCACACGGCGGTGAAGGTGGCGTTAGAAGTTATGTCAACCGATTCCCCGGCCCTGTACGTCGCATCCCCGCTCCTCCAGCCGAGGAAGATGTACCCGCTGTTCTGCGGCGCCTCCGGGAGGGTGAAGCCCTCGCCCTTTACGACGCGATAGACCACATCCGCCGCGCCGTTGCCGGACTTGACGGTGACGAACCAGTTGTTGGGGAAGCTGCCGTTGCCCTGTATCTCGCCGATAGTCTTGCCGTAGTCAATGTAGGTGCCGTCGTTGGTAAAGCTGCCGCCCAGGACCTGAATGGTGCCGTAGTTCGTCAGCGTCACGCCCGCGGGAATGATGAGACTTTCGCCCTCGTTAAGGACAAGGACGCAGCCCTCGGGAACGGTCGCGTCCCCGGGCAAAGCAACGTCGCCGTAGGCTTGACCGCTGCTGCCCGTTATCTCAACGCTGTTATTTATGGCAGCGTCATATGCACCGTTATTAGATGAGACCCATGAATCATCTATATCAACAGCGCCTGAAGCACCTATTGAGTAATATTCGGGATCAGATATGGCTTCAACTATACTGTTTTTGATGATCAGGTCTTCCCAGCTGTATATGGCGTAGTTCGTTTCGCCGCACGCCTTTAAAGTGCCGCCGGTGATCTCAACGCCGCCACTGGAATTGATACCAACTATAAAGCCGCTGGCAGTCACCTGCGCGTTGTCGGTAATGGTCATTTTGCCCGTCGGTACCCAAAAAGCACTGTCTACGGTAGAAGTGCTGTCCACCACGGCGTTGCCGGATATCTGAATATTGTTACCGCAGATTCCAAAATAGCCCTTCGCCGTGACGTTTGAATTGCCGGAGATGATCACATCTCCGTATGATATGATGGGATTCGCACCCAATTTGCTTCCATCCGAAAGTTCTATTCCAGCCAAGGACGTTACATTTACTGTTGCATCATTAATGACCAAATCTCCGTTTTCGCTGTATATAGGGCCGGTGCCGGAAACAGAGTTCACATTTACAGTTGCACCGTTCTCTATTGTGAGGGTATCATTTGCGCGTATTGCCTCGGAAAACTTGCCGCCGCCATACTCATCGGTGATATCATCAGTCTTGTTGACGTTAATATTTAATGTCAATTTCTCAATGTCGACATCTTCATGAGCCCTTATTCCTGAGCCGAAATAATTTACTTCAATATCCAGAGTTGCCGTACCGGTCAGATTTATCGACCATGTTTTATTAACAGGAGCAAATCCGGTTTCATCGTGCAATATGCCGAAGCCGAATGCACTTTGTTCATTGTCAACATTTCCACCCGGCGCCTCAACCGTTATCTTGCTGTCTCCAATAACGTTGACGGTGAGAGGGTCGTCTGTTCTTGCCAGAATCACACCGTAGTATTGATTATCGAACGTGTGCAAAACACTCAGCTCCGCCCCGTCGAGCGTCAGGGTGTTGGTGGCCGCGTCGTAGCTGACCGTGCCGTCGTTCAGCACGTCGGCGGCGTTGTCGCTGGTGACATGGACGCCGTTGACCCAGAGGTCGTACTCATCCACCGCCCCCGCGCCGACGCAGAGGAGCAGGGCAAATACCGCGGTGAGGAGTGCGAGCATCAAAATCTTTCGTTTCATGATATCCCTCCCTGAGTAGTCACAAGTTTAACACGCTGTTGAGCGGCTCCGCTCAACGCAGACAGCCCATGGGCTGTCTGATCATCTTTATTTACCTTATCATAAATCCCGCGGCCTTACAAGCAAATTCCAGCGCGCTATTTCCCCTGCGAGCCGAGATAGCGCCGTATCTCCTCCTCGACGGCGCGGACCTCCTCCTCGAAGTTCTGCGAGCTCACGCGCATTGCGCCGTTGCCGAGGATTATCAGCTGCTCCGTCGTGTCCGAGGTCACGACGCGGGTGGTGTATTTTTTTGCTATCTCGTGCGTCGCCTTTTCGATGTACATGTCCGCCGTCTCGGCCTCCTTGGTGTACACGACGTAGAGGTTGTGGTATTTCTCCACCTCCCGCTCGCCGCCCTTGACCTTGTAGGCGTCGAAAACCAGTATCGGCACTATCTGCCGGTAGCCCGCGTAGTTGCAGAGGATATCCATCAGCCGCTGGCGCGCCGCGTCGAGGTTGCCATTGGCTATCTCACGCAGGCTGTCCCAGGCGAAGATGACGTTGTAGCCGTCCACCAGCAGATGCTCCGGGCCGTCCGGGGAGCGCTTTGCCGGGGCGCGGTGCAGGTTCGGGCTCTCAGGACGCCGCGCCGGGCGCATCGCCTGCACCGGGTCGCGCCGGACCGGGCCGTAGGTGCGCTCGAAGATGGCCATGAGCTCCTTGTCCGTGGCCAGCATGTTCCGGTACGCCGCCGCGCGCTCGACCCGCGCCTCCTCCGGTTCCCGGGAAATGCGACGCTCGCGCTCGAGCACGCTGGGCAGGTGCATGTGCTCCGGCACCTCGTCCCAGTGCACCACAAAGCCCGCGCCGTGCGCGCAGAACACGGAGTCCGCCGTGTTCGCCGTGTCCGCGTCCGCGTCGTAGCCCGCCGCGGCGATGACCGCCTCGGCGTTGTGGCACTTCGCGTAGCCGCCGGGGAGGCAGGAGAGCTGGCCGCGGCCCTTCGTGTACGCCGCGAGCTCCCGCGCGTAGCCGCGCAGCTCCGAGACCGGCGCGCGGCCGCGGATGACCGCCGTCTCGCCCTCCGTCTCCGGCGGCGCGAACTCCGCCGAGAGCCGCGGCATATCCGCAAGAGCCCGGCCCACCGCCTCCTGCGGCAGGCGCAGCGTGAACTCATACCAGGGCTCAAGCAGCACAGCCCCGCCCGAGGCCGCCGCCGTGCGCAGGCCCTGACGCACCGCGCGGTAAGTCGCCTGGCGGAAGTCCCCGCCCTCGGTGTGCTTCGGGTGCGCGCGGCCGGAGCGGAGCGTTATCCTCACGTCGGTGAGCGGCGAGCCGGTCAGCGTCCCCAGGTGCGACTTCTCCGCGAGGTGCGTGAGTATGAGCCGCTGCCAGTTTATCGCGAGCTCGTCCTCCCGGCAGTCCGAGGCGAGGACCACGCCGCTGCCCGGCTCTCCCGGCTCGAGCGGCAGGGGCTCCAGCTTGACATGCACCTCCGCATAGTGGCGCAGCGGCTCGTAGTGGCCCACGCCCTCGACCCGGGCGCTTATCGTCTCCTTATAGAGGATGCCGCCCTCGTCGAACGTGACCTTGAGGCCGAAGCGGCGCTCGATGACGCTCTGGAGTATCTCGAGCTGCACCTCGCCCATGAGCTGCAAAAACGCCTCGCCCAGGCGCTCGTCCCAGACGACGTGCAGCGCGGGGTCCTCCTGCTCCAGCTCCCTCAGCTGGCGGAGCGCCGTCGCCGCGTCCGAGCCCGCGGGGAGGATGACCCGGTAGCGCAGCACCGGCTCGAGCACCGGGGAGGCCGCGTCCGGCTCAAAGCCCAGCCCCTCGCCGGGATAGCTGTCGGCAAGCCCCGTCACGGCGCAGACCGTCCCCGCCTCCGCGGAGCCGATGAGCCGGAACTTCGCGCCCGAGTAGAGCCTGAGCTGGTCGGCCTTTGCGCGCCACTCCCGGCGTGCGTCGCTCCGGGAGGTCAGCTCGTCCTTGACGCGCAGCTCCCCGCCCGTGACCTTGAGCCAGGTGAGGCGCTGTCCGTCCTCGGACTTTGTTATCTTGAATATCCGCGCGCCGAAGTCCGCGCGCTCCGGCAGCGGCAGCGTATAGCGCTCCAGCGCCTCCAGCAGCGCGTCCACGCCCTCGAGCCTGAGCGCCGCGCCGAAAAAGCAGGGGAAGAGCTCCCGCCGCGAAACCGCCCGCGCGAGCTGTTCGTCGGTGGGGGAGAGGCCCTCCATTACCGTCTCGAGCAGCTCCTCGCTGCACAGCGCGAGGTCCTCGGCCTCGGCGGGGTTCGTCACGTCCACGCAGCCGGAGCCGAAGCGGCGGCGCAGCTCCGTGAGCCTCTCGCCCCGGTCCGCGCCCGCGAGGTCCATTTTGTTTATGAAGATGAACACCGGCACCTGATAGCGCTCCAGCAGCCGCCAGAGCGTCTCCGTGTGGCTCTGCACGCCGTCCGTGCCGCTGACGACCAGGACGGCGTAGTCGAGCACCTGCGACGTTTCGCGCTCGCCCTATTGCATCATGCTGGCGCTCTACAACGCCTTTCGCGGCAGGTTGGAGAACGGCTACGCCTTCTGCGGTGCGAACGCTTGGCGGACGGAGAAGATCCAGAGCGTGCGCGAACTGATCGCTTCGCTGCGGAAAGAGTACGAGAGTTTTTCACTGCGCGACCGACTCTTCCCGAATAAGGGCTGAGCCTCATTCCGAACAGAAATTCGAAAAGAGCGACGAATCGTCGCTCTTTTTTGGTGTCTCCATTTTTCTTTTCGTATACGGAAAATCGGCGGAGGGGATGGGGTCCGAATTTCAAGTGATACCTTCTTTCTCCACCGCAAAACGACGGACTCGAAATTCCGACGACTGCCGGGCGCCCCGTTCGGCAAGTGGACCTGAAAACGAAAGAGAGCCGGTTATCCGTCGGCTCTTTCGGTCAAAACGAACCCGAAACAGCGTTCATCGAAAAAGCAAACTTCGCCTTCGTGCGGCAGACTCTCGGGTGAAACAAACTTCTACACGGACAGTGCTCAAGCCGAACGCTGTCCGTCCTTTTCGCGACGAGCCGGCGCGTCGGAGGATTTCTCCGCGTCGCAGTTCTTCCCGCCCACGGCCATACCCGCCGTCAACCCGCTCAGATAACTCGACGCCGCGATGCGCAGCAAATAGCGTTCGGCCTCCTTGAAACAGTCGAACTGGCGCAGCGTATCCGATTCACGCGCAGCGCGCAACGCGGTGAAAAAAAGCGCATCCAACGTGCTGCGAAAATCGTCGGTTCCGGCAATGCGAGTCTTGTAGGTTTCGGTCATCTGCTGCAACAGATCCCGAGAACAGGTTTTCATCATCGTGCATTTTGTCCCGCTGTGCCGTGCGGAAAATTAATTGCCAGAAATACGAGGGCGGCACAGATTCGGCCTTCCCGCGATCCGGTAAACTGTCCCGCGTCGATCATGCGCACGCCGCCGGCGTGCAGACATAACGTGTGATAAAATTCATCAGATGTTGTGAACGACCGCAACTCTCGTCTGGAAACTTCCTTACTATCTAAGAACGAACGGACACCTTCCTGTCGGTGTTTATGCTGGCAAAGTTATGTTTTTTTTCCGGATACCAACTGTCGGCAGTCGAATTATGCCCTATTCACCTATTTTTCGACCCAACGCGACTACCGGTTGACTTACAATGAAATAAGAACGTCTGATTCAAATATGAACTGAACCGTTTCGAGTAGTTCGAACGGTCGTTCGGGCAATTCGGAAAACTGCGGTGGGATCGAACGGGAACGACCGGTCGCAGGACTCCGGCCGTTTCCGTTACCCGTGGCGGGCCGCACGGAACGCCACCGCCGGAAGAATACTCCCGGACGGATGCGTGCAACAGGTCGGCAACAGTCGTTACCGCTCCTTCTGCCGCCTTTTAATCATCGTTTCAACCTCGCGGATCTTACCCAACGTACCGCGATTGGCACGATACACCGCGATCACGGCATCGCCGCCGGCTCGCGCTACGGCCGCAGCATCCCTTCCGTTGCCTCCGCCGAGCGCATATTCCGCACCGCCGGCCAGGTAGGCCGAGAAGAGCAGACTCATCTTCTCCACGCCCAGGTCGGCGCCCAGAACCGGCGCCGTCTCTTCGCTGATCTCGTACATCACTTCGTCCGTTCCGGCCGACCATCGGGTGAGAAAGCCGGCGACGCGCAGCCATTCGCCGGATTTGGTCGGGTCGTAAGGCGTCGTGCGCAGCCACTCGGCGCAGCGCAGTACGTCGTCGTTGTAGCGGGCGCAGTCGGCCGCGGTTTCGATTTCATACTTGTCGGGTACGGGAGCGGTCTGCGCGGATACACTCCATGTCGCTGCGAGGCAGAACATGAAGATCGTCAACATGCGATACATAATTTTAAGGTTTTAGGTTTGTCGCCCGAAATTAACGGTTTTTCCGCCGAAATGCAACATTGCCACTACAAAAAACGGCTGCCGGCGGGAGAATTTCCCCGCCGGCAGCCGAACCGTTCGTTTGGGCCGCTCACTCCACAGTCACCGACTTGGCCAGATTGCGCGGCTGGTCGACGTTGCGGCCCTTGTTGACGGCCACGTAGTAGGCCAGCAGCTGCAACGGCACCGACGTAAGGATCGGCGAGAGGCATTCGCATACCTCCGGAATCTCGATCACGTAGTCGGCGATCTTCGCCGCCACCTCGTCGCCGCGCGTGACGAGGGCGATGATGCGGCCGTTGCGTGCCTTGATCTGCTGGATGTTGCTCACCGTCTTGTCGTAGATCTTGTCGCGCGGAGCGATCACCACCGTGGGCATGTCGTCGTCGATCAGGGCGATCGTACCGTGCTTCATCTCGGCGGCGGGACACCCTTCGGCATGGATATACGAAATCTCTTTGAGTTTGAGCGCCCCTTCGAGCGCGGCCGGGTAATTGTAGCCGCGCCCCAGATAGAGGAAATTCTTGGCGTAGGTGAATATTTTGGAGAGGTCTTTCACCCGCGTGTCGAGTTCGAGCACCTCCTGCAACAGCTCCGGCAACCGGTGCAGGTCGCGCGTGACCCGTTCGAACGCCTCATCGGCGATCGTGCCCTTCATGCGGCCGAGCATCAGCGCCATCATCGCCAGCACGGTCACCTGTCCGGTGAAGGCCTTGGTCGAGGCGACGCCGATTTCGGGTCCGACGTGGATGTAACACCCCGAATCGGTGGCGCGCGGAATCGACGAACCGATGACGTTGCAGATACCGAAGACGAAGGCACCCTGCTCCTTGGCTAGTTCCAGTGCGGCGAGCGTGTCGGCCGTCTCGCCCGACTGCGACATGGCAATCAGCACGTCCTTGTCGCTCACGACCGGATTGCGGTAGCGGAATTCGCTGGCGTACTCCACCTCGACCGGTATGCGGCACATGTCCTCGAAGAGATGCTTGCCGATCAGCGCGGCGTGCCACGACGTGCCGCACGCCACGATGAGGATGCGGTGGGCGTCGAGGAAGCGCTCCTTGTTGTCGAGTACGCCCGACAGCACGACGTGCTTGCCGTCGGCGCTCACGCGGCCGCGGATGCAGTCGCGCAACGTGCGGGGCTGCTCGAAGATCTCTTTGAGCATGAAGTGGGGATAGCCCCCCTTTTCCAGTTCCGAGATGCTCATCCGGAGTTTCTGGATGTTGACCTTCGACTCCTTGTTGTCCATGTTGAAGACGTGGAGCGACTCGCCCCGGTTGATGACGGCGATCTCGTCGTCGTTGAGATAGACCACGCGGTTCGTGTATTCGACGATCGGCGTTGCATCCGACGCGATGAAATACTCGCCGTCGCCTACGCCGATCACCAGCGGGCTGCTCTTGCGCGCCACGACGATCTGGTTGGGATTGCGGCGGTCGATCACCGCGATGGCATAAGCGCCGACGATCTGGTGGCACGCCTCGCGCACCGCTTCGAAGAGCATGCAGCCCGTGTCGGTACGGATGTAGTCGATCAGCTGGACGACCACCTCCGTATCGGTCTCGCTGCGGAACGCGTAGCCGTGCTGTTCGAGCGCCTTCTTGACCACCGTATAGTTCTCGATCGTCCCGTTGTGTACGATGGCCAGATCGCCCGACTGCGAAGCGTGGGGATGGGCGTTCGTGTCGTTGGGTTCGCCGTGCGTCGCCCAGCGCGTGTGAGCGATGCCGACCGTGCCGCTGCGGTCTTTCGACTCGGCGAAATGTTCCAGCGCCGCGACCTTTCCTTTGGCCTTATAGATGTTGAGTTTTCCTTCGTCCGAAATCATGGCTACGCCCGAAGAGTCGTAACCCCGATATTCCAGCCTGTGAAGTCCTTTGATCAGTACGGGATAAGCCTCCTTGCTCCCGATATATCCGACGATACCGCACATAAATTAAGTTCTGTTTTTAGTGAATCCGATGACTGCGTTTCCGGCCGAACCGAATGCCGTGCGAACCGGACAAGCGCCGCAAAGATACGGATAAGCGAGGGCAATGTCAAATTTATTTGAACATTGCCGAGCGG
>ERZ825525.2153-NODE-2153-length-13639-cov-3.741166_pt1 | contig 13639 bp, 8 predicted proteins | sample MGYA00519930_ERZ825525 | MGnify/ENA primary metagenome ERZ825525 (study PRJEB31778, sample SAMEA3449203) | human gut metagenome | biome: human gut; feature: human-associated habitat; material: faeces | place: United Kingdom | collected 2010/2012 ... | reverse complement strand
CCTTTTCCTCGTCGCCGTCAAACAACTCCATGAAGCTCGCCTGCGTGCCGGTCGTGCCCTTGCTGCCGAGCATGCGCAGGTTCTCGATGCGGTATTCGACCTCGCCGAGGTCCATCAGCAGCTCGTTCATCCAGAGCGTCGCGCGCTTGCCGACGGTCACAGGCTGTGCGGGCTGATAGTGCGTGTAGCCGAGGGTAGGCACGGCGGCGTATTCGCGCGCGAACGCGGCGAGATTTGCCAGCACGCCGAGCAGCTCACCGCGCAGATAGCGCAGACCGTCGCGGTAGAGAATGAGATCGGCGTTGTCGGTGACGTAGCAGCTCGTCGCACCAAGGTGGATGATGCCGGCGGCGGACGGCGCGGCCTTGCCGTAGGCGTAGACGTGCGCCATCACATCGTGGCGCACCTCGCGCTCGCGCTGCTCGGCCACGGCGTAGTCAATGTCGGTGATGTGCGCTTCCAGCTCCGCGACCTGCCCGGCGGTGATGGGCAGTCCCAGCTCGTGCTCCGCGCGGGCGAGCGCGGTCCACAGACGACGCCACGTCTGAAAGCGCATATCGGCGGAGAACAGGTGCAGCATATACGGCGACGCGTAGCGCGACGATAGGGGTGATTCGTAAACATCTTTGCTCATGGCTCGTTCCTCTTTTCTGATTTACTTTATTGTACCGAAAAATCCGCGGCTTGTCCACCCGAAAGAAAATGGAACGGCGCTGCCGTTCCATTTTTCTTATCGGAGAATGAGGCTTTCTCTTTCCGCGCCGACGGAGACATAGCCGATGGGACAGCCGATGGCCTTTTCCACATATTCGACGTAGCTCCGCGCGGCCTCGGGCAGATCCTCCCAGCGGCGGGCGCCCGAGATGTCGCACTGCCAGCCGGGCATATACTCCATGACGGGCTTGGCGCGGTCAAGAAGGACGGGGAAGGGGAAATCGTCGGTCTGCACGCCGTCGATCTCATAGTGGGCGCACAGAGGAATCTTGTCCATGTAGCTGAGCACGTCGAGCTTCGTGAGGGCGATGCTCGTCGCACCCTGCATCTCCACGCCGTAGCGCGTCGCCACGAGGTCGATGGGGCCGACGCGGCGGGGACGGCCGGTCTTTGCGCCGAACTCCGCACCGGCCTCGCGCAGCTTTGCCGCTTCATCGCCGAACCACTCGCAGGTGAAGGGCCCCTCGCCCACGCAGGAGGAGTAAGCCTTGACCACGCCCACGACCTCGTCGAGCTTTGCGGTGGGCAGACCCGAGCCGACCGGCGCATAGGCGGCGATGGCGTTGGAGGAGGTGGTGTAGGGATAGATGCCGTAGTCCAGATCGCGCAGCGCGCCGAGCTGTGCCTCGAAGAGGATGCGCTTGCCGTTTGCCTGCGCCTCGCGCAGGAACGCCGTGGTGTTGGCGACAAAGGGCCTGATCTTCGCGCCGAAGTCGTCGATCCACGCCGTCAGCTCGTCCATGGTATAGCCCTTTGCACCGTAGACGCGGGTGAGCGTGAGGTTCTTCCACTCGAGCAGATCGGCAAGGTGCGCCTTGAGGTGCTCGGGGTGGAGCAGCTCGCCGGCGAGCACGGTCTTCTTCTGATACTTGTCGGAATAGAACGGCGCGATGCCCTGCTTGGTGGAGCCGTACTTCTTGTCCTTGAGGCGCGCTTCCTCCAGCGCGTCGAGTTCGCGGTGCCACGGCAGCAGCAGGGAGGCGCGCTCGCTGACCTTCAGGTTCTCCGGCGTGATCGCCACGCCTGCGGCGCGCAGGGTCTCGATCTCGTTATACAGGTTCTCGCAGTCGAGCGCCACGCCGTTGCCGAGAATGTTCACCACGCCCTCGCGGAAGATGCCGCTGGGCAGCAGGTGCAGCGCGAACTTGCCCTTATCGTTCACGACGGTGTGGCCCGCGTTGCCGCCGCCCTGATAGCGCACGACCACGTCGAAACGGTCGGTGAGGTAGTCGACCATGCGGCCCTTGCCCTCGTCGCCCCAGTTGATGCCTACGATCGCACAATTCGCCATGATAATAGCCTCCTGAATATTTCCTCCGTACTATGAGAGATACGGTTTGCGTTAAAACGCCAGCCTTAATATTATACGGGATACAAAGGCATAAGAAAAGAATCGATTTAATATACTTATCATTCGATCAGCTAATGATGAAATGAAGGGAGGAGGACATTGCAGATCTCGACAAAAAAGCCTGCGCCTTTGGCGGAAAATGAGGGTATCATGAAGAAAATGCTGCAAGAAGGGAGCCGGACATCCTCCGGCTCCCTTGCTGTGCCGCTATGAAATTTCTCCTTGCGCTTACTGTAACAGCAGGAGGCTGAAGACGAGCGTGAAGAGCGCGACCGTTTCGATGATGCCGATGACGATGAAGAAGTTCGCCGTGCCCTTGCCGGTCTCGCCGAGCGCGTCGGCGCTCGCCGCGGCGACCTTGCCCTGGAAGAACGCGGACAGGCCGATGGCGAGACCCGCGAAGATGCCCGTAAACATGGCGAGCGCGGGATCGGCGCCGGAGGCCACGGCGCTGCGGATGAAGTTCATCAGCAGGAAGCCGTAGATGGTCTGCGTCAGGGGCGCGCCGGAGAAGGCGACCATGATGAAGGGAGCGGGCTTGCCGTTCGCGTAGCACTTCTTCCACGCGCCGACGCTCGCCTGCGCCGCGAAGCCCGCGCCGAACGCGCTGCCCATGGCGGACAGGCCCAGCGCACACGCCATACCAATAAATTCAATGCTCATAATACGTTTCTCCTCTTTTTGATTATTTTCTGATCTTATCCAGTTTTTTGAACGGTGCGTAGGCGGTGCCGGTCCACTCCATGCCAAGCTGACCGGAGAATTCCAGCAGATTCAATCGCACGCCATGGACCACCACGGACAGCAGGCCCATCACGATGTTCAGCCCGTGACCGACGAGCATGATGAGGATGCCGACGACGACCAGCGGCCCCTTGAAGCCGAGCGCCATGTTGTTAAAGCTCTGCGCGATAGCGAGCGACGCCATGCCGACGGCAAACAGTCGGATGTAGCTCATGATGTTGCCGAAGGCGCTGATGGTGTTGAGGAACACTGTGAAGGCGTTGCCAAGGCCCGCCTTGAGACCCTGCGCGAAGGTCTTGTCCGGCGACATACCGCCGAAGCACACGACCAGCACGAAGCCGAGAAGGACCACCGCGGCAATGGGCGTGAGGTTCACCTGCTCGCCGATGACGAGGTAGAGCACCACGAAGTACAGCGCGCAGATCGCGCACAGCCAGCCGAGGTCGGCGACCCAGCTGAGGTCCTTCTCCCGCGTCTTGCGGCGGATGTTCATCACGCACGCCAGCGAGAGCTGGACCGTGCCGAGAATGAAGCAGAATTTCATCACGCTGTTTTGCTGCTGCGTGGTGCTGACGTTGAAGTACTCGGGGTAGTTCGCAAAGGTCGGCACGACCAGCGAGCGGAGCAGCGGCACGTCCATCGCGCCCTCAAGCCCGAACCAGGTGCCGGTCATCGCGCCCCAGACGATGGTGGCGATGGAGAGCACCCACAAAAGCTGCACGGCATCGGAGGGCTTCTTGCTCTTCACCGTCAGGGCCGCGGCGGTCAGCAGGAACAGGCAGCCGTAGCCCGCGTCGCCGATGATCATGGCGAAAAAGAGCGTGAAGAAGCCGAGGAACCAGAACGAAATATCGTACTCGCGGTAGCCCGGCACGGTGCCGAGAATGTCGAACACCGGCGCGATGAGCCGCGTGACCTTGGTGTACTTGATCTTGGTCGGCACCTTGTCGTCGTCTGCCGCCGGATCGTCCATCGCCCACGCCCAATGCTCCTTAGCGGCGGCCTTGAAGCGCTCCGCCTCGTCGACGGGGAGGTAGCCGGTCAGCCACACGAGTCCGTCCCCGCTCTCCGAGGTATTGCGCACGGAGGAGTAGTCCGCGTCGTTCTGCGTTTTGAGCAGCTGCTCGCGGAAGCTGGGCAGGTGCTTCGCGGCGGCCTTGAGCTGCGCGCCGCACTCAGAAAGACCGTGCTCGCAGTCGGCAATCTCCTGCTGGTATTCGTCAAGGCTCTTTTCCGGCGGGATGAACTCGCCGGCAGCGCAGGAGGCGGGCAGCGCACCGAGGATGGCGACGGTCTGCTGCTTCCCGACCGGCGCGAGCCGGAGGAAGCGTATCTCCTCGTCCGCTTCGAGCGAAGCGAGGAGCTTTTTGTCCACGCGGCAGAAGTGCAGCTCGAAGCCCTGCACCTTCAATTCCTTGATCTCGGCGGGGGAGAAGCTGCCCCAGCCGGCGAGCGTGTCGCACGCGCTGACCGCGGCGGCGCGCTCGGCTTCCAATGCCTTTTTGCGCTCCAGACATGCGTTGAGCTCGTCGAAGAGCACTTTAAATTGATCGTCGTCGAGCGTTTCCGCTTCGACCTCGCTCACCCCCTGCTCCTCGAGCACGGTGATGAGCCGCGAGAGCGCGGCGAAGCGCTCCAGATAGGTCTGGTCGGCGTCCGCCTTTTCCGCGAAATGGACGATGCCGAGCGCACGCAGCGCGTCGAGCAGCTCCGTTTTCTGCGTTTGCGCAGCGACGATGTGAACGACCTTCATTTTCTCGATCATCGCGCCGCCTCCTGTAGCTTTTTCTTGGCGATCTTGCCGCGCACGACCGCGGAGGTCTGCTGGTCGCCGAGGTAAATGCCGATGACGCGGATGTTTTCCCTTGCCTCGGGGATCTTGACCTTTTCAAACAGGTTCACGCGCTGCGCGGTGGAGCGCAGCTCCCGCTCGAGCAGCTCGACCTGCGTGCGCAGCGTCTTGACCAGCGCGTCCAGCCGCGCGATCTCGCGCAGCGTGACCACGGCGGTGTCCACCCAGAGCGGATAGTCCGCGACGTCGTAGGAGATCTCCTCGAAGGTCAGCTCCTCAAAGACCGGCACGATCACGCCGGCGATGTTGTGGTCGCGGCAGACGACGTCCTTCGGACGGATGAGCGAATCGAGCCGCATCCCCTCGGGGAAGCTGCCGTTTTCGGCGAACACCGCGATCCAGCCGTCCAGACCGTCGACGATCTTCAGCCGCTCGGCTTCGACCTTCTCAAGCTGCGCCGTCACCTGCATCACGACCGACTGGAGCTGCTGCTTTTTCAGCTGCAGCGTCGGCAGATAGCGTTGAAACTGCTTGAGCCGGTCCTTCTGGACCTTCAGTTCATTTTTTGTTAGTTTGACAGCCATACGCGCTCCCTCAGTTCAAGGCGTCCTTTTTCGGCCATCTTTCCTGCAGGAGACTGGTCTTCAGACCCGTTTCGTTCGGCTCGAAGCACTCGGCGAGGATCCCCCAGCCAAGGTCCAGCGCCTCCTCCAGAGGGATGTTCACGCTCAGGTCCATCAGCTTCGTTTCAAAGAGGTGGCCGTACTTGAGCAGCTTCTCGTCCCATTCGGACATCATGAAGCCCATGGACTTCTTCTCAAGGCTTTCCTTGTAGGCGCTGTAGAGACGGATCATGCCGTCCATCAGGGCGCGGTGGTCGCTGCGCGTCGTGCCGTTGACGTTCTGCTTGAGACGCGAGAGCGAGCCGAACGGCTCAATATGGCCGTTCTTGAGGTAATACTGGCCCTCGGTGATATAGCCCGTGTTGTCCGGCACGGGGTGGGTGACGTCGTCGCCGGGCATCGTGGTGACGCCGAGGATGGTGATGGAGCCCGCGCCCTCGAAGTCGACCGCCTTCTCATAGCGCGAGGCAAGGCAGCTGTAGAGGTCGCCGGGGTAGCCACGGTTGGACGGCACCTGCTCCATCGTGATCGCCATTTCCTTCTGCGCGTCGGCGAAGTTGGTCATGTCGGTCAGCAGCACAAGCACGCGCTTGCCGGCAAGGGCGAACTGCTCCGCCACGGCGAGCGACAGGTCGGGCACGAGCGTACATTCCACCGTCGGGTCGGACGCCGTGTGGACGAACATGACCGTGCGGCCCATCGCGCCGCTCTTTTCGAGCGTGTCGCGGAAGAAGAGGTAGTCGTCGTATTTCAGGCCCATGCCGCCGAGGACGATGACGTCGACCTCCGCCTGCATGGCGATGCGGGCGAGCAGCTGGTTGTAGGGCTCGCCGGAGACGGAGAAGATGGGCAGCTTCTGGCTCTCGACGAGGGTGTTGAACACGTCGATCATCGGGATGCCGGTGCGGATCATGCGCTTGGGCACGATGCGCTTGGCGGGGTTGACGGAGGGCCCGCCGATGGGGATCATATTTTCGGTCAGCGCGGGGCCGTTGTCGCGCGGCACGCCCGCGCCGTCGAACACGCGCCCGAGCAGGTCGTCGGAAAACGAGACCATCATGGGCCGCCCGAGGAAGCGCACGGTGTCGGTCGTGCTGACGCCCTGCGTGCCGGCAAAGACCTGCAGGGAGACGAGGTCGCCGCTGAGCTTGATGACGCTTGCGTAGCTCTCGCCGACGAGGGCAAGGTCGCCGCTGCGCACGCCCTCGGCGCGCACGGTCACGACGTTGCCGACGATGGATTCGATTTTGGTGTAAACCTTCTGCATTCTGAAACCCTCCTTAACCCGTTACCTTGCTCCGGTAGAGGTCCGTGAGCTTCGTTTCCTGCGCCGCAAATTCCGGCGTGCCGTAGACCGTGCCGTGCCAGTCGAGGAATTCCTGACGCACCTGATTGAAGAAGGCGCGGATCTCCTTTTTGTCGCTGAGCGCGTAATCGCGCGTGAGCACATCGTAGAGCACGTTGAACTCATGCGCCTGACGCTCCGGCTCGCAGGCCGCGTCGATGGGATCGAAGGAGTTCTGCTGCAGATACACGGCATCGAGCAGCTCGCCCTTCTGGTAGAGGATGTAATCCTCGGCCGAGGTGCCCTCTTCGCCGATGACCTTCATCATCTGATTGATCTCGCTGCTGCGGCGGAGGATGCCGCGGGCCTCCTCCACGCGCGCCATGTCCACCACGCCCTGATACTTTGACCACGAGTCGATGGGGTGGATGGAGGGATACTTGCGCGCGTCGGAGCGCTCGCGGGAGAGGCCGTGGAACGCGCCGACGACCTTGAGCGTCGCCTGCGTGACCGGCTCTTCAAAGTTGCCGCCCGCGGGGGAGACCGTGCCGCCGATGGTGACGGAGGCGATTTTGCCGTTTCTCAGCCGGACCTTGCCCGCGCGCTCATAGAACGCGGCGATGACGGATTCGAGGTAGGCAGGGAAGGCTTCCTCGCCGGGGATCTCCTCCAGTCGACCGCTCATCTCGCGCATGGCCTGCGCCCAGCGGCTCGTGGAGTCCGCCAGCAGCAGGACGTTGAGTCCCATCTGGCGGTAATATTCGGCCATCGTCACTGCCGTGTACACGGACGCTTCACGCGCCGCGACCGGCATGGACGAGGTGTTGCAGATGATGATGGTACGCTCCATCAGCGAGCGGCCCGTGCGCGGGTCGGTCAGCTCGGGGAACTCCTTGAGCACCTCCACGACCTCGCCGGCGCGCTCGCCGCAGGCGGCGACGATGACGATGTCGACGTCAGCGTTCTTCGCCTCCATGTGCTGCAGCACGGTCTTGCCCGCGCCGAAGGGGCCGGGCACGCAGAAGGTGCCGCCCTTGGCGACCGGCAGGAAGGTGTCGATGCAGCGGATCTTGGTCACCAGCGTCTCGTCGGGACGCAGACGCTCCTCATAGCAGCGGATGGGCTGCTTGACCGGCCAGGAAAAGACCATGCTCAGCGCCTTCTCCTCGCCCGCGCCGTTTTCCAGCACCGCAACGGTGGAGCGGACGTGATAGACGCCCTTTTCCTTCACGCTCTTTACGCGCCAGCCCTCGTCCTTGAGGTCGAAGGGCGCCATGATGAGGTGCGTGAACTGCCCCTCCGGCACGCTGCCGACCGCGTCGCCCGCGAGCACGGCGTCGCCTGGCTTGACGCAGGGGGTGAACTCCCATTCCTTATCGGGGATGGGGTCAAGGTATACGCCGCGCTCGAGGAAGAAGCCGCATTGCTCGGCAAGCTTCGGCAGAGGATTCTGCAAGCCGTCGTACACCTGCGTCAGAAGGCCGGGGCCGAGCTCGACGCTCAGCAGCTCGCCGGTCAGCTCGACCTCGTCGCCGACCTGAATGCCGTTGGTCATTTCATAGATCTGCATACTCACGGCGTCGCCGCTGATGCGGATGACCTCGCCCTTGAGGCGGTCATTGCCGATCTTGACGAAGCCGACTTCGTTTTTTCGAACGGAGCCCGAGAATCTTGCCGAGACAAGGTTGCCGTTGACTCCGGTCACATAGCCTGTCACTTTCTCCATTTCGTTTCTCCCGTTTTCTTATAGGCTGAATATCTGCTGACGGACCTGTCCGAGCAGGGTGTCGAAGGCGGCCTTGCCCTCGTCATGGCGGAAGACGCGCTGCCGTTCGAGCAGCCGCAGCTTCAGCGCGTAGCCGTAGAGCGCGCAGTCGTCGAAGCTGTGCAGTCCCACCAGCTCATCCAGCCGGTCAAATTCCAGCGCGAGCAGCAGCCGCTCGCCCTCGAGCGGGTCCTTTGCGTTCACTGCCGCGGTGACGGTCTGCGTCACGGCGGCGTCGCGCTCGTTCGGCGCGGCACAGCTCTCGCCGCGCTTCACACGCCGCTGATAGGTCAGCTCGCCCTGCAGCACGCGGTAGAAGGCCGCCCACCGGCTCACGAAGCCGCCGTCCTCCGAGCGCACCGTCAGCTCCTCGAGCGAGCGGTAGACCCTGTCGCTCACCGCGCCCCGGCATTGGTCGAGAAACGCAGCGTAATCCAGCGGCGGGGCGTCGCCCGCGCGGAGCATCGGCAGGCTCGAGATCAAGTAGTAATAGGAAGCCAAGAGCGTCCCTCCTTAAATGCGCAGCTCGCGGAAGAAGGGGGCGAGCTGCTCCGCCAGCTCCTCGTCGGAGCAGTCGATGTAGCCCGAGCCGTCCTTGGTGCACAGGCGGAAGCCCGTGCGGACCTTTTTGGAGAGCCGCAGCTCCAGCCCCGCCTTGAGTTCGCCGGCGAGCTCACTTTTGAGCGCGTCCGTGACGGAGGCGACCTCTGCGGCGTAGGCGGAGGTGTCCTCGCCCTGCAGCGCGGCGGTGATGAGCGCGGCGAGCGCCTTGTCGTCGAGCGCCTTATGGGTATCCTGCGCGAGCAGCTTCGTCAGCTCCGCGCCGATCTCCTGCCGGAAAGCGAGCACCGCGTCGCGCTTCGCCTGCTCCGCGCTGAGCTGAGCGCTGGCCTTGAACACGCCGATCTCCGCCTGCGCGTCCGCACGCAGCTTGTCCGCCTCGCTCCTCGCGTCGGCGACGATCTTTTCCGCCTGCGCCTTGGCGTCGGCAAGGATCTGCGCGGCCTCGCGGTTCGCGCTCTCGATGCCGTCCTTTTTGATGGAGGATACCAGATCCTGAATTTGAAGCTCCATAAAATCCGCCTTTCTGTGTTTATGTGAGTAAAATTTCGTAATCAAACTAAAATATAGCGCACAACACCAAAGAAATCAAGAAAATGCAAAGAAATAGAATGATTCATTTTTTCAATAATGCCTAAAAACCGGGTAATAATGCGGAAAATATTATAACCGTCCGTGCGGGAGCCTAACCGCCGCCTTGCTCTTCCTATGTCGGTGTGCTATACTAGGCCTGTTATAAAAGAGAAAAGGAGAACGCTTCCCATGCCTGCCTTTGACCCGCTGACCTACCGCTATGCCTCGCGGCGCAATGTCGTCTACGCCAAAAATGCCGTCGCCTGCACGTCTGTGCCGCTCGGCGCACAGATCGGACTGGACGTGATGAAATCCGGCGGCAACGCCGTGGACGCCGCTGTGGCGATGGCCGCGGCTATGCCGCTGCTCGAGCCGACCGGCAACGGCCTCGGCTCGGACTGCTTTGCGCTCGTGTGGATCGAGCGGGACAAACGGCTCTACGGCCTCAACGCCAGCGGTGTCGCACCGATGGTGCTGAGCGCGGAGAAGGTCCGTGCGATGGGCTATACAGAGATGCCGAAGGCCGGATGGCTGCCGACGATGGTGCCCGGCGCACCCGCAGGTTGGGCGGAGCTGAACCGCCGCTTTCCCGATATGGGCGAATACTTCGCCGCCATATCGCCGCGCATAGCAACCGGCGTGACCGTATCCACGCTGCACGGCTGCCCGCCGGACGAAATAGAGGCCATAGCAAGCTACCTTATACGCGAAAAGGGGCTGAACACCTTCGTAAAGTGCAACCCAACAATACTGGGCTACGATTTTGCGCGGGAAAGGCTCAATAAGCTTGGCTATGATTACATTGCCTTTGACGAGCATCATTTTAACGAGGATCTTCAGTATGCGGACGCCGTGCCCATGTTCCGTAGGCTTATGCAGCTTGCCGAGGATAACGGCGTTGAATTCGGCCTTAAGCTTTCAAACACGTTTCCCGTGGACGTAAAGGCCAACGAACTGCCCAGCGAAGAAATGTATATGTCCGGCCGCGCGCTTTATCCGCTTACGATAGAGATGGCGGCGCGCATCAGCCGCGAATTTGAAGGCAGGCTTAGGCTTTCCTTCTCCGGCGGGGCGGATTATTTCAATATTGTGCCGCTGTACGAGGCCGGCATTTGGCCCATAACCGTTGCAACCACAATACTCAAGCCGGGCGGATATTCCCGCTTCAAGCAGCTTGGCGAGCTGTTCGACGGCGTATCAAAGCGCCCCTACGCGGGCGTAAACGCGGCAAAGGTTGCTAAGCTTAGCGCGGATGCGGAAACCGACGCGCATTACAAAAAGCCCGTAAAGCCCCTGCCGGACAGGAAGAACGGCCTTCCCCTGCCCATTGCGGATTGCTTCACAGCGCCCTGCATGGGCGGCTGCCCGATACACCAGGACGTGAGCGAGTATATAGAGCTGGTCGAAAAGCAAATGTACCCCGAGGCGCTTGAGCTGATACTTGAAAAGAACCCGCTGCCCTTCATAACCGGCACAATATGCGCCCACAGGTGCATGGATAAATGCACGCGCAATTTTTATGATGAAAGCGTGTATATCCGCAATCTTAAGCTGATAGCCGCACAAGAAGGCTACGACGCCGTAATGGCCCGCCTTGCCCCCGCCCAAAGGCAGGACGCAAAGAAAACCGCCATAATAGGCGCGGGCCCCGCCGGCATAGCCGCGGCGTACTTCATTGCCCGCGAAGGTTATCCCGTTACCGTGTTTGAAAAGGAAAACGAGCCGGGCGGCATAGTTAAAAACGTTATACCAGAATTCAGGATAGCAAGCGACGCCATTGCAAAGGACGTATCCTTTGCCAAGCGCATGGGCGCGGAGTTCATATGCGGCAAGGAAGCGCCAAGCCTTTATGAGCTGAAGGCTGAGGGCTACGAATACATTCTGCTTGCAACAGGCGCGCAGAAGCACGGCGCGCTCAGCATACAGGGCAACGTTATGAACGTTATAGACTTCCTATACAGCGCTAAGAACGCGCCCGAAACGCTTGCCTTGGGCAATGCGGTTGCGGTTATAGGCGGCGGCAACACGGCAATGGACGCAGCCCGCGCGGCAAAGCGCATAGGCGTTGAAAAGGTGAGCATAGTTTACCGCCGCACAAGGAAATATATGCCCGCCGATGAGGAGGAGCTTGCACTCGCCATGGAGGACGGAGTTGAATTTGCCGAGCTCCTTGCCCCCGTTGAACAGAAGGACGGTATGCTCGTCTGCAAAAAGATGGAACTTGGTGAACTTGACGAAAGCGGCAGGCGCAGCGTAACGGAAACGGATGAGACCGTGACCATCCCCGCGGATACCGTAATAGCCGCCGTGGGCGAAAAGCCAGACGCGGAAGCGCTGCGTGCATACGGCGCCGAACCTAACGAAAACGGGCGCGTTCCGTTTGACTGCGGCGCGGGAGTATATGCCGCGGGCGACGCGCTTCGCGGGCCGGCAACGGTTGTTGAAGCCATTGCGGATGCAAGGCGCTTTGCGGATGCGGTGATAGGCTTCAACAAGGGATACATGATCAACCCCGCCGCCGCGCGGGATTACAGGGAGACCCTTGCCCGCAAGCACAGGCTTATGGAACGCCAGTGCGGCGAGGCGGAAGCGAAGCGCTGCCTGGGCTGCTCCACGGTATGCGAAAACTGCGTATCCTCCTGCCCCAACCGCGCAAACGCCGCCATAAAGGTAAAGGGTAAGGCGCAGCGGCAGATAGTGCATATTGACGCGCTTTGCAACGAATGCGGCAACTGCGCGGTGTTCTGCCCGTATTCCGGCAGGCCGTATAGGGATAAGCTTACCGTATTTGCGGACGAAGCAAGCTTTACGGACAGCGAAAATAACGGCTTCCTGCTAATTGATAAAGAGAGCAAAACCGTAAAGCTTAGGCTGAACGGCGAGGTGAGCGAGGTTTGCCTGACAAAGCCCAATCAGCTTGAACGGGACATTGAGGCAATAATACTCACCGTTATAAACGACTACGGCTACATGCTGTGATCAAGCAATACGAAAGCGGAAGGAGCGGAGCATGAGCAGCTTCTATGTAAACGGAAATATTGTAAAGTGCGAAGGCAGTATGTCCCTGCTTCGCTATCTCAGGGATGAACTGCGGCTGACCTCCGTAAAGGATGGCTGCAGCGAGAGCGCGTGCGGCACATGCACAGTCATAATAGACGGCCGCGCAATGAAGGCCTGCGTGCAGCGCACGGACAGGCTGGGCGGCAAGCATATAATCACCACCGAAGGGCTGAGCGAATTTGAAAAGGAAGCGTATGTGTACGCCTTCGGCCATGCCGGCGCGGTGCAATGCGGCTTCTGCACGCCGGGCATGGTAATGGCGGCGAAGGCGCTGCTGGATAAGGTGAGCGACCCGAGCGAGGACGAAATACGCCGCGCGCTGAGGGGCAACATTTGCCGCTGCACGGGCTATGTTAAAATAGTGGATGCGGTCAGGCTTGCCGCAAGGCTGCTGAGGGAAGGCAAAATTCCCGAATCCAACGAATCCTGGGCCGTGGGCAGCAGGGTGCCGCGCCTTGACGTGCGCGAAAAGGTGCTTGGCTACGGTGAATATACCGACGATATGTATATTGACGGCATGGCATACGCAAGCGCCCTGCGCGCAAAATACCCCCGCGCGCGCATACTGAAAATAGATACCGAAAAGGCGAAAGCGGCCGATGGCATAATCGCCGTTTTCACCGCAAAGGACATACCCGGGCAGAACAAGGTGGGTCACCTTAAAAAGGACTGGGACACCATGATAGCCGAGGGCGACTGCACGCGCTACTTGGGCGATGCGGTTGCATTGGTGGTAGGCGAAACGGCGGAGGCCGTGGAGGCCGCAAAGGCGCTTATAAGCGTTGATTACGAGGAGCTTACGCCCATACGCAATGCATACGAGGCAATGGCCGAGGGCGCGGAGGAGCTGCACGAAGGCGGCAACCTGCTTGCGCATAAGCATGTTTCCCGCGGGGACGCGGCGGGCGCGATAGCGAAGAGCAAATATGTCCTCAGCGGCAAATACACAACGCCCTTTACGGAGCACGCATTTCTTGAGCCCGAATGCGCCGTGGCTATACCCTTTAACGGGGGCGTGAAGATATATTCCTCCGACCAAAGCGTGTATGATACTCAGCACGAGACAGCCCCCATGCTTGGCCTGCCGATGGAAAAGGTATATGTTGAAAACAAGCTTGTCGGCGGCGGCTTCGGCGGCAAGGAGGACGTTAGCGTTCAGCACCATGCCGCG
>ERZ825525.2147-NODE-2147-length-13673-cov-8.263548_pt1 | contig 13673 bp, 12 predicted proteins | sample MGYA00519930_ERZ825525 | MGnify/ENA primary metagenome ERZ825525 (study PRJEB31778, sample SAMEA3449203) | human gut metagenome | biome: human gut; feature: human-associated habitat; material: faeces | place: United Kingdom | collected 2010/2012 ... | reverse complement strand
AGGACGAGGGTGGACGTCATACTCCATTCTTCAACAACTACAGACCACAGTTCTACTTCAGAACAACTGATGTAACTGGTGTTTGTGAGCTTCCAGCTGGTACAGAAATGTGCATGCCTGGTGATAACGTAGAGATGACAGTTGAACTTATCCATAACGTAGCTATGGAGCAGGGTCTTCGTTTCGCTATCCGTGAGGGTGGTAGAACAGTTGGTTCTGGTGCTGTTGCTACAATCATTGAGTAATTGTTATTAATACAGTTCTTTCAAGGGTTTCCGAGGTTATCGGAAACCCTTTTTTGCGCGAGCAGCTCCTTGAGAAGTCATGGGCAGTTTGCAGTCGTGCTCGCGAAGTAATGAACTAGAATATGATAAAAAGAGGAGTACAACATGCTATACATAATGCGTCATGGCAGGACGGACTGGAATGTACGTCATAAATTGCAGGGAAGAACAGATATACCGCTTAATGATGAAGGCAGAATGATGGCGGCAGAGGCTGGGAAACAGTATTCAGATATACATTTTGACATATGTTACTCATCTCCTTTGGAAAGAGCAAAAGAAACAGCAGACATTTTCTTGAAGGGAAGAAATGTTCCTGTGTATACAGATGACAGACTTGTTGAGATGGGATTTGGAGTATATGAAGGAATAGAGAATTCATTTGCTATAGATGACTGTCCAATTAATACTCTTTTTAAGAAGCCTGAGAAGTATGTTACAGTTGAAGGTGGAGAAAGCTTTGAAGAACTTTTTGCAAGGACAGGGGAATTTATAGACAATGTAGTTATGCCACAGGTAAATAGTGGCAAAGATATACTGATTGTTGGTCATGGTGCCATGAACTGCAGTATTATAGCAAAATTCAGAGGAACACCACTGGATAAATTCTGGGATGGAATGACTGATAATTGTCAGGTGGTAAGGCTTATATAATATTATAAAACACAATTTTACGATTTATTCAGACCAAATCATGCTTGGTTTCGTATATAAGTATAGAAGTTAATAAATGAGACTTTGACTTACAACGGAAGGTTAGGATGGTGATTGGGATGAGTAGGAGAGATAGCAGGAGAAAATACCAAAAAAGAGGAAAAAGGAAGAATCAAATATTCCTTGTAATGATGACTATACTGGCATGTACGGTAGCAATTGTATTAACAGTCAAGATGAATAATAAGAATGTCAGCAAAGGTGTAGCAGTAGGTGCAGAATATACAGCAATTAAGAGCGATGGTAATGTGACGGAGGAACAGCTTTCTGTAAGTGAAGAGACTGTAAATGATTTACCAGATGTATACAGAATAGAATGCTATGAATCGCTTAATCAGAATCCAGAGCTGCCAACGGGATGCGAGATTACATCGTTAACATCCGTACTAAATTATTACGGCTGTAATGTTGATAAAACAACTATGTCGGATGAATATCTTAAGAAAGGCAATGGCAGCTTCTACGAAATGTTTCTTGGTAATCCAAGGGATAACACAAGTTATGGATGCATGTCACAGCCAATTGTTAATGCAGCTAATAAATATTTCAAAGTTAATAATATGTCAGCAGTTGCAAAGAATATCAGCGGAACAGATTTTAAAGAGATTCTAGGTATGGTTGCTCAGGGTGACCCGATAGTAATATGGAATACAATAGATATGAGACAGCCATATGAATCTAAGACATTTGTATTTAATGGGAAAGAATATACATGGATGTCTCCAGAACATTGTGTTGTAATTACAGGATATGATCTTAATAAGAATATTGTTTATATAATGGATCCTATGGAAGGTAACATAACAAGGAATCTTGAGACATTTCAATCAAGATATGAAGAGATGCACAGCCAGGCTGTCTATATTATAGAATAATTAAGGGAGGGCAATATTGTCCTCCCTTTAGTCATGTTATTAGTTTGATTTAATATTGTGCCTTGCATTAAGTTTCTTGGCACAATGTATGAATGCAGGGAATAAAAATGCGTCAGCAGCAATCCATGCGATTGGTGAGGCGAGGCATGCCCCCATGAATCCAATATTTGGAATAAGTATGATGGCTGCAAACGCACGGCCAATCATCTCTAAGATACCAGCTGATATTGCAAATACGGAGAAGCCCATACCCTGTATGCAGAATCGGACTACGTTAACACCTGTAAGCGGAATGTAGAAGCATGCAGATGCAAGAATGAACTGTCTTGTAAGAGCAATAATTGTTGTCTCAGATGCATTAACGAATAATAATGCAATATAATCTGTAGTGAAATACAGTGCAATAAGTGAAAGAACACTGTATACTGAACCAATTATCATAGCAGAGCGTACGCCCTGACCAAGTCTTTTGATCTTGGCAGCTCCAACATTCTGCCCGGCATAGGTTGCCATGGTTGAGCCGAGTGCATCAAATGGACAACAAGTAAAGTTGAACATCTTAGAACCGGCAGTCATTGCAGCTACATATGTTGAACCAAGTGTATTAACAGCAGCCTGAAGGATTGTACTTCCGATGGCTGTTATTGAATACTGGAGTCCCATAGGAACACCGTTCATACACAGGTTGGTGATGAATCTTCTATCAAGTACCCTTTCTGATTTGTCACCTTTTAAGATGTCATATTTCTTATACATATATATAAGGCAGGTAAGTCCCGAAATTAACTGTGATGTTACAGTTGCCCAGCCAGCTCCGGCAACACCCATCTTACATACAAGAATAAGAAAGAAATCAAGTACTACATTTATTATTGAAGAAAGCACAAGGAAAACTACAGGTGTCTTACTATCGCCAAGCGAACGGATAACACCGGACACCATGTTGTACAGGAATACAGTTGGGATTCCTATGAATATAACTACTATGTAATTATAGGCATGGTCAATAATATCTGCCGGTGTATTCATGATAATAAGTATCCTGCGGCAGAATATTACGGATGCAAGCGTAAGCACTATGGCAAACACAATACTGCAGATATATCCGTTAAATACATATTTTCTAAGGTCAGCAGGCTTCTTTGCACCAAAGCATTGGGCAACCGGAATCACGAATCCGTTACAGACTCCCATACAGAAACCGATTATCATGAAGTTGATAGAACCTGTTGCTCCAACTCCGGCAAGAGCTTCAACACCGAGAGTTTTACCAACGATTATTGTGTCAACAAGGTTGTAGAACTGCTGAAACAGCATTCCGAACAGCATTGGAACTGCAAATCCAAGAATATGCTTGGAAGGCGAACCATTTGTCATGTCTTTTACCATAGGATTTCCTCACTTTCGTATATTTATAAAGCCAAATGATTATACTATATTTTTACAAACTGTCAAACTGATTTTGCACGAATTTGAATTAATTTAACGAATTATTGTCTTAATATGAAATGTCTGTTAAAATGCATAGGTAATATTTATGCGGAGGCAGACATGAAGAAAACTTTTGATGTTAAGAGACTTACAACGCTGGCATTACTTACAACAATTGCACTGACAATATTTGTTGTGGAATCAGCGATACCTACGCTTGTTCCAATACCAGGAGTTAAATTAGGACTTGCCAATATAGTCACACTTTTTGTATTAAAAAGGTATAAATTCAGTGATGCAGCTATTGTGCTGGCTATGAGAATTATACTGGCTACAATATTTACAGGGCAGGCAGTATCATTTATATATAGTGTAAGTGGTGGATTTTTATGTCTTATTGTGATGGCAGCTGTTAATAAATTGCTTAGGGGACAGTATATATTCCTTACAGGTATACTTGGCGCGGTGTCGCACAATGCAGGTCAGATTCTTGCTGCATTTTTCATACTCAGATTGTCAGGTATATTTGCGTACATGCCGTTCCTTGTGATAAGCGGTGTTATAACAGGTCTGTTTACGGGCCTTGTGTGCTTCTTTGCAGACAGATATATTCCTAAAAAATATACTATGTAGCAGATGGAGGAGATTGTGAAAAAAAGAGTTATTACAGTGGTGGCCGTGATTGTTCTGCTTGTCGGGGCAAGTGTGGCTTCTATTATATATATGAAATCAGGAAAGAATGACGGTAGTAAGACCGCTTATATATACAGAGATAAAGAATTGTTAAGAACTGTTTCGTTAGATGATGTTAAGAATCCGTACACGTTCAGGATTGAATACGGGGATGGAGAGTATAATGATATTCTTGTCGAGAATGGAAAGATTAAGATTGCTGATGCAAGCTGTCCGGATAAGCTGTGTGTGAACATGGGCTATATATCTGAGCCTTTAATGCCAATCACATGTCTGCCTAATCATCTTGTTATCAGGATTGTGAATGACGGCGAAGAATCGCCGTCACTCGATGGTGTTGTGTATTAATTATTTCATCCAGCGGCCAGAAGCACCACATGGAAGTACAAGTCCGTTACTTGAAACAGGAAGACCTACTTCCTGTGAATCACAGTGTCCGCCAAAGCTCTTAAGTTCTGTGCTTAACATATAAGTAAGAACGGCTGGCTGAAGACCTGTAGTGTATGAATTAATAAGGAAAAATAATGGTTCATCAGAAAGAAGCTGTGCACAAAGCTTAACAAGCGGGTGTATGGCTTCTTCTATTTTCCAGATTTCTCCTTTAGGACCACGGCCATATGAAGGTGGATCCATGATGATTGCGTCGTAATGGTTGCCTCTTCTTATCTCTCTTTCTACAAACTTTACACAGTCATCAACTATCCAGCGGATAGGCTTGTCAATAAGTCCTGAAGACTGTGCATTTTCTTTAGCCCATGCGACTATACCCTTAGAAGCATCTACATGCGTAACATTAGCACCTGCGGCTGCACATGCAAGTGTTGCTCCACCTGTATAAGCAAACAGGTTAAGAACCTTTACAGGTTCGCTGCCACGCTTTTTCCTGGCATCAGAGATTATCTTTCCAAACCAGTCCCAGTTAGCAGCCTGCTCAGGGAATATTCCTGTGTGCTTGAAGCTGAATGGCTTTAAGTTGAATGTCAGCTCCTGTTCAAATGAAGGACTGTTGTAGTGAATCTGCCACTGCTGTGGAAGGTCAAAGAACTCCCATTCTCCGCCGCCCTTGGAACTTCTGTGGTAATGACCGTTCATATTCTTCCAGCCACGCTCTTTCTTAGGAGTGTCCCATATTACCTGTGGGTCCGGGCGTACAAGAATATACTTACCCCAGCGTTCAAGTTTTTCGCCCTTAGAGGTATCTATTACTTCATAATCTTTCCAGTTATCAGCTATAAACATAATTAAGTATCCTTTTCTATATAAAAATATGTTGCAGTTTGGTACCGCATTTGTTATTAAATAATTATATACGAAAATATTAATAACTGCAATCGTGCAAAAATGTTTTGGACAGCTGTGTTTTATGTTAATATATTTCTATTGAAATCTGATTAAGGGGCGATGCATATTGAAAAATGTTAGTTTAAAGAATATACAGAAGGATATTGTATCAGGAATAATTGTTGCACTTGTGTCAATTCCTATATCAATGGGGTATGCACAGATTGCGGGACTGCCTGCGGTGTATGGTCTGTACTGCTCTATTCTGCCAGTGCTTATATATGGACTTGTGACATCTTCGCCGCAGTTTGTGTTCGGAGTGGATGCAACTCCGGCGGCACTTGTCGGTGGAACACTTGCAACGCTTGGGATAGTGTCAGGTTCTGAGGAGGCAAAGGCAGTAGTTCCGTCGATAACTTTAGTTGCAGCATTGTGGCTGCTGATTTTCTTTTTTATCAAAGCAGGGCGTATTGTCAATTACATATCGACACCTGTAATGGGTGGATTTATAAGCGGTATTGGTGTGACAATAATTCTTATGCAGGCTGCGAAGCTGTTTGGCGGTAATGCAGGAACAGGAGAGGCAATAAAGCTTCTTATACATATAGCCGGTGAGATGAAGTCGTTCAATCTGCTGTCGGCAATGCTTGGAGTCGGAACAGTAGTGATTATTCTTGTTGCGAAGAAGTTCATTCCAAAGTTTCCGATGTCAGTACTTCTTATGGTACTTGGTGCACTTGCAACTGCAATTTTTCATATTGACAGATTAGGTGTTAAGCTTCTTCCGCATGTTGATAAAGGGCTGCCGGGATTCTCACTTCCTGATATGTCAGTTGTGTTTAAGAATCCGTCAGATATAATACTTCTTGGACTTTCAGTGGCAGGTGTTGTCATGGCGCAGACATTGCTTGCAACTAATAATTATGCCAACAAATATGGCTATAAAGTAAGCAATAACAGAGAAATTCTGTCTTATGCTGCTGCAAATGCGGCTTCTGCTGTAATTGGCGGATGCCCTTTGAATGGAAGTGTGTCAAGAACAGGAATTGCAGACCAGTTTGGTTGTAAATCACAGGCTATGTCAATAACAGCTTCTCTGACAATGCTTCTTATAGTGCTTTTTGGAACACCGGTGCTTGAGTATCTTCCTGTACCAATACTTACAGGAATTGTTGTTGCAGCACTGATAGGAATTACTGAATTCGGGCTTGCAGTTAAATTATGGAAAACAGACCATACGGAGTTTGCAATATTTGTAGGAGCATTTTTAGGCGTTCTGTTATTCGGAACGATATACGGAGTTGTAATCGGTGTTATTCTTTCATTCATAGCTGTTATTGTCAAAGCGGTTGAACCACCAAGAGCATTTCTCGGAGTTATAACGGGACAGGAAGGGTTCTACAGTCTTAACAGATACCGTAATGTAAAGAAGATAAAAGGTGCGGTTATATACAGATTTAACGGTGCGCTTTTCTTTGCAAATATTAATACATTTGTTGATGATATAGAAAAAAATCTTGATGATAATACTAAATGGGTAATTGTAGATGCCGGAGGCGTGGGTTCTATTGATGTGACGGCAGTTGACAGGCTTATGTCTTTATATAAGACACTTGAAAAGAAAGGAATCAGATTCTATATTACAGAGCATGAACACACACTTAATGACCAGCTAAGAGAGCTTGGTGCAGGTGAGCTAGTTGAAAAAGGTGTTGTTAGAAGAACGATTCCGCTTGCTCTAAGAGATGCAGGGCTTGACAGACCTTATCCTGTCGAGGAGGGGGAAGAAGAGCAGGCTGTTTCTGGCGAGGTACATGAGGACAACGAAAGACTTGCAGAAATTGAGTGGGCTTTTGGTGCAGATGCAGATGAATGGCTTGAGAAGATGGCAGCAGAGATGGCTGATGAGATTGGCAGTGTCAAGAAAGATGAGAAGAATGTTATTGTTGATGCTGAAAAGCATGCTGCATGGGGAAGAATCGGACTCTTTGATGAGAATGACCTGCTTGAGCGGCTTGAAATGCATTTGTTTGACAATAAAAAATATCCTAATCTTGATATTGATGATATTGAGAAAAGAATTGATGAGCGCCGTGTGGTTGTTGAGAAGAAGCTGGCACAGATTAATCCTGACGCAATCCAGATGCTTAAAGAACACAGAAAGGAAATGCTTGACAGATTAAAGCTTCACAATCCGTACGCATATGAGCATATGATGGAGCAGAAGAGGAAGCATTATGAACATCTGAAGAAGAAAGATCCGGAGCTTGCACAGAAGCTTAAGAATTTCTATAATCTTTCAGATGATGACAAATAATTTATATAACGGAGATAATAGTGAATATATTAAATGTAGAAAAGGTCAGCAAGACCTACGGAGAAAAGGAACTTTTTAATAATATAAGTCTGGGAATTAACAGTGGCGATAAGATTGGACTTATAGGTGTGAATGGAACTGGTAAGTCTACGCTTTTAAAGATTATTGCAGGTGTTGAAGAACCGGATGAGGGACAGGTTGTCAAGGGCAGGGGGATTGAACTTGCGTATCTTGCACAGACACCTCTGTATTATGAGAATGAAAATGTACTGGAATATGTTATGCGTGGAAAGCATGCGGACAGCCAGCCAAAAGCAAAAGAGATTCTTAACAAGCTTGGAATAACAAATCATGGCGCAATGATGAATATTTTATCAGGTGGTCAGAAAAAGAGAGCGGCACTTGCGAGAACTTTAGTTGAGCCGGCAAGACTTCTTATTCTTGATGAACCTACGAACCATCTTGATAATGACATGGTACTCTGGCTGGAACAGTTTATTAAGAATTTCAAGGGAGAACTTATCATGGTTACTCATGACAGGTATTTCCTTGATAATGTAACTAACAGGATTGTAGAGCTTGATAAAGCTTCCCTTTATAGCTACGATACGAATTATTCAGGCTTTCTTGAACTGAAGACCCAGCGTGAGGAGATGGAGAGGGCAACTGAGGCTAAGAGACAGAATATATTAAGGAAGGAACTCGCGTGGATAAGAAGAGGATGCCAGGCTCGTTCTACCAAGCAGCAGGCACGAATTGACAGATTCGAAGATATGAAGGAGGCTTCAAAGCAGGCGAGAGCAAGATTTGACAAGCAGCTTATGGATATGAATTCAGTCAGCAGCAGGCTTGGAAGAAAGACTGTTGAACTCCACAACATTTGCAAAAGCTTTGGAGAGAGGACAATAATTGACGATTTCACCTATATTTTTCTAAGAGATGACAGAATAGGTATTGTTGGTGATAACGGATGCGGCAAGTCTACGCTTATGAAGATTATAGCAGGCCAGCTTGAACCGGACAGCGGCAGTGTTGAGGTTGGAGAGACTGTAAGAATCGGATATTTCATGCAGGAGAACGAACCACTTGACGACAGCCTTACTGTGCTAGAGTTCGTAAGGAGCATAGGTGAATATGTTACGACGGCAGATGGAAAGGCAACAGCGTCACAGATGTGTGAGAAGTTTCTTTTTACACCGAAGCAGCAGTGGACGCCTATAAGCAAGCTGTCAGGTGGTGAGAAGAGGAGACTTTATCTGTTAAGTGTTCTTATGAGTGCACCAAATGTACTTATTCTCGATGAGCCTACCAACGACCTTGACATTGAAACTCTTGAGATACTTGAGGAGTATCTTGATGGATTTGCGGGTATTGTAATCACTGTTTCACATGACAGATATTTCCTTGACAGAGTTGTTGACAGGATATTTGCATTTGAGGCAGGAGGCCACCTTACACAGTACGAAGGCGGTTATACGGACTACAGGGATAAATGTGTTTCTTCTATATATAATGTGGAATCAAATGGAACATCTGATGCGCCCAAATCAAAGGCAGCAGGTCAGGTGAAGAAAGCATATAACAGCCATGAGAATAAGATTAAGTTCACATATATGGAGCAGAAGGAATATGAGACTATAGATGATGATATAGAGGAGCTTGAAATTAAAGTTTCAGAACTTGATGACGAGATTGCAAAGAATGCAACTTCTTATTCTAAGCTTGCAGAACTTACTAAGGAAAAGGAAGATGTGGAGAGACGGCTTGAAGAAAAGATGGAACGATGGGAATATCTTAATGATCTAGCAGAAAAAATAGAGAAACAGAAACAGTAGTAAATATTAACAAAACAAGTGAAATCAGAACAGATTATTTGGTTGAGCAAATCATATATTCATGGTATGATGATATATGATTTACTATATTAATCATATGAGGGAGGAAAAATTATGTTTTGTCCAAATTGCGGAACAAAGAACGAGGATGATGCACTATTCTGTGGAAACTGTGGAACACGTCTAGTGATAGATGTGCCTCAGGAGACACCGGTGCAGGAAAGTGTGGAAGAAGAGCCAGAGGAAACACCGGTACAGGAGAATGTGCCAGCAGAGCCAGAGGAAACACCGGTACAGGAGAGTGTGCCAGCAGAGCCGGAAGTAACACCAGTACAGCAAAGTGTTCCAGTTCAGCCACAGCAGGCTTTTGGTCAACAGCCTGTACAGCCTACACAGTTTACAGGTCAGAATTCTGGTCAGCAGCCTGCCAATAATAAACCTGCCAGATTCCCTAAGCGTATAATTGCAATTGTAGCTGCGGGAGTTGCTGTGATAGCTGCCATAATTATATTTGTATGTGTGGGAAAGAATGTGACAGATTATAAGAAAACTGCCAAGCAGTATGTTAAGGCGGTTGCAGAGTGCGAATGGAATGATGCGTATAGTCTTATTAATCTACCTGATGGGGAGTTCCTTACTAAGGAAGCATTTATTAATGTTCATGCAGATGCGACTGGTGAGAAAGTTGAAAAGATGGCAGCAGATGACATTGTCTCAACATATAGCAAGATGCCTGGTAACAAGGCTGTTAAGGTCGGATATATAACAGATTCGGGAATGCAGTATAATGATGTGTATCTAACAGTAGCCAATAAGCACTATATGCTTTTCTTTAAGAAGTATAAAGTCAGCGCTGAGAATCTTGTAGTAAAGGATGTTACAATAAAGGTTCCAAAGGGACTTTCGTTATATATTAATGATGTTATTGTTGGCGATGGATATAAGTCGGATGCATCTAAGAATGGAAACGGCTCTTCTGATGAATATGTTATACCATATCTGTTCAATGGAAAGAATAATATTAAGGTGACTGGAGAATTTATAGAGGACTACACAACACAGCTTTATGCAGCACATGATGAAGATACATTTACTGTTGGAACATACAATGCAAAATATGTTAATTCGAAGCTTGAAGAACTTAAGACACAGGCAAGAACAGATGTGGATGCAATAATTAACGCTGTACAGGCAAAGAAAGATTATTCAGCTATAGCCGACAGGGTGTGTAAAGAAGAAAAGAAGAACATAGAGTCAGCTTATAAGAATATTTACGACAGCTACAATGACAAATACAAAACTGTATCCAATTTGAAGATTTCCAAATTCACAGCTTCTATCGCGGATACATCTTTCAGAGTGGATTCAGATGATGGATGCCCGGTGATTAAAGTTTCAATTAAACTAGGATATACATACAAGATACAGTACTCAGGAAGTGATAAAGCTAACGACAAGAATAATAACAATAATTCAGCTTACATATATTATAAATATGAAGATGGTAAGTGGAAGATTAATTCTATGTATCTTGGATTTGGATTTTATTAAAATACTGTTTTGACCGGGACTTATGTTCCGGTCAAATTTGTTCTACATTGTACTAAAAAAAATACAATTTTTTCTGTTGATTTTATATAGAGAGTAGTGTATATTAATACTTGCTGTGACATTGATAGCTGTGAAGCGTGAGGTTGCTGCTTTAATAAAGCAGGTTTTCCGTGGAGCGAATGTCAATGCTGGAGATAATCTCCGGCGAAGAAACTGGCGACAAGTCACTGTACCAAAATCATCTGCAATCCGCAGAAATGACGCGCGTGGGTCGAATTATGAATGAGACTATATGATACGCGTGGGAGTGTGTACAGTCACCGCTTGTCGTACTTAAACAATAAAGTGCGAAGGAGGCGACTTTTTTTATGGCAAATCAGGTAATCAGAATTACTCTGAAGGCTTACGATCATCAGTTGATTGATCAGTCAGCTAAGAAAATCATCGAAACTGCTAAGAAGACAGGAGCACAGGTGAGTGGTCCGGTACCTCTTCCAACAAAGAAGGAAGTTGTTACTATTCTTAGAGCTGTTCACAAGTACAAGGATTCAAGAGAGCAGTTCGAGCAGAGAACTCATAAGAGACTTATCGATGTATTATCACCATCTCAGAAGACTGTAGATGCATTATCTAAGTTAGAGATGCCAGCTGGTGTATTCATCAACCTTAAGGTAATGAACTAATCATTATCTGGAATTTTTCATTATTAAAGCAATAATCCTAAGGGTTTAATATAGAAGTAACAAGCAGTGGTGCGGGTTCCACTTATATTAGCTGTTCTAGGATGACAGGATGCGCTGTGTATCACACATCATCTTGTCCGCTGTAGATTAAACAGGAGGAAAATCAATGAAGAAGGCAATTTTAGCTACAAAAGTCGGAATGACTCAAATCTTCAACGAAGACGGTGTTTTAACACCTGTAACTGTTCTTCAGGCTGGTCCTTGTGTTGTTACACAAGTTAAGACAGTAGAAAACGACGGTTACGATGCAGTTCAGGTTGGTTTTGCTGACATTAGAGAAAAGTTAGTAAACAAGCCTGTTAAAGGACATTTTGATAAGGCAGAGGTTCCTTACAAGAGATTCTTAAGAGAATTCAAGTTTGAAAATGCTTCAGAATACTCAGTAAAGGATGAAATCAAAGCTGATATCTTCGATCAGTCCTGGAACTGTAACATTCTTTACGGATAATACAACTTCATCTGATACTTTTTCACCATAGTCTGAACGATAGTAATCACCTGTTACCTCACGTCCAACCATCAGCTTCTTCAGATCATCTTCGTTCACATCTGCACTCTTAACCGTATCGATATATACACCATCCCGGAGGATTGTGATTGTATCGGATTTGTCGAGAATTTCCGGAAGGTCATGGGAAATAAAGATAACCGTATTTCCATTGTCACGGACACGATTCATCTGTTTATACAGTTCTTCACGTCCTTCCTGCGAAAGAGCAGTTGTCGTCTCATCGACAACGACGATCTTAGGATTAAAATATGTAGCTTTTACGATCTCAACCAGTTTACGGTCTTCGAAATTATAATCATCAATCATATCTCCTGCTTTGATCTTATCAAATCCATAGGATTGTAAAAGCTCATTTGCTTTTTTGTTCATTGCTGCGGTATTCTTGATCCCCAGATGAACGAACTGATCTTCATGTCCAAGGAAGATATTCTCTGCTACCGTCAGTCCGGAAAGAGTTCCAAGTTCCTGTACGATGATAGAAATACCTTCTTCATTTGCTTCTACCTGGTTCTTCGGATGAACTTCTTTTCCATCCAGAATGAACTGTCCACTTTCCAGTGTATAGATTCCTGTCAACATATTTGTCATTGTTGATTTACCGGATCCATTTTCACCGATCAGTGCGTGAACCTCACCTTTATTGATATTAAATGACACATCTTTCAACGCCTTCGTGATACCGAAGTTTTTAGAAACATGTTTTACCTGTAATCTCACTTCACTCATTGCTGTCTTCCTCCTTCTATTACTTGACAATCTCGCCTTTTGTAACCTTTGTTGTCAGAGTAACGATAATCAGCAGTGCAAATCCTGTAATAACGTCCTGGATCGCTGTAGGAGCACCAAGTGCGATGAAACCGAAGAAAATAATATTGATTACGAATTCACCGATGATAATAGCCTGCAGCGGCATACCATATTTCTTAAATGCCAGACCGAAGAAACATCCCATAGTCGGTACGAAGTTTCGGCTCATAGATGCCATACCGGTAACCGCTACCATTGAAGAACCATAACTGATTGTCAGAATTGCCATTACTCCAAGGAATGCACCACTTAAGATGAATGCAAGTACCTTGTATTTATTAACATTAATACCCATGTTCTTGGCAACGAACTCATCACTACCAATTGCATAAGTATAAGTTCCGATTTTAGTGTAGTTTAAGAATATGTAAGCAACAACGCATGCTACCAATGCAAGGATAATATCCCAAGGCATACGTCCGAATGCTCTTAAGTGTGCCGGAAGTGTCTGTTCCACACCACCTGCCATGTAGTTTGCTAACGACTCATAGATGAGCGCCAGACCTGTTGTAACGATCATAGATGGAATTCTTAATTTTACATAGAAGATTCCGTTTAATAAACCAACGATAGTGCCTGTAAGAATACCTCCGACGATCAGTCCGAAATATCCTAAATTAAATTTTGTTGC
>ERZ825525.2138-NODE-2138-length-13717-cov-2.912897_pt1 | contig 13717 bp, 14 predicted proteins | sample MGYA00519930_ERZ825525 | MGnify/ENA primary metagenome ERZ825525 (study PRJEB31778, sample SAMEA3449203) | human gut metagenome | biome: human gut; feature: human-associated habitat; material: faeces | place: United Kingdom | collected 2010/2012 ... | reverse complement strand
CGGTGTGTCTATGGGCATCACCGGTACAGATATAGCAAAAGAAGCTTCTGATATGATACTTCTCAATGACAGTTTTACCACTATCGCCTACGCCATAAAGGAAGGACGACGCGTATATAGAAATATACAAAAGGTCATCCAATTCTTGCTGGCCGGCAACATAGCTGAAATATTGACTCTGTTTGTAGCTACAGTATTGAACTGGGACGCGCCTCTCTTAGCAGTCCATATATTATGGGTGAACCTGGCTACCGCCACTCTGCCGTCGCTGGCCCTGGGAGTAGACCCTGCCAGCAGGGATATCATGGATCATCCTCCGGTAAAACCCGGTACACTCTTTGAGAAAGATCTCATAAGCAGAGTAATAACTCAAAGCGTCTTCGTAGCCGCCATGACTATAGCCGCATACTGGATAGGCGCAGACTTGTCGGGACATCAGACAGGACAGACCATGGCTTTCTGTGTGCTGGCTTTCTCACAGATGCTGCGAGCGTTCAATCAGCGTTCCAATACTCAGCCTATATGGGTGCGTGCGAAAGGCCACAACCCGTGGCTCATCCTTTCCTTCGCAGTATCATTGATACTGATGATGTGCCTGCTCCTGATTCCGGCCCTTCAGGACATATTCCGCCTCACTTCCCTGTCTGCGCTGCAGTGGGCTGCCGTGCTGATACTCTCCTGTCTATCCATTCTTCAGATGAAAATAGTAAAGCTGTTTAAACGGTAAAGATAAGGCCGGAAGCTGATCACATCGCTTCCGGCCTTCTATCATCTTTTATCCTTTATATTTCCATGCACTATACTTCTCAAGTTGTCCATCCTGGCGTCCAGTTCGGCGCTGATCTGAGCGCACCTGTACAGTTCATCAGCCATCTGATCAGTAAATTCAAATTCCTTTTTATATCTCAGCTGATGTTCTAAAGAAGCCCACGAGTCCATGGCGATGGTCCTGAGCTGTATCTCCACCTTCATCAGCCTCTTCTCATCGGCTAAAAATATCGGCACCGTAACGATCAGATGAAGGCTTCTGTATCCGTTAGTCTTCGGTTCGCGTATATAGTCTTTCTTCGAGATCAGCGTTATATCATCCTGGCTCAAAAGTGCGTCGGCGATCATATATACATCCTCAGGAAAAGAACATATGACTCTGACTCCGGCAATATCGTTCAGATTTTCTTCCATCGACTGCAGAGTCATGGGAAGATCATCTTTGGCTAATTTTTCGCTGATGCTGTCCATTCTTTTCAATCTGGTCTTTATGCTGCTGATGGGATTTCGGTCATATTGCAGGGAAAACTGCTCGTTGAGAACGTTGAGCTTTGTCTCCACCTCCATGATGGCGCACCTGTAATAAGCCATCAGCTCTTTGATATTTTCAAATATAGGCTTAGTCACTTCCATCAATCCTCTATTTACCAGGGACTCTAAGCCGGAACTTTTCTTTTTAGATTTTCTTCTGAACTTCATAATGGCATTTCTATTAAATAGTTTCTTCCTTTCTGCTAAATGGCTTTTATGGGATGTCTGACCACGGTTCTCAGGCGTTCAGGCTTGCACCTTCTGGGATCGCTGAGATATATCTCATGATGGAGTCTCCTTTCTGACAGATCCGTTTCATATCCCTGTTCACAGGCATATGACTCCATCATCCCGATAGTTTTAGGTTCTTCGTCATACATGCCGATGTGCATGCACTGGACACAGAGCCCCTCGTCATACGTCAGAAATTCAACTTTGGAAAAGTCTTTATTCTTTTTTTCGGTAGCTTCTTTCACTGCCCAGTCAAAATCCTCTTTGGAGACGAAATCGGGAAGCCTTATGACCGATATAAAATCAAAATTTTCTTTATGAGAATAATCTATGCCTTTTTTCCCCTGCTGCCACCAGAAACCTTCTAATGGAGGTACCACGTACTCAAAATATCCATCTATCTTACGTCCCCCTCTTCCGCTCATCTTTATGGTAAACGCAATAGCATAGAGGAGACCGATGGACTCCTTGTATTCGCCCTCCTCCGAGTTAGGGTCGCCCTTTCCCCTCACAGCGATATAGTTCATCTTCGGTATTTCAACTATGGCAGGTTTTTTCGCAGGCATATAAAACTCTTTATATTCCTTTTTGAAATCAAACGGCATATTTTAAATCTTCTCCCACTCAACGCACTCCGGCAGCTTCATTTCATTCATGAACGCCTCGGCTATCTCGAGTATCTTCTCCTCCGGAATTATCTGCCCGCGGCTGAGCTGATACACCTCGCCGTCGATGTTGACGTCAATGGTTCCGTGGCGGGTCTTGTCGCCGATGGAGACATAAGCCGTGCCGCCCTCGCTCTCGAAATAATTGATGGAAGCGCCGTCCTCGCAGCAGAGTATCGCCATGCAGGGGTAGGAATCCGTGCCTTCGCCGAGCCATATCTCGCCGCACGCCGCATTCAGCGCGGTTTTGAGTTCATCTTTATCATTTGCGGGAAAGTTCCCGTTATTTGCACAAACCAGCATGTTTCCTCCGTCAGGTAAGGCTGCGCTTGACTTCCTCCGCGATGGAGTCCGCCAGCCGCTTCACCATATCCATGTCCTTGCCCTCGACCATAACCCGCACCAGAGGCTCCGTGCCGCTCTCGCGGACGAGTACTCTGCCGCTGCCGCCGAGTTCCTTCTCAGCCGCGGAAATGCAGTCCATTATAGCCGGAACCTTGTTCCACTTGCCCTTGCCGCTCTCGGTTATCTTCACGTTCACGAGAAGCTGCGGGTAGTCCTCGATGCCCTCGCAGAGCTGCGCCAGGGACTTCCCGGTCTCGGTCATGACCTTTATGAGCATAGCCGCCGTGAGCTGACCGTCGCCGGTGGTCGCATGGTCGAGCATGATTATATGTCCGGACTGCTCGCCGCCGATATTGTACCCGCTGCGCTGCATTTCCTCGAGGACATATCTGTCGCCGACCTTGGCGCAGACGGTTTTCATGCCGTTCTGCTTCATGAAATCGTGGAACCCGAGGTTGCTCATAACGGTAACGACAGCGGCGTCGCCCTTGAGTATCTTCTTTTCCTTCATGCGCTTGGCAAGCACTGCGATTATACGGTCGCCGTCGATGACCCTGCCGTTTTCATCGACCTTGATAAGCCTTCCGCCTATATCGAGGCAGGCGGTATCTATGGCAGCGCCGTCTCTGAAAAGGCAGATATTTGTAGTTCCGCCGCCTATATCAAAGTTTGCAACAGTTTTTCCTGTTTCCTCCGAAAGTCTTGCTGCGCCTGAGCCTTTTCCTGCCAGCACCGATTCAAGGTCGGGGCCTGCGGTGGCTACAACAAAATTTCCTGCTGTTTCGGAAAGGGCTTCGGTAACCGAGCGGGCGTTGCTTTTTCGGGAGCTTTCGCCTGTGATTATAACTGCGCCTGTGGTGAGCATATCGGGGGTGAGATTGGCTTTTTTGTATTCCGACATCACAATGTCGCTTACCTTATCACCGTCTATCTCATTTTCCGACAGCAGAGGGGTGAAATATATCTCGCTTTCATAGATTATTTCTTTATCCACTATCTCGATCTTGGGGACGGAGCCGAATCCGCCTGTGTTCTGAATGGTCATTCTGCTGAAAATTATCTGTGTCGTAGATGTTCCCACGTCGATGCCTGCACTGAGGATAGTTTCGTCCATATAATCACATCCTTATAAAAAAAGAGCACCACAGGTACAACGTCCTTGTTGCACAACGCCTGTGTTGCTCTGATAATATTATATCACGGTACCCTTTCCATGTCAAGACATATTTGCAAGTTTCAGCCTACAATCTTGCAAATATATTGTTAAAACAAATACTATATTTTTCACAATCGCCTTAAATCAAAGGTATCCTATCTTATCAAAGAAGGATAATTCTTTGCAGCATTCAAAAAAGACGATATAGCTCATAGATGTTTCATTGCCGTCAGGGTCGCTCCATACGAATCTGACTGTCTTGTATTCCTTATTTTTATATGCTATAATAATAGAAAACATAAAAAGGAGACTGCAATGTACAGAATATTTATCATAGAAGACGACCGCACAATAGCAAATGCTGTTAAAAATCACCTTGAAAAATGGGGCTTTGAAGCAAGGTGCGCAGAGAATTTCAAGGACATAATGACCGAATTTTCAGAGTTTTCCCCTCATCTTGTGCTTATGGATATAGGTCTGCCGTTTTATAACGGGTTTTATCACTGCACTGAGATACGAAAAGTCTCCAAAGTTCCTGTTGTGTTCCTATCCTCCGCCTCGGACAATATGAATATTGTGATGGCGATGAATATGGGCGGCGATGATTTTATCGCAAAGCCCTTTGACCTGACCGTGCTTATGGCAAAGATACAGGCGATACTTCGCCGAACATACGACTTCGGCTCGGAAACAAATATCATCACCTACAAAGGCGCAATGCTCAACGTATCCGATGCGACTCTCAGCTTCAACGGTGAAAAAATAGATCTTACCAAAAATGAATACCGTATCCTGCTCACGCTCCTTGAAAACAAAGGAAAGGTCGTAAGCCGTGAGCTTCTTATGAACAGACTCCGGGAGACGGACAGCTATGTTGACGAGAACCCCCTTACCGTCAATGTATCGAGGCTTCGTAAAAAGCTTGAAAAGGAGATAACCATTTCAACAGAAAATCTTCCGCAGCCCCATAAGGCATATTTCATTAACTTTATTCTTTATCAAATAATAATTTTTCAAATATAATTTTTTAATGTTTCACATATCTGTTCATATAAAACTTTTTGGGTTATTTCACAATTCGACATAGAGCCAGCTTCACACAATGAATTAGGCCTAGGACAATTTTCACACATTTTCAAATATAATCACCTCCAACATAGTCATTTACGCAATATATTACACCGCATAATTCAGATCAAACTTCTTTTTATCATGAACAGAAATGTCCTTACCGATCTGCACCTCGATCATGCTGAGAGCATCATCTGCTATAACAGTGTGCTTGCAGCCCGCAGGCATTTTAATAACATCGCCAACAGTTATTGCCTGCTCTTTTCCGTCAATAACTGCACGTCCATTGCCTGAAATAACTGTCCACACCTCGTCACGATACTCATGGCTGTGATAGTTCATGCTGTGTCCAGGATTTAATTTGACCTTGATGGTAAGGCTGTCATCGGAAACGTCAATGACCCTGAAGCTGCCCCATGACTTCTCGGCAAACATTACAGTGTGGTCAAGCGATTCAACATAAGGCTTTATGTAGCTGGACTGTTCCTTGTCCGAAACAAGTATCCCCTCAGGACTTGCCGACACCACAACATCTTTCAAGCCCATGCAAAGCACAGGCATATTAAGCTCATTTACAACATGAACATTATCACAGGTGTCATTCAGTATTGCCTCGCCAACATTAGTGCTGTCCATAGCTTCCGTAAGGGTATTCCACGTTCCGAGGTCTTTCCATGTGCCGTTGTAACGCATTACCTCAATGACAGGCTCATGCTCAACGACCGCATAGTCAAAGCTTATCTTATTCAGCGTATCATACTTATTGAAAAGATCGTTGTAATCCGTAAAATCAATAAGCTCATGCGCTCTGTTCAGGACATATCCCAGCTTAAATGCAAATACGCCGCCGTTCCACAAGGCACCCTCTGAAATGAACTTTTTAGCATTCTCAATATTGGGCTTTTCCTTGAACATACTTACACGGCTTACATTATCGCCGCTCTCGGGAATGATATATCCGTACTTTTCACTTGGATATGTAGGCTCAATTCCCATCAGCACAAGATTGGCATCGCTTTTCAGCGCATAGTCTCCCAGCTCTTCAACAGTCTTGAAATACTCCTTATCAACATACGGGTCAACAGGGCACACAACCACCGCTTCATCTTCGCCTATGTTTCTGACATCTTTCAGATATGCCGTAGCAAGTGCAATAGCGGGAAATGTATCTCTTCTGCAAGGCTCGACGCTTATGCCTATACCCTCGCCAAGCTGATTGTTAAGTGCTGACACCTGTGATTTGGAAGTTGCCACAGTTATTGTAGCGTTAGGGTCGATCTCCATTATCTGACGATATACACGCTGGACCATTGACTCCAACTCGCCGTCATCTTTGTGGAATATTTTTATAAACTGCTTTGAACGTATATCATTTGATAACGGCCATAAACGCTGTCCCGAACCGCCTGATAAAAGAATAATATTCATATAAACTGTCTCCTTATTGTATTGGGTTAAAAAATAAGCACGCAAAACCCGCCGAGTGTGGTTTTGCGTGCCCCTGTTTTATCTTTCTGCACGCATTGGATTATTAAGGAAATCCTCATAAGCCAAACGTATGCCGTCTTCCAGCTCTGTCTTGTAAGTCCAGCCCAAAGCCTTTGCCTTTGATACATCAAGAAGCTTTCTTGGTGTGCCGTTGGGCTTTGATGTATCCCAGCTGATCTTTCCTGTGTAGCCAATAACCTTTGCAGTAAGCTCGGTAAGCTCCTTGATGGTAAGCTCCTTGCCTGTACCTGCATTTACAGTCTCATCGCCGCTGTAATTGTTCATAAGGAACACGCACAGATTTGCAAGGTCATCAACATAAAGGAACTCACGCAGAGGAGAACCGTCTCCCCAGCAGGTAACTTCTGTGAGACCATTTATCTTTGCCTCATGGAAACGTCTTATAAGAGCAGGCAGAACATGACTGTGTGTAGGGTGATAGTTGTCGTTGGGGCCGGAAAGATTTGTAGGCATGACCGAAATATAATCGGTACCGTACTGCTTGTTGAGGAACTCGCAGTACTTCAAACCGGATATCTTGGCAAGGGCATATGCCTCATTGGTCTTTTCAAGCTCAGATGTAAGCAGGCAGCTTTCCTTCATAGGCTGAGGTGCCATACGGGGGTAAATGCAGGACGACCCCAGAAATTCAAGCTTCTTGCAGCCGTTCTGCCATGCGGAATGGATAACATTCATTTCAAGAATCATGTTCTCATACATGAAATCAGCCAGTGCGTTCTGATTGGCAACGATTCCGCCTACCTTTGCAGCCGCAAGGAATACATACTCAGGCTTTTCAGCCGCAAAGAATTCCTCTACCTTATCCTGTCTGCAAAGATCAAGCTCCTTGTGAGAACGTGTGATTATGTTGGTATATCCCTGACGTACAAGCTCACGGTAAATGGCTGAACCAACCATTCCGTTATGACCTGCCACATATATTTTTGCATTTTTTTCCATCATATATATCATCCCTTAGTTTGCTGATTTAAAAGCCTTTTCCTTTTTAGCTATCTCACGGTCATGCTTAGCCATGATCTCTACAAGCTGCGCATAGCTTGTTTTCTGAGGGTTCCAGCCCAGAACTGTCTTTGCCTTTGTGGGGTCGCCCCAAAGGTTGTCAACATCTGTAGGTCTGAACCACTGAGGATTTACGCATACGAGCATTTTGCCTGTTTCGGCATCATAGCCCTTTTCATCAAGTCCGCTGCCCTCCCAGCGAATGGTTATTCCGTTAGCGGCAAATGCCTTTTCGGTGAAATCACGTACTGTGTGCTGCTCGCCTGTTGCAATAACAAAATCCTCGGGAGTGTCATGCTGGAGTATCATCCACATACACTCAACATAATCCTTTGCATAGCCCCAGTCACGGAGAGAATCCATATTGCCAAGCTCAAGGTGATCCTGCAGACCTTCCGCAATTCTGCCAGCGGCAAGAGTTATCTTACGGGTAACGAAGTTCTCGCCTCTGCGCTCGGACTCGTGGTTAAAGAGAATGCCGTTTACTGCAAACATTCCGTAAGCCTCACGGTATTCCTTTGTTATCCAGAAGCCGTACTGCTTTGCGACTGCATAGGGGCTGTAGGGGTGGAAAGGAGTTGTTTCACGCTGAGGCACTTCCTCAACCTTGCCGAAAAGCTCAGATGTTGATGCCTGATAAAATTTAGTCTTTTTCTCAAGTCCAAGTATGCGGCAGGCTTCAAGAATACGGAGAACGCCAAGTGCATCAACATCGCCTGAATACTCAGGAACATCAAAGGAGACCTGAACGTGTGACTGTGCGGCAAGGTTGTATATTTCATCGGGCTGTACGATGCTGATTATTCTTATAAGTGAAGATGAATCGGAAAGGTCGCCGTCATGAAGCTTAACAGAGCCGTTAGCAATAAGGTGGTCTATTCTTGCTGTGTTTGATATAGACGCACGTCTTGTAATGCCGTGTACCTCATATCCCTTTTCCAGAAGAAATTCGGCAAGGTAAGAACCGTCCTGTCCCGTAATTCCTGTAATAAGTGCCTTTTTCATTAGCTTCTCTCCTTTATGTTTATGTATCATTAAGAGTTATCTATATTATACAAGTAAATATTTTTGCACAAAAGTGTACATTCTGGCAAATATTAGCATTATATTGGCTTTTAAAATAGGCAAAAAAATATCATTCACATGATAAAATTATCTTACCAAGCTGTAAAGGCTCATTGCACTCCTGTCCTTTTCCGATATAATATACTCCCCCGTGGGCCACGGCTCAGCCTGCCAGATAAGCTGTGGATCATCATATCTCACAGCCCTCGCAGATTCTCCGCAGAAATCATTATCCACGCACCACTGCATCAGAGTATCATCTTCCAGCGTCAGATATCCGTGGGCAAAACCTCTCGGAATGAACATCTGCTTGTGATTTTCAAAGGAAAGGATATCGCTGTAAGCATATCCAAAGGTCTCTCCACGCCGAATATCTACAGCCACATTAAATATCGCACCATGCAGGCATGAAACCAGCTTCGCCTGAGCATACGGCTCCTCCTGAAAGTGCAGTCCCCGCAGCGTATATGCTTTCCTGCTGAAGCCTTGATTTATCTGGATCACATTAAAATCAAGGCTTCTGTCAACAGGAACCGAGAGCCAGCCACGGAAATCTTCATAATGTTGTGTTTGAATAATTATGGGCTTGTCGTTTACCATTGTGCATATGCTCCCCTGAAAATTTAAGGCATCAATCCCACAAAAGCTTGCAGTCTGCCACATCTACAAGGCTATCCATAAATACCTCGTGCAGCCTGTCTGCAACCTGCTTCTTTGTCACACCCTTTTTCAGCATGACCTGCAGGAAGCCACCGCCGCCTGCACCGCAGACAAGCTTTCCGTCAATAAGCTCCTCAATGCTGCTGAATATCTGTTCAATAAGGGTGTTGCTGCTTCCCGCATCTACCTTTTTGCTCAGCTGCCAATGATAATCCAGCAGCTTTGCAAAGCCGTCCACATTGCCACGTTCAAGCTCAAAGCGCATCAATGCCGCTGTTTTCTGAATTTCTTCCAGCGCAAACAGACTGTCAGGCTCATTGCCCACATAGCGTCCGATAACATCACGCAGAAGATTTCTTGCCAGTCTCCGCTGACCTGTATATATGAGACAGAATCTGTCGTCAAGCTCATTTTTCGTCTCTTCCGAAAGATTTATATGAGAAACATTAAGCTTCTGGTCAATGCCGTTCATGGAAGTAATATATTTCAGTCCCGGTGTAATGCCGCCAACCTGATCCTGCCAGCCGCCGCCTGTGGACATTATCTGCTCCATAGCGAGCACGTGAGAATACAAGTCATCTTCTGTGTATGGAATGCCCATGAAATCAAAAACAGCCTTCACACACGCCGCAGACAGAATAGAGGAAGTTCCCAGACCGCTGCCCTTAGGCACATTTGTGACTTCGGAATTCATAACAAAACCGCCGCCAAGTCTGTCCAGAATTTCTCCAAGCTCATGTCCCTCCTTGGGAATGATACCGCATGCAAGCAGACACGCCTTTTGCAGTGCAAACGGGTCAAATGGATCACCCGTCCTCTGCAGCTCTTCTATGTTGTCAAACTCACCATGAGCGTCCATGTCACGGCTGTCAAAAATTATCTTGCGCTCCCCTATTTTCTCCATGGTAACTTCAACAGGCTTCTCGCCATTGAGCAAAATCGCCACGTTCAGTACCGTACCGCCGTTTTCATTGCAGTATGGAGGAGTATCGCTCCAGCCGCCGCCCCAGTTCACACGAAGAGGCAGCTTTACAGTGTACTTATCCTTGACAATTCTTGCATTCTCGTTATAAGTCAGCTTCTTGATAGTGGCATCAAGCACCTCAGACTGAATAGTCCTGAAGCACTCCTGTATCTCGTTTTCGTCCTCCAGTATTACACCAAGATAATAATGCAGACGAAGCTTCTCCGTAAAATCAGCCCTGTTAAGGCGCTTTTCCAGCCAGTGCTTCTGTATTTTGGTAAGTGATTTTCTTTTGGGCAGCTTCTGAGCAGGTATCTGATTGCTTATCGCCTTTGTTATCTCGTCCATTGCCACCAGATCAGCCATTCGCTGGTTCCACGCAATTATGGCATCGGGGTCAGCCGCATTAAAACCTGAACATAAAGACTTACGTTCAGTATTCTTCCATGCGGTCAGGTCGCCTGCCTCACCATTCACAAGAGCATATAAATTCAAAGCCGCAGCAACAGCCTCTTTGATAGTGTCCTTTTCGGGATAAAGCTCTGCTGTCCAGAGAGTGTGATTCTCCCCGTTCCAGAGGTCAGCACCCAGCTTTGCAGACACTTTATCAAGGTCTTTTCCGAAAAGCTTATTCTCCTTGGGATTATCGTTCACTCCGAAAATGCGAACCACAAATTTGCCGTCACGCTGCTTCAATCCATGCAAAACAACATTATCAGGGATAACCTCGTCATGGATATCCACAAATGAAAGAACGCAGTGCTTTCCGACCTTCGCACGGCTATGTACATAGGAAACTTCAAGATAGCAGTTCTCCCCTATTGACGCCTTGCTGCTGAGTATGCTGTTGTAGCCTGCTGTGTCATTATTGATGCTGCTTCCCACAAGACGGCTCCAACCAAGGTCACTGTATTCCTCAACTCCGCCGCACATAAGCTCAAGTATCTCTCGGGTCGTGCCGAAATGAATGAACTTGGCAGGGGCAAGGCGCAGAAGCTTCATTTTGTAGGGACGAAGCACTTCCCACACACGCTCTCTTGCTCCTGTCAGCTCATCGCAGAACTCGCCCTCGGGCTTCTCACGGTAAAAAGCTTCCAGTGTTGAATCCTCTGCCAGGGGGTAAAGGAAATCCGCATAAAGCGAAAGCCTTGTCCGCTCATTTACATACTTATCATAATCACCGGGAGCGGCAATCAGAGAATACAAGGACTCCATCATTTCTGTGCTGAAGATAAGCGCTCCCGTATCAATATCAACGCAATCCGCTTCATTTACAGCACCCACACGGCGCAGCTCATCAACAGGCTTTTTCTGGAGACAGCACTTTACATTGCCGTTTTCTCCGTTCAGATAAACACCATGATTCTTGCCCGTCTCCACATTCTCCTTAAAAGATATCGCAGCCGCTCCCACATTGTTGTAGTCGATCTGCAGCGGATTAAACAGCAGCAGCACATCGCCAGAAAGCAGCACCATTCCCTCCCTGATACGGGACGGAACAGAGCTCATACATATCATAAACTCATCAAATAAGGTTGAGTTACGTCCATTTGCCAACCTGTGCGGAACAGGAGAAAAAAGCTTTCCCAGAGCCGAATACTGAGGCACACGCTTACTGTCACCGCCTGAATGGATAACCAGTACACGCAGCTTGTCAAAGGATTTTTCCTGCTCATGAAGATATTTCAGAACTTCCAGCGTAGCTCCGCCCGAACCTACACGCTTTCCGTCCCTGTCAGGAATTGCCACAAACCTTGTAGATGACGGAAGGAACTCCTTACGCTCCTCGATCTGCCTGCGGAAACCCTCCGCCTGCTGTTCATTGGAAGCGGTCAGGATGACATAATCCCATCTGGGGAAGTTTTTCAGCTTCAAGGACCTGTTATAATCGTCCCAACAATCCTGATATGCCTGAGATAAAAAAAGCGAACGTAAGTTTCTCATAATCCTTTTCCTCTTTAAAAAATCATGATATTTATTGAATTTGGCTTTCTGCCTGAGTATTTCTTATTATTTTATCTGTCATGCAGTACTGTGGCAGCGTGCTTATATTTGATTTCGCCAAAAAATATTACCACTGCTTCCTGTACTCACTGGGGCTTATGCCCTCCACTTTTCGGAACATTCGGCTGAAATAGTTTGCATCTTCCATGCCTACAGCATTGCCAATCTCATCAACAGTCTTATCCGTAAACCGAAGCAGCTGCTTTGCCCCTGTAATGCGCTTTGAAATCAGATAACTGTTTATGGTCGTGCCATAGGTTTCCTTGAAAATCTTTGTCAGATAGAATTTGTTGATGAAGAACCTCTCTGACAGGTCGTTCAGAACGATTTTTTCTGTGTAATGCTCATCCAGGTAGTCCTTGACAGCTGACAGTTCCATTCGTTTTCTGGAAATCGTCACACTTTCGGGATGCCATGATTGCTCCATTAAGAGTGTCAGCAGTGCCGCCAGCTTCTCATTGATGCGCATATCCCTTATGTAATCGGAGGACGACGCAAGATCATAAAGCTCTGTAAGGATGCTTGTAAACGGCTTGATATCCTCCGGGTGAAACATCGGTAGTCCGCCACGTTCCTTGTACTTCTCATACACCGCAGGAAGTGACGGCGCATAAAAATGGCACCATTGAAGCGACCAAAGGTGAGGAAGATACCTGCCTGAGCGGCAGCGCCCAGAAGGAAGCTCTTGGGGTTTGCGATAAGGGGAGCAAAGTCGGTCATACATCCGATGCCGAGGAAAATAAGCGCAGGATATATCTGCAGCTTAACGCCCAGATACAGCATATCAAGCAATCCGCCGTTATGAAGTATATCGCCGAAATTCAGCTCGTGGCCTGCGTCGATATTCCACAGCTCGGGGTGATAAAGACCTGTGTTGGGAAGGTTTGTAAGGAGCATACCGAATGCAATGGGGAGCAGCAGCAGAGGCTCGAACTTGTGCCTGATGGCAAGGTACATGAACACAAATGAAATAAGTATCATTACCACATTCTGCCAGCCAAGAACGGCAAGACCTGACTGTGCTGCCAGATCCTTTATGGTATCAATAAAAAGTGAAAACATACAGACATCCTTTCTTCAGAAGATCACGCTTAAAAAGCACGTGTACTTTCGCCTGCGGCAGCTCTTGCCCAGGCATTTGAACGCTTGGAGACAGCCGAGCGCTTTATGCTGTGTATTCTGAGAGGAGTACCGTATTCCTCACTCATGGCAGCCACTGCTGCGGCAATGACGGCGAGAACTTCGCTTTCGTCATCAGCGGCGGGTGCAGCTGTTATATTGACGGGTGCGGGCTTGCTGCTTTCAGCGGCAGGAGCTTTCTTAGCATTTCCACCTGATTTTTTTGCGCTTAATTTGTCGAAGATCTTACCCATTATCCATACAAGGAAGATAAGAATGATAAGAGCAGCGAAAACTATTGCCAGACCTGAGATAACTACAGCTCCGACATAACTCCACTCCATCTGCATATTATTTCATCCTTTCTGTGAAAGCGAGAACACGCTTCCAAAATAAATACTTATCTTATTATACAATATTTGACTTAAAAATGCAAGAATTTTTTGGCTGATTTGATTTCATTATTTTTAACATATAAAAAATTTTTTGAAATCATCACCTGTTACCCAACTGCATAAAAGTGATATATATATTGTAGTATGTGCATATTTATATCAAGGACGAAAATTTTCGGAGATATTTCAGAAGAAATTTCTGTACAGCTGTGTGCATGAGGAAGCGGCGACACGC
>ERZ825525.2126-NODE-2126-length-13764-cov-4.752571_pt1 | contig 13764 bp, 10 predicted proteins | sample MGYA00519930_ERZ825525 | MGnify/ENA primary metagenome ERZ825525 (study PRJEB31778, sample SAMEA3449203) | human gut metagenome | biome: human gut; feature: human-associated habitat; material: faeces | place: United Kingdom | collected 2010/2012 ... | reverse complement strand
CGTAGCCCATGGTCTGGGAATCGCGGATGTTCCGTCCCTCGCCGTTTGCAATGGCATCGCGGATCTCCGGGCGGGTCAGATGATTTTCCATAGGCTGGTCGGTGGCAGATTCAAACAGTACGCTACCGTCCTGACTGATCAGCGTCACGCGCAGATCATCGGTCACAAAGGCACTCAGCTGCGCGGGGTCTCCGGTCTGCTCGTACCCGGCGCGCACAAGGTCGCTCTCGCGCTCCAGCCCCGACCACGCCTGCGCCGTAAAGGCTTTGTGGAATACAAAAATGCACAGCGCTGCGGTGAATATAAGCCCCAGAAAGCCCATCAGGAACAACCGGTAGCTGATTTTTTCTTCCATGCTGCGCAGCTTCATTCTTCTTCGGCCTCCTCATCGGTCAGCTTGTAGCCCACCTTGCGCACGGTGCAGATGTAACGCCCCGCGTCGCCCAGCTTTTTGCGCAGGGTGCGGATGTGCATATCCACGGTACGGCTCTCCACCGAGATGTCGGTGCCCCACACCACCTGCAAAATGGTCTCGCGGGTCACTACCAGACTGGTGTTTTCCAGCAACAGCCGCAGCAGGCAGTATTCTTTGTAGGTCAGCTCCACAGGGGTGCTGTTTACCGTAACGCTGTGGCGGGCATTATCCAGCTGGATCTCATGGAAAACCAGTACGTCCGGCCTTACCTCCGGGGCGGAGCGCCGCAGCGCCACACGCACCCGGCTGAGAAATTCCATAATGCCAAAGGGCTTTGCAATGTAATCATCTGCGCCGCAGTCCAGCCCGCGCACGGTGTCCAGCTCGCTGGATTTTGCAGTGACCATAATGATGGGCAGTTTGCGCAGGGAAGGGGTATTGCGCAGCTTTTTCAGGATGGAAAAGCCATCCTCGCCGGGTAGCATCACGTCTAAGATCACAAGTTCCGGCTCGGCGGCACGCATAGCCTGCCAGAAGGGCTCGGCGCTTTCAAAGCCCTGCACCTCGTAGCCATTGGATTGCAGGGCATACTGCTCCAGTTCCCGGATGGAAGCGTCGTCCTCTACGATATAGATCATAACTCAATTCTCCTCAGCAGTCTGTCCGTCCGGGAACAGATACCGCTCACGGTAGCGGCCCAGACGGCGATGGAATTCTTCGCTTTCCTTGGTGTCGTTGCCGTGACGCAGGTCGTTCAGGTAGGCGTGGGTGTCAAAGCTGTCCTGCGCCACCTCGATCTGTGCAACCGCCACATTGCTGCAATGGTCGCACACACGCTCGTAGTTGGTCAGCAGATCGTCCAGCACAAAACCGTACTCGATGGAGCAGCTGCCGGCCTGCAGGCGGGCAACGTGCCGCGCCTTGATGGCACGCACCAGCTCGTTGACCACAGCCTCCAGTGGCTCCACCTTAGAAGCAAGGTGCAGATCGCCCTTGCGGAAGGCATCGGTGGTGCGGCTCAGGGTATCCTGCACCGCATCCTCTAGCACCTGCAGCTCCTCCTGTGCATCCTTGGAGAAGTGGATATCCTTCTGGTGCATCTCCTCGGCGGATTCCAGCAGGTTAACGGAATGGTCGCTGATGCGCTCAAAATCGCTGATTGTGTGCAGCAGGGTGTTCACGCTCTGGCTGTCAGCATGGTTCAGCTCCCGTCCGGACAGCTTGACCAGATAAGTGCCCAGCGCGTCCTCGTACCGGTCCACCCGGCACTCCTCGTCCCGCACCTTCTGGGCTAGCTCGTCGCTCCATTCATGGGTCAGGCTCATGGCCTGCACCACGCCCACCCGGGCAAGTTCTGCCATTTCGGCGGTAGCGGCGCGGGCACGCTCCACAGCCACGGCGGGGGTGTTCAGCAGACGGTCATCCAGCAGAGCAAACTCCTCTTTTTCCGGGGAATCGGGAATAGTCAGGATAGCCAGCTTTTCCAGCCCGGTGGCGAAGGGCAGCAGAATGACGGTGGCCAGAATGTTGAATACCGAGTGCACGATTGCAATGCCCCAAGCCTCGATGGTGGTATTCACAAAGGCAAAGTGGCAGACGGCGTTGAGCCCATAGAATCCGAACAGGAAGATGCTTACACCGATGATGTTGAAGTACAGGTGCACCATAGCGGCCCGGCGGGCGTTCTTATTCGCACCTACCGAGGACAGCAGTGCGGTCACACAGGTACCGATGTTCTGACCCATGATGATGGGGATGGCACTGCCGTAGGTGATCACACCGGTGGCGCTCAGTGCTTGCAGGATGCCCACGCTGGCGCTGGAGCTCTGGATGATGCCGGTGACCAGTGCGCCCACCAGAACGCCCAGCAGGGGGTTGGAGAAGCGGGTGAACAGACTGGTGAACCATGCCTCGTTCTGCAGCGGCAACACCGCGTTGGACATGGTGGTCATGCCGGTCATCAGCACGGCAAAGCCGATAAGGATAGTGCCCACGCCTTTTTTCTTCTCACTCTTACACATATACAGCAAAATGCCGATAAATGCAAGCACCGGGCTGAAAGAAGTAGGTTTGAGCAGCTGGATGAACAGGCTGTCGCCCTGCAAACCGGAAAGGCTCAAGATCCAGCTGGTCACGGTGGTGCCCACGTTGCTGCCCATGATCACGCCAATGGCCTGATGCAGCTCCATGATGCCGCTGTTGACAAAGCCCACCACCATAACGGTGGTAGCGCTGGAGCTCTGGATGACGGCGGTCACGCACAGACCCAAAAAAAAGCCCTTGAGGGGGTTATCGGTCAGTTTGCTGAGAATTTTTTGCAGCTGGCCGCCGGCCTGCTTTTCCAGTGCCTTGCCCATGATGTCCATGCCGAACAAAAACAGAGCCAGACCTCCCAGCAGCGAAAAGACATTAAAAATGGTCATAAGTGTTTTCCTCACTTTATCTTGACGTGTTTTTCTCCTGTGCTTTAAGTATAGAAAAATAATGTAAAATTTGAAATCGACGAAATGTAAAACCCATGTAAAGTAAGAAAAATGTAAAAATCCTGTGCACGGGCAGCGATGCAGCGTCGGTTTCCTGCCTGCAGTACAAAAACAGCGCCCCGGGCGTTGTATTTGACGCCCAATTTTATTATAATAAGAATAAGAGTGCCCGCAGCACGGCGCGGCAATAGGATACAGGAGGAACCAGGATGGGTACGTTCAATGTTTCGCTTAAAACGCTGACCGACCGCGTCAGCATGGAAGTAGTATACACCCCCCGGGAGCTGGATGAGATCAGTGTGGAGATCGCTGAGGTCAACCGCCCGGGTCTGTTTCTGGCGGGCTACTATGATTACTTCGATAAGCTCCGCCTGCAGATCATGGGTCTGGCAGAGATGAACTTTCTGTCCGGTCTGACGGCAGAAAAGCGCTACGAAGCGCTGGAGCAGCTGTTCCGGCAGCAGCCCCCGGCGGTCATCGTCTGCCGCAGCGAGGAGCTGGCGCCCTTCCCGGAGATGCAGGAACTGGCGCAGAAGCACGCGGTCGCCCTGCTGCGCTCCAACGAGACGACCTGCACCCTGATGGGCAGCCTGATCAGCGTGCTGAATCTGGAGCTTGCGCCCCGCATCACCCGGCACGGCGTGCTGGTGGAGGTGTACGGCGAGGGCATCCTGATCCTTGGCGACAGCGGCATCGGCAAAAGCGAGCTGGCCATCGAGCTGGTCAAGCGCGGCCACCGTCTGGTGGCAGATGACGCCGTGGAGCTGCGCAAGGTGTCCAACCGTCAGATCATGGGCACTGCACCGGAAAATATCCGCCACTTCATCGAGCTGCGCGGCATCGGCATCGTCAACGTGGCTCGTGTGTACGGCGTGGGTGCTGTCAAGCTGAGCGAAAGCTTGGATCTGGTGGTGCAGCTGGAAGCGTGGGACCCCACCAAGAACTACCAGCGCACCGGTCTGGAAAGCGAATACTACGACATTCTGGGCGTTAGCATTCCCAGCACCAGCATCCCGGTCTCTCCCGGCCGCAATCTGGCTGTGGTGCTGGAGACCGCAGCCATCAATAACCGCCAGAAGAAGATGGGCTACAACGCAGCCAAGGAGCTGCTGATCCGGCTGGGACTGGATGACAAAATGGACTGAAACTCTCTATAAAAAGGAGCCTGACCCTATGGAACAACTCAAGCAGCTGCTGACCGCAGCAGGCATTGCTTATAAAGAAAATGAGCCGCTGGCGGTGCATTGTACCTTTAAAATCGGCGGCCCGGCGCGGCTGTTCGTGCAGCCGACAGACCGGGCGCAGCTTTGCCGCGCCGTTGCCTTGTGCAAGGCGCAGGGCGTCCGGTATTATCTGCTGGGCAATGGCAGTAATATCCTGTTTGCCGACGAAGGCTACAACGGCGCAGTGCTGGATGTTTCCTCCATGCAGGACGCTGTGGAGGTGCACGGCACACAGCTCACCGCCGGGGCGGGCGTGCGGCTTTCGGCACTGTGCAAAACGGCGCTGGAACACGGCCTGACCGGGCTGGAATTTGCTTATGGCATCCCTGGCACGGTGGGCGGCGCAGTCTACATGAACGCCGGTGCCTACGGCGGTGAGATGAAGGACGTGCTGACTACGGTGCAGTACCTTACCGCCGAAGGCGAAGTGAAAGAGTCGGCGGCATCGGAGCTTGACCTGCGCTACCGCCACAGCATTTTTGAAGAAAACGGCGGCTGCATCCTTTCAGCGCAGTTTGCCCTGACCCCGGGCGAGCCGGAAGCCATCCGCGCTAAAATGGACGAGCTTATGGCAAAACGGCTGGACAAGCAGCCGCTGGATAAGCCCAGCGCCGGCAGCACTTTCAAGCGCCCGGTGGGTGCTTTTGCCGCTGCCCTCATCGACCAGTGCGGTCTGCGGGGCTACCGGCACGGCGGTGCCGCCGTCAGCGAGAAGCACTGCGGCTTTGTGGTGAACCTTGGCGGCGCGAGCTGCGCTGATGTGCTGGCACTGTGCGAGGAAGTACGCACCATCGTAAAAGAAAAGACCGGCTATGATCTGGAAAAAGAGATCCGCGTAGTCCGCTGAACTGCGGGAATAGAGGGAGTGTGGAACACAGATGGAGCTGTTGATCGTCAGCGGGCTTTCCGGCGCGGGAAAGTCTGTGGCTATGAATGCACTGGAGGATATCGGATTTTTCTGCATTGATAACGTCCCGGCGGGGCTGCTGCCCAGCATTACGGCATTTTCCAAGGCGGGCGACAACCAGCTGGAGCGGGTGGCGCTTTCCATGGACGTGCGCGGCTGCCGCAGCAGGGAACAGATCGAGACTGCCTTGCAGCAGCTGGATGACCAGAAAACACCCTATAAGATCCTGTTTCTGGATGCACCGGACGATGTGCTGATGCGCCGTTACAGCGAGACCCGCCGCCGCCACCCCATCAGCATTGCAGAGGGCATCTCCACCCGGGATGCCTTTTTGAAGGAGCGGCAGATCCTGCAGCCCTTAAAGGAACGTGCAAACTATACCATCAATACCGGCCTGCTCTCCACCTCCCAGAATAAAGAGCGAATCTGCGATCTCTTTCTAAAAAACGGCGGGGCAAAAAATGCCATGCGGCTCACCATCATGTCCTTCGGGTTCAAGTTTGGTCTGCCGCCGGAAGCCGACCTTGTGCTGGATGTGCGCTGCCTGCCCAACCCCTTCTATGTGCCGGAACTGAAGCACAAGACCGGGCTGGATCAGGAAGTGGTGGATTTTGTCATGAGCCACCCCGAAGCACAGGAGCTGTTGCACCGGTATGAGAACTTTTTGCAGTACGCCCTGCCACTCTATGTCAAGGAAGGCAAAAGCCAGCTGACTATTGCGGTGGGCTGCACGGGCGGCAAGCACCGCTCCATCACATTCGCACGCAAACTTGCGGAATACTGCACCGCTCTAGGGTATGAGCCCGGGGTGCAGCACCGGGATGCCGTGCGCTGAAAACAGAGGAACTACTATGAGTTTTGCATCCAGTGCGCGGGAGGAGATCGCGCAGCGCAGCCCTACCAAGGAATGCTGTGTGCGTGCAGCTGCCTATGGCATTGCCTGCTTTGCCAAATACTTTGATGCCCGCGGCCTTGTGCTGCAAACCGAGCAGCCTCATACGGTGCAGCTGGCACAGCAGCTGTTTGCCCGCTGCGGCATCCGGGGCGAGATCTTGGAAAAGCCCCGCGTCAGCGGTGTGCTGTACGAGTTCAACATCCGCGATGCGGAGCAGGTCACCCGCCTGCACGAGCTGTTCGGCACCACCGGCAGGGAGACCAGTTTGCAGATCGACCCCGGGCTTATCCGCTGCCAGACCTGCGTCAGTGCCTATATCGCCATGGCTTTTCTGTGCAGCGGCACGGTCACCGACCCGCAAAAGGAATATAATCTGGAATTTCTTACCTCCCGGACGAACCTCGCCCGGGATTTTGAAGCGCTGCTCGCCGAGCACGAGTTTGCGCCCCACCGCACCCGCCGCAACGGCGTGAACCTGATCTACGTCAAGACCGGTGCCAATGTGGAGCGCTTGCTCCGCTTTATGGGCGCTGCGGATGCCGCAACGCAAATTAGCGTGCTCAAGGCGTTCAAGCAGGTGCGCAACCAGACCAACCGGCAGACGAACTGCGATACCGCAAACCTTGGCAAAACGGCGCGGGCAAACGCCCAGACCTTGAAAGCCATCCGCTATTTGCAGGAGCAGCACGCGCTGGAAACTTTGCCGGAAGTATTGCAGCAGGCAGCGGAAAAGCGTCTGCAATACCCGGATCTCTCGCTTACCGCGCTGTGCGGCTGCTTTGACCCGGCGGTGAGCAAATCCGGCTTATCACACCGGATGAAAAAACTGGAGGCATTGGCGGAGAATCTCCGTCAGCGCCAGCAGGAGGGACAGGAGGCAGTACAATGAGTGAACCCACCGCAAATACCCGTCCCTTTGCCCACCTGCATATCCATACGGAATACAGCCTTCTGGACGGTGCCTGCCGCATCGACCAGCTGATGGAGCGGGTGAAGGAGTGTGGACAGACCGCCATTGCCTGCACCGACCACGGCGTAATGTACGGTTGTGTGCAGTTTTATAAAGCAGCTAAAAAGGCGGGCATCAAGCCCATCATCGGCTGCGAAGTCTATGTTGCCACCCGCACCCGCTTTGATAAGGTAAATAAGATAGACGGCAATAACCACCTGATCTTATTGTGCAAAAACGAGACCGGCTATAAGAACCTTATAAAAATGGTCTCTGCCGGTTTCGTGGAGGGCTTTTACTCCAAACCCCGCGTGGATAAGCAGCTTTTGGAGCAATACCACGAGGGGCTTATCTGCCTTTCGGCCTGTCTGGCGGGCGAGATCCCGCAAGCCATTCTGGCAGGGGACTACGAACGCGCAAAGGCAACGGCGTTGTGGTACCGGGATCTGTTCGGTGCAGAGAATTACTACATCGAATTGCAGGATCACGGCTTGAAGGAGGATACCACCGTTCTGCCGCAGCTTATCAAGCTTTCCCGGGAGACGGGCATCCCCATGGCAGCCACCAACGACGCCCATTATCTGCGCAAAGAGGACGCCAAGATGCAAAGCATCCTGCTGTGCATCCAGACCGGTAAGACCATTCAGGATGCCGACCGCATGGAGTTCCAGACTGATGAATTCTACGTCAAGACCACAGACGAGATGTACGAGCTGTTCTCCATGGTGCCGGAAGCCTGCGCCAACACGGCAAAGATCGCCGAGCAGTGCAATTTTGACTTTGAGTTCGGTCACACCAAGATCCCTTACTACAAAGCCCCGGACGGCATGGACAATCAGGCCTACTTTGAAAAACTCTGCTGGGACGGCTTGGAGCGCCGCTATGGCCCGGACGTGCCGCAGGCCAACATCGACCGCCTGAAATACGAGATCGGCGTGGTCAAGACGATGGGTTATACCAACTACTACCTCATCGTGTGGGACTATATCAATTTTGCAAAAAGTCAGGGCATCCCGGTAGGGCCGGGACGTGGTTCCGGCGCGGGCAGTATTGCCGCCTACTGTGTGGGCATCACAGATATCGACCCCATCCGCTATAACCTGATTTTCGAGCGCTTTTTGAACCCCGAGCGCGTCAGTATGCCGGATTTTGACGTGGACTTCTGTTACGAGCGCCGACAGGAGGTCATCGACTACGTCAACCGCAAATACGGTGCGGACCATGTGGCGCAGATTGTTACCTTTGGTACTATGGCCGCACGCAACGCCATCCGGGACGTGGGACGGGTGATGGGTATCCCGTACCAGCAGGTGGATGTGGTAGCAAAGCTTGTGCCCATGGAACTGAAGATGACCCTGAAACGGGCGTTGGAAGTTTCCAGCGAGCTGAAAAAGCTTTATGACACTGACCCGCAGGTGACCGAGCTCATCGACACCGCTTTAAAGGTAGAGGGAATGCCCCGGCACGCCTCCACCCACGCGGCGGGCGTGGTCATCACGCCGGAGCCGACCGATTATTATCTACCGCTTGCCACCAACGATGGCCTGCCGGTGACCCAGTTCAACATGACCGAGATCGAGGAACTGGGTCTTTTGAAGATGGACTTTCTGGGTCTGCGCACCCTGACCGTCATCCGGGACGCAGAGGTTGCGGTGCAAAAGCGGCACCCGGAGTTCTCCATCCGCGATCTGGATTATGATGACCCGGACACCTATAAAATGCTGGGTCAGGGCGATACCGAGGGTGTGTTTCAGCTGGAATCCTCCGGCATGAAGCAGGTGCTTGTGGGGTTGCAGCCCCAGAACCTTGAAGATGTCATCGCTCTGATCAGTCTGTACCGCCCGGGCCCCATGGACTCCATTCCCACCTATCTGCGCAACCGGCACGAGCCGGACAAGATCAGCTACAAGACCCCGCAGCTGGCGCACATTCTGGATGTGACCAACGGCTGCATCGTCTATCAGGAGCAGGTCATGCAGATCTTCCGGGAGCTGGCAGGCTTCTCCTTCGGACAGGCAGATAACGTCCGCCGCGCCATGAGCAAAAAGAAGCACGCCGTCATGGAAGCCGAGCGGGAACATTTTGTGCACGGCTGCACCGAGCCCGGCCACGAGTGTCCGGGCTGTGTTGCCAACGGCATCCCGGAGCAGGTAGCAAACCAGATCTACGACGAAATGTCCAGCTTTGCGTCCTACGCCTTCAACAAGAGCCATGCGGCCTGCTACGCCTATGTGGCATTCCAGACGGCTTATCTCAAGTGCCATTACCCCAGCCAGTTCATGGCAGCACTGCTCACCAGCGTGCTGGATAATACCGATAAGGTCATCGAGTATTCCGGCGAGTGCGCCCGTTTGGGCATCAAAGTGCTGCCGCCGGACGTGAACATCTCCAACGGCGGCTTTACCGCAGATGATAACGGACAGATCCGTTTTGGGCTGAACGCCGTGAAAAACGTAGGCCGTAACCTCATCGAGAACGCAGTTACTGAGCGCAGGGAAAAGCCCTATACCAGCCTTTACGATTTCTGCAAGCGGATGCACGGCAGCGAGCTGAACCGCCGCTCAGTGGAAAGCTTGATCAAAGCCGGTGCCTTTGACTGCTTTGGTTCCAACCGCCACAGTATGGTGGAGGCGGTAGAGGGCATCCTCAAGAGCATCGAGACCGACTCCCGCCGCAATCTGGAAGGGCAGTTGGATCTGTTCTCCGTCATGAGCGGGGAAGTGCAGCAAGGTCCGCAGGAGGACGTCTACGAGATCCGTCCCTTGGCAGAGTACACTCCTGCCGAGCTGTTGCAGCAGGAAAAAGAGGTCAGCGGTCTGTACCTGTCCGGCCATCCGCTGGATGCTTACCGGGAAAAGTCTGCCCGTATTGGCTCCCACACCATCAAGGCTCTCACCGGCGAGGATGCCCATGTGCAGGACGGTGAGAAGGTACGCATTGTGTGTGCTGTGGTCAAAAACCGCATGATGACGACTAAATCCAACAGCATGATGGCCTTTACCAGCGTGGAGGATCTGACCGGCACCATGGAGGTGATCGTGTTCCCCAAGGTGCTGGACAGGTTCCGGGATGCTATTCAGGAAAACGCTGTTGTGGTCATCGACGGCCGGCTTTCCGTGCGGGAGGATGAAGCCTCCAAACTGCTGGCAGACAGCATTCTGCCCATCGACAGCTACGACCCGACCCGCTTGGACAAAGGCCGCCCGGATCCTGTCAAAACCGCTGCCCGGCGGGTGTTCATCCGTCTGCCGTCTCGCAGCTGCCCCCAGTACGATAAAGTGGTGAACCTGCTGGAGATTTTTGATGGCGATATCCCGGTGATTTTGTATCTGGAAGATACCAAGCAGAAGCTGGCCGCACCGCGCCGACTGTACACTTCCGGGCATCCGCTTTTCTTCAAAGAGCTGGAGCGGCTGCTGGGTGCAGAAAACGTTGCAACAAAATAACATATTTGTGCACGAATGGCACCGCATGGGGCGATTTTAAATTTGATGAGTTGCATAAACTGCAAAAATAACGCGATATAACGCTATTATATCGTGCTGCATAGATTTGCATAAAGTCTCAAAACCCTATTGAAATTTGTCTGGATGGTGTGCTATAATCATTAAAGGCGAATCAAAGCTGTTGCAAAGCAACAAGCCTGTTTCGGGAAGAAGAGGTTACAGGCAAAAGGGTAAATGAAGAACTGAACTGTAAATTGGAGGGAATCTCTCGTATGGAAAAGCAAATCAAAACGATTGGCGTGCTTACAAGCGGTGGTGATGCTCCCGGCATGAACGCTGCTGTGCGCGCTGTGGTACGCACCGGCCTGCACAAGGGTTTCCGTATGATCGGTATTCAGCGCGGCTACAACGGCCTGCTGAACGGCGAGTGCTTTGAAATGAACCTGCGCAGCGTTTCTAACATCATCTCTGCTGGCGGCACCATTCTGTATACGGCACGCTGCTTGGAGTTCAAGACCAAGGAAGGTCAGGATAAGGGCGCTGAAAAGTGCCGCGAGCTGGGCATTGATGCGTTGGTCGTTATCGGCGGCGACGGCTCCTACCGTGGTGCCCGCGCACTGGCACACCGCGGTATCCCCATGATCGGTCTGCCCGGCACCATTGATAACGATATCGGCTGCACCGATTACACCATCGGCTACGATACCGCCATGAACACCGCGCTGGAAATGATCGACAAGCTGCGCGACACCACCCAGAGCCACGACCGCTGCAGTGTGGTCGAGGTCATGGGCCGCAACGCCGGTTACATCGCTCTGAACGTGGCCATCGCCTCCGGCGCTATGGCTGTGCTGCTGCCCGAGAAGGAATTCGATATGCAGCGCGACATTTTGGATAAGATCGCCGAGACCCAGAAGACCGGCAAGCGTCACTTTATCATCATTGTGGCCGAGGGCGTGGGTCATGCACAGGAGATCGCCAACGAGATCCAGGCACGCACCGGCATCGATTCCCGAGCAACCATTCTGGGTCATGTGCAGCGTGGCGGTTCTCCCACCCTGCGCGACCGCGTGAATGCCTCCGCCATGGGCTATCAGGCTGTCTGCCTGCTGGAGCAGGGCAAGTATAACCGCATCGTCGGCATGAAGGGCGAGAAGCTGGTGGACTACCCTGTGGACGAGGCTTTGGAGATGACCAAGAGCCTTGACCCCGTGCTGGTGGACGTATGTAACACCATTTCCATCTGATCATAACTTCAAACACAAGAGCCATTCTCTCAGGTTTTCTGAGCGGATGGCTCTTTTTGCTGCCGATTTTTCAGAATTGACGTATTACAAGACAAAATCAACAACTTTTTGTTTACAAACGCCTCCAAATCAGTTATACTGAGAAAAACGGAGGTGCTGCCATGAAATACAGCTGGATCGACGCAGAGCTTCTGCAAAAGCCTGGTGTTACCAAAGACTTGCAGGCAGAGTGGAACTGGATAAGATACCACATTGGCGGTAAAATGTTTGCAGCCGTCTGTCTGGATGATGCCACGGGAAAGCCGGTGTATATTACTTGCAAGCTGGACCCCGCCGAGGGCGATTTTCTGCGCCGACAGTATGAAGATATCATTCCGGGCTACTATATGAATAAGGTGCATTGGAACTCCGTAAAAGCAGAGGGAAATTTGCCGGACGCATTGCTGCGGGAGATGCTGGAAAAATCTTATCGGCTTGTGCTGGGCGGCTTTAGCAAAAAGAAACAGCGTGAGCTGTTGGAAGGAGAAAAGAAGGATGTCATTTGACTATAAGAAGGAATATAAAGAATTTTACCTCCCGCCGAAGAAACCGCAAATCATCACCGTCCCTGCGATGAATTTTGTGGCGGTGCAGGGGAAAGGCGACCCCAACGACCCGGCAGGGGAATACAAGGCAGCGCTGGAGCTTCTGTACGGCATTGCATTCACCATTAAAATGAGCTATAAGGGCAGCCATAAGATAGACGGCTATTTCGAATATGTCGTTCCGCCGCTGGAGGGACTGTGGCATCAGCCCGGTGCAGAGGGCGTGGATTTTTCCAACAAGGAAACCTTTATCTGGACCTCCATGATCCGTCTGCCGGAATTTGTCACCCGTGCCGAATTTGACTGGGCAGTGCAGGAAGCCACCGCCAAAAAGAAAAAAGACTTTTCTAAGGTGGAGTTTTTTACCTACGATGAAGGTCTGTGCGTGCAGTGTATGCACATCGGCCCCTACGACACCGAGCCGGAGACCCTGCGGCAGCTGGATGCGTTTGCAGCGGAGCAGGGATATTGCCCGGATTTTTCAGACACGCGCTTCCATCACGAGATCTATCTGGGCGACCCGCGCCGCACTGCACCGGAGAAGCTGAAAACCGTGCTGCGGCATCCGATCCGCAAAATAGAATAACAGAAAACTTCACAAAAACTGTCGCTTTTTGTTGTAAGATGTGCTATACTAAATTTATCTGTAAAACACATTTTAAAATGGAGGAAAACATCATGCAGCATGAAACTGTCATCGTGCTGGACTTTGGCGGACAGTACAATCAGCTGATTGCCCGCCGCGTCCGAGAAAATAATGTCTACTGCGAGATCTATTCCTATAAAACCGATCTTTCGGTCATCAAGGCCAAGAATCCCAAGGGCATTATCTTCACCGGCGGCCCCAACAGCGTTTACCTGGAGGAATCTCCCCAGGTGGACCCAGAGATTTTCTCCTTAGGCGTGCCGGTTTTGGGCATTTGCTATGGCTGCCAGCTGATGGCCCACGCTCTGGGCGGCCAGGTCACGGAGGCCCAGGATGACTCCGCCCGGGAGTACGGAAAGACCGTCACCTATTACGATACCTCCTGTAAGCTCTTCCAAGGACTTCCGGAGGAGGGCGTGTCCTGGATGAGCCATGGGGACTATATGGCCCGAGTACCGGAGGGCTTTTCCCTGGTGGCCCATTCCGATGCCTGTCCCAATGTGGCCATCTGTGACGAGCGCCGGGGCTTTTATGGCGTCCAGTTCCACCCGGAGGTCAACCACACCGAGCACGGTCAGGATATGATCCGCAACTTCCTCTACCGCATCTGCGGCTGCACCGGCACCTGGAACATGGGCGACTATATGCGCTCCTCCATCGCCGCCATCCGCGAGAAGGTCGGCAGCGGCAAGGTCCTGCTGGCCCTGTCCGGCGGCGTGGACAGTTCCGTCGCCGCCGCGCTCATCGCCGAGGCCGTCGGCGATCAGCTCACCTGCGTCTTCGTCGACCACGGCCTGATGCGCAAGAACGAGGGTGACGAGGTCGAGGCCGCGTTCCGGAAGTGGGACCTGCACTTCGTCCGCGTCGATGCCGAGGCCCGCTTCCTCGGCAAGCTTGCCGGGGTCACGGAGCCGGAGCGCAAGCGCAAGATCATCGGCGAGGAGTTCATCCGCGTCTTTGAGGAGCAGG
>ERZ825525.2121-NODE-2121-length-13828-cov-2.802948_pt1 | contig 13828 bp, 9 predicted proteins | sample MGYA00519930_ERZ825525 | MGnify/ENA primary metagenome ERZ825525 (study PRJEB31778, sample SAMEA3449203) | human gut metagenome | biome: human gut; feature: human-associated habitat; material: faeces | place: United Kingdom | collected 2010/2012 ... | reverse complement strand
TTGCATGTGTTAGGCACGCCGCCAGCGTTCGTCCTGAGCCAGGATCAAACTCTTAAAACAATTGTATTAATTCGCTCTCCTAAAAGAACGCTCTAATCATTTCAAGAACTTTTGCTCTCTCGAACACTAGTTCGCAATCACTGTTTGTATCTTTAAGATACGAGTACAGATAAAACTCTTTTGAATCTTATCGGGTTCCTTTTTATCTCGTCGTTGTTTAATTTTCAAGGTCCTATTTTTTACACCCTCAATCGACTCGCTCTCGCTCGTCTCTCTCAAGTGCTTTGCAATTATACTACAACTTTCTTCGTTTGTCAACACCTTTTTTAAGTTTTTTAAAAAACTTTTTAAGTCGTTTTCTAAACCTTCGCTGTGCACTTTTGCTCGTCGCTCTCTCGTTGCGACTTACACATATTACCACCTATTCTCTCCTTTGTCAACAGGTTTTTCGGATTTTTTTACGTATTTTATGATATTGACATAAATTTATAACAAAATTCAACATTTATGTGCACATTTTACTACAATTTGATACTATATGATGTAAACGGTATCATTTTGTAACATTTCAAGGTACATATTGTATTTTTAAATAGCACAAGATATACGATTAGCCTATTAATATATAGTATTGAATTAATAAATAATTGTTACAGATAATATTAATATACATTATTATAGATATTGAAATTTGCGTTAAGTTTTGTTATAATGTATAAACGCTTAAAGAAAGGGGCTGATATTATGCCAATTCGTATTGACGATGAATTGCCGGCTAAGCAAAACTTGGAAATAGAGAATATATTTGTTATGAGCAAGTCAAGGGCTAATATGCAGGATATCAGACCTTTGAAAATCATTATACTTAACCTAATGCCGACAAAACTTGAAACGGAAACACAGCTTTTGAGATTGCTAAGTAATTCTCCTTTGCAGCTTGATATTGATTTTCTTCAAGTTAAAAGCCATAAGGCAAAAAATGTTTCAAGAATACACATGGCAAAATTCTATAATACATTTGATGATATAAAAGACAACAAGTATGACGGAATGATTATTACGGGAGCGCCAGTTGAGCATCTTGAATTTGAACAAGTTGACTATTGGGACGAGCTTTGTATGATTATGGAATGGAGCAAAAAAAATGTTTACTCCACCTTTCATATTTGCTGGGGTGCTCAAGCAGGGCTTTACTATCATTACGGTATTAAGAAATATCCGCTAAAAAAGAAAATGTTTGGCGTATTCCCTCACAAGTCGCTTGACATTACCCATCCGCTTATGAGAGGACTTGATGATGTTTACTATGTTCCTCATTCAAGGCATACAGAGACGAGGCTTCAGGATATTGCGCTTGTTAAGCAGCTTCAGGTTATTTCATACAGCGAAATATCGGGCGTTCATATTATATCCGATATGGATTGCAGGCAATTTTTTGTAACAGGTCACAGCGAATATGACAGAGACACACTTGCCAAAGAATATTTTAGGGATAAGGAAAAAGGTCTTGATATTGACGTGCCTTATAATTATTTTCCTAATGATGATGACAAGTCCGTTCCGATTATGAGCTGGAAAAGTTCGGCAAATATAATATTCAGCAATTGGCTTAATTATTTTGTTTATCAAAAAACGCCGTATGATTTGGCGCAGTTATAATATCATATACGGTAATACCCCCGACACAATCAAGTGTCGAGGGTATTTTTTAATTCGTTTTAACCGTCTTAACCTTTGACCAAGAGGAATAAACTTTCTTACCGTTCACTGTTTTGTAGGTGCGGATACGGACATAGTATTTTTTCTTAGCCTTAAGTTTTTTAATAGTTACTTTCGTTGTTTTTTGCTTTTTAACGGTTATGGTTTTCTTGTTTTTCTTGAATTTCTTATCTGTCGCAACTTGAATTTGATAACCTTTTACACCGCTTACCTTTTTCCACTCAACAGATACTGCCTTTTTAGCCGCTTTTACCTTTTTAAATTTAGCTGATTTTGGCTTTAAAACAGGTTTAGGCGCAGTTGTGGTAGAAGTGGTTGTAGTAGGCTGAGGCTGAGTTGGGGTTGGTGTAGGTGTTGGACTTGGCTGAGGTCTTGGTTGTGGTTGAGGGGTAGGTACTTTTTCATTAATTGTACCATCAATACAATGAATAGTTGCTTTTTTTAAGACATCGTTTGTATTTGTTATTTCAATTTTATTCCAATCACTTATAGTAGAAAGATAATATACATCTTTTAAGTACGTACAACAATAGAATGCATATTGCCCAATCTTTGTCACACTACTTGGCATTGTTAAACTTTTTAAATTTGTACATTCGAGAAATGCATAATCACCAATGCTGTTAATTTTAAATGCATATCCTTCATAAGAAACGCTTTCAGGAATTGTTAATATTTCAGGATTTCCGGGATATTTATTTATTTGAGCTGTATAATCATTATAAATACTATATACAACATTATCTATTATAACTTCGTTCCCGTTTCCTAAAATTCCATCTGTACATTTTATAATAGCTTTCGTCAAGTTTGAATTATTAGAATCTACACTAATTGCTTTCCATTGAGCAACCGTTCCGTTGTAATTAACTTCATATAATTGCTCACAATTAAGAAATGCACAGCTATCTATGTAATTAACACCATTGCCCATTTTTAAAGTTACAAGTTTACATTCAAAAAATGCGTGATCACCGATACTTGTTACACTATCAGGTATTGTTATATTTTTTAAACTTGAACACCTGTAAAATACTTCATCGCCAATACTTGTTACGCTGTTTGGTATTGTTACACTTGTTAAGTTTTTACAATAACTAAATGTTCCATATTCGATACTTGTTACACTATTAGGTATTGTTACGCTTGTTAAACTTGAACAATCACTAAACGCCGCAGCACCGATACTCGTTACATTATTTCCTATTGTTACACTTGATAAACTTGTGCATTCAGAAAATGCAGAATTTCCAATTTCAGTTGACCTTTTTTCTGCCGAATCATTATTTCCAATTATCACATTTGCCAAGCTTTTGCAACCATTAAATGCACCCTCGCCAATACTTGCAACACTAGCAGGTATTGAAAGATTTATTAAGCTTGTGCCATAAAAAGCATAATTATCAATACTTGTTACACTATCAGGTATTGTTATGTTTTCCAAGCTTGAGCACCTACAGAAAGTGTCAGAGCTTATCATTGTTATACTATTAGGAATTGTTACATTTGTTAAGCTTTTACAATTATAAAATGCACCATCTCCAATACCTGTAACACTATCAGGAATTGTTACACTTGTTAAGCTTGTGCAATCATAAAATGCTTCACGTCCAATACTTGTTATGCTGTTTGGTATTGTTACACTTGTTAGGCTTTTGCAGCCATAAAATGCACAATTGCGAATACTCGTAACTGTTTTACCAACAATAGTGGACGGTATATTAATTGAAGTTGCAGAACTGGTACAATCCGTTATTTCAATAGTTCCGTTTTCGTTTTCTTCATAATAAATATTTCCGTATTGTGAAGGATCTGCATACGCTGTTAAATTCAATCCTGAGGTTATGGTTAATAACATTGCTAAGGATAGAATTAAGCTAAAAATCTTTTTCATTTCTCTGTACCTCTTTAATAAAATTTTTACAATATAAAAATTTTATCATACGCATATTAAAAGTTCAATATGTTACCGAAGTGTAGAGTGATTTTTACACAAGTCGTTCACGCCGTTAAGTTCACATAAAAAAATAAAGGCACTATGTTAAAAAAGCATAGTGTCTTATTTTACTCTACATATTTACGAAGCTTTTGGAGGAGGGATTTTTCTTTGCGGGAAACCTGCACCTGAGAAATGCCGAGTGCGGCAGCAGTTTTGGCTTGAGTAAAGCCCTTATAATAGCGCATATCAACTATTGCCTTTTCCGTATCGTCAAGAAATTTAAAAAGTCGGTGAACGGTTAAACGATTAAAAATCTCATCACTCTCATCAACGGGTACATCTATAGTATATTCACCGTCATCGCTTGAATTACTGAGTGATACCATAGGAGCAATAACGCCCAAAATTTCAGGTATTTCCTCAGGCGGACAATCAAGAAGATTAGACAATTCTGTGACAGTCGGCTCTCGCATTTTATCATTAATAAATTTTTCACGAAGTGACTGAGCCTTAATAGCCTTTTCCTTTAAGCTTCGGCTGACTTTCACTGCGCCGCCGTCACGAAAAATACGTTTGATTTCGCCCATTATTACTGGAACGGCATAAGTTGAAAAAGCAAAGCCACGGCTTTCGTCAAAATTATCAACTGCTTTAATCAAGCCTACGCAACCGCTTTGGAATAAATCGTCATAGTCCACCCCTCTGCCCTTAAATCGATTGGCAATAGAATGAACCAAGCCGATATTATTCTCAATCATTTTATCACGGTCTGTTACCATTTTGATTTGCCCTCAATTTTTTTAGAAAGGGTTACGGTTGTGCCAAAGGTCAGCTTAGACTTGACGTTTATTTTATCGCAAAAGCTTTCCATAACAGTAAAGCCGAGACCTGCACGGTCACCCTCACCTGTTGTAAAAAGCGGAGTCATTGCCTGAGAAACATCTACGATTCCGCAACCCTTGTCCCTTATTACAATTTTTACTGTATTGTCGTCAAAAAGTTTTCCCGATATAAATATTTTGCCGTATGTATCTTTATAAGCATGGACTATGCAGTTTGTCACCGCCTCGCTGACTGCCGTTTTTAAATCTGCGATTTCCTCAAGTGTTGGGTCAAGAGGGGTTACAAATGCGGAAACGGCAACACGTGCGAAGGCTTCATTTACACTTTTACTGTCGATTGTAAGTTTAAATTCATTAATTAGCTTTTTTGTATTCATTTTCATTCTCCTTAATTTTTGCAATTGATGAAAGACCTGCAAGTTCCATAATTTTTTTAGTTTGCAGGGTTACGTTTTTAATTTCGATTTGGCAAGTGGGATTAATGCTTTGAAGCAATCTGTATCTGCCCATAACAAGACCTATTCCGGAGGAGTCCATAAAGCTGACATTTTTAAAATCGAGAATTAAAGTCTTCGGCTTTACAAACATAAGGGTATTATCTATTTTTTCCCTAACCCCGCCTGCCGTATGGTGGTCTATTTCGCCGATAAGATAAGCAATAACAACACTACCGCTGCTTTCAATCGTAACGTTCATATTTTGTCACTCCAATAAAAAAATACCAATCTGCGATAATACTAACAGATTGGTATTGAATAATTTATCAAAATTTGTATTTAATTTAATTCTTTTCTAATTTGCCGATAAAGATAAAACGAGCCGCACACAAGCGAGAGATTATTTTGCTTAGCAAGCGTGATTGCTTTTTCAGCATTATCGATTGTAAAAACATTATCACAATATTTTTTTGCAACCAAAGCAAGTTCACTTGCACTCATTGAGCGAGCGTTATCAACCTGCGTTGCATAAATCGCTTTACACTTAGGTGCAATTAATGATAAATAAGCATCAACATTTTTATCTTTCATCATTGCAACAACGGCAACTTCATTATTAATTTTAGGCGCAAGAGCACGAGCCGCATCCTCATTATGACCGCCGTCAACAAGGATATTGCCGACTTTACTTTGCCTTGCCGGAAGGTTTGGATTTTTAGCCTCAATATCTAAGCCGATTTCATTTAAAGCCGCCTGCGCACAAGCAATATCATTTTTCAAAACATCGCCAAAATCATTGATTTTAATAAGTTTTGTATTATTATCACTGCACACTTTTTCAAAAATGCGCTCACATTTGGGGTTGGGATAAAGAATACAAACTGAATCAGGCTTAATAATTCCGGATTTTTCGGCCGCAATTTCATCAAGAGTGTTGCCGAGAAAGGCTGTATGGTCAATTGCAACCGATGTTATAATCGAAATATTCTTTTTCTCAACATTTGTAGCGTCGCCCTTACCGCCCATTCCGCATTCTACAACGGCAAAATCCACATTTTCGTCTGCAAAATATTTATACATAATAGCAGTTACAAGTTCAAATTCGGTAGCATCGCAATCGATATATTTTTCTACATAGAATGCAAATTCTTCCTCGGTAATCATATTGCCGTTAATTTTTATTTGCTCACGGTAATCTTCAGTCCAAGGAGAAGTAAAAAGACCGACCTTTTTGCCTGATTTGATAAGTGCATTTGAAAGTGCGGCGGCAGTAGTGCCCTTTCCGTTAGTACCTGCAATATGAATAATATTTATCTTATCCTGAGGATTATCCATTTTATTCAAAAGCTCATAAATACGAGTAAGCCCCGGTTTAATACCGAGGCTTTGCTTTTGAAGTATTAAATTCAAAGCGTTATCGTAATTCATTTATTTACCCAAAGAATCAATAGAATTTTTAATATTTGCAATCTTATCCTCAAGCTTTGCGGCATCCTCTTTGTTTTGATTAACTACCTTTTCGGGCGCTTTATTAACAAATCCCGGATTAGAAAGCTTTTTATTGATAAAGTCAAGCTTATCCTGCGCTTGAGCAAGTTCTTTTTCAAGGCGCTTACGCTCTGCCTCAAAATCGACAAGGTCGCCCATTGGAATATAAATCTTGGCGTTATCGGTAACGATTGTTACGGTATTGCCGAGATTATCAAAGCTTGATTTAACCTCAACATCATTTGAAGAAGCAAGGCGTTTAATAAAGTCAACACCGGCAGAGAAAAGTTCTGTTTTCTCAGTTTCAACATAAACCTTAGCTTTTTTGCTTGGAGGAATATTCATCTCTGCTCTACGGTTACGAATAGCACGTATAGCACTCATAAGAATTTCCATCTTAGCCTCATTTTCGGCAAAGCAAAGGCTTTCGTCATATTCTACCCACTTTGAAATCATAATCGATTCGCAATCGTGAGGGATAGCCTGATATATTTCTTCGGTAATAAACGGCATAAACGGATGAAGAAGCTTAAGAATATCGGTAAGTACATAAACAAGAACACTTTTAGCAGTATCCTTTGCCTTTTCGTCATCACCCTGAAGTCTGATTTTTGCAATTTCGATATACCAATCGCAGAAAACGTCCCAAATGAAATCATAAAGCTTTTGAATAGCAATTCCAAGCTCATATTTTTCAAGGTTATCGGTAACATCTTTAGCAAGGGTATTAACCTTAGATACAATCCATTCGTCCTCAACTGCAAGGTCACTTGGAAGTCCGTTATATTTGAAATCATCTGTAAGATACATCAATACAAAACGAGCAGCGTTCCAAAGTTTATTTGCAAAGTTACGTGACGCCTTAACCTTTTCGTCTGAAAAACGCATATCGTTACCCGGTGAATTACCTGTTGCAAGAGTAAATCTCAATGCATCTGCGCCGTATTCATCAATAACCTCAAGCGGGTCAATACCGTTGCCGAGAGATTTAGACATCTTTCTGCCCTGAGCATCACGTACAAGACCGTGAATAAGAACGGTATCAAACGGTGCTTTATCGGTATAAGCGAGGCCTGAAAAAATCATACGGGAAACCCAAAAGCCGATAATATCATAGCCTGTAACAAGGGTATTGGTAGGATAATAATGTTCTAAATCTTCTGTCTTATCAGGCCAACCGAGAGTTGAGAACGGCCAAAGAGCAGATGAAAACCAAGTATCCAATGTGTCGGAGTCTTGATGAATATTTTCACTGCCGCAATGTGAGCATTTGCAAGGGTCCTCTTTGGAAACGGTTGTAGCGCCGCAATCATCACAGTACCAAGCAGGAATTCTGTGACCCCACCAAAGCTGACGTGAAATGCACCAATCACGAGAGCCACGCATCCAGCTCATATAATTTTTCTTAAATCTTTCAGGAACGAATTTAATATCTCCGTTTTCAACAGCGTCAATAGCCGGACCTGCAAGAGGGTCCATTTTAACAAACCACTGCTTTGAAACCATAGGTTCAATATTAGTGTGGCATCTGTAGCAAGTACCTACATCGTGTTTAAGCGGCTCAATTTCTTTAATATATCCGCCTGCTTCAAGGTCTGCAAGAATAGCCTTTCTTGCTTCAAGAGTAGTCATACCTGCATATTTGCCGCAATCGAGTACTTCAGGCTCGTTTTGAGTAGCCTTACCGCTTTTAATAATTTCATCGGCAGCCTCTTTATCAGCCTTGCCTGTCATATGACCGTCATAAGTGAATGTACGGATAATAGGAAGGTTATGACGAAGACCTACCTCAAAGTCGTTAGGGTCATGAGCAGGGGTAATTTTAACAACACCTGTACCCTTAGTCATATCTGCATGCTCGTCACATACAATAGGAATTTCCTTATTTAAAAGCGGAAGAATAACGTGACAGCCGTGGAGATGCTTATATCTTGGGTCATCACCGTTAATTGCAACTGCGGTATCGCCGAGCATAGTTTCAGGACGTGTAGTTGCGAGTTCAAGCTTTTCGCCTGTTTCCTTAACTTCATAAAGAAGATGCCAGAAATTAGAGTCCTTTTCCTCATATTCAACCTCGGCATCTGAAATAGATGTATTACAATGAGGACACCAATTTACCATACGGTTACCACGATAAATAAGGTCCTTTTCATAAAGACCTACAAATACTTCTCTTACAGCCTTACTGCAACCCTCGTCAAGAGTGAAGCGTTCTCTGTCCCAATCGCAGGACGAGCCCATTTTTTTCAATTGTTCAATAATTCTGCCGCCGTATTGTTTTTTCCAATCCCATGCACGTTCAAGAAATTTTTCACGTCCGAGGTCATCCTTAGTAATACCCTCTTTACGCATAGCCTCAACAATCTTAGCCTCTGTTGCTATAGAAGCATGGTCGGTGCCGGGAAGCCACAATGTATCGTAGCCTGCCATTCTGTGATAACGGATAAGAATATCCTGAAGCGTATTATCAAGTGCATGGCCCATGTGAAGCTGGCCGGTAATATTAGGAGGCGGAATAACTATTGTATAAGTCTTTTTGCCTTTTTCTCTTTTAGCGTGAAAATACTTTTTATCACACCAAAACTTATAGGTACGGTCCTCAACTTCGCTTGGGTCGTACTGCTTTGCAAGTTCTTTTGCCATAACGTTCTCCTTTATAATATGGTATAATTTTATAAAAAAACAGCTTCCGCCTCAAATTGAGACGAAAGCGAAAAATTCCGTGGTACCACTCAAATTGCATTAATTAAACATAATGCCACTCAAATCCTTAACGCAGATATACGGACAAGACTACTTAGTTTCACCCTGCCGGCTCAAAAGCTACATTCACCTACCGCATCTGCACTCTTCCACCAAACGAGCACTCTCTGAAAGAATAAGCAAGCTACTCCTCTTTTTCACAGCCGTTACAATATGCAAATATATTAGCAAAAAAAGTATTAAATGTCAAGCAGTGCATATAAAAAACGGATAAGGAAAATCCCTATCCGTTTTATTCTATCCTAAAAAATATTATCTATCCTCACGGAAGTATGAAAGACCAAGCGATGCAGGTGGCTGGTCCTCCCTCTTCTTTCTTACGCTTACGATTACAAGAACAATTATAGTTACAATGTAAGGAAGCATCTTGAAAAGTTCCTGAGTGCTCATTTTAAGACCGGGAATAAAGAGGTAAACAATATAAAGTCCGCCAAAAAGAATTGAACCTAAAATACCGAAATCAGGCTTCCAAATTGCAAAGATAACAAGTGCGATTGCAAGCCATCCTCTGTCGCCGAAGCCCTCGTTTGACCAAACACCGTTAGCATAATCCATTACATAAAACAGACCGCCGATGCCTGCGATAACGCTGCCGATTGAGGTAGCAAGATATTTAGACTTAGAAACGTCAATACCTGCTGCATCTGCTGTTGCAGGATTTTCACCTACAGCACGAAGATGAAGTCCGCCACGTGTTTTCTTAAGGAAGAACGCAACCAAAAGAGCAATTACAATAGCGGCGTAGGTTAAAAAACCATAGTCGAGGAATATTTTTCCAAACCAACCGGTAGTTGAAGCGATAGGAAGTTTTTTAGTGAAAAATGCACTTGTTCTTGTAAGGGCAACAGACGGAATATCACTTCCTGTAATTTTAACAAGTGATGAGCCGAAAAAGTTACCGAAACCGACACCGAAAGTCGTAATTGCAAGACCGGTTACATTTTGATTTGCACGAAGAGTTACCGTTAAAAAGCAGTAAATAAGGCCTGTTAAAAGAGAGCCGATGATTGTGCAAAGAAGCGGAATTAAAACTGCAAGGAATGGGTTAAGGTCATTTGCGCCCATTGACTCCTCATAAAGAAAAGCACCGATAACACCGCTGATACCGCCGACATACATAATACCCGGAATACCGAGGTTAAGATTACCTGACTTTTCAGTAAGGATTTCACCTGTCGAACCGTAAAGAAGCGGAATACCCTGCATAATCGCACGTTGGATAAAAGTAATTAATGTAGTCATATTATTTACCCTCCTTATGCGCTTTGCGGAAATTAATCTTATAGTTAATAAAGAACTCACTGCCGATAATAAAGAAAAGAATTATGCCGGTAATGATTTCACTGAATGATTCATTAAGTCTGTATACGGTTGCAATCTCTGTTGCACCCTTATCAAAAAATACAAGCAAAAGAGAAGTAAGCACCATATAAATAGGGTTAAACTTAGCAAGCCAAGATACCATAATAGCAGTAAATCCCCTGTTATCTGCAGTAGTGGTTGTGATAGTATGGTCAGTACCGCCTACAAGGAGAAGACCTGCGATACCGCACATTGCGCCTGAAAGGAGCATTGTTCTGATAATTACCTTCTTAACATTAATGCCGATATATTTAGCGGTATTTTCACTTTCACCTACAACAGAAAGCTCATAGCCGTGCTTGCTGTATTTAAGATAAATATACATAAAGATTGTGAGTGCAAGAACAACAAGAATATTAAGTAAATATTCTTGATTTCCAAGCTGAGGCAACCATCCGGCGTGACTCATTTGGTTAATAATACCTATCTTACCCGAACCTTTAGGAACTTCCCACACCATAACAAAGTATGATACAAGCTGAATACCTACATAGTTCATCATAAGGGTAAAGAGCGTTTCGTTAGTATTAAACTGAGCCTTAAAGATAGCAGGTATAACAGCCCAAATTGCACCTGCAAGCATACTTGATATAATCATTACGATAATAAGAAGCGCATTAGGAATTTTACCGCCGAGGCAAATCATACAAGCCGCAGTAGCAAGACCGCCGACAAGCACCTGACCCTCACCGCCGATATTCCAAAATCGCATCTTAAATGCCGGTGTCAACGCAAGCGCAACGCAAAGAAGAATTGCAAGGCTTTGGAGAAGATTCCAAACACGTCTTGAAGTACCAAACGCACCGTCAACCATAGTGGCATAAACGCTGATAGGGTTTTGATGGGTTAAAAGCATTGTTACAGCACCGCTTACGATAAGAGCGGCAAGAATTGAGACAAGGCGAATAAGCCATGAATAATACCAAGGCATAGACGCTCTCTTGCTTATATGAAAGAGGGGCTCGTGAACCTTTTGTTTATTGCTCATATTATGAATCCTCCCTTTCTGTCTTAGTCATTAATAATCCGATTTCCTCTTTAGTAGCATTTCTGCCGTCGAGCATACCGGTAATTTTACCTGAATTTATAACCATAATTCTGTCGCAAAGCTCAACAAGAACGTCGAGGTCCTCGCCTACAAATACAACGGCAACACCGTTTTCCTTTTGTTTTGTGAGAAGATTATAAATTGTGTAAGAAGAGTTAATATCAAGACCTCTTACAGGGTAAGCCGCCATAAGTACCTTAGGATTTGCGGCAATCTCACGGCCTACAAGTACCTTTTGAACGTTACCGCCCGAAAGACGTCTTACAGGAGTAGTAGCGCCCGGTGTAACTACCTCAAGGCTTTCAATAATTTTTTCTGCAAGTTTCTTAGGATTTTTTCTGTCAAGAAAAGCGGAATTGCCCTTCTTATATGAACGAAGCATCATATTATCGATAATGTCCATATTTCCTACAAGGCCCATACCGAGTCTATCCTCAGGAACAAACGAAAGCCTTACGCCGAGTTCTTTAATTTGAGTAGGAGTTTTAGCCTTAAGGTCCACCGTTTCGCCCTCAGGGGAATGATAAAAAATCTCACCGCTTTCAGGCTTTTGAAGACCTGCTATGGTTTCAAGCAGTTCTCTTTGACCGCTTCCGGCAATAACGGCGATGCCGAGAATTTAACCGCTTCTGATATCAAATGAAATATCATCAACAGCCTTAACTCCCTCTGCATTAAGAGTAGTTACATTCTTAAGTTCAATTCTGTTTTGCGGATTAACAGGAGCTGTTCTTTCTATATTAAGTGATACCTTTTTACCAACCATCATTTCGGTAAGCGATTGCTCGGTAGCAGATTTAGTATCCACAGTTCCGATATATTCGCCCTTACGCAAAACCGCAACTCTGTCGGTAAGCGACATAACCTCGTGGAGCTTATGTGTAATTATAATAATTGATTTTCCGTCTTTTTTCATACGACGTAAAACATCAAACAATTTTTCAGTTTCTTGAGGTGTAAGAACAGCGGTAGGCTCGTCAAGAATAAGAGTCTGCGCCCCTCTGTAAATCACCTTAACAATTTCAACAGTCTGCTTTTCGGAAACAGACATTTCATAAACCTTGCTGTCAAGATTAATATCAAAACCGTATTTGTCGGTAATTTCTTTTACACGTTGTTCAGCTTTCTTTAAGCTGTATTTTTCTTTATCTTTAATACCGAGAACTATATTCTCGGTAGCAGTAAATACATCAACAAGCTTAAAATGCTGATGTACCATACCAATGCCGTATTTAAACGCATCTCTCGGTGATTTAATAACTACTTCCTCACCGTTTACAAAAATTTGACCCTCATCAGGGAAATAAATGCCGGAAAGCATATTCATAAGAGTGGTTTTACCACTGCCATTTTCGCCCAAAATGGCTAAAATTTCACCTTTTTTAACCTGCAGATTAACGTCCTTATTAGCAACAATCTGCCCGAAAACCTTGGTGACGCCTTTTAATTCAATTGCAAAAGTATCACTCATATTTTCCTCCGCAAAAATTTAATATCACTTAAAACAATACTACCGTGACCGTACTTTTTAGGGTACGGCCACGGGTTTAATTATAAAATATAACTAAGATTTATTTAATTACATTTTTTCGTTAAGAAGCTTAATACCGTCAATCTTAACGTCAAAATATGGAGCTGAACGGAACTTTGATTCCTTGAATGCGCCATCTTTAATAACTTCTGTATCAGGTGTGTACTTATCATCTGTATCAACATCAGCCTTATAAGAATCAAGCTTTTTGCCGTCAACAGTAAATGTTGAAGTATCAAATACCTGAAGAGAACCGTCCTCAAGCTTAGCTTTAGCTTCATCAATAGCCTTCTGAGTGCCAGGAGCAGCAGCCTTTTCGTTTACATCTGTAAGAAGAACCGAATTAGTAGCAAGAGTACCTGTCCAGTCAGCATCAATCTTGTCGCCGTTCATAACAGCCTTGATTGCATATTCATAGTAAGGAGCCCAGTTAACTCTTGAAGAAACAATAAATGTGTTAGGGCAAGCGCTTACTGTTGAGCCGTTGTAAGAAACGTTAGGAACACCTGCTGTTTCACAAGCTGTAGGAGCACCTGTAGTATCTGCATGCTGGCTGATCAGGACACATCCGTCATCGATCAGTTTTGCTGCTACCTCTGCCTCACCAGACATATCTGCCCAGCTGTTTGTATACTGAACTTCCATTGTAACAGATTCACATACGCTCTTAGCACCTAAATAGAAAGATGTGAATCCTGA
>ERZ825525.2094-NODE-2094-length-13983-cov-2.582567_pt1 | contig 13983 bp, 10 predicted proteins | sample MGYA00519930_ERZ825525 | MGnify/ENA primary metagenome ERZ825525 (study PRJEB31778, sample SAMEA3449203) | human gut metagenome | biome: human gut; feature: human-associated habitat; material: faeces | place: United Kingdom | collected 2010/2012 ... | reverse complement strand
TGGAAAAGAGATATCGTATTATCATTTCGGGAAAACAGCTTTATAAAGAGATAGAAATATCCCCTGAACATAAATCCCTTCGATTTGGAACCGGTTTAAATTGTGATGTTCGAGTCCGCCGTGGATTGTTTTTTGAACCGGTTGAGCTTTTATTTGCACGGGATGAAAATGGGGAATGGAGTGTATTATGCTCCGACAATCTGTATATTTACGTAGATGAAGTGCGGAAATTAATGTCTATACCGATTCATCATGGAATGGAAGTAGAATTCAGATATCAGAAAACCGAAGGAACAGTGTTAAATATACAGTTTGTGATGGATTTTGATTACGAACAGAAAGAGTATAACCGACGTTACGATATCGCATCTCTGCCGACGATTTCGATTGGAACAAATCCGTCCAATCAATTGGTTTTATCGGGACCTTACATGAATAACGATAACATTGTTTTACATAAGAAAAATAATGAATATGAACTTAAGATTATTTCTACAAAATATGGAGTATCTCATAATGGAAATCTAGTGGCAGATCAAGCACTTATCCGAAATGGGGATTTCTTTGCTGTGGCAAATTATGGATTTTTCTATAAAAACGGATGTCTGTATACTCAGCAGAATTTACCCATCGGCGAGAATGGACTTACCCATACAGATTCTACAAGACGAGGAAATTACCCCAAATTTAACAGAAATACCCGGGTGCTTACAAAGATTAACGATGAAAAAATAGAAATTCTCGATCCACCACCAATTCCGAAAAAACCAAAGAATGATTTGATCGGAAGACTTCTTCCGTCCCTTTCTATGGTTCTGATATCGGTTGTTATGGCAAGCGGTGGAGGGGCTTTTGTCTTATTTAGTTTGGTTTCTTCTGTCGTGGGTATTGTTACCGGTGTCAGAGGGGTAAGAAATGCAAAGAAGGACTACAAGAAAGAAAAAAAGGATAGGGTAAAAAAGTATACCAATTACATAGATAGAAAGAAAAATGAGATTGACCAGGCGAGACAGGAAGAGAAGGATATTTTATGCGATAAATACATCTCAGAACGTCAGGAAATTGGGCGGTTAAAGAATTTTTCACACGATCTTTTTGACCGATGCAGAGAAGATGAAGATTTTTTGGAGGTTCGACTGGGAATTGGGAAACGCGAAGCGGAGCGAAAAATAGAATACAAAAAACAGGAACGTCTCGAAGTTGAGGATGAACTTCAGAATGTTCCGAAAGAATTGCATGACCAATACAAGTATATTTCGGAGACTCCGATCGTATGCAGTCTGAATAAGGTAAATGCCGTCGGAATTATTGGAAAGAAGACAGAACGGTTTGAAATTATGAAAGGGATGATATTGGATATTTGTGCAAGACAATATCATGCAGACGTTAAAATGTTTTTCGTGGCAGAAAAACAGGAAGCAGATAAGATTACCTGGCTGCGTATGCTGCCGCATGTGCAAAATGATATTTTGGGAATTCATAATATTGTATGTGATGATAGCAGCCGTACAGTTATTTTTGAATATTTGTATAAGGAATTATCGCTGCGTGAAGAGAGCAAGAAGAATTCCCCACATATTGTCGTCTTTTTATATGATGAATATGGTTTTAAGAGTCATCCATTATCAAGATTTGTGGAAAATGCGAAAGAGATTGGGGTAACGTTTGTATTTTTTGGCGACACAAGGGCAGATATCAGCTTAGGCTGTGAATATTTGATTCAAAGCAGTGAAGCCGGAAAAGGTACATTAATTGATACTAAGGACAGCAAGAAAGAGAAGGAATTTACCTATAACTTAATTTCCGATTCGGATATGCACGCAATGGTACAATTATTGGCCCCTGTTTATACCGAGGAGATTTCGCTGGAAGGATCGCTTACAAAAAATATTTCTTTGTTTGAACTGCTTCATATCCTTGCGGTAGAAGATGTGAATCTGGCGCAGAGATGGAATGCTGCAAAGGTATATCAATCAATGGCAGCGCCGATTGGTGTGGCGAAGAGTGGCATGATCTTACTGGATCTTCACGACAAAGCACACGGACCGCATGGACTGGTTGCCGGTACGACAGGTTCCGGTAAATCAGAGTTATTACAGACCTACATATTATCAATGGCTACCTTATATCATCCGTATGAAGTCGGTTTCGTGATCATTGACTTTAAGGGTGGTGGTATGGCAAACCAGTTTAAAGATCTCCCACACATGATGGGAAGAATTACGAATATTGATGGAAAAGAGATCAATCGTTCTCTTCGCTCGATCAAAGCCGAACTGAACAAACGCCAAAGACTTTTTGCGGAAGCCGGTGTAAATCACATTGATAATTATATCATTAAAGTCCGCAAGGGAGAAGTGAAGATTCCACTGCCTCATTTGATCCTGATCGTGGACGAGTTTGCCGAACTTAAGGCAGAACAGCCGGATTTCATGAAAGAACTTATTTCGGCGGCGCGTATTGGACGAAGTCTGGGTGTACATTTGATATTGGCTACGCAAAAGCCATCCGGGCAGGTGGATGAGCAGATTTGGAGTAACTCCAGATTCAAATTGTGCTTAAAAGTGCAGAGCCCGCAAGACAGTAATGAGGTGTTAAAATCGCCTCTCGCAGCAGAGATCAAAGAACCGGGACGCGCTTATCTGCAGGTAGGAAACAATGAAATGTTTGAATTGTTCCAGTCTGCTTACAGCGGGGCACCGGAGCGCACGGAAGACAGCAATTTGAAAGAATTTACCATTTATGAGATTACGTCTTCCGGAAAAAGGCTTCCGGTATATGTTCAGAAAAAGAAAAAAGAGCAGAATGTGAAGCCACAGCTGGATTCTATGGTGCAGTATATGGCATCGTTTTGTCAGAAGAACCAGCTGAAAAAATTGCCGGAAATCTGTCTGCCATCACTGGAGGAATGTATCGAATTTCCGATACAGAAAGCATTGTCTGATAAAAGTTCACATATTGTGGCTGAAATCGGAATCTATGACGATCCGGATAACCAGCTTCAAGATGTATATTCTGTCGATCTGACAAACCAAAACATGATGATCATCGGTTCTGCACAAAGTGGAAAGACCAATTTGCTGCAAACGTTGATCCGAAGTGTGACAACAAAGTACACACCGCAGGATGTAAATATATACATTATTGATTTTGCTTCCATGTATTTGAAAAACTTTGAAACACTGAATCATGTCGGGGGTGTCGTGACCGCTTCGGAAGATGAGAAATTGAAGAATTTGTTTAAGCATTTGATGAATCAAACTGTAATTAGAAAAGAAAAACTTCTTCAAGTAGGTGCTAGTTCATTTTCAGCATATTGTGAGGCGGGAAATACGGATATGCCACACATTGTTTTAATTATTGACAACCTGACGATGTTGAATGAATTGTATCTTCTTGATAATGATATGTTACTTCCAATTTGTAGAGAAGGGCTGGCAGTTGGAATTACTGTTGTTGTGGCAAATCAACAAACATCTGGAATTGGATATAAATATATGTCCAACTTTGAGTGTAAAATAGCGATGAATTGTAATGATAATTCAGAATACAGTGCATTGTTTGGATATTGTCAGATACGGCCGTCAGATAATCCGGGAAGAGCTTTGGCAGAGTGGAAAAAAGAGATTTTGGAAACACAGATTTATGTTCCTTTTGCTGGAGAAAAAGAATATGAAAAAATACAAAATATAAATGCGTTTATAGAAAACATAAATGCAAAATATTATAGTACGGCTAAAGCTGCGGCTATCCCGGCAGTTCCGGAGTTTCTTGATATTGTGCACTATGAGAACCAGTATGGAAGGACAGCGGATACCAAAGAGTTTGCTCTTGGAATTGATTATTCTGATATTGAACCGGTTAAGATCAATTGGAAGCTGCAGATGATTTTTGCAATATCCGGTGGTATGCAAAAACAAGGTTTTTATAACTACATGAAACATACCTTTGTAGAAAATCAATATTCTTTATATATTATAGATGATTATACAGGAAGTTTTGAAGATGTTTCAACCGAATCGAATGTTTGTCTGTATTCAAGGAGTATTGAGGACACAGAGGAAATTTTGGAGGATTTCAAAACAGAGCTTGAACGCAGGAGCGCTCTGCGTGAATTAAATGGAATGAATGAAATAGAAAAACTGAGTCCATTTATATTACTGGTTCACTCCGAAGAATGGATTTCGTATATGAATGAAAACCGGGAATTTGTGAATGTATATAACGATATTTTAAAACGTGGAAAAGGATTGAAATGCTGCGTTATTTTTACAAATTTGGAAAATGTCAAGATACCTTCTTACAATGCTCCGGATGTTTTAAAACCATTTGTTGAGAATCCGCAATATCTTGTTTTTGAGGACCTTCGAGATATTAAGTTGTTTGAACCAACAATTGCATGGAAACAAAAATACGATAAGAGGTTACGAGATGGAGAAGCCTTTGTTTTGAAGGGCAATGATCTGTATAAGATTCGAACGATTGAATAGTGAATGGCGCAGGTAACTAACGTGTTAATTACCTATCACCATAGAATCAAATAACAGAAAGGGGGTAAAACTATGGCAACAAATAAAATTGATTATGATGTACTTGAGCAGGCATCTAAGACCTATTCCAATGAAGCTGCAGCGATTGCAGAGGTATTGTCGAAATTGGATTCTGTGAATAGCACATTGGCAGAAGGCTGGCAGAATGATACAGCACGTGCTTTCATTGAAAGATATGAAACCGAGCATAAAAAAGCACTTCAGGCAGCTAGAGATTCTATTGCAGATATCGCAGATTATATTGCAAGGTATCGCCAGGCAGAAATTGAAAGAGATGCAAGTGGTGCTAACTCTGTGCGAGGTTAGTTAAGAAAAAAGTACGTTTAATCCCCTTATAAGTTTAGCTTATAAGGGGCAGAACGTATGTGGAAGGAGAGGTTATTATGGCAGATAATACTCAGATGATTGGTTACCAGAAAACAATTGCTGCAAACAATAGGAAAATTAAGAAATTGGAAGATGAAATCAGTGAGCTGGAATCCATGCAAAGAAAAATGCAGTCTTTACAAAGGCAATTAGATACTTCTGCAAATGCTGCATTTCAAAAAGTATCTTCGATTTCCGGTAAAGTGCGGCACGGCATAAATATGAACTTTTTTTCCGGATTATCAAATGTATTAAAAAGTAATAAGTATCAAAACGCAATCGGTAATATTGAAAATGCCAATCGCAAGATTCGAAATAAAATAACACAAAATAAATGTGAAAAACTTGTAAATAAACAGGAAATACAACGTTTAAAAAAGCAAATACAAAATTGTCATAATATGATTCAAAAAATAAAAACACAAGCGAAGGGATGATAAAAATGGACATGATTTTAATTTTAGAAGATGATTATATCGCCGATAGAAAGAAGTATCTTAGTGAAGGATATGAAGCATTGCATCAAAAGCTGGGTGTATATGAGGCGTGTTTAGATGATATCGTAGAAAATGGAATTGCTTCCGGTGAAGTAAGTAAAGCACTGAAAGAATTTAAAAAACAAGTAGAGGTAGAAAATGAAAAATATACAAAATCTTCAAGCAAAGCTATTGGTGCAAAATATAACAGATATTGTGATGGTTTTTTAGGAAAGATTGAAGAAGAAGGAAAAGAATTGTACTAAGGAGGGACCGAAATTATGGATGTTCGTATTGTTGATACAGAGGTAGTTCGTCAAAACATAAAAGATCTTAAAACGTTAAAAAAGGAATGTCAGCAGGAGAGAGAAAAGAAATTAGGAGAATTTAGCGCAGATCAGGGAGAGGTACACGATGAATTAGAAAAAGCGTGTCAAATATTGGATGATACGTGGAAGCAGTTTATTGAATTAATTGATCGAACCATTCAATTTCTGACACAGGGAAGCGAAAGTTATGATAAGAGTGATCAGGCATCGGCGAAAGATATAAAACGATAGGAGAGTGAGCGATATGAAGACGAGAGATTTTACAAGAGAAACCTATGAGATTCTGATAAAAGAAATAGAAAAAATAGATTCAGAAAACTGGTCAAAAGTGACGGATTTTATAGGAGATATTTTTCTGCGAATAGGAAAGTTTACACATTTTATAAGCTTGGATGAAGAGATGCAAAATGTAAGAGAGTATCAGAAGAGTGTATTAGATATGAATAATACGACGAAGAGTCAATTGAAAAAAATATTCAATCAAACGAATACGACAGATCATGTGATGGCTGGAAAAATAAAACATGTAAATGAACAGCAAGAACCTTATAATCAGAAACTAAAACAATTATGTGATATGATTCAGCCAAATTGGAATATTCAAAATGCGAAATATATAGCAAAGACTTGCCAAAGTTATAACAAGAAAATGGGAGAAATTGACAAAATTACGAACCAAGAGTATAAAGCAGAAGCAAAGGAAGCAGTGGCGAGACAAATGAAAACAGCGGCAAAAAATACGATTTCAGGAATTTTAGGAGTTGCTGTTAGTGTGATGAGTATGCCGGCGACATGGATAAAAGTATTAGCGACTGAGGGCCCAAAAAGGATGGCAATAGTCTGTTTTTCGGATACATGGGGATTGGTTGATAAGACATTTCAGGTGGGAGGTGGTTTGGTTGGATTAGCAGGAGCGGCAATTTCCTATGGAGTGGTAAAACGAAGTAAAAATGTATCTATGATGGAAGAAGCGTTGAAATCAAATGATTATGCGAATGTAAAAACACTTTCAGATGTGATGATTGCTTCGGGAGAGGATGAGGATAGTGTATTTGTAAAAACAGCAAAAGGGTTGACGACATCAGCAGAAGCTTTTGGGATAGCGAGTGATGTGAAAGAGATGGTTAAAAGTGGAACAGGGATTCTTCCTTCGAATCCTATTGCAACGCATAAAATCCTTCATAAAGCTGATATGCTGCCGGAAGCGCAAAAAAATTATCGGCATATACAATGGATGTACAATAAGTTTGAAAAAAAAGCAAATGTGGCAAAAAACATAAAGCTTGTTTATGACACGGGTTCGGATTTGTGGGAGTTGAATCAACCTGATGCCAATGCTAAAAAAATAATAACGGAAAAGGTTGGCGGGCAATCAAAATTAATTGAAGATGTAGAAAAGATTATCGGTTTTGCAAAAGACGAATAAAATGGAGGAAAAGCATGGAAAATGTATTTAAAGATTTAGAGGAAATGATGGAAAACGGAGAAGTGAATGAGGTTGAGGCATTTTTTAATCAGCTGACTGAGGAACAAGAGGATGAAAAGAAACAATGGACGATTCAAAATCTTCAAGCCAGTTTGTATGAACACCATAATATGTTCTTAAAAATGGATAAGATTGGAAAAGAATTATGTGATAAATATCCATCTAATTATCAAGGATATCATATACGCTATCAAGCTTTGAAAAAGAGAAATAAACTTACGGAAATGGAATTACTTTTAAAACAAGTGCCTGAAGATACTAAAAGAGTATTTCCATATGTTATTGATGTGATAGAGTGTTTTGAAATACAACATAAATATCAAGATATTATAGATTATGTTTCCAATACAGAATTTTATTCAGAAGAAGCAGAGTTATATGCATGGAAACAAAAAGTTGTTGCTCTTGAGAGGCTGGAGAGATTTGAAGAAGCAGAGAAAATTATAAATAAGATTGCGTTGGAGTACGGAGATTTAGATGCATTGATTTTTTCAGCACTTCTTTTAGCAGCCAAACAGCAGTATGATAAAGCAAGACAGCTGGCAGAAGTGTTGTTACAAAATTTAAGCGATGAGGATGTGATTTATCAATATTACGCAAAAACGATTTTAACACTTTGTGATATGGTCAAGTATGAAGACAAAGTTGAAAAATATAATGCCGCAATAGATGAATTGATTTCTTTTATAAAAGAAAAGAAACTTTTTGTACAAGTCTTAGCGGATAAGTTAGAAAAGGTAAAAAAGTAAGGATGATAAGAATATAAAAATAATCTCTTGACATATCACATTCAATAGTGTATCATCATATCCAAGCAAGTAAATAATTTCAAAGTCTGATATCTATCATTCTATTTTTTTCTTGCTTATCGAAACTTTTTACCCACATATTTTTTGAAAGCAAGAGAAGAAAGGGATGATACTTATTGACAAGAGACTTAACAGAAAAAAATCTTGTGGAAGAAGCAGAAGTGTTTGCGGACATCAGTAACGTAAACCTGTATGATGGCAGAAATGTGATCCGGCCGGAAGATCTGGAACTGCTTCCGCAGGAAATGCACTACAAGGACAGTGAAGGGAAGCCTGCAAAGGTAATGGCAGATGTGCGGATGCGCTGGCGCAAAAATGGAACGATCATTGCGCTCATACAGATGGAGAACCAGTCGGAGATCAATAACATTATGCCGGTGCGGGATCTGGGTTACATTTTCAACAACTACAACGAACAGATCAAAGAGCATAAGAGGGAGAACGAACGCAATAGCAGACATTTTTACGGTAGAGAACTGGCAGATGGTGACCGTCTGCAGCCGGTTATTACATTTGTTATCTACTATGGCAAGGAAGAATGGACACGGCCGCTCAGCATCCTGGATATGCTGGATTTGGAGGAAGAAGAGAAAAAGAAGTTGCAGCCATTTCTCTTAAATCATAAGATTCATCTAATATCCTTGAGCAATCTGGATGAAAGTGAGATAGAAAAGTACAAGTCGGATTTCTGGCATGTGATCAAGTTTTTAACGCTTAGTGGTCATGGCAAAACCCGCAAGTATCTGGAAGAAGAAAGCAGCAGGAGAACGGTGAAACATCCGGAAGAAGTAAGTGATGTGCTATATGCACTTAGCAAGGATAAACGTTTTCTGGAAACAGATTTAACCCCAAAAGGAAAGGAGGAATCGCAGATGGGACCGATTTCAGACGTGTTAGATGAGATAGAGGCGATAGGGTTTGAGAAAGGTGTTGAACAAGGCATTGAGCGTGGCGTTGAGCAGGGATGTCAACGCGTTAATCATTTACATGCAGCACTGATCAAGGACAATCGTACGGCAGAACTTTTTCAATCAACACAGGATCCTGAACTTCAGGAAAAGTTGATGGAAGAGTACGGGATTAAATAGTATTGTAAACTGTTGGTGAAATTATGTGGGAAAAGTTTTTAATAGGGTGAGAATTATGGTATAGAGCAGGCATTAACCTGCTCTATTTTCATCTACCCTCTTTATCATTCCACAGGCAATTTTTTCGCCTGAATTTCCGGATGGCCGGGTATGAAAATCGTCTGGATCAGAATGTACGATGACAGTGTGGCCAATGACATCGGATACTGTAAATTGTGGTGTAATTGTGGCGAACCATGCCCTGCCGTTATTTACGAAAAGAGGTGGCAGATCACCGGCGTGCATGGGGTGCGGGCAATTGCTGGGATTGTAGTGAGAGCCGGCATCGGCAAAATGATCCACCGAAGTTCCGCTGCAGCGTGTACCTTCATGAATATGAAAACCAAAAATACGCTGGCCGCAGGAAGCAACTTGCTGAATCATACATAGGAAAACCTCACATAGTGTAATGAAAATGTTCTTTTATACTAATATGTAAGAAAGTGAAAAATGTTCAATTAATGGTTGACAACGTAAACCAACAGTGCTATGATGGGTTTACAAAGTAAACCGAAAAGGAGGATGAAAATGATCACAAGCAAGGAATGGTACATCATGCAGGTGTTATGGGAAAATGGTGCCTGTAGTTTGATGGAAATTGTGGCTCAGATGGAAAGAAAGACAAAATGGAGCAAAAGTACCTGTGCGACAATGCTGCGACGAATGACAGAAAAAGGGGTGATTGGGTATGAGATGAAGGGGAAAACGAAGTATTTTTATCCTATCGTTCAGAAGGATGAGGTGATTATGCCGGAGACAAAAAGTTTTTTGGGGCGTATCTATGATGGTAGTATTGGAGCGATGATGAGCACACTTGTGAAGCAGGGGGATTTGAGCGAGAAAGATATTGATGAATTAGAAGAAATATTAAAAAATGCACGTGAGAATGCAGAAAAGAAGGGGTGATCGTATGCGGGAAATAATGATTTCATCGACGGTTATGATTTTGCTGGTTATGCTGTTTCGTGTTATTTTTCGAGGGAAAGTCAGACATTGCTTGATATATGCCATGTGGCTTTTTGTGGCATTGCGTCTGCTTGTACCGGTAAATATTGGAACCTTTTCTTTTGGTGTGTCGGGAATGATGAATCAGGTTCAAAATCATACAGAAAATACAAAGGAAATAGAAACTGACAAAATGCAGGAAGGCTCGTTAAATACGCTTGTTCTGCATAAAAATACAACTACAAATAGCAAGATGACAGTACCGGAAGAAAAGGAGACTCCGGCGCAGATTTCTGCGCAGGAAAAACTGCAGGAAGCGTGGAAGGCGTATAAAGATAAAATTTGGCTTGCTGGTACATGTAGTATTCTTTTAGTGGTTTTGGCAGCAAATATTTTTTATGTACATAAACTGAAAAAGAATAGAAAATCTTTTGATAAATTTCGAGAGGGAAAACTGCCGGTATATGTAACGGAAAATGTGCAGGTGCCATGCTTGTACGGGGTGTTTAAAACAGCAATTTACCTTCCGGCGCAGAGACTGGATCAGCTTACGGAAGAACAGGTGAAATGGATCATTTGCCATGAAGAGTGTCATTACCGGCAGTGAGATCATATCTGGTCATTGCTGCGAATCCTGTTGACGGCGGTGTATTGGTTCCATCCGCTCGTGTGGGCGGCGGCTTATTTGTCAAAAAAAGATGCGGAAATTTCCTGTGACGAAAAAGTGTTAGCAAACTCGAATATGACGCAGAAAATAGCTTATGGGAAGACGTTGATCTGCGTCGCATCCCGAGACCGGAAGTTGTCTGTTTTTTATCCGACGACTGCGGTAGTGGGGACAAAAAAGGAATTGAAAAATAGAATGCGAAAAATTGTGGAAGAAAATAAATACAAAAGAAAAGCAAAAGTGGTATTGGCTGTTATTATGGTGACGAGTGTAGTATTTACCTTTAGTGGATGTGGAAATGTGACACAAAAAGATGCACAAAATTCATCGGCCACATCGGATAAAATAGAAAAATTGCAAACGACAAAAAACGACAATTCGAAAGCGGCGGAGCAGGAAAAAGATACGATAAAAGATGATACAAAATGGAATGAAAAATTTACAGATTTTTTGAAAGAAAATCAAAAGAAATACAAATTATTTTCTGTAGTGACGGTCGGTGAAAAGAGAGAGCCGGTGCTCCTTGTGTCGAAAAAACAATACGCAAGCGATGTGTTAGACGGACTTTCCGGCAAGATACGAACAGACGTTACCGGAACAAGTGAACCGATGAAGATTAAGACGGGAGCGGATGTATATGTTTTGCAGGGCGATGAAGTGAAGAAAATAGATTCTATTTCGTGTTCGAGCAGCGGCGAGTGGATTCATGTGAATGAGGGAAAAGTGTATGTGGATACACATCATAGTTTGACCGGGTTCGAATGGAATGATGGAAAGTGGACTTCGAACGAGATCGCACAAAAAATGGACAAGGACTACGAGAATTATGATACCGAATTTGCGAAGCAGTTCTTCTGGAATTTTGAGGTTGCGGACAGTGTAATATTCTGGAATAATACGAGTAAAAATAGAAAGAAAATAGAAACCGATTCGTATGGATCCGATTCGGTATTTCGTGTGCGGCTGGTAGATGGCGGTGTTAATTTTGAAAATCAGGCTGGCAGAGGTATTGTCCGTGACCTGAAAAAGACGGAGCAAACGGTCTTTGTATGTGATACCAGTGCGATTTATAAAAAAGAAAATAAACCGGTTATTTGGTTCAATTGTGTTAATGACAAGAAGGAACAAAGGATTTGGAGTGCGTCGCCTAGTGTATGGGATCAGTCCAAATGGGAGCAGTATTATACAGTTGAGGGAAAAAAGAAAGAATCGACGATGCTGCGTCTGCGTCCGGCGACATTTTCCGGAAAAGGCAAAGCCGGGTATGAATGGCAGCAATTTTATCTGACAAAAGATGGAAAAGAACATGTGACGGACGAAGACAGCATAATCTATGATCCGGATGCGGTGACGCAGGAAGACGTGGATAACATGGGGGCGTTCATTGATCATTTGTGGAAGAATCGTCTGGAGAAAGCGGAGTGCCTGATCAGTACGTATGAATATTTGGATATGTATAGTGGTTACGGCGATATTATGCATGAGAAATTATTGGCGGAAAAAGAAAAAATGAAGTAACTATTCAGGCCCCCTCTCTCTCATTCGCATTTCGAACACTTCGTGTTCTTTCCCGCCTTTGACAAGGCTAAAAATGCTCATATGTGGAGAGGGGAGCCCTATTAGGATCCTAATGTATGAAAATCAAAGTCTCTTACGTGCAAGCACGACGATTCGTTGATTTTCATACATTAGATCCTGAATAGTTACAAAAAAATAAATTTTTTCTTGCCAACGAAAAAAAAGTGTGCTAGAATGGCAGACAAAGGCAAAGAAGGAAACGATTGCTTATGCAGTGACCTTACGACAGGAAGAGGCGTCACCGACTGAGAGCGCACTCACGGAAGCGGTAAGCAGGAGAACATTCCGGAGCAGGTAGGCTGAACTAGAGTAGGCTTGCACGGGTCGCACCGTTATCTGTCAGAAAAGAGGAAAATTCCATGAATTTTCAACGCGGGTGGTACCGCGGGTAAGAAATGAGAACATTGATACCCGTCCCGGCGAAGCTTCAGGCTTTGCTGAGGCGGGTTTTTAGTATAGAAAAATATACTTCTAAAAACAAGTTTCAGAGCCGGAGCAGAACAAAAATTTGTTTCGTAGAGCCACCAAAAAAGATACCGCATGCAGGCGAGTTGTCTTTTGAATTTGGAACATTGGCATCTACAGAAGGAGGTACTCATGAAATTTGTAACAGGAAGCACAGAAAAACAAGTAATGGAGATCTCGGATGTCCTGGCGCAGTTAGACAGTCTGGCAGGAAAAGAGATTCGGATGAACGGAGCAATTCACACCATACGTGATATGGGAGATGTTGCTTTCGTCGTGTTGAGAAAACGGGAAGGGCTGGTGCAGACCGTCTTTGAGACCGGTGCGGTCAAGGAGAAGGAACTGAAAGACCTGAAAGAGGCAGCGACCGTCGAAGTCAGCGGAGTCGTTGCATTGGAGGATCGTGCGCCGAACGGATTTGAAATTCGGTTGACAGAAGTTACCATTTTGTCCGAACCGAAAGAGCCAATGCCGATTCCAATCAGCAAATGGAAATTAAACACATCACTCGAGACAAAATTAAATCTTCGTCCGATTTCACTTCGAAATGTCAGAGAGCGGGCAAAATTCAAGATTCAGGAAGGAATCGTTAGAGGATTCCGCGATTACTTATTTTCACAAGGATTTACAGAAATTCATACCCCGAAGATTGGTGCAAAAGGTGCCGAGGGCGGAGCTAATATTTTCAAATTGGAATATTTCCACAGACCTGCTGTACTTGAGCAGAGTCCACAGTTTTATAAACAGATGATGGTCGGTGTGTTTGACCGTGTATTTGAGGCGGCGCCGGTATTTCGTGCAGAAAAACACAATACCAAACGGCATTTGAACGAATACACATCGCTCGATTTTGAGATGGGTTATATCGACAGTTTCCAGGATATCATGGAGATGGAAACCGGATTTTTACAATATACAATGAAACTTTTGGAAAAAGAATACGCAAAAGAGCTGAAAATGCTCGGCGTCACACTTCCAAAGACAGACGAGATCCCACAGGTTCATTTTGATGAAGCAAAGCGTCTCGTGTCAGAGAAATACGATCGCAAGATTCGCAATCCTTACGATCTGGAGCCGGAAGAAGAGATGTTAATAGGAAAATATTTCAAAGAAGAATATGGGGCAGACTTCGTATTTGTCACCCATTATCCTTCGAAGAAACGTCCATTTTATGCGATGGATGAT
>ERZ825525.2093-NODE-2093-length-13985-cov-2.803877_pt1 | contig 13985 bp, 10 predicted proteins | sample MGYA00519930_ERZ825525 | MGnify/ENA primary metagenome ERZ825525 (study PRJEB31778, sample SAMEA3449203) | human gut metagenome | biome: human gut; feature: human-associated habitat; material: faeces | place: United Kingdom | collected 2010/2012 ... | reverse complement strand
CATTGAATTGAGCTGAGCGAACACCTTGGAGACCTCGTTGTTCGCCTCGTCTGTGAGCTTTATGATGCGCTCTTCGCTGAAACGCTTGAGCGGATATGACGGCGCATCCGCCAACGGATGATCCGGCGGCAGAACGGCAAGCATCCTGTCACGCATAAGTACAGTAACGTCAAGCTCCGGAGAATACGGTGCGCTTATGAAGCCGCAGTCGATCTCGCCTGCGCACAGCGCCTCTTCGGTTTCGCTGTATTCCATGTTCTGAAGCTGGAACACTATCCTCGGATAGCGCTGCTCAAAGTTTTTGAGTATAGAGGGCAGGCATTGCGTCGAAAAGCTCGAGCACGAGCCGATGCGAATAAAACCGGTCTCCAAACCCTTGAGCGAATTTGCCTGCTCCTGCCGCGCTTCGGCGGTGGCAAGTTCTTCGGCCGCCTGTTTGTCCTCGGCGACCGCAGCGGCAAGCCTGCTCCGAATCCCGGTCAGGCTGTTGGAGAGCTTATTGCGCGCTTCCAGCGCCGGAGCCGCTTCCGCCGCAAGCTCATACCGTTTAAGCTGCTCCCGTTTTCCGTCGAATTCCTCACGCCTGCTGTCGAGCTGCTCCATTTTCGCTTTTGCCTCTTCCCAGGCTGACAGCGCTTTATTCACTGACTCCGCTGCGGATCTCATCGCGCTGTTCTGCCGCAGCTTTTCGTTGGTGGAATTGAACTCCTCCTCGGCGGTATTTTTTCTTTCAGCGCAGGAACTCTCAAGTTCATCAATACGCGCGGCGTATTCATCGCAGTCGCACAGCGGATACTTTTCCCCCACTGTTTCAAATGTGCGGTTCATAAGCGCGCTGCACGCGTCGGAAGCGCGGTCTGCCTGCTTTCCGGCGGTTTTCAGCCAGGACTGCACTACGTCCGCGTAGCTTTCGTAAAGCTCCGTGCCGAATATATTACGGAGCGTTTCACGGCGCTCCGCCGAGTTCTGGTTGAGGAACTTGTCGAACTCCCCCTGTGGAAGTATCGACACGCGGATAAAGGACTCGCGGTCGAATCCGGTGAGCGCCTCTACCCTGCTGTTGACTTCCCTTGCGCCCTTCGTGACGGTCTTATCGGAGAGGTCGGTCAGATTTACGCTGTCCTTCGTCATAGCCGCCGGCTTGTCGCCAACCGCCCGGAGCGCCCTGGTGTCGCGGTGCACGAGATAGTCCCTGCCGTCGACTCCGGTGAACAGCAGCTCCACATAGCTTTTATCGCCCTTCACCGAATCCTGGTTGCGGAGAGTGTCGTTTTTCCTGAGGCTGCCGCTCGGCTCGCCGTAGAGCGCGTAGCACACCGCGTCGAATATAGTGGTTTTTCCCGCGCCGGTGTCGCCGCTGACAAGGAACACCTTTCCGGTAAACTGCTCAAAATCCACGACCGTTTCCTTGATGTACGGCCCGAATCTCACCATTTTAAGCGTTTTGATCGTCATGGCTGACCTCCTGTTCCGATGTTACCAGCGCGGGTATCTCGTTCATAAGCTGTTTTTCACTGCCGGTCGCGCACGCCTCCTCGGTGAGCCTGAAAATATGCTCCGCGTTCGCGAGAAGCTCCTCGTCGATATCCTCTTTAGTGACTTCCTTGTAGAATGCAGTGAAATCTTCGGCGAAATCACGCTTTCCCTCCTCCGCGATATCTACGCTGCTTTCCTCCCTGTCGCTCTTAAAATACAGCCTTACAAGGTTCGGGAACTTGTCCCGGATACGTGCGCCGATGTTCTCCTCGCCCTCTATGCCGCTGACCGTGATGTAGCAGTAATCCTCCGATGCGGGGTACTTTTCGGAGAGTATGCTGTTCAGCGCGTCGTCTATGGTGACGAACTCGTGAAGCGGCTGTATCTTCACGCTCTGCACGCTGACGCTCTTGTCGTCTATGTCAATTATATCAACGAATTTATCCGGAGTCTTCGCCTCGGAAGCCGAATAGCACACCGGAGAACCGCAGTAGCGCACGTTTTCCGCGACATTCTGCGGGGTGTGGATATGCCCGAGCGCCGTATAAGCGAATCCGCTGAACGCGTCAGCGTCCACGGTCGCCTGCTTTCCTATCACCCGGTCATGCTCCGCGACCGCCTGATGAGCCACCAGAAGGCATCTGCGCTTACCCGGAAGCCCTGCCTTTTCGAACACCTTTTTTATCGCGTCGGTCATGGTCAGAAGCTCCTCGCCGTATGCTGCGTTTACGTCGGAAAGTGTGACGTTAGGCAGCAGCGCGATGTCGATATCGCCGAATTTTTCAACGCGCAGCGGCTCCTCTGCGGAGAATGGGCGGTTTATAAAGATGTCCAGCCTGGACATGAGCTTCTCGTTTGCGGCAAGGCGCAGCGGATCGTCGTGATTCCCGCTGCACACGAACACCTTCATGCCAAGATCGACTGCGGCGGTCAGCAGCCTGCCGTATATTTCCTCGGCGTACGCCGATGGCTGAGCCTTGTCGAAAACGTCTCCTGCGATGATCAGTCCGTCTATCCTGCCCTGCGCAGAGACCTCCCTGTAAATGCGCCCGAGTATCTCAGAGAACAGCGCATGTTCGATGTCCGCCGTGATGTCGGTGTCATAGAGTGAAGTCCCTAAATGCAGGTCGGAAATGTGCATTAGTTTCATGTTTTGCTCCTTCTGAAAAGACCCCCGCTTATGCACGGGGGTCTTGCTTTTACTTGCAGCTCTTTGCAGCGTTTACAAGCGCCTTGATGTACTCGGGATACTCCCATGTGAGGGTGTTTCTGTGGAGCTGACCGAACTTCTCGGTGCCAACGCCGAACGCGTTGTTGTCCCACAGGAATACCGGTATTCCGTTATCGCCGAACACAACGGGGAAGTACTTAGCCCACGCGATGCGGGAAGAAAGATTATTCTTGTTGACCGTTCCGCACTCGCCGATGATGGCTCCGACTCCCTTGCTGATGAAGCGGTCGTAAAGCGTGTCGGAAAGCCAGATAAGCTCGCCGGTGCTGTCGTTAGCTGACGGGTCGAACACCTTTGTGCCGTTCTCGTTCATCGCGAAATTATAGGGAGAATACGCATGTATAGACACGATAAGGCTGTCGTCATCGGGAACGGTGAATCCTTCAAGCGCGGAAGCGCTCGCCGCATAGGTCGGTATCATCAGCGCGCGGTACTTGTTGTTGCCGCCGGTGGAACGCACTGCCTTCACGAAATCAGCGTTCAGCTTGTTGACTACGCTTCTGCCCTCGAAGTTGCCGCCGTTCCATTCAAAGTTGGTGTTCCGCCAGCGTGGCTCGTTCATGCCCTCGAAAATAAGGCGGCTGCCGTAGTCCTTGAATTCGTTCGCTATCTGCTTCCAGAGGTTCTTGAGCTTCTTGGACGCCTCCTTGTAGGAATCCTCATAGGGGTCGTTCCAGTTTTCGTGATGTACGTTCAGAATAACGTACATACCCTCATTGTACGCATAGTCAACAACTTCGTGAACGCGCTCGAACCAGGCGTCGTCAACGTTTAAGTCGGAATCGGAGTGGTTGAACCAGGTAGTCGGGATACGTACGGCGTCAAAGCCCGCTTCACGCACCGCGTCGATAAGCTCCTTCGTAACTACGGGATTGCCCCAGCTTGTTTCGCTGTTGTAGCCATTTCCGGTGGCGTCAAGGGAGTTTCCGAGGTTCCAGCCGATGGTTATCGACTTGCAGAGCGCTATCGGGTCTACCGGGGCGGTCAGCTCCTCGATGTCGGCAAACGCGGTATCGCCGGGCTGCTGAACCAGTCCGTTCAGATTATCCAGGGCGGTGCCCGGGTTTGTTCCTAAGAGTGTGAGCGCGGTGATAGCCGCCGCTATCTTTGTAAATAATCCTGTCATTGCCGTGCCTTTCTTTTATTCTGTTTGTGTTTTTTACGCCGCTTCGTCCGCCGTTTCCGGAGCTTCACCGGAAGCGCCCTTCATCATTCCCTCAAGGAGCGCGGGGTACTTGACCTCGTTCAATTGGCGGTCGAATAAACCGAAGGTCTCGCCGCTGAGGAATGCGCCGTTATCCCACCAGAAGCAGGGAATGCCGATCTCCTTGAACTTGCTGAAATAGTACTGCGCCCACTGTGCGCGGTAGTCCTCGTTGTCGCGGTTCATAGCGCCGCATTCGCCGATGATGACTGCCTGCCCCTTGCTGATGAACAGTCTGTCGAGCACCTCGGCGAGGGTGTCGATATCACGGGTGCAGTTGACCTTGGAGGCTATCCACTTATCCGTGCCGGGCTGTGCAAGCGCAAAGCTGTAGGGTATGTACGCGTGAACCGAAACGATGAGCCTGTCGTCGTCCGGAAGCTCCAGCGCGGCAAGCGCCGGCTCGGTGGAATTCGCAGCGTAGGGGCACACCATCAGGAAACGGTACTGATTGTTTCCGCCGGTGGCTCTCACCGCGTCAACGAACGCCTTGTTCAGGTGGTTTACTACGGTCCGGCCCTCGTCGTTGCCGCCGTTCCACTCGTAGTCGGTGTTCTTCCAGCGCGGTTCGTTCATGCCCTCGAAAATGAGGTGCTGGTCGTAATCCTTGAAATTTTCCGCGATCTGAGTCCAGCAGCTCGACAGCTTCGCGGATATCTCCTCTTCCTTGTCGGCGTATGGCTGGTACCAATCCTCGTGGTGCATGTTCAGGATAACGTACATATCCAGGTCGTATGCGTAATCAACTATCTGCTGAACGCGGCTCATCCAGTCGGCGCTTATCGTGCCGTCGTCGCCTATCTGGCGCTCCCACGTGGTGGGTACGCGTATCGCGTTGAATCCCGCGTCCTTCACTGCCTGTATGAGTTCCGGAGTTACCGCGGGATTGCCCCAGCTCGTTTCCTGCGTAAGCCCGGAACCGCCTGTGGCGTCAAGGGTATTGCCCAGGATCCAGCCTATCTTGATATCGGAAGTGAGCTGCATTGCGGTCAGTTCGGTGTCGAACTCCCTTGCGGAGCCGCCGTCCGAAACGGTTCCGTCAGTATTTCCGGTATCGCCGGTATTCCCGGAGTTTTCCGCGGACCTGGAGCAGCCTGCCCCGGTTACGCATAATGCAGCAGCCATTAAAGCGGCGGCTAGTTTCTTGAAATTCATAGTTTTCTCCTTGCAGCGGGCTTACGCCCTTTTCCTAAATGTACAATCATATTATATAATATTTTGTTAAAATCGTCAAGTGGATTAGTGTATTTTAATAGGAAACCTCTAAAAACCGGTTTGAAGAGGGGAAATGGGTAGAATGCGCCGAATGCGATAAAAGCCGACGAAGTAAGGCTGTATGCCTTACGAGGAGGTGCAACACGATGTTGCAGAGCGAAATAACCGGGCGACGGCATGGACGCCGTCGCATCAGAAATTTCGCTCGTTGAAAGAAGCAGTCGGTGTGCTATACACATTTTCGCTCACATGAGGTTTTTAGAGGTGACCTATATAAACTGAGCTTCTTATGCTACAATATCCGCGAAAAACTTCTGCATTTTCACGTTAAATTCAGGTTAAATTTCAGGTTGGTTTCAAGTGGGGGGCTTATAATCAGGATATCAAAACGAAAGGAGACAAGCCTGATGGAAAAAACGCCAAGATACAGGCACGAGCTGAAATATCAGATATCCCGCGGCGAACACCTCGCGCTGAGAAGCCGCCTACGCGCCGTTATGAAGCCCGATCCGCACACCGATGAAAACGGGCTTTACTGCATACGCAGCATATATTTTGACAACTACCGCGATAAGGCGCTCCGTGAAAAGAACAACGGCGCGCTGCAGCGCGAAAAGTTCCGGATAAGGTACTACAACGACGACACTCGGCACCTGACCCTCGAAAAGAAAATAAAGCACGACCGCCTGTGCTTGAAATGCAGCGAGCCGCTCTCCAGCGAGGACTGCAGAATGCTCCTGGACGGCAGGCAGGACGAGATAACGGCCGAAGACAAGCCGCTGATCGCGGAGCTTATCGCAAAGATGAACACCCAGCTCCTGCGGCCGCGCGTGCTGGTATCCTACCGGAGGGAGCCGTTCATCTACGCCCCGGGAAATGTCCGGATAACGTTTGATTTCGACGTACGCACTACGATGTATCACCAGAAGTTCCTTGAAGCCGACCCGTTCGACCTCAGCGCTTCGGATTCCCCCGGCGCCATGATAATGGAGGTCAAATACGACGACTTCCTGCCGCAGGTCATTTCCGACCTTATCCAGTCCGAGGGAGTCCGCCAGCAGTCATTTTCAAAATACGGAGCCTGCCGCAGATTCGGCTGACATTTATATAGTAATTCATGAGGTTTATTATGACATTCAGTGATATTTTCAAGTCCAGCTTTCTTGAGAGCGTTACAGAGTTCTCCATTCTTGATACAGTGATAGGTCTGGCTTTCGCGCTTGCTATCGGCCTGTTTATTTTCCTTGTTTACAAAAAGACCTTCTCCGGCGTTATGTACTCCACCGGATTCGCGCTCTCCCTGATAGGGCTTTCGCTTGTGACCACCCTGGTCATCATGGCGGTAACTTCAAACGTCGTGCTTTCACTCGGTATGGTCGGCGCGCTTTCTATCGTCAGATTCCGCGCGGCTATCAAGGAGCCCATGGAAATCGTGTTCCTGTTCTGGGCTATCGCGGCCGGTATAGTTATCGGCGCAGGAATGATCCCGCTTGCGGTCGCAGGTTCTGTTATCATCGGCGTTGTTCTTATCCTCTTCGCCAACAGGAAGCACATCGAAACTCCCTACATCGTAGTTATAAACGCTGAGAACGACGCTGCCGAGAAAGCCGCTATCGACCTCGTTAACCGCTCCGTCAAGCGCTGCGTGGTCAAGAGCAAGACTGTAAACGCTTCCGGTATTGAGCTTACCGCAGAGGTCAGGATATCCGGCGATTCCACACAGTTCGTCAACAGCCTCACCGCGCTGGACGGCGTTACAAATGCGGCTCTCGTAAGCTACAACGGCGAGTACATGTCGTAAGGAGGGATATCCTTGCTGGGAACTAAATTCGCAGAGCGCTTCGCGGTGGTGTTCATCGCGGCGGCGTTTCTGATAAGCATAGGGCTGTGCGTGTTCTCCGGAACTGCCTTCGCAGGGGCAGACTCCGGCGTAGCGATGGAGTACGAAAGCGCCCTTTTCGACCACCGCCAGATAATCAGCGTGAACATTATCATGGACGAGGACGAATGGCAGGATATGCTTGACAATGCCGCGTCCGAGGAATACTACAAATGCGACGCCGTGATAAACGGCACCACCTTCTACAGCGTGGGAATACGCCCGAAGGGTAACACCAGCCTCTCCTCCATTGTAAACGACCCCACCACCGACCGCTACAGCTTCAAGCTGGAATTCGACAAATACGTCGACGGTCAGACCTGCTTCGGTCTTGACAAGCTGGTGCTCAACAACAACTACGCCGACTCCACCAACATGAAGGAAGCGATAGTTTACGACATGTTCGACTATCTCGGCGCCGACAGCTCGCTTTACAACTATGCGAAGATATCCGTAAACGGCGAATACTGGGGCGTATACCTAGCGCTCGAGGCCGTCGAGGACAGCTTCCTGCTGAGGAACTACGGTGTTTCCTCCGGCGGCCTCTACAAGCCGGACTCCATGCAGATGGGCGGCGGAAAAGGCGGAAACGACGACAAATCCGGCAACGGCGGTCCCGGCGGAAACAAACCCGGCAACATGCCGGATCTCGCGGGTGGGTTCCCGGACAACAGCTCCGACGGCACCTCTGAAGCGGATATCCCGACCCCGCCGGACGGGACGTTCACTCCCCCGGATAACACCAAAGGAGATACCCAGTCTGACGAAAGCTCCACGGATTCCGAGCTCCCCGGCGGCGCAGGCGAAAACGGCGGAAACGGAGGGCGCGGCGGCGCTATGAACTTTGGAAATTCCGGCGGCTGTGACCTTAACTACACCGACGACGACCTCGACAGCTACTCCGACATCTGGGACGCAGAGGTGACCAGCACCAGCAAATCCGACCACAAGCGCGTAGCAGCCGCGCTGAAAGCCACCGCCGAAGGCACCGGTCTCGAAGAATACCTCGACATTGACAACCTTCTGAGATACATGGCGGCTCACACCTTCTCGGTGAACCTCGACAGCCTCAGCGGGAACATGGCGCACAACTACTATCTCTATGAAAACAACGGCGTGATAAACCTTATCCCCTGGGACTACAACCTTGCATTCGGCGGAATGAACAGCAATGATTCCGACGCGGTGAACTTCGCGATAGATTCGCCGTTCTCCGGAACGCAGTTTTTCGACAAGATTCTCGAAAACGAAGAATACCTCGCAAAATATCACGAGTATCTGCGTATACTCAGCGAGGAATACGTCCAGGGCGGAGTATTCCAGCAGACCTACGACCGCATACGCTCCCAGATCGACGATCTGGTGAGCACCGACCCGAACGCATTCTTCACCTATGACGAATACGACGCCGCGGCTCAGATGCTGGTAAAGGTAGTCGGACTTCGCGCGGAGAGCGTCCTCGGTCAGCTTGACGGTACTGTGCCATCCACTACGGAGGCACAGCGGCAGAACTCTGCGGCGCTTATCGACACCTCCGATATCGACATCTCCGTAATGGGAACGATGGGCGGCAACAAAGGCGGCATGGGAGACAAGCGCGAATTCAACGCGCAGGCTCAGCAGACCGCCACGGAAAGCTCCGGAACTTCCACTGATAATGCAGAGTCTGCGGATACGGCGAGTTTAGCAGATTCAGACGCCACAGCCATTTCCACTGAGCTTGTGAGCCTTTCAGTTCCTGACGGTCAGCCGCCGGAGCTTCCCGCAAACGGGGATATGAACGGCGCAGGCGGTCAGGCAGGTCAGGACAGTCAGGGCAGTCAGAACGGTCAGGGATTCGGCGGTAACGGCACTCCTCCCGAAAAGCCCTCCGGCGACCCGCCTTCCGTGGCTCCCGGCGGCGAAATCACCCAGCCCGCGCAGCCCGAACGATCCGCACAACCAAGTGAATCCGGCGACTCAAGCAGTACGTCAGGCGCTGATCATACCGCTTCCGGAACCGCAGGAACTCCCTCATCAGACAGCAATAAAACTCCTGAACCCGCAGGAACCACAGGAGCCGCAGCCACTGGAAAAACCGCTGAAAGCGCCGCAGACGCATCGTCTGACGATAATTCCACCGCAAACGGACAGCCGGGCTTCCCGGGCGGTAACGCTAATAACGCTGATAACGCCGGTAATGCTGGTAACGGCAACGGAGGATTCGGAGGCGGATTCCCTGGCAACCCCTGGGGGTCTGGCAATTCCGGAACATCAGGAAGCAGCAATTCCGGGCTTGTTCCGCTTCTTATAAGCGCAGGCGCTGCTGCCGCAGGACTGTTGTTTGCAGCATTATTCCGCCGCAGATAACGTAATGTAAAAACGCTGAATACTTTATCCTGATACGCTTCTTCATTTTCCATACAGTTAAATCGCCCGGAGCGCTGCTCCGGGCGATTTAATGATTATTATCAGAAGTTTCCGCCATTCCAGCCCCAGCAGTCGGTAGGGGCGTACTTAACGTATATTTTATCCGCGGGAACTCCCAGAACATCTGTGTAGATACGGCATATCTCGGCGGTCATTTTGTCGCAGGAGGCCGGGGAAGCTGGTCCGTAAAGGCTGACGTCAACGAACGCTATCTTCTCGGACTTCTCACCGCGGAAGTACAGCGAGCACTCCTGCTCAAAGCCCAGCATGAGCCAGCTCTCGGTTTTTCCGAGTATGGAAACCGCAGAGCCGAGGGCGGTCTTGAGTTCCGTCTCCTGCTCGGGGGTTATCTTCTGAGAATACTTTGTGTTGATAAACGGCATGTCGTTATCTCCTTTCTTATGGCAGGATATCCCCGGCGCAGGTCTGCACCTCGCGGAATTCCTGCAGATCTATGCAGTATCCGGGATCCTTTTTCTCCAGCGCTTTTCTGATGGAAACGGCATTCTGCCACTCCACGCCGGATATCTCTTCCTCCTCGAAATGTATTGAGGTATCAGCCAGCGCGCCTTTATACAGGAACACCCATTTCAGTTCATTGTTTAAAAAGCGCTTCCCATGGAATATGTTGTCCTCGCTGACCTTTCTGCGGAATAAAAGCACAAATTCCGACGGCCTTGCACGTATGCCAAGCTCTTCGCGGAGTTCCCGTATCGCGGCGGATATCGCGTCCTCTCCGGCGTCGATGTGCCCGGTGGAGGCAGCGTCCCAGCAGCCCGGGAAGGAATCCTTGTCGTCGGCGCGCTTTTGCAGCAGGAACTCCATTCCGGAGATACGCCGCCGCGCTATCCAGATGTGGACGCTCGCGTGCCAGTCGCCGTCGCGGTGAATGTCGCCGCGACGCTTAGTGGTCTCGGTGCGCTCTCCGCTGTCGTTCAGTACATCGAAAAGCTCGTCGTCAGAGTACATATGCTTACCTCCATTCCGTATGGTATGACAAGTCAGTCCAGCTTCCAGTCTATCGGCTTCATGCCGCGGCTGACAAGAAACTCGTTGGTTTTTGAAAAGTGCCTGCACCCGAAAAAACCGTTATAAGCAGAAAGCGGACTCGGGTGAGCGCATTGCAGCACCAGGTGAGCCGGATTTGTTATGAGCCGCGCCTTGGAACGCGCATTACCTCCCCACAGCAGGAACACCATAGGCTGCTGACGTTCGTTGAGGAGCTGTATTATACGGTCAGTGAACTGCTCCCAGCCCATACCCTTGTGGCTGTTGGGCTGTCCCTCGCGGACGGTCAGCACCGTGTTCAGAAGCAGCACGCCGTTATCCGCCCAGGAGGTCAGCTCGCCGTGCTGGGGCGGGTCGATACCAAGGTCGGACTTTATTTCCTTGAATATGTTCTGCAATGACGGAGGCGGCGGAGTTCCCCTTTTTACTGAGAAACACATACCGTGCGCCTGTCCCGGTCCATGGTATGGATCCTGTCCCAGAATGACTACTTTTACATCTGCATACGGCGTATATTGAAACGCATTGAAAATGTCGTACATATTGGGATAGATGGTATGGGTGCGGTATTCCTGAATGAGGAACTGCCGCAAGTGCTGATAGGATTCGGATTGAATGGCATCCTGAAGCAGGTCATCCCAGTCGTTTCCGATATGAACCATAAAAAGACCATCCTTTCTGTGGATTGTTTCGCAGACTGGCTGCAATTGATACCTATTATAACACACTCTTTTCAGAAATTCAATAGACAGAATCTTTCCGCTGTCAGATTTTCCACAGACGGCGGCTTCTTTTTGAGGATGCATTTCATTTTTGGAAATCCCACTGAAAAATGCATGGCGGAATCGGAAAAATTGTACAACTTTTTGAAATCCTATTGACTATTCGCAAAAGATGTAGTACAATGATAAGTAATTGTCGATACCACCTTGTCAGCGTGGACGACACAAAAACGGATGCAGTTGCCTGCAAGCTGCTGCATCCAGATTTACCGTAGGAGGGTGAAACGTGAAAAAAGTAAAAAAACCGGTTTTCTTCCTTGTGTTTGCTGTGATTGCGATTTTTGCGATTACAACGCTGATCGGTGTGTCTACTCAAAACGGCGATATTACAACGGCCTATGTACACGGCGTAAAAGATATTCGTCTTGGGATCGACATTCAGGGCGGCGTAGATGTTACATTTGAGCCAGCAGGCGATGTGGATGCAACAGATGAACAGATGGACGCAGCACTGGAGAAAATCAAGACCAGACTGGTGTCACAGGGCATTAACGACAGTGATACTTACGTTGACTACAAAAGCGATCGGATTATTGTTCGGTTCCCATGGCAGGCAGGGGAAACGGATTTCGATCCGGAACAAGCCGTAAAAGAACTTGGTGAAACCGCAGAGCTGACATTCCGCTATGGAACGGAAACCACCACAAATGATGACGGCGAAACCGTTCCGGCAGGCGAGATCGTACTGACGGGTGACGATGTGAAGAGTGCCGGAACAGGTGCAACGCAGGATGATACCACGAAGGAAGCAACGTGGATGGTAACATTGGATCTGAACGACAGCGGTACGGAAAAGTTCTATAATGCAACTTCCGCTCTGTATCAGGACAACGGACAGATTTCCATCTGGATGGACAACACCATGATTTCTGCACCGTCTGTTAATGCCGTTATTTCCGACGGAAAGGCAACCATCAGCGGGAACTTTACATATGAATCTGCGAAGGAATTGGCAGATAAGATCAATGCCGGTGCATTGCCGTTTGCATTGGAAACCACCAGCTTTAAGACCATTTCCCCGACCATGGGCGAAGGGGCTTTGAATGCTATGGTGATTGCAGGATTGATCACCTGTGCCTTTATTATCATTTATATGATTGCTTTGTATCGGTTGCTGGGCGTTGTTGCATCGCTCTGCCTGATAGGACAGATTACTGGTATGTTGGCAGCTGTTTCCGGCTGGTTCGGCTTTATGGACAGCAACACGCTGACCATTCCGGGTATTGCTGGTATTATTCTTTCCATTGGTATGGGTGTTGATGCGAATATCATCACCGGCGAACGAATTCGAGAAGAACTTCGGAGAGGCAAGCCGCTGGATGGTGCATTGCAGTCCGGTTACAGCCGTGCATTTAGTGCCATCTTTGACGGAAACCTGACTGGTATCATCGTTTCCATCATCCTGATGGGTGCGTTCGGAACACCGGACAGCTGGTGTGCAAAGCTGCTGCATCCGCTGTTCCAGTTCTTCGGTGCAACCACAGAATGTGTTATTTATTCCTTCGGTTACACCTTATTAGTAGGTTTGATTATGAACTTTATCATGGGCGTATTTGCAGCCAGACTGATGACCATGTCTTTGTCCAAGTTCAAATGCTTCCAGAACAAGAAACTCTATGGAGGTGGGTTAAATGGCTGAGAAAGAAAAACAGTTTAAACACTATCCAGTGGATGTCAAGGTACGGAATTTCTGCGGCAAGTCCAAGCTATTTTTCCTGCTGACCCTGATTCTCGTTGTCATTGCAATTGCCTCTTCCTTTACGGGTGTGGATATTGCACTGGAATTTAAGGGCGGTACGATTATCACCTATAGCTATGAGGGCGAAGCGGTTGATAAGAGTGCAATTTCTTCCGAACTGACCGATTTAATTGGAACGAGCGTGAATGTACAGGATGGCGAAAGCCTCGACGGCGGCAGCAAGACATTGACCTTGTCCTTTACTTCCAACGAAGGTTTGACGGTTGACCGGCAAGCAGAAGTAACGGATGCCATTCAGTCCCGTTATCCAGATGCAAATGTACAGCTGCTGGACTCGAATGATGTCAGTGCACGTTCTGGTAGTGACTTCTTTGCAAAATGTATCGTTGCAGCGATTTTTGCAGCAATCATCCTGATTCTGTATATTGCATTCCGGTTTAAGCAAATCAGTGGTTGGTCAGCTGGTGTTTGTGCGATTATTGGCTTGCTGGCAACGCTGGTGATCACATATGGTTCGGTTGTGCTGATGGGCTTTGAAATTGACTCAAACTTTATGGCAGTTATTTTGACGCTGTTGGGTTATGCAGTCAACGACACCATCGTTATTTATGACAGAATCCGTGAAAATCAGGAAAAGATGCCGGGAATGTATATTGAAGACCTGGTAAACACCAGTTCTTCCCAGTCCTTGCGGCGTTCGATTCGGACATCCCTGACAACGTTGTTTGCAATGGTTGCAGTTGTAGTTGTATCTGCAATTATGGGATTGGATTCGATTCAGCACTTTGCCATTCCGATGGCAGTTGGTATTCTGGTTGGTACTTATCATTCCATCTGCTTTGTACCGAGCCTGTGGGTTTGGTGGCAGAAGCGGCGTGGTGTGGAAACACTGAAAGTAATTCCGAAGAAAAAGAAGAAGGCAACCGAATAAGCCAATTTTTGAACAGAAAAGAAGCAGGCAGGATATGCGAAGCAGCATATCCGCCTGCTTTTTTGTTTTGGTGGAGAGATACGAGCCGCAGGCAGCTGAAAAGTTTTTCGGTGCAGCAGTTTTACAAAAATGCTGCCGAGGTGTGGGCGAG
>ERZ825525.2086-NODE-2086-length-14045-cov-6.566548_pt1 | contig 14045 bp, 10 predicted proteins | sample MGYA00519930_ERZ825525 | MGnify/ENA primary metagenome ERZ825525 (study PRJEB31778, sample SAMEA3449203) | human gut metagenome | biome: human gut; feature: human-associated habitat; material: faeces | place: United Kingdom | collected 2010/2012 ... | reverse complement strand
GGCCATCTGCGCCGTGATGCTCTACGACGCCAAGCTGTCGCAGGACTTCGCCGCCCGGTTGCAGGACGAAGGGGTTTTCGTGACGGGCTTCTACTATCCGGTCGTGCCGAAGGGTCAGGCCCGCATCCGCGTGCAGGTCTCCGCAGGCCACACGACCGAACAGCTCGACCGCTGCATCGCCGCCTTCATCAAGGTCGGCAAAGAATTGAATGTCATCAAATAAAACCCTCAAGCCTATGCCGAAAACATCCTTAGACGCGATCGACCGCAAAATCCTCAAATACCTGATCAAGAACGCCCGCATGCCCTTTCTTGAGATCGCCCGCGAATGCGGCATCTCAGGCGCCGCGATCCATCAGCGCATCCGCAAGCTCGACGATTCGGGCGTGATTCTGGGCAGCCGGCTGATCGTCGATCCCAAAATGATGGGCTTCGACGTCTGCGCCCACATCAGCATCACGCTCAAGGACCCGCAGCTGCTCAAGCAAACCGTGGAACAGCTCAAGGAGATTCCCGAAATCGTGGAGGCGCACTTCATCACCGGTTCGGGCAATATCCTCGTGAAGCTCTACTGCGTGGACAACGAGCACCTCATGCGCACGATTTTCGACGGCATCCTGCGCATTCAGGGCGTCTCCTCGACCGAGACCCAGATCTCGCTGCAGGAAGCGTTCCAGCGGCAGGTGAACATCGATTTTATCGAGGAATAGCATCCGGCGGAGAATCATCCGCTCTCCCCGCACGACGGAGACCCGATCGGGTCTCCGTTTTTTCATGCCTGCGAGGGAAAGGGTGCAACCCGATTCGTTATCATATCCCGGAAAAACCCGCCGGGCCCTGATTTTCCGGACCTGCCGGGCACCAGAACCACAAAAAGCCGACATCCTGCAATATACCCCGAAAACCGCCCGCCCCCGGCCAAACGCCGAACCTGCCGGCACAAAAGGAAAGCGCCCCGCCTGAAAACAGGCGGGGCACCCCGGCAAACAATTGTTTAACTGATGATTATCCCGGAAGCCTATTCGGCGGACGAAGCCGGTGCTTCCGATGCGGAGGAGGAGTTACCCTCACTTGACCCTTCACTCTCAACCTTACTCTCCTCCTTTGCGGATTCTCCGGCAGTCGAATCCGTCTTTTCCGCATCGTCAGCCGCCGATTTCTCCTGCGTGTCGGCAGCCGGAGCCGCAGCTTCGGTCGCCTCTCTCTTTTCGGGCTGCTGGGCGCAAGCCATCGCTCCGCCAGCCATCAGCAGCAAAGCTGCCATCGTTACAATTGTCTTTTTCATCGCTTTTAAAATTAAAAGGTTCCTTTTCACTTCTTCGGTTCGGATATGTCTCGCCAACCGTTCTGATAAAATGGAGTTCAAGCGGCGTGCCATCCGGATAAAAAACGGCAAACCGCTGATAGACAGCGGTCGGCAAGGCACGCCGGAATCGTCCGGAGTGTGGAAAGGTGTGGAATCGCGCTACAAAGTGTGGAAATAATCCACACCCGGCGGCTATTCGATGCCGTAAAGATGCAACTTGTTGTAGAGGGTCTTGCGGTCGATGCCGAGCAGTTTGGCTGCCTGCGACTTGTTGCCCCCGGCCATCGCCAGCGCGCGCCGGATCTGCTCCTCCTCGCCGGCCGGATTGCGCAGCGGCACCGCAGGAGTTTCGGGGGCCTCGGACAACTCGGCGGGCAGTTCGCGGCAGGTGATGTAATCCCCCGTGCAGAGCAGCGTCGCGGACATCACCGCGTTCTTCATCTGCCGCAGGTTTCCGGGCCAGTCGTAGCGGGTCATGGCCGCGGCGGCCTGCGGATCGAAGCCCACGATCCGCTTGTCCAGCTCCCGGTTCGCCGCATCGAGAAAGAAGTCGGCGAAAAGCATGATGTCCCCGCGCATCTGCCGCAGTTCGGGCATGCGGAGCGTGAATTCGTTGATGCGGTGATAGAGATCGGCGCGGAACGCACCGCGCGCGATGGCGGCTTCGAGGTCCTCGTTCGTCGCGGCGATCAGCCGGATATCGACCGGAATTTCGCGGCTGCCTCCCACGGGACGGATGCGCCGCTCCTGCAGGGCGCGGAGCAGCTGCACCTGCGTTTCATAGGTCAGGTTGCCGACCTCGTCCAAAAAGAGCGTGCCGCCGTTCGCGGCTTCGAAGGCGCCCGTCTTGTCGCCCACGGCTCCCGTAAACGAACCCTTGACGTGGCCGAAAAACTCAGAGGCGGCCAGTTCGCGCCCAATCGCGCCGCAGTCCACGGCTACGAAAGGCTTTCCGGCGCGCCTGCTTTCGCGGTGAATCAGCTGGGCCACATGCTCCTTGCCCGTGCCGCTGGCGCCGGTCACCAGCACCGACATGTTGGTCGGCGCAACGAGCCGGACATATTCGTAAAGCCGCTGCGCGGCATCGCTGCGGCCCTCGATGTAATTGGGACGCTCCTCCCGCGGTTTCTTCGCCGAAGCGGCGGGAACGGGAGGCTTCTCACTGCCGGCAACCGGGACGTCGAGCGCTTCGCGGATCTTTTTCAGCAGTTCGTCGGGATTGACCGGCTTGGCCACGTAATCCCGCGCGCCGAGCTTCATGCAGCGCACGGCGTTCTGTATCTCGGCGTAGCTCGTCATCACGATCACCGGAATCTCCATATGCTGCCCGGACATCCACTGCAGCAGGGCGATGCCGTCCTCGTCGGGCAGGCGCATATCGCTCAGCACGAGCGAGAATCCGCCCTCCGCGAGCGCCGTGCGGGCCGCCGCGACGCTCGCCGCCGTCTCGGTCCGGAAGCCCTTTTTCGAGAGCCACGTCTTGAGCATCAGGGCGAAGGTAATATCGTCGTCTATGATTAAAATCCGTTCCATACTCAGGGCAAAGATACCTTTTTTTGCGCTTCCGCGACAATCGCGCGGATATTTTCCGCCTCCGCGCCGATCTCGCCGCGCAGGGCGTCGGTCAACGGACCTTCCCAGCTTTCGGCCGTGCGCAGCGTCGCGGCAATGCCGGCCGCCCCCAGCATCGTGAAGATCGGCAGCATCTTGTGCGCCACGGCTTTCAGCGCGGCAATGTCGCCGCTGCCGAGCGCCTCTTCGAGCAGCCGGCAATTCGCGGCGCTCTGTTCGGCGAAGGATTCCAGAATCCCGCGCGCCGCTTCCGCATCGTCGCCCGCATAGGCCGTCAGGGGGCCGAAATTCACACCGCCCTCCGAAACCACCGCCGCATTGTCCGCCGCACCGTCCGCTCCCCTCTTGCCGAGATGCTTCCCCGCACTGACGGGTTCTCCCGCGCCGACGACAATTCCCGCAGCGCTGCTTTTCTCCGCGCCTTCCGCATCCTCTGCGCTTCGGGACTTTCCCGCGCCGCAAACGGCGTCCAGCACGGCAATCAGCTCGTTGGCCGTAAACGGCTTGCGCAGGCACCCCGCGAAGCCGCGGTCCGAGAAATCCCCGGCTTCCAACTCCCCGCGTGCCGAAACCGCCACCACGGGAAGCGCGGGATTCACGCCGCGCACCGCCGCAAGGACGCTGAAACCGTCGGCCGACGGCATCTGTATGTCGGTCAGCACCACGTCGAAGCCGCCGTCCGCGACCAGTTTCGCGGCGTATTCGGGGTACTGACAGCACTCGGCTCCAACACCCGCCTGACGGCACATCGCGGCAGTCATTTCGAGCTGCAGAGGATCGTCGTCGATCAGCAGCGCCTTCACGCCGCCACGCACCGCCGGCACGCACACTTCTGCAGGCCGCAGTTTGCGGCCGCCTCCGCCCGAAACGGGTCCCACCGGGATCGAAACGATGAATTTGCTCCCTTCGCCCAAACGGCTTTCGAGCGATATGGTCCCCTTCAGCAGTTTCACGAGCCGATCGACGATCGACAGCCCCAGTCCGAATCCATCGACGCCCTGCGCCGAGCGCAGACGCACGAATTCCTGAAAAATCCGCTCCTTCTCTTCGCGTCCGATGCCGCGTCCCGTATCGCGGACCGAGAAGACGAGCCGGCCCTGCACCACATCGACACGGATCGTCACCGAGCCTTCGTCAGTAAATTTCAGCGCGTTGGAGATCAGGTTGTCGGCGATCTGCCGGATACGGAACGGATCGCCCGCCACCTCGCGCCCGGCCGCCGGTTCGACGTCGAGCGTCAGCCCGATGCCCTTCGCCCCGGCCTGCGCCGCAAATCCGGCGCGGATCGTTTCGAACAGCTGCGCCGGGCAGAACGCGACCTTATCGACGTCCACCTTGTTGATGTCGAGCCGGTAGAAGTCCAGCAGGCTGTTCACCAGCGCCAGCAGATGTTCCGACGACTCCTTCATGTTGTGCAGATACAGCTCTTCGCGCTTGTCGCCGGTCAGGCGCGAAAGCAGGTCGATATAGCCCATCACCGAACCCAGCGGCGCCTTGATGTCGTGCGTGATGGCCAGCATCAGCTTCTCGCGCGCCGCCAGCAGCGCTTCGTTGTCGCGGTTGGCCCGCTCCAGCGCCCGCCGGTAGCGGTTGCTGCGGTTGATGTCGCGCCACAGGATGCCGACGAACAGCAACATGAGCACCACGGCCGCGACGGCGATCACGCCCAGCGTCAGCGACGAACGGCGGCGGATGGCCTCCGTCTGCTCGAAGCGGTTCATCAGAAAAGCCGTATCCTCGGCTTCGAAATCCATGATAAGGCGGTATATCTTCGTGTTCACCAGCTCGTTGCTATACCGCAGGCGCATCCCTTCGTTCCACGCCCGGTCGTAGATGCCGATGCGGTCGCTGGTCACCCGGTCCTGCAGCGTCCGCAGCACCACCGCGATCGTATCCTTCACCTCCGGCGCAGGCAGCGAATCCACGACCCGTTCGTGGCGGGAAATGATCATCCCGGCCTCCTCCTTCGGCGGGCTGAACAGATCGGCGAAGCGGCGGAAGAACTTGCGCTTGCGCCGCGGGACGGTCACCGTATCCTGCACGACCACGCGCGAAGCGACGGTGTCCGCCGCCCGTACGACGACGCTGTCCCCGCGCGCCGCGCTGTCCGCCGGACCGATCAGCTCGCGGATATTCTTGTCCAGCAGGCTGGACGTGGCGGCCGAACGGATCGTCCGCCGCAGGCTCATCGTCCGCCGCTCCTTGTCGGCCAAAAGACGCACGATGCTGTCCAGACGCATCGTCTGCAGCGAATCCTCCGCAGCGGTCAGCCCCCGCAGCGAGTCGATCAGGCCGCGCACGGTGCGCAGCTCGCGTTTGTAACGGGACTCGTAGGACTGGTATCCGGCGATCATCAGCTGACCGTAACTCTCGGCCTGATAAAGATGGTAGAGCGTCTGTCCCGCGACGCTGCGTTTGGTATGGAGCAGGGAATAGCTGCCGTCGGGAGTCGAAAAACGCACCACCGTCCGGTAGACATAGCCTACCGAAAGGACGCAGACCGCGATCAGGATCGCATATCCCGCGAAAATCTTGGTTTTGACGAATTTCGACTCTTTCATGCCTTCAAAGACAAAGAATGCGGAGCGACATTCGGCGGAAATCTACGTTTGCACACTCCCCGATCGCCGGACCCTTCCGGACAAAGATACGAAAAACCCGCGAATCCGGAATCTCTTTCGTTCCCGGATCGCAAATCCGTCCCGCCCCGAAAACATACCGGGCCGTACGACATCGTACGGCCCGGTATTTTCAGCGATCGCGGTGCGGACTAATACTTATACCGAATCCACTTGTAAAGTTCCTTGAACGTCGGCTTTTTGCCGTACATGAAGATTCCCACGCGGTAGATCTTGGCCGCCAGCCACACCATCGCGGTAAACGAGGCGTAAAGGATCGCCAGCGAAAGAATCACCTCCCAGAGGGGAATGCCGTACGGAATACGCGCCATCATCACCACGGGCGAGGTGAAGGGGATCATCGAGAACCAGAAGGCCATCTGTGAATTGGGGTCGTTGATGACGGTTATCATCACCAGCAGGGCGAGGATGATCGGAATGGTGATCGGCGTCTGCAGCTGCTGGGCGTCCTGAATGCTGTCCACAGCCGAACCCACGGCGGCGAACATCGCCGAGTAGAAAAGGTATCCGCCGAAGACGAACAGCAGCAGGTAGGCGAAGATACGGAGGATATAGCCGAAGTCGGTCACGGCGGCCATCACCTGCAGCATCTCCGGATTCATGTCTATCGACGCCGCGGCGTCGGGAACCCCTTGTTGCATGGCCTGCACCCCGGCCAGCACGTCGGCCGGCATCATGTGCACCGCCGCGGCCGCGCCGACGGCGCAGAGCACGCCCCAGATCAGCACCTGCACCACGGCCACCGAAGCCACGCCGAGTATCTTGCCCAGCATCAGGTCGAAGGGCCGCACCGACGACACCATCACCTCCAGCACGCGGCTGTTCTTCTCTTCGATGACCGACTGCATGACCATCGACCCGTAAATGAGCAGGAACATGTAGAGGATCATGCCCAGCACGAAGCCGACGCCGGTGGCGATGACCGACGACTTGGCCTGCGACTCCTCCTCCTGCGACTCGTCGTTGCGGAAGGTCTGCATGCCGACCGTGGTCTTCACCTCCTGCAGAATCTGCGAGAGGTTCTCGATATTGTACGACTTGAGTTTTTCGGCCTCGATGATCTCTTCGAGCTGCCCCGTGATATTGCTCTCGACCGTCAGCGACGACGACGAATTGACGTAAAGCTTCACGTTGTTGGGGTTGGTGAGGATGTCCGAGCCGATATAGAGCACGCCGAACTTGTCGGTCAGCTCCTTACGGGCCGCTTCGGTCGAGAGGTCCGTAGTCTGGAAGACCAGCTCTTCGCCGCTCTGCAGCTTCGGAGCGACCAGCCCGCTCTCGTCGATGACGGCGATCTGCTTCTCGTCGCCGCGCGAATACTTCATGATGAGCATCGGGGCGAACATCAGGCCGATCATCAGCAGGGGCATGAGCAGCGTGGTGATGATGAAGGATTTTTTGCGGACGCGCTCGTTGAATTCGCGCCCTATGATAATGCTGACTTGTGACATGATCATATCGTTTTAAAGGTTTCCGTTTACGGCGCGGATGAAAATATCGTTCATCGAGGGAATGATCTCCTGAAACGAGCGCAGTTCGACGGCGTCGTTCACCGCGGCGATCACTCCGCGCACCTCTTCGTCGCGCTCGACGTGCAGTTTGAGCGAGGTGTAGACCGCCTGCGCCTGCGAGCCTTCCAGAATTTCGCAACGGCCGTCGACGGCATTGCGCAGCGCCTGTTCGTCGCCGCGGTAGAACACTTCGAAGATGTTGCTTCCATGACGGCGGCGAATGTCGTCCACACGGCCCGAAAGGATATTGCGAGACTTGTTTATCAGCGTGATATGGTCACAGATCTCCTCGACGGACGACATGTTGTGCGTCGAGAAGATGATCGTCGCCCCCTTGTCGCACAGCGCCAGTATCTCGTCCTTCAGCAGGTTGGCGTTGATCGGGTCGAAACCCGAAAAAGGCTCGTCGAAGATCAGCAGTTCGGGTTCGTGCAGCACCGTGACGATGAACTGCACCTTCTGGGCCATGCCCTTCGACAACTCCTCGATCTTTTTGTCCCACCAGTCCTGAATGCCGAACTTCACGAACCACTGTTTGAGCCGTACGACGGCCTCGCGGCGCGAAAGGCCCTTCAGCCGGGCGAAAAAGACGGCCTGTTCGCCGACCTTCATCTTCTTGTAAAGTCCGCGCTCCTCAGGCAGGTAGCCGATGCGGTAAACGTCCTCAGGCGAAATTTCGCGGCCGCCGAACATCACACGACCGCTGTCGGGCGCCGTAATGCGGTTGATGATGCGGATCAGGGTCGTCTTTCCGGCGCCGTTGGGACCGAGCAGGCCGTATACCGAACCCTTGGGAATGGCAAGCGATACGTCGTCGAGGGCCTTGTGCCCGGCGTACTGCTTGGTGACATGTTCTACTGTAAGTAAATCCATAGTCGCTGCGAGTTATTTTTGGGGTTTGTTCGGCGACAAATATAACAACAAATTTTGAATATCAAAAAATATTTATCGTTTTTCGATAATTCACATCCGCCGCATATCCGACCGCCACAAGGCGGCGGACCGGAGAGACCGGCCGTTCCCTCTGTAAAAGAAATCCCTATAAAAAAAGGCGGCCGGGACTCCCGGCCGCCTTCGATCGCAGGATGTTTCATCCCGCCGGACGATACCCTACCAGACGATCACGCGCTCCTGTTCGGGCATGAACATGGCCCCGTCGGTAATGTCGAACGCATCGTAGAACGTCTGCAGGTTGCGCAGCGTGGCGTTCACGCGCCACTTGCCCAGCGAGTGCACGTCGATCTTGGTGAGACGGGCGATCTCCTCGTCGCGGATGTTCTGCGCCCACAAGGCCGCATAGGCCAGATAAAAACGCTGGTCGGCCGTGAAGTTGTCGATCGGCGCAGGCTCCGCGCCGTTCAGCGAGTTGTGGAACGCCGTGTATGCCACGCGCAGGCCGCCCTGATCGGCGATGTTCTCGCCCAGACTGAGCGAACCGTTGGCCATGACGGCGGACTGGCCCTCCTTGGCGGGCAGCACCTCGATCGCGTCGAACTGTTTTACGAGAATATCGGTCTTGGCCTTGAACGCCTCGGCATCCGCCTCGGTCCACCAGTTGTTCATGTTGCCGTCCTTGTCGAAGTTGCGTCCCTGATCGTCGAATCCGTGGGTCATCTCGTGGCCGATCACCACGCCGATGGCACCGTAATTCACCGCGTCGTCGGCGTCGGGGTTGTAGAACGGCGGCTGGAGAATGGCGGCCGGGAAGCAGATTTCGTTGGTCGTGGGGTTGTAGTAGGCGTTCACCGTCTGGGGCGACATGTGCCACTTCTCCTTATCCACGGGCTTGCCGAGTTCCGAGATATTGTCGGCCGTATACCAGCGGTTGGCATTGACGATGTTCTCCCAATAGCTCTTCGAGGGGTCGATCTCCAGCGTCGAATAGTCCTTCCACTTGTCGGGATAGCCGATCTTCACCGTAAAGGCGGCCAGCTTCTCCTGCGCCTTGGCCTTGGTGGCGTCCGACATCCAGTCAAGCGCCGCGATGTGCTGGCCGAGCGCCGTCTGCAGGTTCTTCACCAGCGTCAGCATGCGCTCCTTGTCCTTGGCGGGGAAGTATTTGGCGACGTACATCTCGCCGACAGCCTCCGACAACGTGCCGTTGGGCACCGACATCGCGCGCTTCCAGCGGGGTTTCATCTCCTGCTGGCCCGACATCACCTTGCCGTAGAAGTCGAACGACGCCTGCTGGAAGTCGTCGCTCAGGTAGGGTGCCGCAGCGTCGATATACTGCGCCGCGAGGTAGTAGCGGATATCCTCCAGCGGGGCGTTTTTCAGCAGGTCGTTGGCGTTGGCGACGGCCGACGGCGTGGAGACGATGATCGTCTCGAAGTCGCCGATGCCCATAGCCTTATAGTAGGCCTCCCAGTCTACGGCGTCGTAAGTCTTCTCGAAATCGGCCTTCGCCGTGGGATTGTACTGCGCGGGAATGTTGCGCAGCTCGACGTTCGACCACGACTTCTCGGCCAGCTTCGTCTCGACGTTCATCACGCCGGCGACCGCCTTTTCGACGTCGGCTTCGGGAATGCCCGCAAAACGGAATATCCTGCCCAGATACTCCTTGTAGCCCCTGCGGATATGCTCGTTCTCAGGATCGAGGTAGTAGTCGCGGTTGCCCATCGTCAGCCCCGACTGCGAGATATAGAGGGCATTGATGTCGCTGTTCATCAGATCGGCCTGCACGCCCACGCCGAAGAACGGATTGGCTACCGTCGTGTGGAGTTTGGCCACGATGCCGGTCAGTTGCCTGCGGTCCCCGACGGAGAGAATCTCCCCGACGGCGCTCTTCAGCGGCGCGGCGCCCTCGGCGTTCAGACGCGTCGAATCGAGACCCATCTTGTAGAGGTCCGAAATCTTCTGCTCGACGCTTCCCGGCGCGGCGCTGATCTTGGTCATCTCCGAGAAAAGCTCGTTGATGCGCTTCTCGTTGTTGTCGCGCAGCACGTCGAACGAGCCGTAACGCGAATATTCGGGCTTCAGCGGGTTGTTCTTCTGCCAGCCGCCCGTGGCGTACTGGTAAAAATCGGCGTCGGGAGCGACCGAAAGGTCGAAATTGGCCATGTCGATAGCCGGCGTCTTGGATGTATTCTGACAACTTGCCATACAAGCTACTGTTGCTGCAAAAATGAAAATCTTTTTCATAGGTTCGGGTTTTTAGTGACGACAGGGGTGTCCGTACTTGCCGGAGCACCCCTGTCTGTTCGTATCTTGTTCGGAAGCCCGGCTTATTTGCGGATGGCCGCAACGCCCGGAAGCTCTTTGCCCTCCATGTACTCCAGCAGGGCGCCGCCGCCCGTCGAGACATAGGAAACCTTGTCGGCCAGCCCGAACTTGTTGATGCAGGCTACCGAGTCGCCGCCGCCGATGAGCGAGTAGGCGCCCTTCGAAGTGGCTTCGGCGATCGCTTCGGCCACGGCGCGCGAACCGGTCGCGAATTTGTCGATCTCGAACACGCCCACGGGACCGTTCCAGAGGATCGTCTTGCACTTGAGAATCTCCTCGCGGAAGACCTTCTTGCCCTCGTCGGCGATGTCCACGCCTTCCCAGCCGTCGGGAATGTTGTTGGCCGGAGCGACGTTCGTATTGGCGTCGGCCGAGAATGCGTCGGCGATCAGCGCGTCGGGCGACATCACGACCTTCACGCCCTTCTCCTTGGCCTTGGCCAGAATGTCGAGCGCCGTCTGGAACTGATCCGGCTCGCAGATCGAGTTGCCGACCTTGCCGCCCTCCGCAGCTGCGAAGGTATAGGTCATGCCGCCGCCCAGCACCAGCACGTCGACCTTTTCGAGCAAGTTCTCGATGATGGTGATCTTGGTCGAAACCTTCGAACCGCCCAGAATGGCGCAGAACGGACGCTCCGGATTGAGCATGATGCCGTCGATGGCCTTCAGCTCGTTCTCCATCACGTAGCCGAACATCTTGTCGTTGGGGAAATAGTCGGCGATCAGGGCCGTCGAAGCGTGTGCGCGGTGCGCCGTGCCGAACGCGTCGTTGATGTAGCAGTCGGCATACGATGCGAGCTTCTTGACGAACTCCTTCTGCGGACCCTCCTTCAGCGCCTTCTTGGCGGCCTTCTTCTCCTCGTCGGTGGCGTCTTCGGCCAGACCGCGGGGCTTGCCCTCCTCCTCGGCGTAGAAACGCAGGTTCTCCAGCAGCATCACCTCGCCGGGCTTGAGGTTCTTAGCCATCTCGGCGGCCTTCTCGCCCATGCAGTCGCCGGCGAACATCACCTTCACGCCCAGACGCTTCTCGATGGCGGGAACGATCTGCTCCAGCGAGAACTTGGGATCGGGATTCTTCTTGGGACGTCCCAGATGCGACATCAGGATCACCGAACCGCCCTTTTCGAGCACTTTCTTGATCGTGGGGATCGCCGCACGGATACGGGTGTCGTCCGTCACCTCGCCCTTTTCGTTGAGGGGCACATTGAAATCCACGCGGATGATTGCGCGCTTGCCTTTGAAATCGTAATTGTCGATTGCGAACATAGCTCTTTGATTTTGAATTATTTTGATGAATTGATCTTTCAGCTCCTTATTCCGGGGCAAATTTATGAAAATATTTTAGAAATCTGTTATTCCGATAACAGAAAAAATGATGCGGAACCGGGTCCGGAAAGCCGGAAATCCTTCCGCCGGCGCTTCGCCGGCAGGGGCCGCTCCACCCCGCGGGCCGTCAATAGAAGGTTCCCTTCGGGGCGAAGATCGCATAGCCGAAGTTGAACGTCAGGTACATGTTCTTCCAGTTACGCAGGTCGTATTTCGTGAGCGCGAGACTCACCGGACCGATCGGGGTGTGATAGACCAGCGACGCCTCGGCGATATAGTGCCAGCGTTCGTCCGCGGTCGTGCTCAGCGATCCGGGCACATAGTCGCGTTTGGCGCGGAACATCGTATAGAAACCCGTGCGGAAGAAGAAGTTGGGCATCAGGTCGAAGGTCGGCATCACGCCGCCCGCGACGAAACGCTTGCCCCGGAAGTCGGGCATGTAGATCATCTGCGCATGCGAAACCGGCGTATAGGCAGGCATCGACATCAGCGTCGCGCCTCCCGTGGTGAATTCGGGATGGTTGGTAATCACGCCGTCGACGTTGACGCCCAGCGAGAACCACCCCGTGCCGGGCATGTCGAAATACTTGTCCCACGTGAAACGCGCCCCGACCCACCGGCGGTCCGCGACAGGAACCGGTCGGCATTGAAAGGCTCGTACTTGTCGCGGCCCGTCACGAAAATGCCCGAAAGCCGCATGTCGGAGCCTTTGCGCGGATAGAGGAACTTGTCGAGGGTGTTGCGGGCCAGCTCGGCCTTGAGACCGAAGAACGAATAGCGCGAATGGTCGGTGTCGTCGGCGAAAAGCACGTCGGAATCGTATCTGTAATTGATGTGTCCGCCGTTGGCGCGGAGCAGGAAGACCCCGCGGTGGGCGAGGGGCATGCCGGCGGCCACCGAGAAGAAGCTCTCGCTGTTCTTGACCTGCTGGGTGTTGTCGATCTTGGTGAGGTTGCCGAAGGCGCCGTGCCGGAAGTTGCGCACCGCGAAATTATAGGAGTAGTCGAGGAACACCGGCTTCCACATGTAGAAATCCGTACGTCCGCCGATCGCGCCCCACGTATAGATCGGCCCCAGATAGAGATCGGCGCCCAGCTGCTGGCCCACGCGGCCGATCGTCTCGTAGTTGACGCCGATATAGGCTTGGTTGAAGGCCGTGGAGGAGATGTTGCCGCCGATGGTCAGTTTGAAGTTTGGCTTGGTGTGGAACTGCGCGGCGAACGAATAGCTCCCCCGGAGCGAGTCGTAGCGCACATGCGGGAAATCCATCGTGAAATCGCCGCCGGCGAGCACCGCATACAAGTTGTCGCGCAGCTCTTCGAATCCCATCGGGCGCTGGCGTCCGGGCGTGCGCCGGTCCACCTTCACGAAGTCGCGGATGTAAGACTCCGGCGCTTCGGCCAGCCCCTCCAGCTTATAGTCGCTGAACCACAGCGGCGGCCATTTGGCACGGAACTCCTCGCGTCGCTCGGCGTAACGTTCGGGCGACCAGCGTTCGGAAACGCGTTCCAGTATCTGCGGCATGGCCGCCGTCGCATCGGCATAGCCGGCGTCCATGATCGCCACGGCGCTGTTGAAATCGAGCATGTTGACATCCACGGCGCGGCGCACCGTCACGCTGCGCCCTTTGGGCAGGTCGTAGTCGGTGTCGTGCATCGCCAGCATGAAAGCCTGATCGAGGATGCTGCTGTTTTCGCTCGGCGGGGCGTTTCCCGCGGTGCAGATACTGCCCACGATCAGATCGGGGCGGAATCCCACGTCGAGGGGCCGCCACGGAAAGTTATCGTAGATGCCACCGTCGTAGAGCAGCATCGAATCCTTCTTCATCGGTTTGAAAACCAGCGGAATGGACATCGACGAACGCACCGCTTCGCTCAGGTCGCCGTTGCGCATCACCACGGGTTCGCGGGCGTTCATGTCGCTCGAAACGCACAGGAAAGGCACCATCAGGCGGTCGAAATCGCCCTCGGCGGCTGCCGTCGCCGGCGCGAAAAGCTCCGTCAGCGCCATGTCGATCGGCGTCGAGGAGAGCAGGTTCGTCACCCGGAACCGCTTGCCGGCGCCTCCCACGTTCATACGCACGCTCAGAAACGCCGGATTGTGCCCGATCTGCCGGTAATAGGGAGTATAGCGGGGGTCGATGCGCCCCGAAACCCAGTCCTTGACCACGCCCGACGCAACGATCTCGCGCATCTCGGCGGGCGAATAGCCCGCGGCGTACATCGCGGCGATGATCGAACCCATCGAGGTTCCGGCCACGTAGTCGATCGGCACGCCGTTCTCTTCGAGCGCTTCCAAAACGCCGATATGGTAAAGCCCCTTTGCGCCGCCGCCGCTCATCACGACGCCCACCGTACGGGGCCGCGCAGCCGGAGTCTCCGGATTCTGCGCCCCGGCAGCCCCTGCGCCCAGCAGCAGCACCGAGATAAATGAGAGGGTTTTACGCAACATATCTCAATTTTTTTATAAC
>ERZ825525.2084-NODE-2084-length-14059-cov-3.126035_pt1 | contig 14059 bp, 11 predicted proteins | sample MGYA00519930_ERZ825525 | MGnify/ENA primary metagenome ERZ825525 (study PRJEB31778, sample SAMEA3449203) | human gut metagenome | biome: human gut; feature: human-associated habitat; material: faeces | place: United Kingdom | collected 2010/2012 ... | reverse complement strand
GGAGTGGTAGTTCAGTTGGTTAGAATACCGGCCTGTCACGCCGGGGGTCGCGGGTTCGAGTCCCGTCCACTCCGCCAAGATTCCAGGCTCGTGAGAAATGTCTCGCGGGGCTTTTCTCTTTTCAACGCCATTTTTAGACTAGAGAATCCGACTTATAAATCCTCTTTGATAAATAAGTTCTCAATAATTCAAACAGATAAACTTATTTTATTTTCTTTTTCAATCTTCTCCATAAGGAGGTTGCTTGTAATTAATCCGAAGTAAATAGATTACAAATAAAAACATTTTTTACAATCCTTTTTCTTTATAACTTTTCTTTGCTTTAATTCAAATAGATACCCAAAAATTGTTCGTACAAAACGGATGAAAAATTAGCGTGCTTCACTTTAGAGGTTTTTTTTTGTCTTAAAGGGTTACATAAAATCAGCCCTTCTTGAATGCTTCCTTCGGCTCACTGTTGTTGGGGTGAGCGCTAAAGAATGTATAAAACAAAGATAAAGGATCCCATGAAGCACCTAAGACAGAGAACAAAAACTCAAAGAGCAAATGCAGCCATTCTTTCAATCCTGACCGTTTTGTCCCCGCTCCAGGTTTTCGGTTCGGTTTTGGCACCTATCGATTTAGGAGAGTATTTTTTCGAGGTTCATGCCACTGCGCAAAAACCGGCATTCTCCGGACCAGTTGAAAGAGCTCTAAAGAAGGAACTGCAAGACTTCGTTGGCTCAGGAGATTACAATTTCTTTTCTAAAGAAACGGCAATTACCTGGAATGTAAGGGCGGAAGGCAACATTAACGGCAACTCAGTTCATTCCAAAGACAAAAACCTAACGCTTACGGCCGAGAAGGGCAGTGTTGTTCTCTCGCCTGAAGCTTTCTTCAGCGGCGGCTTTGGTTCTGCCGTCGTAGCCGGATTTAAAACGTCGGTTCAAATCTCCGCGGGCGAAAGAATTGTTCTGAACATACCCGCACATCCGGAAGACCAAAAAGATCATCTTTCAGATCATCTTTCGATTGCGTTGGGAGAGGGTTCAACAGCTTCCTTGAAAGCTAAAAATATTATTGTGAACGGCTCTATCGGTTGGATGCCCGGCGCCCAAGCCGCACTCAAGGCTTCTGAGAGTGTTCATATCGCTTTATCTGAACAAAAGAGAAACTCCGACCCTCATCCTATATTGGTTTTTGACAGTTCGTTTATTATCGATGCCCCGACCGTTGTTATTGACAGAGATGTTTCGGTTACTCAAATGAGTAATAAATATCACTCGTTCGTCCAGATCGGCATGGATCGTGGAATTGAAACTAAAGATATTTTGTTTAGAGGGCATGTGCTCGTCGGTGCCGGAACTTCTTTTATGGCCGGTTCATCGAATTCGATAGCTTTTAAGAAAACGCTGACCATCCACGAAGGGGCCGAAGCCTATATCGGAAGCAGACACATTTCGATTGACGAATTGAAGTTTCATGGGAACGGCGGTTTAGCTTCGCTCGCGGTTCATCCGGAAGGTTCATTGAGCTTTTCTCGTCCTGTCACTGTCAAGGACGGAGCTGAGCTGAAAATTTCTCTAGGAGAAAACAGTTGGCTTACGGGCGCTGTCTTTACCGATGATCAGACGGGTTCCGGAGGTTCCTTTATTTCCTTGGGCGCGGGAAGTGTTTGGCAAAACGCCATGCATTCCAACGTCACTGAATTGAAGGTTTCTGAAGGCGCTGTCATTGAAGTCGGAAGCAAAAAGGGTTTCCATCCGCTTCAGATTCAACAGCTCAAGGGATCGTGCGCGACCTTTTACCTTCCCGGCGGAAGAGCCGGAAGCATTAATCTGACGCAGGGCGGCGAGGGCGTGCACTCGGTTTATCTCGGAACGAGCGGCGCCAGCATTACTGAAACAAAGTTGGTTCAACATGTTTTCAGTTATGATGATTCACTTCCGAACCCCCGCAGAGCGGAATTCATTTTAGCCAACGACGGGCTTGTGGATGCCGGTCCCTACCAATACAAGCTCGATCTACAGCCGGTTGATTACGGCGATAGACGTGTCTGGCTGATTACAGCTGAAAAAGAAGAAAAACCGACGTCACCCGTATTTCCTCCGGACTCAAACGGCCCTTCGGAGAATCCGGATGTTCCTCCATCTGTACCGGGAGGTGTGCCTGTCACTCCGCCGACAGGCCCCGACAACTCTCAAAACCCGCCTGTGCCTGACGGATTATCCCGTACCGGACAAACGGTTCTGTCGGTGGTCAGCTCCGGTGCTTCCGTGGTTCAATACCTCAGCTCTTTGGCTGATTTGAGAGAAAGAACCGGCGAGATCAGACGCGGTTCATCTGACGGCGCCTATGTTCTGGGCAGATACGAAAAAGGCCGGTTTGATCCTTATGCCGGCGTACACAGCAAACTGAGATACACCACAGTTTCGCTCGGCACAGATAAAAAGATTGATCCGAACTGGATTGTCGGAGCTCAAGTGGGCTTTACCGACGGAGACGTGAGAGTGAAGGGAGGAGCCGGTAAAACTGACATTCACTCTATCGGCGGTAAGGCTTACCTGACTTGGTTTGATGAGAATGCTTATGTCGATACGGTTTTGACCTTTAATCGCCATAAGCAGAAAATTCGAGCCCACCTAATGGAAGGCACAAGTGTTCGTGCGCCATACCATAACCTTGGCTTCGGTATTTCTTCCGAAGGGGCCATTCGTTTTAACTTCCTGAAGAACCAGGACGGATCCAATTGGTTTATAGAGCCTCAAGTCCAGCTTTCTTATTACCGATTGCTCGGGGAAGACCTCTCGTTCTCTCACGGTATGAAGGTAAAAATTGATGACTCCGACAGCTTGAATATGCGCCTTGGCTTGACGGCTGGCCGCTCGTTCAATCGTCCTGACGGACAAAATGTCGGAAATCTGTACGTTAAAGCCGGTGTGAACCACGACTTTTTAGGTAAGACAAAAATCCGAATGAACGAGTTTGACTTCAAAACCCGTTCGCTGGGAACGCGCTTTTATTTCGGCGTTGGCGGTGAGCTCGTCATTGGAAACCAATGGAAGGCGTTTGCTCAGATCGGCGGAGAGCACGGTAATCGTCTGAATGTCGACCTGTCCTGCAAGGCCGGAATCAAATACAGCTTCTAAGAAGAAAACCCGAGCCGGAATTTCCGGTCTCGGGTAATTTGAGTTGAATGGTTCCTTAATTTACAGGCGGCAGTTCAGCGGCTAAGCGATCAAATTCTTCGAGCCATTCTTTTTTCCAAGCGGCTTTTTGCTCGTCGCTGACCCAAGCGGCCTCAATGCTGTTTTCCAACATCTTGCGCAGCTGAGGCAGTGTGAAGTCGAGCCAGTTGTGCATAAGAAGCCAGGATTCGGAAATAGAAATATGGTGCATCGTCGGGTCATCGCTGTTGGGGAAGACTTTTAGCCCCAGCTCAACCATCTTGCGAACCGGATGCTTAATGGCCCATTCTTCGTCCGATAAAGTCCTGAGATAATAAGAATTGGTCGGAACAACTGCAAAATGCATATTGGCTGCTTTTGCTTCTTCGACAAGTTCCGGACTATCGATAATCGTGTAGCCGTGATCGATGCGGTCAGCACCGAGAAGTTTCATGGCAGTTTCAACGTTGCGCCAATGTTCTCCGAACTCGCCGGCGTGGATCGTGATTTTGAAACCGGCATCTTTTGCCATCTTGAAGGCTTTCCAAAAGTTTTCCGGTTCATGATTGGTCTCCCGATAATCAATACCGATCCCGATGGTGTATTGATCAGGGTGCCGGATCATTTCTTCAACGAGTTCGACTGCCGCTTCAGGTGTATCTTCTCGGTCGATAGAAGGGATGGAGCGGGCGACAACACCATAACGCTGAAGACCTTGTCTGATGCCTTCATTGATCGCCTGACGAGCTTCGTCGTAACTCATGAAATGCTTTAGCCCCGTCCAGTTCCAGTAGAACTCAATATATTTGACGCCTTGACTGGCAACCCTTTGGATATGCTTGAGTGTGATACGTGTTAAAAAAGAGGGCTTGGAAAGCACCTTGCTTTCCAAGCACCTGAAGATTCGTAAAACGCCGATTGGCTTGTCGCCGCGAGTATAGAAACTATTGATATCTTCTTGACTGACATCAGCACCGGATTCAGCAACAAGTTCTTCGAAAGTCTCTTTACCTGTGGTGCCTAATAGATGGCAACGTAGTTCAAGTTTAGGGAAGGTTTTGAAAAATCAGAGCCATTCTTCGGGAAGCTGCTTAGAGAAGGGAGAATCCGGAACGAAACCGGGATTATCTGAACGCATAAAGCCTCTCTTTGTCTGGATTTGAGTCTCACTAAATATACAACTGAAAACTTTCTAAGCTCATGAGCCCGTGATTCATATCGTTACAAAGAATGAAAAACTAAGGCAAAACCTGAACCTCGGAGTCTCAAATGCTCGCAAAAAATTCCTGATCGATAAAATTTGGCCATACCTCAAATACAAAATCACCGTATCTCACGGAGAGTTCAAATGATCGACAGCATCCTTGCCGTTATTGTTCTCATCATTGCAGGTTGGGCCATAGCAAAAAATTACGACGCCAAAGTTGTCTTGTTTATTGCAGCGCTCGTTCTTCTTTACTCCGGACTTCTCTTAGGACACAACGTTCTTGGAGCAAAGGCCACCACGGGATTGTCCTGGGTGGATCCTTTTAAAGTCATCAAAGATCAATTTGTTCGTCAGTACAGCAATGCAGGTTTAATCATCCTCACGCTTTTCGGTTTCGCTGCCTATATGTCTCATATAGGCGCGTATGATATGGTCATTAAGGTTTTGACGAAGCCGCTATCTACGTCCGCAAGCCGATCATCTTGATTCCGATGGTCTTCTGGGTTGGGACCTGCCTGCAGATCATTATCCCGAGCGCCGCCTCGCTTGCTGTGATCTTGATGGCAACATTATTCCCGGTGCTGAGAGCCGCCGGAATGTCTACCTTAACGGCTGCAGCCCTGATTGCCACAACTGCCACGATCGTTCCGACTCCCCTCGGCGGTGACAACGTGGTCGCGGCCCGAGTGCTGGGATTTGAAAACGTTGTCGATTACGTAGCATTCCACTTGGCACCGATCACGATTCCGGCCTTGTTTGTGATGGGTATCGTTCATTATTTCTGGCAGACTTACTTGGACAAGAAAGATGCCGTACTGCTGAAAGAGCTGGATAAAGAAACGGTTATTGAAGCCGAGCGTCCCGAGAAAAATACACCGACCTGGTACTTTATTTTCCCGATCCTCCCGCTGGTTTTAGTGATCTTCTTCTGGGTCTTTTTCAGAAAAGCCAAAGTCGGTCTGGTAGAAATCACACTTTTCTCCTTAGTCCTGGCATTTGTCTGCGAACTCTTTAGAAAACGCAATGTTAAGGACGGTATGAAGGATCTCGGAATCTTCTTCAAGGGTATGGGCGACGGCTTCTCTAAAGTTGTCGTCCTGATCGCTGCCGCTTCTTCTATGGTGTTCGGACTTCGTGTTATGGGCTTGATTGACGCCATTTCGAATTCCATTTCCAATTTTGAAAACGCTAAGGTCGGTTTAATGCTGGCGTTCTCCGGCATTACCGGTTTGATTACCTCCATCAGCGGTTGCGGCAATGCTGTGTTCTACAGCTTTATTGAACTGATTCCGCAGATTGCGCAAAAAGCCGGCATTGATCCGATCATGGTCAATGTATGTCCAACCTGTTCCGCTCCATGTCTCCGGTTGCCGCTGTGATCATCATCGTCTCGGCATCCGTGAAGGTCAATCCTCTGGTTCTCGTCAAACGTACCTGGGTTCCTCTGATGAGCGGAGTCTTGGTCGTTTTGGCGCTTTCGTTCTTCAAATACATGTGAGAAGTCAACGGTGCAGGCAGGAAACTGTCTGCACTAAATTAGTCAAGGTTTGAAATTGTCTTTAGAAAAAGCAAAAAATCATCTGGTGAAATTCGGTCTTGAAGATCGAATTCGGGTTGCAAAAGAATCGACTGCTACGGTAGCGCTTGCCGCCAAAGCGTTCGGCTGTGAAGAAAAGAAGATTGCTAAGACTTTGTCGTTCATGCTCCCGAGCGGTCCGATCCTGGTGCTAACCGTCGGTGATGCACGAATCGACAATGCCAAGTTCAAACACGCTTTCGCGGCAAAGGCAAAGATGATTAAGCCGGAAGAATGTGAAAAAAATAATCGGACATGCACCGGGAGGTGTATGTCCGTTCGGTATCAATGACGGCGTGAAAGTCTATTTAGACGAATCGCTCAAAAGCATGGATTCTGTTCTTCCTGCCTGCGGAACATCCGACACCGGCGTCGAACTCACTATTCCGGAATTAGAGAAAGCTTCCTGCAGCGCAGGATGGGTCGATATCACCAAAACACCGTCAAGCTAACTCAAGACATCTTTCATTGGGGTCTGCAGCCACTGGTCGCGCAGACCTTCTTTGACCCAGCGGCTTTCTGCATTGTCTCCCTGGAGCAGAGAGTTGCTCATATCCATGGAGAACTCTTCGAAACATTCCTCAAGTGTCTTGCTGTGTGCATCGGCGAGAAGTGCCCAGCTGCTGTTGGCGTCGGCTCCGATTCGAACGACATAATTCGTGGGAATTAATCTGTTGAGAAGTGCGTCCACGGCCTCCGGATAGCTTCCGATCTTATCGGCCAGTTCGACATTGGTCATCTGAGGGTTACCGACTTCTTTAGCCAGCATGAGGATCCGGAGGAGGGCAACTGCGGACAGCAGGTCGTCTCCGCTCTTATCAAAGTCTTTATAGCGTCTGGCGCGCAGCATCGGAAGCGTGGCGGTAATCGCAGCGCCGGCCAAAACGAACATCCAGTTGATGTACATCCAGGTCAGAAGAACGGGGATGGCGGCAAAGGCACCGTAAATCGTGGTGTAGGAGCCGCGCATTACGTAAATGCCGAAGCCCCAGCGGAAGACGGTAAAGACCAAGGCAATCAGAGAGCCTCCGACGAGGGCGTCTCTCCACAGTACTCGACAGTTAGGAACGTATTTATAGAGAGCCGCGAGAATGATCGACTGGAAGATCAGCTGACCGATGGGAATAAGCCACTTCGCATATACCGATAAGTGGCCCGCCATCGCCATGCCGGTTAAATACGATGAAGCGGCAAGGCTGATGCCGATGGCAACCGGCCCGAGCGTAAGAAGCGCCCAATACATCAGAACTCTTTGCCATAAGCTTCTGAGCTTGAGCACTTCGTAAGTGGCGTTCAAAGCCGAGTCGATGGTCGCAATACAAAGCAAGGCAGAAATGACCAAGCCGATCAAACCGAAGGCGGTTAAGCCGGCGGCTTGCGTAGCAAACTGTTTGATATAGCCCAATACTTGCTCACTGTACTGAGCCGGAAGGAGTGTCGAGAAAATAAACTGCTCGAAGGCTTCACGGTAGGGAGCAAAGAGCGGGAAAGCGGAAAAAGCCGCCATGATGACCGCTAAGGCCGGAACAATGGAAAGAAGGGTCGTCAGGGTCAGGGAGGAGGCGACTTGTTTTAAAGAGGCCTTGTCGATACGTTCCATCACGAACATACCGAAATTCCACATTCTTTCTAAACATGCATGTTTGGTGACAAATGCCGGTATCTGACGACTCATAATTTTTCCTTTAGCACTCGACGACGCAGACGGCCAAGCCGCCGAGACTTGTTTCTTTGTATTTATTCGCCATATCCTTGCCGGTCTGCATCATAGTTTCAATGACCTGATCCAGACTTACATAATGGGAGCCGTCTCCCATCATGGCTAAGCGCACGGAGTTGACCGCTTTAACGGCGGCAATACCGTTGCGTTCAATGCAGGGAATTTGTACCTGGCCTCTGACCGGGTCGCAGGTCAGACCCAAGTGGTGTTCCATACCGATTTCGGCGGCGTTTTCAATTTGTTCGTTGGTGGCGCCGAGCGCTGCGGCTAAGCCGGCGGCAGCCATGGAGCAAGCGACACCTACTTCGCCTTGGCAGCCGACTTCTGCTCCGGAAATAGAAGCGTTCTTTTTATAGAGTGCACCGATGGCGCCGGCGACTAATAAGAACGTACGGATGCCTTCTTTATTGGCCTGTGGAATGAACTGGCGGTAATAGTTAATGACAGCGGGAATAACACCGGCTGCACCGTTGGTCGGGGCAGTAACAACTCTTCCGCCTGCGGCATTTTCTTCGCTGACGGCAAAGGCGTAAGCGTTGATCCAGTCAATGACCTGCAGCGGATCGTCTGCGACTTTAAGAGGGCTATTAAGAAGCTTTTCGTAAAGTTCATTGGCGCGGCGTTTGACTTTTAGAGGGCCGGGCAAGCATCCCTTTGCGTTCAGACCGCGGTCGATACACATGCTCATCACGGACCAAATGTGATCCAGCGAATCGTCGATCACTTCGCGGCTGCGGATGACCTCTTCATTGGCTCGGATCACGGCTTCCATGCTCAGTCCGTGTTTACGGCACTGCTCCATGAGTTCATTGGCCGTGGAGAACGGATAGGGAAGCGCCTTTTTATCTTCTTCGGTAGCGGGAAGGGCGCGAGGTTCCTGCTTGAGCTTGGCTTCTTCTTCGGTTTCGATAAAACCGCCGCCGACGGAATAGTATTTTCTGGTCAGGAGTTCTTTGCCCTTATCGTCGAACGCTGTAATGATCAGCGTGTTGGTGTGGTAAGGATCGAGAACAGAAGGCTCAAATGTAAGGTCGGTACTGTAGTGGAAGGGAATCGGCTTGCAGCTGTCGAGCAGCAGGCGATCTTTTTCTTTGATGTCCTGAATCCATCCTGGAATGGAGTCCACATCGATAACAGACGGGCTCTTGCCCATTAAGCCGAGAAGCACTGCGCTGTCTGTGGCATGTCCGATACCCGTTGCGGCAAGAGACCCCATTAGTCTGACTTTAATGTCTTCGACTTCGGGGAAGAGATGCTTATTTCTCAGGAGGGAAATAAAGTTGCGGCCTGCACGCATCGGCCCGACAGTGTGGGAGGAAGAGGGACCGATACCGATACGGTACATGTCAAAAACAGAAATGTTCATATTGCCTTCTTATATATGTCTAAATAATGCCCGATTGATAACCGAACGAAATACAAAACTGCCTCAAATCGGTTATTCTTTTGGTGCACGCATTCTATAGTTTTTGGCCGTTGGAAGGAACTGAATTTTCATGAAAATCAAAGCGTTGTTGGTTGCTGCCGTATTAGCCGGAGAATTCGGTTTGTGTTTTGCCTCAACAGACGGCGACTTAATTCAAGGCGTGATACCTTATCCCGACAGTGTTTCCGTGACTTCTGTGGTGATTGAACCGTTCCATCCTGAATTTGAAAGGCACACCGAAGGCTTCAATAGCGGATTTAAACCGCTTTGCCTGAAGATAACTCGAGTTCGTGAAGCTCAAGGTGCTTCTTGGGTGACTCAGACAAACGTCAAGCCTCTTTTTAGTGAAGAGGCTTGTCGAAAGGCAGCGATGGAAACGCCGAGCAGGCGCGAACATTTGCTTCATCAGGACTGAGGAGTCCTCTTCGCAGGTGTGCCGTGAATTTCTGTGGTGAAGAACCGCAACAAAAGCAAACCTAATCCAAGCGCCACCGTGCACACGGCAAAAGACGTTGCCTGAATATTTCCTAAGCTCACGATCGGAGAGACGATGCCTCCGAGCAAGAAACCGATGCTTCCGATGATGGCAGAAGCCGCGCCGGCGTATTTTCGACCTAAATTCATGGCGGTTGCCGTGGCGCCGGTAAAGATAAAGCCTAGGCAGAAAACCATCAGCAGCAGGCAGCCTTCATAGGTATACAAGTCTTTTGTCGTTAAGGCGAAAATAAAACCGGCGATTGAAGCGATCAGACTGCCTGCGGTTCCGAAGTATGTGGCTTTGGCCGTCGTAGAGAAGCGAACGGCAAGCAGGGCGCCTGCGCCGATCGCGACTGCGTTTAGGGCAAAAATCAGAGAGAAATGGAATTGAGAGAGACCGTATTCATTCTGAAGAATGAACGGTGTCGAAGAGATGTAGGCAAAAAGTGCGCCCATACCTAAGCCGAAAACTGTCGTGAAGACCGCAAAATTCGGAACCTTGCAGACCAAAGCAAAGCCCTCAAAAGAGCGCCAGAAAGAGCCTTGTTCGCGGGCTTCTTTCGGAAGCGTTTCTTTAACCGGAATCACCAAAGCTGTAATCACCACTCCGATGCCGAGAAGTATGTAGAAAATACCACGCCATCCGATGAGGTCAGCAACCGAACCGCCGATAACCGGAGCCGCAACCGGTGCGATTCCGTTGACGGCACCGACAATAGCAATGATCTTTGCCAGCTCTTTACCGGAGTACAAATCGGTCGGAGCCGAACGCGAGTAAACAATGGCGCCTGCGCCGCTCAAACCTTGAAGAAGCCGCGCGAAGTTGAAAGTGTCGATGTCTTGGGACAAGCAGCAAAAAAGCGTGGCTGCGATGTAAAGAAGAAGAGAAAAATACAGAACCGGTTTGCGGCCGTACTTATCGCTCAAAGGTCCGAAAATAATTTGGCCGACCGCCAACCCGACCATACAAAATGTCAGGCCTAATTGAACGGAAGAAACAGAAGTAGAGAACACTCTTGTCATCTCCGGCATGGCCGGAAGCTACATGTCGATGACAAACGGTCCGAAGGCCGAGAGCATCCCCAACACAATGATTAAGTAAACCGAATACATGCAAATCTTTAATGAAAGTCAGGCGCGCAGTTTAAGACTTTTAGCAGCTGATCTTGTCATTTTCTCTGCCAAGTCGAGTTTGAGAGAAAAAATATTTTCTTTTACAAATGTGAATGAATATGAGCAATAAAAAGAATTAAAAGGGAGACCACTATCTAACTTCTTCAATTTTTTGCAGTTCACAAGTCTTTGAGGGAAACTGTTTGATGTTTATTCAGAAGATGAAGCCTTTCATCGAGGCCGTATTGGTTGGAAAGAAGGTTATCGTGAGCATTAGTCAAATTAAAAATATGAAAAAAGGAGTAGGTCTAACTCTGGGTGAAAATTTTGGGTTAAAAGATGGTTGTCACAGGAAAAAGGGGTATTAATTGGGATAAATCCTTAAGAAGAAGATCTGTGTTCTATCAAAGTGTTTCTTTATGTTAATGTATCACGGTAGTTTCAATTCCTCGGAGACATTTCAATGTTTAAAACAAAAGTGTTAAATAAACATTTGGCATTGGCTCTGACCAGCGGATTGCTTTTAATGGCTAACGCGGTTAATGCAGAGTCAATTCGTTCGATAACTCCCGACGACTTAATTTCGAAAGGAAATAACGTTGTTGTGACTCAAGATACAACTGGATCTCCAAAACCAGTATTTTTCACTCCAAGCAATTACGCTTATGAAGTTGGAGACGGATCGGGCACTCTTACTGTGAACACTAATAATACTTTAGGTTTGGTAATATTCCGCGCCCCGAATAACTACGATCAAATGGGGGGGGGTAAATCTGAAAGGGAATTTGGTTTTAAATGTCAATCTTGAACCAAGAAAAGGACTTAACCCTGATACTCCAGACGTTGTTTCAGCAGTTTTCGGAGGTGCCGATGACCCTTGGACGGGCGTTAACATCGATGGAAATTTTGAGCTTAACGCTACTTTCAATTCAAACGGCATTGAAGTTCCTCGGACAGACATTCCGTATTTCCATTCTGCCGGCGGACAATCTAGTTTCAGCGTTACAGGCGATGTAAAAATATCCGTTGTCACTATTGCACCTGACGCTAAAGAAAATGCTTCAACACAAGCATTTACTTTTACTGCAGAGGCCTCATCTTCTGAAGAAGCTAAGAAAACTGTTAATTTAGGGAATCCCAACAGTACCTTCAGTCTTTTTACTGCTTATTTTAAAAATCCCGATAACTACGACCAAGCCACTACAATGGCTGGAGCCAACGGTGTTTATGCTTCCGGTTCAACAGATATCAACATAAAAGCAGGAAAGAAAGTTCAGATTATTTCGGTTGCCGACTATGCTGACGCTATCAGTGCGAAAAAAGGCGGACGTGTCGACCTTGGCTCTCCTGAGATGCTTCAAGTTATTGGCGTAGTTGATTTCTTCAACACCTCCGGCTCCAACGACGGTGCCGCAACGGAAACTTCCAGACAATCCCGAATCAGCGGAACTTTCCAGGGAAATAATTCGTTCTGGTTTGGGGATGAAAAAGTAAGGTACACGGGCAATAATCTATATGGACAGCATGGCGGTGACCTTAACTTTACTTTTAAAGATGGAGCTGAATGGATTTACATGGTAAATCCTAGACTCACAAAAATTACGCTAGAGGATGGCGGTGCTGTCAATATGTATGACGATTACGTATTGAAGCTGTGGCAAGAAAAAGTAGTAGACCCAAAAACTGATCTTAAATTGCCGGAACAAGCAAGTTTGGCAGACTTTTGGCCCTCCGTGATCAAAGACGGTCAATTAGCCTTTAAGCATCAAATCGTTGTATTGGACAAATTAAATGGAAACAACGGTATCTTCAGAATGGATTTTGACAGTTACGATAAGAAGAAAACTGACTTAATCTTCGTTGGAGACACCGATAACAAAACTTTGGGCGAGTTCAATATTCAAGCCCATCCGGAAGATCCTGAGGACCTTGTAAATTCGTTTGGGAATGTCTCTGACGACAATCCTCTACTTTTCGCTTATGTTGCCAAGCCAGCAGCCGACAAAATAACATTTAAGGATCATCCGAATATTTACAACCATAAGTTATACGATTATTACGCTAAGATCGAAACTCGTACATACGAGGAGATGAAAGATAAATTAGCTGAATATGATACGAACTACAAAGTTTTAGATCCGGGGACAAGCGAATTCCATGAACACGATGCTCTAGGTTTATACGGTAACCAAGAAGAAGGCATCTACTGGGTCATTACCAACCTTGTAAGAAGCGAAAGCAACGAGCTCAAATCTCTCTATGCTTCAGGTGAATCCGGCTGGGGCTATGCCACATATTTGGATAGGCTTTCGAAACGTATGGGCGAGATCCAATATCAGGAAGGAAGTGAAGGGCTTTGGATACGCGGCAGATACAGCAGATTGGGGAAAAGTTCCTATGACATGAAGTGGGGCGGAGTCCAATTTGGCGGGGATTATAAAAATACTGAAAGAAATCGTATCGGCGTTGCGCTAGCTTTTGACAATGGTAAAGCTGACTTTAACCATGTCGATGGCAAGAACGATCTGCATGGATTTAATTTAATGGCATATGATACCTGGCGTCATGAGGACGGCTGGTATTTGGATGCTACAGCTCGCTATGGAAAGTTCCACAATAAATCTCATGTAAAGACAATTACGGAGCGGGTGAGCAGTAATTACCGCCAATCCATCTTCTCTCTTGGATTAGAAGGCGGAAAACGAATCATTCTCAATGAGGAAGGCGGTTTCTTCTTAGAACCTCAGGCACAAATTCAATGGGCCTCAGTAGGTAAAGCATCTTGGAAAACTAGCAATGACATCCAAGCTAAGATCAAAAGAGGAAATTCTTTTATTGGGCGCTTAGGAACGCAGCTCGGAAAAGAATGGATAGACAGCAAGAATCGAAAGAACAACGCTTATGTGAAAGCTGATGTCCTCCATGAGTTTGGAAATGGCCAAAAAGCAGAATTTAGTGCTGACGGCATAACGGCATCCCGTAAGTGGGGAGCAAAAGGAACGTGGTACGACGCGGGTGTAAGCGGTCAATTTGCTCTAGGAAAACAAAGCTGGGCTCATATTGATTTGGAAAAACAATTCGGCGGGGGATTGAAAAACTCCTGGCAGATCAACGCCAACATTCGTTGGAATTTCTAACTTAATTAGCGAGTTCTCTGGCGTTCTTGTTAATACCGCCAGAGAGTTCTGATCCTCGATGTCATTTAATTCTTTTTTGTTGTATTTGTAGTAATTAGACGAAACAAAGTTATAAATGGATTTTTTTGAAATTAATGTAGAAAAAATCTCTAATTTCCGCTGAATTTTCTCAACACCGTTGGCTTCATAATTTTTGAAAATATCAATCTTCCGCTTTTTGTTCTCAAAGGGTTGGACAGCTTTTCTAGGATTTTTCC
>ERZ825525.2081-NODE-2081-length-14074-cov-4.103645_pt1 | contig 14074 bp, 15 predicted proteins | sample MGYA00519930_ERZ825525 | MGnify/ENA primary metagenome ERZ825525 (study PRJEB31778, sample SAMEA3449203) | human gut metagenome | biome: human gut; feature: human-associated habitat; material: faeces | place: United Kingdom | collected 2010/2012 ... | reverse complement strand
CAACTATGTCCATAGTAAAAGTTACCCCATTCGCCAACCTTACGCTGTTCCCAAGCATCAGTAAATCCCTTGAATCGCACCTGTGGTATTTTCTGTTTGTTTTCCATTAAAACAATCCCTCCAATACCTTCATAAGTTCGTCAATATCACTTTTCGTTTGCTCGTCATTCGCTGTAAGTTCGGCAAACTGTGCAAGCAGCTCGGTTTCTGCGTTCTTTATTTCCTTATCTTGTTCAAGCAGTTCGTTTGCTATATCGGAAAGGTTGATTTCTTCCTCCTGCTCAAAGGTATCAACATATCGGGGAATATTAAGGTTATAATCATTTGCCTTGATTTCTTCATAGCTTGCGAGATGTGCTTCTTTTTCTACGTCCTTTCGGTCGGCATAAAGTTCAATTATCCGGTCGATGTTATCCTGACTGAGCTTATTTTGATTCTTACCCTTAACAAAATGACTTGAAGCATCAATAAACAGTATGTCACGTCCCTCACGATTTTTTTTAAGGGCAATAATTGTTGTAGGGATTGATGTATTATAAAACAGATTTGAGGGCAAACCTATAACAGCATAAATCGCACCGCTGTCAACAAGCTTTTGTCTGATCTTTCCCTCTGCCGCACCTCTGAACAATACGCCGTGAGGAAGAATGATCGCCATTGTACCCGTATTTTTCAAATGATAATAGCCGTGGAGAAGAAAAGCATAATCCGCTTTGGATTTCGGAGCAAGAACACCATAGCTTGAAAAACGAGAATCATTCAAAAAGCCCTGTGCGGCAGACCATTTTGCCGAATACGGCGGATTCATAAGCACCATATCGAAGTCCGTTTCTTCGTCTGTGGGCCAATCTGCATCGAGTGTATCGGCATTTCTTAGTGTCTGATTTTCAGGGTCAACACCGTGCAGAAACATATTCATTCTTGCAAGGTTATATGTTGTAGTTGAAAGCTCCTGTCCGAAATAGCGTATATATTTCGGCTGATTGGAATATTTTTTTGCATTTAACAGCAGCGAACCCGAACCCATTGCGGCATCGTAAACGAGAAGTCCCTTTTTATCCTCCTGTCCCATAATTGCTATACGAGTAAGTATCTGCGAAACCTCCTGCGGCGTATAGAATTCTCCTGCCTTTTTGCCCGTTTCGCTTGCAAATTGCCCGATAAGGTATTCATAAGCATCACCAAGCACATCACCCTCATAATTCAGAAGATCAGCTTCGTTGATTGTCTTTACAAGGTCGGCAACTGTGCTTGACTGCTTCTGTTCTCCTGCACCGAGTCTTGTGGAATAAAGGTCAATATCCGAAAACATATTTGCAAAAATCGGGTCGGACTGCTCAATGTTATTAAAAGCCTTTTGCAGTGATTCACGCTGAAATGCGTTGTTGTTTGCAGCTTCGGCAATTTTAGTATATGTAAGCTGCGGGTCAATAGTATAGTGATAGCTTTCCTTAACTTCTTCCAGAAGCTCCTCTGCATCTTCAGTTTCGTAAATTTTCTCATAAGCCTGTTGTGCCACCGTCATATTTTCGGGAACTTCATCATTCAAAAGGTCATAAACGTGCGTAAGGAATGTATCGGAAAGATATTTGTAAAAAACAATACCAAGAAGATAGTTTTTATATTCATTTGCGTCCATTTTTCCACGGAGAATATCCGCACCTGCCCAAAGAACGTTTAATAATGCTTTGCTGTTTTCATTTTCTGCCATTGTATTTCCTCCTGTGAATATATTTTGCATTGTTATGCTATATTATACCATAATACAATACATTATTCAAGAGAAAATTTGTTATATTTGCCAATTCAATCCCCATTGTCCAACCATTTGGACAATAAAACACAACACTTTGCACAAATTACCGTATTTGCATAAAGGAATTCCCAATCTAAGTTTTTTTCTGTCAAAGCAATGAGCAGGCATAAAGAGTTGTAATTGACTATCTTCAGGATTCGTTGTATAATTTATTGTAGTAATTATTATAAGATATAAATCGGAAATTATAGGTGATATATGTATGACAGAAAAAACATATAAAACAAGCTGCGGAACAATTCATTATTGGATTGGAAATGAAGGAAAATCTAATAGTCCTGCATTAGTTTTTCTTCCGGGTTTAACAGCAGATCACAGACTGTTTGATAAACAAATAGAATACTTTGAGAATAAATACAGCCTGCTTGTGTGGGACGCTCCCGGTCACGCTGCTTCATATCCGTTTGAGTTTTCCTTTTCCTTGTCAGAAAAGGCAAAATGGCTTGATGAAATCTTATCCACCGAAAACATAAACAATCCCGTTATCATCGGTCAATCAATGGGCGGATATGTAGGACAAGCGTATGCAGAATTATTCCCCGAAAAACTGAAAGGCTTTATTTCGGTTGACTCTGCACCGCTTCAAAGAAAGTATCTCACGGGAATTGAGCTTTGGCTGCTAAAAAGAATGGAACCGGTTTACAAGCATTATCCTTGGAAATCCCTGCTTAAATCCGGGACAAACGGTGTTGCTGTTTCCGAATATGGAAGAAAGCTTATGTATGATATGATGATGACATACAACGGCAATCAGGAGTGGTATGCCAAAATAGCGGGACACGGTTTTAAAATGCTGGCAGAAGCAATAGAAGCTGATTTGCCTTACGAAATAAAATGTCCTGCACTTTTAATCTGCGGAGAAAAAGATCACGCAGGTTCTTGTATCAGATATAACAAGGCTTGGAATAAAAATACCGATATTCCATTGATTTGGATAAAAAATGCGGGACACAATTCCAATACCGATGCTCCCGAAGAAATAAATAAACTGATAGAGGAGTTTGTGACACAAATCAATTAACAGCATTTAGTTTTTATTGAAAGGAAGCTTATATTGAAAAACCTACTCGATCGCAACCTATACCGACAGATAAAATCAATGGACAAAGACACAATGACACGCACTCTTGCAAACATCTATCAAATGGGCAAGGACGATGCTATGCAGGGCATTGATGCCGTTGATATTGACCTTGACAAGATGCGTTCCGAAATCGGTGCTGTCAAGGGTATCGGTGAAGTTCGCCTTAATCAGATTATGGAGATTATAAAGGATAATCTGAATATCAAGGCTGACGAATAGCCCTCAAAGCCTTTAATTCAGCCATTTTCTTGACTATCCAACACACTTATGGTATAATATTTCCAATACATCAATTACGAAGGAATGATTATTTATGGCAAACAAAAGAGTAAACAAGAAAGCAGCAGCAAAAAAGGCTGTTGAAAATAAACCCATAACCACTGTTGCAGAAGAAGTAAAGGCTGAAACTCCTGTTGTTGAAGCTGCTCCTGCCGTTGAGGTTAAACCCGAAGCTACTTCCGTTGCCAAGCCTAAAACCATAAGAAAAACTCCTGCAAAGGCTGTTAAGGAAACTAAATCGTCAGCCACGGCTGCCGAAATTGCCGAAGCTCCCAAGCAGAAAGCAACAAAGAAAACTGCCGATAAAGCAGAGGACAAGTTCGTTATCCAGAGCAATGGCAAGGACTATTCTATGGAGGAAATCAAGGAAGCCTGCAAGGCAGCTTACAAGAACGGCACTCGCAAGCACGTTAAGTCTGTTGATGTTTACCTCAAGGCTGAAAACGGCAATCTCCGTGCTTACTATGTAATCAACGGTAACGCTGACGGTGCATATATTGACCTTTGATTTTTGAATACTGGCATTAAAAAGGGAGCATTTTCATCGAATGTTCCCTTTTTCATTAGATGTTCCAGTGGAACATCTGCAAATGGTGAGGTATGATACCTGTGTGTACAGAACCCGAACAAGACCAAACCGATATACTGGAGAATAAAAGCAACAGCTCCGCAGGAACTATCCTGCGGAGCTGTTCGTTTAGTAGGATAACATTATTCTTCTGCTGTCACTTTTACAATGTCCGATGTTTTCATCGTTGTCCATTTTCCGTCAACATAAGCACGGACTACAAACTGATATTCCTTTCCGGGTTTCAGCTTGTATCTTACCGATGTCTTTTTGATTTCCTTGAGCTTTGTTGCCTTGCCGTCCTTTACAAGATAAATCGCATACTTTTCTGCATTATCAACGGGCTGCCATTTCAGTGTAACAACATTGTTCTTTACCGTTGCAACAGGATATGGCTTGCTATTCTTGATATTGACGTTCAGTGAATTGCACTTTGATATAGGTGAAATTTTGCCGTCAACGGTGTATCTTACGATAAACTTATGCTTGCCTGTGGGGAGATTTTTCACCGTGTAAGTGTTTTCGTTGGTTGTCTTGATTGCCTTGTATTTTCCGTCAATAAGCTGATATACCGTGTATTTGTCGGCATCTTCAACTTCTGCCCATTCGAGAATTACATTGTTTTTGCTGATTTTTCCTGTCAGCTTGATTTGCTCAAAGCTGTATGCCGGGGTTACATTGATGAACGGATTGAAATCATCGTAGATGTAGTTGGGATAGTAGTCCTGTTTGAGTGCAGGAATTGTTTCGGTGTGCATTACATAACCGCAGACAGTGCAGGAGTATGTCCTTAAACCTGTGCTGTTGTATGTAGGCTGAACGGTAACAATTCCGCCGTTTGAAACGTGGCTGCCGATGTCGGTCTTATCTCCGCAGTCACATTCGTGCCAATGGCTTGTGTTGTCGGAGGACCATTCCGCTGCGTAATTGTGAGTGTGTTCCTCGTGGATTGTGGGAATCGGCTCTGTTCTGATAACATAATCACAAACAGTACACTTGTATGTCTTAACGCCCTCTTCTGTTTCGGTAGCAGGCTTTGTTACCGTGCCGTTATCTGAGGTATGAGCTGCAAAGTCAACCTTTTCGGTGCAACCCGCACAAGTGTGCCAGTGTCCTGTTTCGTCAGATGTCCAGTCGGTTGCAAGAACGTGTGTATGAGCAACTGTTACCATGAACGTGTCAGTGAATCCGCCGTAAGTTACGGTAACAGTCTTGTCACCCTCGACTGTGCTGTCAAAGCCCGATACCATATCAGAAGTTATGTCAACAGTATCGGTCTTTCCGTCCTCATAGGTTACCTTGATTTTGCCGCCTGTCAAGTCAAGTGTATCGCCGACAGAGTATGTTTTCTTGGTCGGCTCAGCTGTGATTTCAATGCCTGTAACTCTTGCTTCTGCGGTTTTAGCGAAAGTATAGGTTACTGTCACTGTACCGTCAGCATTAACGCTTGCTGTTGCTGTTTCGCCGTTTACCTTTGCGGTAATCGTGTCGGCAAACTTATAATTACTGTCGGAAATCGTTGCGATAATTGTCACGGTATACTGCTTGTCAAACTCGGCTGTTGTATCGCCGTCCGACCAGCTTGCCGCACCTAAGGTGTAGGCTGTGTCTGTTGTTTCGGCTGTTGTGTCAAGGATTTGTCCTTCGGCAGGTGAATCAACGCCCGTAATTGTAACAGTGCTGATTTCCGCCTTGTTTACGGTTACGGAAATTGTCCTTGTTACCATATGTGTATTTGAATCATATCCCTCAACACCGGTATAATCATAGTTGGTATCATCAACGGTGATTTTTGCGGCATATCCGATGTTTTCAACTGTGGGGATAACAGTACCGTCAACCCAACTCCAATTTGAATCTGAAAGTGTGGCTTCGGAAAGCTTCTGACCGTATGTTATTGCACTTGCAGTGGGTTCTGCAACAGCAGGAGCAATACTCCATTCAACCTCTCTTGTGCCTGCATAATTGTTTATGCCTGTGATTGTGGCGGTGTATTCGCCTGCATTGGTCTCAGGAGTTATTGTTTCAATAATATAATCGCCTGTTGCTCCGCCGTCTGTGCTTGCTATCAAGCCGTCAATAGTAATGGTTGGAGTTTGAGCCGTTCCGTCATAAACGGGATTTGTAACCTGAACCTTGCTGTCAAGTCCCGAAAAATTGATGTTATAAACCTCACCGCAAAGGCATTTTTCGTCCGTTGTGTTGGCATTTCCGTCAGTGCCGATAAAGCTGTGGTATTGGTCATATACCTTGTTCGTGCTTGTGATATTATTATCGGCATAAGAGCCTTCGACAAGGTGATATTTGAGGGTGTCAGGGCAGTAATCGAAAACATATGAACCAAAGCTTTTTACGCTGCAGGGAATGGTTACGCTTGTCAATTTTGAACACTCATAAAATGCATAGTCTCCAATGCTTGTAACGTTTTTTCCTATGGTTACACTTGTCAATGCTGAACACTTATAAAATGATTTTACTCCAATGCTTGTAACGCTATCGGGAATGGTTACGCTTTCCAATGCTGAACACTTATAAAATGCACTTCTTCCAATGCTTGTAACGTTTTCTCCTATGTTTACGATTTTCAATTCAGAACAGCTTAAAAATGCACTTATTCCAATGCTTGTAACGTTTTTTCCTATGGTTACGCTTTTCAATTTTGAACACTCATAAAATGTATTGTCTCCAATGCTTGTAACGCTATCGGGAATGGTTACGCTTGTCAATGATGAACACTCATAAAATGCAGCGCCTCCAATGCTTGTAACGCTATTGGGAATGGTTACGCTTTCCAAGTTTTTACACCCAAGAAATGCAGCGCCTCCAATGCTTTCAACGCTATCGGGAATGGTTACGCTTGTCAATGATGAACAGCAGTAAAATGCACTTTCTCCAATGCTTGTAACGCTATTGGGAATGGTTACGCTTTTCAATGCTGAACAGCAGTAAAATGCACTTCCTCCAATGCTTGTAACGCTATTGGGAATGGTTACGCTTGTCAATGCAGAACAGTCGAAAAATGCACCTGCTCCAATGCTTGTAACACCGTAAGCAATGTCAACAGAAGTAATATGTTGCACATAGCTGTTCCAAGGATATTGATTAAAAAAATCATAATCCGCCATTTCCCCCGAACCTGTAATTGTCATTTTATATGCGGGTGTTACACCATCGGACAAGGTTCCGTTTTCGGTGAGTTCCCATTCAACATCCTGTCCGCTGCCGTTTTTACCACAGTAGCCGCTGGCAACAACATTGCCATCTGCCGCACTCGCCGTAATACCGAAAGAAACACCACTGCCTATTGGCACCCCCACAGGCAATGCCGAGGTTACAAGCATAAACGCCAGCAAGCCTGCTGTTATTTTTCTGAGCTTTGCTCTTTTTACCATAAAATCATCCCTTTCAAAACAAAAAAGCCGAACAGGACCGTATGCTTTTCAGCACACAGCCTTGTTCGGCGTGGTTTTCATATTTTTTCCAAAAGAACGCAGTTTTCGTCTGTCTGTCAAATAGCAGCAGATAGGCATAAACCTGTCATTCCTTTCATTTTGATTTGATGTAAATAATATGTGAACTTATATTTACTCAATTTTATTTTAACCCATTTTGGCTTGTATGTCAATCGTTTTTTCCCATTTTTTCGGTTTTGGTTATTTCAACAGATTATGAACGGGTTTGAGGGCGTATTCGGGCGATTTTTACAGCGTTCTGCGGAATTTTTAAAACGGATTTGTGCGGTGTAAACGCAAAAACAGCAGCAGGGTGTTAATGTATAGCCTGCTGCTGTTTTATCTTCCGATTATTTTAGTTTATGGAAATCAGCCGCCAATCAAGGATGACATCTTCCGCAGGGCGAATAACCCATATCTATCAGTTCATCTCTTGTTCCCGTGTATTCATCACGGTTCTTGTCCTTAATCTGCTTTGCAGAGCTGCAAGAGGGGTAGTGAAACTTCTTTGTGTTTGTGTTCAGAACATAATTCTGTCCTGCTGCGTTATTGTCTGCCTTTTCGGTAACAACAGGCTGTGTTGTTGCCTGTGTAACCTTTTCGGTGACAACTTCTCCTGCCTTAAAAATCTCGTCCTTTGAAGCGGTTTTGTCACTTGTTATGCTTATAGTCTTTCCGTCAGATGTAAGAAAAATATCGCCGTTAAGGTCGGTGCGGTAGGTCTGAACATCTGCATCACGAAGCCTTGACAGAACCTCATCGGTGGGGTGGTTGTAGCTGTTGCCCTTGCCTACTGAGATAATCGCATATTCGGGCATTATTTCACGCAGCCATACATAGCTTGTGCTTGTATCCGAGCCGTGGTGTCCCACTTTCAGAACATTTGCCGAAATATCTTCATCTCTGTTGAGAATAGCCTGTTCAGCTTCACGCTCCGCATCTCCCGTAAAGAGATATTCGGTCTTTCCGTAAGTGATTTTCAGAACGATTGATGAGTTGTTTGTACCGTCCGCTTCATTCACACCGATAATTTTCACATCGGAGCTGCCCAGACTGTATGTATCCCCTGCCTTCGGAACAACAAGTCCGCCGCCGTTCTTGTCGGCATATTTCTTGAAATTCTTAAACGCCTTGCTGTTATATGATGTCACGGAAGATAAAACAAGGTCTGCCGTTGTGTAATTCAGCGCACCGGGCAAGCCGCCGATATGATCCTCGTGAGCGTGAGTTCCTACGATAATATCCAGCTTTGGAACGGCAGCTTTTTTCAGCACGGAATAGATAAGGTCTGAATCTTCCTTGTTGCCGCCGTCAATCAGCATATAGTGTCCGTCACACTCGACAAGTGCCGCATCTGCCTGACCAACATCAATGAAATGTATGGAGAAAGTTGATTTGACGGACTTCTTGTTCTTTGCCGCAGTGTTTTTCGCAGTGACTTGTTTTTTTGAAAGCTCAATAATCTGTCCCTCAGTCTGCGCAGCATTGATTTCTGCCGTGTCTGATATTTCCGTGATAATGTCCGTCAGCTCCGTTGTATCATAACTTTCCTGCACAGACAATGTGCTTTCCGCTTGCACAGCTCCGCTATCGACAGCATCGGACATACAGCCGCTGAATGTCAGCAGCGTTACCATCGCAGTTATTACCCACAACAGCACATTCTTTGTTTTCGTCTTTTTCATCTTAACCTCTCCTTAATATTTTTTAGGGTAAATTCCCCCTTATATACATTTTATCAAAAGTAATGTGTAAAAGTACGGACAATACAGCACACCGCCCGATATTTTTGTAGCAAGAATAAATCTTATTGTATGTCACACAATATATATTGTATTCTGATAAATTCAAATTGTCAATGGCTTTTGGTAAAATGGTTATAAAAGGACGGTGGCGATATGAAAGAGGAATACTACGAAGAATACAGAAGAATCGGTTTGAAAATCAGCTATTACCGCAAGCTGAAAGGGATAACACAGGAACAGCTTGCAGAGCAAATCAACAAGAACACAGCTTTTATAGGTGCGGTAGAAGCTCCGAACGTAAACCGCACAGTATCTCTTGATACCCTGTTTGACATTGCCAAGGCTTTGGATATTCCTGCGTATAAGTTTCTTAAGGATGATTGATTTTTTACTGTGCTTGTGGTAAAATTTAGTTGGGTGGATTTTTCATCTGCCCGATAAATCGGAATTTGTAAACGCATTGAATGAAGGATATCAAACAACATGGTGTTACTCACAGACTGGCAGGAGACGGTTCAGAAAAAAGAATTGTCTCATTTTGTATCAACTGGGCATTTCGACATTACGGACATTTACAAATTGATACATATGGCGATAAAAAGGTGATGCAAAAAAATTACAGAGAAGCTGGGATTTATTCATTGTGGAACGATTTATACGGTATTTTGAATGAATTTATATGTAGATATATGATAAAACACATATTGCTAACATAGAAACCGAGGTAAATAAGCTATGGGAAAATTTGAAGAATTGCTCGTAAATAAAGGGCTATACGATAACGTAGATATAACCATTGATGATTTAGAAGAATTAGAAAAATATCTTTCGAAAAATGAATATACTGGGAATACAATTGATTGCTATTGTCCACATTGTGAAACAAACCGTGTATTTGCGTTTTCTAACAGTGAAATTCACGAAGAAACTGGCATAATGAGTATAATGATTGATGATACGGCAGGTCGTACCAGAAAGCCCAAAAAGCAAGAGATTTTTAATTCGTATTTGAATAAACGGTATGTGCTAACATATAGATGTAGCCGTGACCGACAGCATGCTATCCTATTTGACTTGATTGTTATAGATAGCAAAATAATAAAAATTGGGCAATTTCCGTCAATAGCGGATTTAGTAATTCCTGAAATTTCAAAATACAAATCTGTATTAGGCAAACAATATCGTGAGTTTAGCAAAGCCGTTGGGTTATTTGCACATGGTATAGGAATAGGTTCATTTGTATATTTGCGGCGAATTATAGAAAAGTTGGTGTTCGACAAATATAATGAACTTGCAGAAAAATTGGATATTTTAAAAGAGGATTTCGAGCGTCAAAAATTTGATAAAAAAATCGAAACGCTAAAAGAATATCTCCCTGCAAGTTTAGTTAAAAACAAAAATGTATATGGTATTGTGAGTAAGGAATACATGAATTAAGCGAGGAAGAATGCAGAGAGATGTTCCCGTACATAAGAATTGGTATCGAGTTAATCCTTGATGATTTATTAGCCGAGAAAGAAAGGAAAGAAAAAGAAAAGGTATTTGAGGAATTTGTAGCTAAAAAAACAGGGGAATTAAGGCAGTAACAAAACCGGGACGGCAGTCATGTGACCAGATGGGAACGGGGCCAGATGAGGACTTCACCAAGCAGTATTCCCTAACCCTATTCCAGTTTATCAACCACAATGAATCAATATACATACACAAAGGCTCAACAGGAAATTCCCGTTGAGCCTTTTGCTATTACCTATTTAAACAGTATCAATAATTCAAAGTCTTAGCCACAATCCTGTCCGCAGGATTTCCGTCATCGTCCCTGTCCGTGCGGTATGCCAGAACCGCAATCTTCGTGCCGGGGAGAAGCCTTTTGTCAAGCTCGGCAGCTTCGCACTCCACAAGCACCTCCGAACCGTCCGCCTGTGCTATCCTCACGCCGAAAATGTCAAGCATTCTGCCTGTTTCTTTGAGCATAAAAACCTCTTTTACCTTGCCTTGAATAATCATCTTTTCCATTTTAAATACCTCCGTTATTCGCCCTGCTCAAAGTACAGAGCAAGGGCCTTTTCTATTATCTCGTTCGCTTCCTTTTTGGAATAGCTGCTTAAATACCTCGTGTATGTAGCCGTGGGGAGCGTTATCTTTTCTCCCCTGTCCTTTGGCTTTTCGTCCGAACCGTACTCACCGTTCAGCACATCGGTTATCAGCTCATCGGTGACAACCGCATAAGATGATGCTATCTCACGGAGCTGTTTCGCCATTTTCATATCAATGACAGTAACCTCTTTTTCGGTCATAACCTTGTACACATTTCTCTGCTGTTCCTCTGTAAGATACGAAAGGTCAACGGCAGAACGGACCTTTATATTTCCACGGTCAACAAGCACCTTGAACTCGTTTATCAGCTTGTCTATGCGGAGAAGCCTTGCCACCGTTGCGGAACTTATGCCGTATTCCTCCGCCGTTGCATCTCTCGTTGTATGATGTTCCACCGGAACATTTTCCACCGGAACATCTTCGGGACGGTGCTTGCCGTTCTCGATAAAATACAGCTCGTCACATATTTCCTTTCGTTTTCGCTCGTCAAACAGCTTGTTGTACCTGAGTGCGACCGCAAACGCCTGTTCGGATATTTTCAGATCGGAAAAACCTCGCTGAATAAGATTTGTTTCCACAACAAAAATTTCTGAATCTTCATCGGATAAATTCACCTTTATAACAGCAGGAACGCTTTCAAGTCCTGCCTGTCCTGCGGCATACACTCTGTTATGCCCCGACAAAATCTCATATTTTCCACCGTTTGCAGTACGAACGATTATCGGAGTAATCACGCCGTTTTTCTTGATGCTCTGAATCATATCCTCCAAACGCTCGCCCTCATAAAGAGTGAATCTGTGATTATGATACGGTATCAGCTTGTCTATTGCAATGCTCGTTATCCCCTGTTCGGAAGTAAAGTCCAGACCGTCCGTTACACCGAATTTGCTTGTTACATTTCTTGCCATAATTATTCCCCTTTCAAAATCTCATCTGCAAGCCTGTTGTAGTCCTCGGCAGCCGTGCATTTGGGAGCATACGCAATAAGTGTCTGCTTTCTCGCCTGTGCTTCCTTCACCTTAATGCACTCCCTTATTGCCGTATCGAAAACCTTTGTATTCATCTGCTCCGCAACCTCGTCAAGGGAAGCTCTGACCTCTCTCGAAAGATTTGCACGTCCGTTGTACTTGGTAAGCAGAAGTCCCGAAACGTTCAGACTTGGATTCTGCCTTTTCCGAATAGCTCGGATAGTTTCAAAGAGCTGTGAAAGACCCTGCAAAGCGTATCTGTCCGCCGTTACAGGAATAATAACCTCGTTTGCGGCGATAAGACAGTTATGCAGGATAGAATTCATAGCAGGTGCGGTATCAATGATTATGTAATCATAGTTTTCACAGCCGTCAAGAGCATCTGCCATTCGATAAAGTCCGTCAACGCTCCCTTTCAGCTTTTCATCTGCCTGTCGGAGCAAGCTGTCCCCTGCGAGAATATCTCCGCACTCGGTATGCTGAATTGCTTCGTCAAGGCTCAATCGGCTCTCGTCCAAAAGCACATCATAAACGGTAGCAACACCCTCGGTCATTGCTCTGTAAGTATCGGTGCTGTTGCACTGTGTATCGCAGTCGATAAGAAGCGTTTTGTAACCTCTCTCACTCAGAATTGCCGAAAGTGCTGTCGATGTGGAGGATTTTCCAACACCGCCCTTTGCGTTCGCTATGGTTATAACCTTGCTCATTATTCTCCCTCCTTGAATGTAATCTTGCCTATCTCCGCAATCCACTTCTCCACGCAACCGCTGTACTCTTTCCTGCGGTTATATACCTCCATTTTCTCCTCATACTCAGAGATTTCATTCTCATCGGCATCATCGGGAAGTTCGGGTTTGTCATAGTCCTCATAGAAATCAAGGTAATCCCTGCGTTCGCAAAGGTAGCCGGAAAATGCCGTGCGAATACCCTTTGCATAGTTTTCATTGCCCTCGGAATATTCATCGTGAATACTCTCAGAAATAGCGGCACAGGTCATATCAAACTGATTGGTGTCAAGCTCATCGAGGACGGAAGCGAACGAACTTCTTGCAACGTCCTCCCACTCCTCATATTCTTCCTCAACATCGCAAGCATAACCGATGTCCTCAAGTATCTCGGTAACTCTCTCATAGCTTTCTTCTGAAATTCTAAACATAATCATTCTCCTTTTTTGTTGTTGGTTGATGTTCCAGTGGAACATTTTGTGTACTTTAATCTTCCGACTTTCCTGCATTAAGCCTTTTCAGACTGTTAAAAACCGCCTTTCTATCCTCGGCTGACATAGGCTCACGCTTTTCCTTTGGCTTACTGCGTTCCTCAAACGCCTTAACCGCCTTTTCTTGGATACGCTGTTCACGGTTTTCACGGTCTGCGATAACCGCTGTCTTTGCATTAAGCATTGTCCTTGCTATATAAAGCTCACTTTCGGTGTTATTCATATAAATCATTCCTTTCCCCGATGTTCCACCGGAACATCGTTGGTTCGTTGTGTTTGTTTTTTTGATTACACTCACATTATACTACTTATATAAGTAGTTTTCAATAGTAATTCCAGCCAAACTTAAAAGAATAAATTTGGCTCTTTGTAACATTGACATTCTCCCAAAAGCTATGGTATAATGGATAAAATATACTTATGCAAGTAGGAGAGCGATAAAAATGCCTGTTTCAGAGAAACAAAAAGGATATGCCCGAAAGTGGGACAAGGACAATATGCGTACCCTCGGTACAAGAGTCCGCACACAAGATGCCGAGGATTTCAAGGCTTGGTGTGCAATGCGTGGAGTTTCCACCACCTCCGAGATTAAAAGATTTGTTATGAGCGAACTTGAAAAGTACAATGCTGTTATGGAAAAACAGCATAATGATAATAAAAGCGAGTGAGCATTTTTATTTTCCTTTCGTGGTTGATTTTTGGCTGTGCTTATGATAAAATGTAGTTGGGTAGATTTTTAATTTAATCTGCCCGATAAATCGGAATTTAACGCACATCTAAAAAACGAGAATTCACAAAAACGTAGCCATAAAATGGTGATGAAAGGACGTATAACTTATGAGTAAAAAAGTA
>ERZ825525.2079-NODE-2079-length-14082-cov-2.566122_pt1 | contig 14082 bp, 19 predicted proteins | sample MGYA00519930_ERZ825525 | MGnify/ENA primary metagenome ERZ825525 (study PRJEB31778, sample SAMEA3449203) | human gut metagenome | biome: human gut; feature: human-associated habitat; material: faeces | place: United Kingdom | collected 2010/2012 ... | reverse complement strand
GGCGTCGTTTTCAAAGTGGCAGTCGCAGTAGGGGGAGATGTCTATCGCGAGGGAGATGTGGAAGTTAGGCTTGCCCTGGCAGACGGCCTTGGCGTACTCGGCGATCTTGCAGTTGAGGATGTCGTTGGCCTCGTCGTGGGCGGGGCGGACGGCGTCCTTGGGACATACGCCTATGCAGCGGCCGCAGCCGACGCAGCGGTCGTGGTCGATGTGGCACTTGCCGTCCTCTATTATGGGCGCGCCGTGGGCGCAGATGCGCTGGCAGGCAGCCGATGCAGTACTTCTGCTTGACAAAGGGCTTGCCCGCGGAGTGCATCTCCATCTTGCCGGCCCTGGAGCCGCCGCCCATGCCGAGGTTCTTGAGCGCGCCGCCGAAGCCGGTCATCTCATGGCCCTTGAAGTGGGAGAGGGAGATTATGATGTCCGCGTCGGCCAGGGCCTGGCCTATCTTGGCCTCCTTGACGTACTCGCCGCCCTCCACGGGGATGAGCGCCTCGTCCGTGCCCTTCAGGCCGTCGGCGATGATGGAGTGCACGCCGGTCTGGAGGGGGTTGAAGCCGTTGCGGTATGCGCTGTCGAGATGGTCGAGCGCATTTTTGCGCCCGCCGATGTAGAGCGTGTTGCAGTCGGTGAGGAAGGGCTTGCCGCCCAGCTCCTTGACATAGTCGCAGACTGTGGCGGCCCAGTTCGGGCGCAGGAAGGCGAGGTTGCCCGGCTCGCCGAAGTGCATCTTGACGGCGACGAACTTGCCGTCAAAGTCGATGCTCTCAAAGCCCGCGGCCTTCATGAGGCGGCGCAGCTTGACGAGCAGGCTCTGCCCATGGGCTCGCATGTCGGAGAAATATACTTTTGATTCAGCCATGTGAGGCATACCTCCCAGAAAGGTTTTGTACAATTTTAACACATCAGGGCCGCAATAACAACCATTGCCGAAGACGTTAATTTGTTGACAAATAGTATGCCTGATGTTAGAATCAAAACAGGATGTGAGGCGTTTATCGCCACAAATGTGAAAATATTAACATTATTGGGGAAAATTGACAAAGCTACAGATAGAGGTCCGCGGAATAGTACAGGGAGTTGGGTTCCGTCCGTTCGTGCACAGGCTGGTGAAGGAGCACGGCCTGTCTGGCTGGGTGCGGAACACCGCAGACGGCGCCGGGCTCGAGCTCGAGGGAGAGGAGCCGGCGCTTGAGGCGTTTCTGGCCGCACTGAGGGAGGACGCGCCGCCGCTGGCGATCATCGAGTCCGTGGAGGCCCGCCCCGTGCAGGGGGGAGAGCACTTTGAGGGCTTCAGCATAGTCCCGAGCGAGCGCGGTGAGCGTATGCGGACGCTCATTTCGCCGGACGCGGGCATCTGCCCGGACTGCCTGCGCGAGCTGCTCGACCCTGCCGACAGGCGGTACCGCTACCCCTTCATAAACTGCACCAACTGCGGACCGAGATTCACGATAATAAAATCCGTCCCCTACGACCGGGCGTACACCTCCATGTCGGAGTTTCCGATGTGCCCGGACTGCGAGGCGGAGTTTGAGGACATAGAAAACCGGCGCTACCACGCGCAGCCGAACTGCTGCCCCGTCTGCGGGCCAAAGACCTTCTTCCTCGACGGAGAGGGCCGCCGGCTGCCGGGAGACGGCATCGAGGCGGCGCGGAGCCTCATAAAATCGGGCGGCATCCTCTGCGTCAAGGGCCTGGGCGGGATGCACCTCGCCTGCCTCGCGGAGGACACTCAGGCCGTGGCGCGGCTCCGGCGGCGCAAGCACCGGTACGAAAAGCCCTTCGCCGTGATGTGCCGGGACGCCGCCGCCGCAAGGCGGCTCTGCGAGGTCACGGAGGCCGAGGAGCGGGCGCTGACGTCCTTCCGCAAGCCCATCGTGCTGCTCAAAAAGCGCGCCCGGGGGACGTACATGCACCTGAGCAAGAACAACTCCATCGGCGTCATGCTGCCGTATACGCCGCTGCACGTCCTGCTCCTGGGCGAGGACCTCGACTGCCTCGTGATGACGAGCGCGAACCTCTCCGACACACCTATTGTATATAAAAACGCCGAGGCGCTGGAAAAACTCCGGGGCATCGCGGACGGCTTTCTGCTGCACGACCGCGAGATACTCACGCGCTGCGACGACTCGCTCATACGCATATACGATGGCCGGGACTACCCCGTCCGGCGCTCGCGCGGCTATGTGCCGTATCCCATTTCAGTCAATCACCTCGCTGAAGGGCTGCTCGCCTGCGGGGCGGAGCAGAAGGCGGGCTTCTGCCTTGCGAAGAACGGCCACGCCTTCCCGAGCCAGCACATAGGCGACCTCAAGAACCTGGAGACGCTCGACTGCTACGAGGAGCAGCTGCGCCACTTCGCACGGCTCTTCGACTTTGAGCCCCGGGCCGTGGCCTGCGACATGCACCCGGACTACCTCTCCACCGCCGCGGCGGAGGAGCTGGCGGCAAAGCGGGGAATCCCGCTCCTGAGAGTGCAGCACCACCACGCGCACATGGTCTCCTGCATGGCGGACAACGGCCTGGAGGGCGAGTGCCTGGGCCTCATCTGGGATGGCACGGGCTATGGCACGGACGGTGCGACCTGGGGCGGGGAGCTGCTCGCGGGCGGAGCGCGGGGTTTTGAGCGGCTCGGCTCGATAAGGCCCATCCCGCTCCCGGGCGGGGACCTCGCGGCGCTGGAGATACGGCGCATCGCCGAGGCGCTGAGGTTTGAATCCGGCCTCACGGGGGAGGACCCCTTGCTGCGCCGGATGCTGGAGCGGGGCGTCTCCTGCCCGAAGAGCTCCGGCATGGGCCGCCTCTTCGACGGGGTCTGCGCCCTCGCGGGCATACGCGCGGAGAGCAGCTACGAGGGCCAGGGCGCCGTCCTCCTCGAGGCCGCGGCGGACGAGGCCGAGAGCGGGGAGTACGACCTCGCCTTCGAGGACAATGTCTTTGACTGGCGGCCGATGATAAGGCAGATCGCCGCCCTGGGCGAGGCGCCGGGGACGGTCGCGGCAAAGTTTATGAACACGCTCGTGAGCATGGTGGCGGCACAGTGCCGCGCGGCGGCGGAGCAGACCGGAAAACAGCACAGGGCGCGCCGGTGGGCGCGCCCTGCTGGGCTGATGCTCCAGGCAGAATATGTACCTTATGGAGCGCCTGCCGCGCGCGCTGAAGGCGGCGGGGCTCGAGGTCTATACCCACAGCCGGGTGTCGCCCAACGACGAGGGCGTGGCGCTCGGACAGCTGATGATCCTGGAGGCAAGTTATGTGTCTGGCGGTACCGCTGAAGATAGTTGAGATAGACGGCCTGAACGCCGTCGGCGAGGTGGAGGGCCTGCGCCGGCGGATGAGGCTGGACTTCATAAAGGAGCCGAAGCTGGGCGAATACGTCATCATCCACGCGGGCTTTGCGATAGAGCGGCTGCCGGAAAAGCAGGCGCTCGAGGACATTGCGGAGTGGGCGGAGGTCGAAAATGCGCTCCGCTGAGATACTAGAGAGGATAAACGCCCTCCCGCCCCAGCGCGTCCGGCTCATGGAGGTCTGCGGCACACACACGATGGCCATAGCCCGCGCGGGGCTCAAGCGGCTGCTGCCGGAGGGCGTGGAGCTGGTCTCCGGCCCCGGCTGCCCGGTCTGCGTGACGCCGCCGGAGCTGATGGACGCGGCGCTCGAGCTGGCCTCGAGGCCCGGCGTCACCGTGGCGAGCTACGGCGACATGCTCCGCGTCCCCGGCTCGAGGCGGGGCGACGACCTCGCCCACCGCAGGGCGCGCGGAGGCTCCGTGGAGCTGGTGTACTCGCCCATGGACGCCGTGGAGCTGGCAAAGCGGCACCCGGAGCGCGAGGTGGTGTTCCTCGGCGTCGGTTTCGAGACCACCGCCCCCGGCACGGCGGCAAGCGCCCTCGCTGCAAGGGAGCAGGGCGTCAAAAACTACTCCGTGTTCTCCATGTTGCGCCTGGTCGAACCGGCGCTCAGGGCGCTCATAGGCTCGGAGGGCTTCGACGTGCAGGGTTTCCTCTGTCCGGGCCACGTCGCGGTCATCACCGGTGCGGAGCACTTTAGCTTTCTGCCCGGGGAATACGGCCTGCCCGCCGTCGTAGCGGGCTTTGAGCCGGAGGACATACTGCTCTCGGTCTACGAGCTGCTGCGCATGCTCGCGGACGGAAGACCGGGACTCGTGAACGAGTACTCCCGCGCGGTTAGCCCCGGCGGGAACGCCCTGGCGCAGGAGATGCTCCGCCGGGCGTTCGTGCCCGTCCGGGCCTCATGGCGCGGCTTGGGCGAGATAGAGGCGAGCGGCCTTGCCTTTGCGCCGGAGCTCTCGGACTACGACGCCGCGCGCAAGCTCGGCATAGAGGCGGGCGTGGCGGAGACGCCCACGGCCTGCCGCTGCGGCGAGGTGATAACGGGCAGGATGCCCCCGGAGGGCTGTCCGCTCTTTGGAAAAGTGTGCACGCCGGAAGACCCCGTCGGGCCCTGCATGGTGTCCTCGGAGGGCGCCTGTGCCGCAGCGTACAAATATCGGGAGTGCTGATATGGACGATATAATAACCCTCGACTACGGCAGCGGCGGCAAAAAGACGGCCGCCCTCATAGATGAGCTGATTCTCCCCGCGCTCGGCAACAGCGAGCTCAACGCCCTCGGCGACGGGGCGATATTGGACGGCGCCCTAGCCTTTTCGACGGACAGCTTTGTCGTCAGCCCGCTCTTCTTCCCGGGCGGGGACATAGGCAAGCTCAGCGTCTGCGGCACGGTGAACGACCTCGCCATGTGCGGCGCGGAACCGAAATACCTCAGCCTCGCCCTCATCATCGAAGAGGGCCTGCCCACCGCCGACCTGCGCCGCATCGTCGCCTCGATAAAGGCCGCGGCGGAGGGCGCGGGCGTCGCCGTAGTCACCGGCGACACCAAGGTGGTCGAGCGGGGCAGAGGGGATGGGGTTTACATAACAACATCCGGCATAGGTCTCGTGAAGTACCCCGGCCTCGGCCCGGACAAGATGCGCCCGGGCGACGCGGTGCTCATCTCGGGCACGGCGGGCGACCACGGTGCGGCGGTCATGCTCGCGCGCGACGGCCTGCTCGAAGGGGAGCTGAGGTCCGACTGTGCGGCGCTGAACGGGCTCGCCTCGGCCCTGCTGGGGAGCGGGGCGGCCGTGCGCGTGCTGCGCGACCCGACGCGCGGCGGCGCGGCGACGACGCTCTGCGAGTTTGCGGAGAGCGCGGCGCTCGGCATAGAACTCGACGAGGCGGCGATACCCGTCCGGCGGGACGTGGCCGCGGCCTGTGCGCTCCTGGGGCTGGACCCGCTCTACTGCGCCGTCGTGGCGCCCGAGGACGCCGAGGCGGCGCTCGAGACGCTCCGCAGCCGCCCGGAGGGCGAAAACGCCGCGATAATAGGCCGCGTGACTGCCGAGCGGCCCGGAAAAGTGGTTCTCCGTACCCGCGCGGGGGGAGGCCGGATATTGCAGAAGCTCTCCGGCGCGCAGCTCCCGCGCATATGTTAGCCCGCAATTTGTCAAATATATGTCAATTTTTGAGAACAAAGAGGTGGAAAAGATGCAGGAATACAGGATGACCCAGATCACGAAGGCGGACATCGTCCCCACGGCTCTGCGGATGCGGCACGAGGGCCGGTGGCTTGTGATGATACACGGCCAGGTGGAGCCGGACGGCCAGGTCCGCGTGAGCTACGACTACGCGGTGGACCCGGCGGTGGAGAGCTACTACGTCCTCGGCGAGACGACGCTGCCTTCGATCTCGGACATCTACGACGAGGCCGCGCGATGGCCGGAATGCGAGCTGCATGAGTTGATGGGCCTGGAATTCGAGGGGCTCGACACGTCGAAACGGCTGTTTCTGCCGGAGGATATGCTCGAGACCCAGGGCAAGGGCCACATCCTGGTCACGCCGCTCTCGGAGCTCCGGGAGAAGCGCGTGGAGCAAATGGAGAAGGGGAGTGAGGACGCATGAGCTATATCGTCCCCATAGGCCCGTACCATCCAGCGCTGGAGGAGCCGATCCATGCCAAGCTCTACACCGAGGGCGAGGTCATAAAGGACGCCGAGGTGTTCGTCGGCTACAACCACCGCGGCATAGAGAAGCTGGCCACGGAGCGCAACGCCATCCAGACGCTGGTGCTGGTGGAGCGCGTCTGCGGCATCTGCTCGCACTCGCACGCCTTCACCTACGCCATGGCCGTGGAGGGCATAAACGGCGTGGAGGTGCCGAAGAGGGGAGAGTATATCCGCGTTATCACGGCGGAGCTGGAGCGGCTGCACTCGCACCTGCTCTGGGCAGGCATCGCCTTCCACATCATCGGCCACGACAGCATGTTCATGCACACCTGGGACGTGCGCGAGCTCATCATGGATATGCTGGAGACCTTCACCGGCAACCGCGTGAACTACGGCATGGTCACCATCGGCGGCGCAAGGCGCGACATCTCCGACGAGCTCCGGCGCGACATGCTCGCCAAGCTCGACAAGGTCGGCCCCATCGTGGACAGGATAGTGGACATCAGCCTGAACGACAAGACCATTGCCATGCGCACCAAGGGCGTCGGAGTTATGTCAACCGAGGACGCCATCCGCATGGGCGCCGTCGGCCCGCATGCCAGGGCCTCGGGCGTGAAGATAGACGTCCGCCGCGACGCGCCGTACTCGTCCTACGACGACTTCGAGTTCGACGTGCCGACCTGCGACAGCTGCGACGTGTTCGCGCGCGTGGTGGTGAGGCTGCTCGAGTGCTATGAGAGCGTGAAGATACTCCGCCAGGCGCTGGAGAACCTGCCGGCCGGCCCGATAAACCTCGGCAACAAGATACCGAAGATAAAAGAGGGCGAGTTCGTGGCGAGGCACGAGGCCCCGCGCGGCCAGCTCTCGCACAAGGTCGCGGGCAACGGTGGGCAGATGAACCAGCGCGTGAGCATCCACGTCCCGAGCTACAAGAACACGCCCACGGTGCCGCACATGCTCCGGGGCAACACGGTGGCGGACGCGGGACTCATCATCGCGAGCATAGACCCCTGCTTTTCCTGCCTGGACCGCTGATATGCACGAGCTTGCGGTAATGCAGAGCGTCGTGGCCCTCTGCGAGCGGGAGGCCGCCGAGCGCGGCTTTAGCCGGGTGCGGAGCATAAATCTCGCGGTAGGTGCGGTCAGCGGCATAGTGCCCGGGTGCATGTTCGAGTTCTTCCCCGCGGCGGCGCGCGGCAGCGTGGCCGAGGGGGCGCGGCTCGAGACGCGGGTCATCCCCGCCGCCATAGAGTGCCCGGACTGCGGCTATTCCGGAGAGGCACACGGCGCAGAGTGCCCCCGCTGCGGGGGCTGGAGTTTCCGCCTAACGCAGGGCAGGGAGTTCTATATAGATTCAATTGAAGTTGAGTGAAACAGGAGGTGTCAACTTGGAGGCAAAGCGTAAGACGACGTTCGGCGCGTGGTTCGCCACGTTCGTGCTGTGCTGTTTCTTCTGGATACTGCTGACGGGCTCTTTCGCCTGGCAGGAGCTTGTCGCGGGCGCCGTGGTCTCGGCGGGCGTGGCGCTCTTCTCGGCGCGCTGGTTCGTGCACGAGGGCCCGGGCAGGTTCTTCGGCAAGCGGCTTTTCATCCTCATCTGGTACTGCATCGCAATCTTCCCCTGGGAGCTCATAAAGGCCAACTGGGACATGGCCCGGCGCGCTCTCTCGCCTAATCTGCGCATCAACCCCGGCATCGTCCGCGTGCCAGTGGACGTGCCGACCGAATACGGCAAGACCATGCTCGCAAACTCCATCACCCTCACCCCCGGCACCATCACCATGGACATAGACGAGAGCGGCGGCCAGACCTGGTACTACATCCACTGGATAGACGTCCAGGAGACCGAGCGCACGGCGGCGGGCGAGATGATTAAGGGCCGCATGGAAAAATGGGTAAGGAGGATATGGAAATGATAGAGCTCATATACTTTGCCATTTTCTACGTCCTCTGCTGCTTCATCGTCATCTGGCGGCTCATAAAGGGCCCCACGGCCCCGGACCGGGTCACGGCGGGCGACTGCGTGGACGTCATGACCGACATGGCCCTGGTGCTGGTGGCCATGTACTCCGGCCGCGGCATCTACCTCGACATCGCCATCGTGACGGCCATACTGGGCTTTTTGAGCCAGGTGCTCATCGGCAAGTATCTGGAGGGCACGCTATGAACATTGTGCTCAGAGTGATAATCGACATCTTCATCGTCGGCGGCTGCTTTTTCGCCTTTGCGGGCGCTGTGGGCGTCGTGCGCATGCCGGACACCTTCTCGCGCATGCAGAGCTCGACGAACGTCACCACCCTCGGCGTGCTGCTGACGCTGATAGGCGCGCTGCTTTACTTCATCTTCGTCATGCACAGCTGGGGCAGCGCGGCAAAGGTGGTCGTCATCGGCGTGCTGACCGTGCTGGCGAACCCCGTCGGCGGCCACGCCATGGCCCGCGCGGCGTACAGGATAGGCATAAGGCCAAAGCGCGCTCTGGCCGTGGACGACCTTGCGGAGCCGGACGCCTGCGCCGAGCCCGAGGCCGCTGAAAAGGAGGCTGAGGAGGCATGATAACACCCGTTTACGTCCTCAACACGCTCATAGTCCTCGGGATAGTCGTCTGCGCCGTGCTCACCGTCACGGCAAAGCGCACGCTCTCGAGCATCATCTGCCTCGCGGCCTGCGGCGCCTTCGTCTCGCTGGAGTTCATCATGCTCCAGGCCCCGGACGTCGCGATAGCGGAGGCGGCGGTCGGCGTCGTGCTCACGACCATCATCTTCGTCGTGGCGCTGCGCAAGACCGGCGGAAAGGGGGAGGATGAGAAATGAAAAAGCTCGTTCTGGTGGTCTCGCTCCTCGTCATCCTCGTCGCCGGCGTTATAGCCGTGACGTATATGCAGAGCGAGATACCCGTGACCTACGACGGCCGCGGCACCGACGTCTATGCCCTCCAGCAGGACCCGGAGAGCTACGACGTCTCCGACCCGGACGGCGCGGCGAGCATAATAGTCCAGGAGAACCTCGCCAAGACCCAGGCGGTCAACAACGTCACCGCCGTGGTGTTCGACTTCCGCGGCTACGACACCCTGGGCGAGAGCTTCGTACTGCTCATCGCCATAACCGGTGCGACGGTAATACTCCGCCGCCAGCGCAAGAGATGGGAGGGCGGCGGCGATGAATAAAAAGTGGAAGCGCGACGACCTCATAGTCCGCTCCCTCGCGGACAGCTACCTGCCCATAGCGCTCGTGCTGGGCTTTTACGTCATCCTCCACGGCAACATCAGCCCCGGCGGCGGCTTCCAGGGCGGCGTCCTCGCCGCGAGCGGCGTGCTGCTGCTCTACCTCGGCTACGGCTTCAGGGGCATAGCCACCGCCATAAACATGGAGCGCATGCACAAGTTCGAGGCCGTGGGCGCCATCGCCTACGTGCTCTTCGCCCTGCTCGGCATCTTCGCGGGTTACAACTTCTGCCGCAACATCCTCTGGAACAGCGGCAGTATAGGCGACCTCTGGAGCTCGGGCACGATAGCGCTCATGAACTACGCCGTCGGCTTCAAGGTGCTCACGGGCGTGGGCTTCCTGCTGCTGCTCGTCATCTACCTGCTCGGCACGGACGAGAGCCACGAGCACGACGGCACCATACCCACCACCGAACACGAGGAAGGGGGGACGGGCAAATGATGCTGGCAAACTACATCGGAGCTGTCGCCCTCGTGGTCATCGGCTTCTACGCCATGGTCATGAAGCACGACATAATCAAGATCGTCGTCGGCATGGGCCTCGTCGACTACGGGCTGAACCTCATGATAGTCTCCGTCGGCTTCAACGAGGGCGGCACCGCGCCCATCTTCACCTTCGGCGAGCTCAAAAGCGGCATGTACTTCGTCGACCCCATCCCCCAGGCCCTGACGCTGACGAGCATAGTCATCGGCGCCTGCGTCACGGCCATGGCCCTCGCGCTCTGCGTGCGCATCTACAAGGAATACGGCACGCTCGACGCGCGTGAGATAAGGAGGCTGCACGGATGACATACGACGTCTATATGCACTTCCCCGTGCTGGCCATAATGACGCTCTTCGTCAGCGCGTTCCTCGTGACCCTCGCGGGCAAGAGGGAAAAGCTCCGCAACGTCATCGCCGGCGCCGCCGTGCTCATCGCGCTGGCGCTGCTGGCGTCGCTCATAAAGCCCGTCATGGTGGACGGGGAGATAATCGTCTACTGGATGGGCAACTGGGAGCCGGTGAACGGCTACGCCATCGGCATCGCCATAGAGGTGGACGCGCTGAGCCTGTTCTTCGGCCTGCTCGTCGCCATCGCCGTGGCCTGCTCCTGCTTCTACTCGTACCGGTACATGAAGCAGGACGACGCGCGCGGGGGCTACTTCACGCTCTATCTCATGCTCGCGGGCGGCGTCATGGGCATCGTCCTCTCGGGCGACCTCTTCAACATCTACGTCATGCTCGAGGTCATGACCTTCGCCGCCGTGGGCCTCACGGCCTTCCGCAGCTGGAACCCCAACGCGCGCGAGGCGGCCTTCAAGTACCTCGTTGTCGGCTCCATCGGCTCCACCTGCGTGCTGCTCGGCACCGCGCTGGTGTACGCCCAGTGCCACACGCTGAACCTCGCTCAGATCTCGGCGCTGCTGCCGGGGCGGATGAACCCGACGATGGTGCTCGCCTTCGCGCTGCTCTTCACCGGCTTCGGCTGCAAGAGCTTCATGTTCCCCTTCCACCCGATAGCCGCGGACGCCCACGGCGCGGCCCCGAGCTCGGTCTCCGTGCTCATCTCCGGCGTGTTCACCAAGACCGGCGTCTACGGCATCATCCGCGTGAGCTACTTCCTCTTCCGCAGCATGGGCCTGCCCGCCATGCAGACCGGCCTTGTGCTCATAGGCTGCCTCTCCATGTTCATCTGCGTGACCATGGCCCTCAACCAGCACGACTTCAAGCGCCTGCTGGCCTTCCACAGCATCTCGCAGATAGGCTACATCCTCACGAGCCTCGGCCTGTGCACCGCGCTCGGCATCGCGGGCGGCCTCTACCACGCCATAAACCACACGCTCTTCAAGGGCCTCTTGTTCCTCACCGCGGGCGCCGTGCTCTACGCCACGGGCACCACCTACCTCGAAAAGCTCGGCGGCCTGGCGCGGAAGATGCCCCAAACCGCGGCGCTCTTCCTCATCGGCGCGTTCTCCATCAGCGGCATCCCGCCCTTCAACGGCTTCTACTCCAAGTGGCTCATCTATCAGGCCACCTTTGAAAAGGCCGCGGAGACAGGCAGCATCGGCTACGCCCTCGTCACCGTCGTCTGCGTCGTGACCAGCGTGCTGACGCTCGCGTCCTTCATCAAGGTCGGGCAGTCCGTGTTCTTCGGCCAGCTCCCGCTCGAGCTCGAGAACGTTAAGGAGACGCCGCTCTCCATGCGCATACCGATGTGGATAATGGCGGCGCTCTGCGTGTTCACGGGCGTCGCGCCGAACACCATGATAAAGTACATCATCGGCCCCGCCACCGGCGCCGTCATCAACTTCCCCGGCTACATAGATGCCGCCATGGGCGAGGGCTACGCCGCCGCCAACATCACGGACACCGGCTATCTCGCAAGCCCGCAGCTCATGTCCATAGGCGCGTGGAGCCCTGTGAACTGGCTCATCCTCTTCGTCGTCGTGCTCGCCGCCGTGTTCCTGGTCACAGTCATCTTCAAGCGCGACCGCGGCCCGGTCAGCTGCGAGGCGGACAGCAAGCACGCCGTGTTCTTCGGCGGCGAGGTGCCCGAGTACTCCCACGTCGCGGGCGGCGACCTCTTCTGGGGCTTCAAGCACAATCTGCGCGGTTACCTCGGCTTCATGTCCAGGGCGCACAGCGGCGTCACCAACGACTACGTCCTCTGGGGCGTGACGGCGCTCGCGGTGATAGTCCTGTACTGCTTCGCGTTCATGTAAGGGGGTGACGAGAGATGGAAATACTGATAAAAGCGGTCTATATCCTCATTTTCCCCGGACTTTTGTTCGCCTCCGTGTTCGGGCTCTGGCTCGCGGGCGTGGACAGAAAGCTCCTCGCCCGGATGCAGAAGCGCGTCGGCCCGCCCATATTGCAGCCCACCTATGACTTCTTCAAGCTGCTGGGCAAGGAGACCATCGTCCCGGCGAATGCGGCGCGGCTGACCTTCCTCGCAGCCCCGTACGTCGGCCTCGTAAGCCTCATCGTGACGGCGCTCTTCATCCCGCTCGGCGGCCTTCAGGCATTCGGCGGCACGGCGGACACGGTGGTCATCCTCTACCTGCTCGCCATACCCTCGCTCGCCATCATCTTCGGCGGCGCGGCCTCGGGCTCGCCCTTCGCGGGCGTCGGCGTCTCGCGCTCCATGGTCGCCATCATGAGCTATGAGCTGCCGCTCATCCTCGTGCTGCTGGCTGTGGGCCGCGCGGCGGGCTACGGCTACGTCACCTTCTCCATGGAGCAGATAAGCGTCATCCAGCAGCTCACCGGGCCGTTCCTCCTCGACTGGCGGCTCATCCCCGCCGCGGTGGCGATGCTGCTCATCATCCCCTGCGAGGTCGGGGCCCACCCCTTCGACGTGGGCGAGGCCGAGACCGAGATCTGCGAGGGCCCGCTGGTAGAGTACAGCGGCGCGCCGCTCGCGGTGTTCAAGCTCTCGCACTGCATCAAGATGTTCATCATGACGGCGCTCTTCACCGCGCTCTTCCTCGGCGGAGTGACCACGGGGATACTCTGGCTCGACGTCATCGTCGCGCTGGTGTTCTGCACGGTGGTCACCGTCGTGAGCATGACGCTGACCCACGCCGTCATGGCCCGCTTCCGCGTGGAGCAGCTCTTCAAGTTCTTCTGGACGGTGGTCAGCGGCCTTGCGCTCGTGAGCCTCATCCTCGTGTGGTTTGTGTAAGGAGGCGGAAGGATGTTCAAAAAACTCATAGACAATTCCGCAGCCAAATCCCCCTGGCTGTTCCACATCAACGCGGGCAGCTGCAACGGCTGCGACATAGAGCTCGTCGCCGTGCTGACCCCGAGGTACGACGCAGAGCGCCTGGGCTTCAAGCTGGCGGGCACGCCGCGCCACGCGGACATAGTCGTCGTCTCCGGCCCCGTCACCGCCCAGTCCAAGGACCGCGTGCTGCGCACGATAGAGCAGGTCCCGGACCCGAAGGTCATCGTGACCCTGGGCAGCTGCCCGCGCTCGTGCAACGTGTTCAAGGGCAGCTATTCGGTCGTGGGCCCGCTGGATAAGTACGTGGACATCGACGTGTCCATCGCCGGCTGCGCCCCAAAGCCGGAGGCTATCATCGACGGCCTCGCCCTGGCGACGCAGATACTCAAGGAGAAAAGGGGGGCCAAGGAATGATACCCTTTCTGAAGGAGGCCGTGACCGGCCTGTTCTCCAAACCGAGCACCGAGGGCTACCCCTTCACGCCGAAGGAGGCGCCCGTCGGCTACCGTGGCCGCATCGTGTTCCACGCCGATAAGTGCATCAGCTGCGGCATGTGCGAGCGCGTCTGCGCGGGCGGGGCCATCTCCACGACCTCGGTCGAGACGGAGGAGGGCCTGCTCGTGACGCGGAAGTTCTTCCTCGGCTCCTGCACCTTCTGCAACACCTGCGCCGACTTCTGCGTGAAGCACGCCATCGAGCTTACGCAGGACTACCACATGGTGGCGCGCTGCGAGGACGACCTGGTCGTGACCGGCACGTATCTGAAGAAGAAGCCGGTGAAGAAGGCGCCTCCCGCCGCCTGCGGCGAGGAGCCCGCGGCGGAGGGCCCCAAACCTCGCGACGACGGCCTGCCGGTAAACGACCCGGCCAAGTGCGTGTACTGCACGCTCTGCGCCAAAAAGTGCCCCGCCGGCGCCCTCACCGTGGACCGCGCCGCCAAGACCTGGACCCTCGACGAGGACAAATGCATCGCCTGCGGCACCTGTCACGACGTCTGCCCGAAGAAGTGCATTATTATGTAAACCAAAAAACTTCGCCCAAGGGGACCCCCGCCAAGGGGTTTCCCCTTTTTTAAGCAGCACAAACAGGGAAGAGGAAAAGCCCCCCCAGTTCCATGCCCCTGCCCCCGCCCCGCACCCGCCCCCTCCCC
>ERZ825525.2070-NODE-2070-length-14161-cov-6.405643_pt1 | contig 14161 bp, 10 predicted proteins | sample MGYA00519930_ERZ825525 | MGnify/ENA primary metagenome ERZ825525 (study PRJEB31778, sample SAMEA3449203) | human gut metagenome | biome: human gut; feature: human-associated habitat; material: faeces | place: United Kingdom | collected 2010/2012 ... | reverse complement strand
TGCTGTCAAGAAAATAAAATCAAGTGCTGAAAAGTGGCGTATTTCCGGGCTTTTTCGGAGGTTTGGATTTGAAGCCAGACTTCTGAAAAAACTCGGTTTTCTTATATGGAAACATATCCACTGCAAAATATGTGTCAGCTTTTAACCTCGGATTAGATGTCACAATTTGAGACAGTGGATTAGATGTCAGGCATTTTGAGATGATTTTTGGAAAATGAAAAAGGGTGACAACCAATCCGGCAGGACTGACTCCTATTGAAATCGGTCAGAGAGTAACCTATAAAGAGGCAAAATTAACATTTCTTTGTCAAAAGTTGTATCAGCATCAATTTTCCAAAGAGAATATTACAACTGAAGTTCAGGAGTATTATGCTTCCATGCCAAAAGTATATCCCGATTTCAATGGAGGCTGGCAACCACATATTGTTTTTGTAGGTGGAATTATAGAGGTTAGGGATGAGCGATAAATTGGGATTTAGAGGATGTGAATGAGCAGCATGAAGAAAACAAAAGAAGGAATTAATTTGAAAAAACTCCTTAGGCTGAAGAATACAGGCAGTATCTTTGTGATTGCGGGGCTTTTGACGATTTTTGTAATAGCGTCGTACACATTTATTCTGCAAAGTTCTTACACTAAGACTGCCCTTGAAACAGAAATCACACGTGACACTGCGAGTGCAGATGCAGTACACAAACTCGTGGATGGAAGAATCGGCAAAGAAGATTTTGATCAAATCAAAGATCAATCTGATGAAAAGAAGCAATTATATAAGGATATTTCTTCATATTTCAATGAAATCAGAACACTGAATTCTACTCGATATATTTACACCGCTACAAAAAATGAAGAAGGAAAACTCGTTTATGTGGTAGATGGTTTGGATTCGGATGCGGATGATGTAAGACACCCTGGAGATTATATTGAGGAAGAAATGGTTCCGTATATTGATAGGGCTATTTCTGGGGAGAATGTGTACTCTCAGGATATCATTGATACAACATGGGGGCCGATTTTTACGGCTTGCTATCCTGTAAGAGCAAATCATGATGGGACAGGAGAAATCATTGGCGCATTTTGCATTGAAATGGATATGCAATCAGCTTATGGAATGGTTGAAGAGACGAATCATATTTCCATCATCTGCGGTTTAGTCGCAGGAGCTGTATTGCTTTTAATTTGTCTATATACCTATTATGTTTACCAGAAAAGCAAGGCAGAAGAGCAAAAACAAAAACAATTATTAATGAACGCCGCTGAGAAAGCAGATGCTGCCAACAAAGCAAAATCTGCGTTTTTGCTTAATATTAGCCATGACATCAGAACGCCGATGAATGCCATTATTGGATTTACAAACATTGCGCTTCACCAGAACACGGTTTCAGATATTCATGATAGCTTGGAGAAAGTTCAAAAAAGTTCGAATCATCTTCTCTCTTTGTTGAATGACGTTTTGGATTTCAGTCGCATTGAAAGCGGAAAAGATATCATTTCACCTGAGCCAGTGGACATTACTCAATTGACAGATAACGTCCAGGCGATTATGAATGGACTTCTTTATAATCGAGATCTTAAGTTTGAAGTACATCGAGAAAGACCAAAGAACCCATATGTCCTTGCGGATGTTACGCGTATTCGAGAAGTTTTGGTGAATCTTCTTGGCAATGCTGTGAAATTCACAAAGGACGGTGGAAAGATTACTTTGGATATCAGCAGTTACCCCGGAACGGATGAGAAACATATCATAATTCGTTATGTTGTTCAAGATAATGGTATTGGCATGAGTGAAGAGTTCCAGAAAGAATTATTCAAGCCGTTTTCACAAGAAGATGATGCTAATGCCAGAACCCAATATAAGGGAACCGGTCTTGGCATGGCCATCACAAAAAAACATATAGATATGATGGGCGGTTCAATTGCTGTTGAGAGCAAAAAAGGTGTAGGTACTACATTCACTGTGGAGATTCCACTGGAGTTGACAGAACAAGTTATTCAATCAAAACAAAAACAACCTCCACATAGAGATTTGACGGGTATTCATGTTCTTATGGCTGAGGATAATGATCTAAATGCTGAACTTGCTACGATAATACTGGAAGATGCTGATATGACCGTAACACGCGCATCAGACGGAAAAGAAGTTGTGGAATTGTTTAAAAATCATCCACGAGACACATACGATCTTATTTTGATGGATATTATGATGCCAAACATGGATGGATACCAAGCAACAAAAGCCATTCGAGCCTTGGGTATAGAGCGGTCCGATGCAGTTACGATTCCAATTATAGCTTTGTCTGCAAATGCTTTTGTAGATGACATTCAGGAATCCCTGGATTCAGGCATGAATGACCATATTTCCAAGCCGATTAACATGGAGGAATTAATCGATACTATCACTAAATACATTAAACACGATTAGGAAAACAAAGAAGTTAATTCAGCTTTTCCTGTACCTTTTCAAAATCTTCTCTGCTGATTATGGAAGATCTGGAACAAAATGCGTGCTACTGATCCTGAATATGCACTTGCGATGAAAAATGCTGATACCGCTAAGGTTTGGCAGCTTGAAAATCTCTTCGAGCTGCAGGCTGAGGAGATTGCAATTCAGACGTGTTTGGTAATGTAGCCATTCCTTATTTCTTATCAAAAATCAACAAAACTCGTTTGGTTTAGTTTTAGCCAAACGAGTTTTGTTTTTTACTCCCTGAGATTTTCTTTGAGTTTTACTTTTCGATATTCTTTTGGTGACATACCAATGTATTTATGAAACAGTCTGCTGAAATAAAGCGAATTGGTGTATCCAACCATATTTGCAATTTCAGTAATGGTGTAGTCTGTATTTTCTAACAAATTTTGTGCGTTGGAGATTCGCAGCTTTAAGATATATTGCAGCGGACTGGAACCTGTGATTTCTTTAAAGCACTGAATAAACCAACAGTTGCTAAGCCCTCTGGATTCGGAGTACTCCTCAATGCTGATTTCTGTGTTGTAATTCTTACGAAAATAGTGCATCGCAAAAGCAACTTCTTTTTCACTGGTGCTGCTGAATTTCTTTGCACTCATGATTGCACGGCTTATCAAAACAAAAATATTTCGCAGCTGAAAAGAAATCAATTCATCATACCGTGGTCTGCAAAGCTGCAATTCCTGGATCATCTGACCAAATAACCACTGATAATCGGGAGATGTTCCAATATAGAGAATATTATTTTTCAGGTTGATATTGTAATAATTTAAAATTTCTTCTACTTCATTTCCGGTAAAATGCACCCAATAAACATCGGTTTGATCTGCACGATAATAAACATATTCCTGTGGTTGATCCGGCAAATATATAATAATATTTCCGGCTGAAACCGTTTTTTCTTCTCCGTGAATGAAAAAATGTCCTTTTCCGGAGGCAATATATAAAAGCTGATAATCTTTTCTTCCCTTCGGACGATGTGTTACTACTTCAGAACGATTTTTCACACGATAATTTCCACAGCTTGTTACAATCAAAGGTTTCGTATTATCCACTACAGTAGATGTAGAGTTGTTCAAATAGGCAACATTCATAAACATAAAAAGCACCTCCTTGCTTCTATAACTATAGTATATCACACCTGAGCACTGATTACAAGAAAAATCCTAAACTTTGTGCATATATTTTATAACTTTGTGTATTTTTTAAGCCGCTTTGTGTGGTATAATGGAGTTAAGAAATGAGAGGAAAGAATTAAAAAAGACGTCTTTCATTGTAATTCCATGTTGAATTCAGTAAAAATTCTTTATGCTCAAAAAAATAATCATCTATTCTGACGATGGCATTATTTCGTTTTTGCAAGATGAAAAGCAGTTCGTATCATTCGTTATGGGAAAATTCTGTCCATGTGGGCATACAAACAATGAAAGGAGCTCTATTATGAGCAAAGAAAAAACATACTTAAAGTGGTATAACAAAGTCGGTTATGGTTCCGGCGATGTTGCAGGAAACGTTGTCTATGCATTGCTGACATCATTCGTAATGATCTATCTTACCGACACGATTGGATTAAACGCAGGTGTTATTGGCGTTCTCATTGCTGTATCGAAGATTTTTGATGGAATAACAGACATCATTTTTGGTACGTTGATTGATAAGACACATACGAAAATGGGCAAGGCAAAACCGTGGATGCTTTATGGTTTTATCGGCTGTGCAATTACCTTGATTGGTGTATTTGCAATCCCGATGAACATGGATAATTTTGCTCAGTACGCATGGTTCTTTATCTGCTACACACTTCTTAACAGTGTATTTTATACGGCAAACAACATCGCATATTCTGCTCTGACCGCTCTTGTTACAAAGAACAGCAAGGAAAGAGTTCAGATGGGTTCGTATCGCTTTATCTTCGCATTTGGAACAAGCCTCCTGATTCAGGCTGTTACATTCCAATTTGTTGAAGCAATGGGCGGCGGTGCAAATGGCTGGAGAACAGTCGCAATTATTTATGCGGTTATCGGTCTTATTGTAAATACAATTTCAGCTCTTTCTGTAAAGGAACTTTCTGATGAGGAACTTGCAGACAGTGAAACAAAAATAGAAGAAACCAAATACAGTTTTGGCGAAGCATTCAAAATTCTCGTACACAACAAATATTATGTGATGATCACAGTAACCTACATTTTGCAGCAGTTCTATGGTGCAATGATCGGTGTTGGAACATACTATGCAAAATATATTCTCGCAGATGAGAATATGTTCGGCACATTTGCGTGGTTTATCAATATTCCTTTGATTATCGCCTTGATCTTCACTCCTACCATCGTACAAAAATGGAACGGAATGTATAAGCTGAACAAATACAGCTACATGGTAGCAACAGTTGGCAGACTTCTGGTAGCAGTTGCCGGATACATGGGAAACATTCCGCTGATGCTTGCATTTACAGCACTTGCAGCACTCGGTCAAGGTCCATGGCAAGGTGATATGAATGCAGTCATCGCATCATGCTCTGAATATAGCTGGCTTACCAAACACAAGCACGTTGATGGAATCATGTACTCCTGCACATCACTTGGTGTAAAAATTGGTGGTGGACTTGGAACAGCAATTGTCGGTCTTTTGCTCGACTTTAGCGGATTCAAGGGCACTTTGACATTACAGCCTGATTCTGCTATCAATATGCTTCACATTATGTATCTGATCGTTCCGTTTGCACTGGATCTGATCATCACATTTATTCTTTCTAAGATGAATGTTGAAAAGGCAAATGCGGAAATCAAAGAAAAACTTGGAATATCCGAAAATGAAGTTGTGATGGAATCACAGAACTAAAATGGAGGAAACAATATGAAATATACACTCGACTGGCTGACCGATCCGGAAGTGTTTGCAGTCAACAAAATCGCAGCACATTCCGACCACAGAATCTATGCAAACCATTTGGAAGCCGATGCAGACAATTCCTCTCTGATTCAGAATCTGAACGGCACCTGGAAATTTGCGTGGGCAAAGAATCCGTCTGAATGGCAGCAAAAGTTCTATGAAGAAAGCGACAGCACTGACAATTTTGACAACATTCAGGTTCCGGGACACATGGAATTGCAGGGATACGGCAAACCGCAGTACGTCAATACCATTTATCCTTGGGAGGGACAGGAGCATCTCCGTCCGCCGTTTATCTCTGAAAAGGACAACCCTGTCGGCAGCTACGTCAGATATTTTGACTTGAACGATGCTCTGAAAAACAAGCGTGTATTTATTTCTTTTCAGGGTGTGGAAACTGCTATGTATGTCTGGCTGAACGGCGAATTTATCGGCTACAGCGAAGATTCTTTTACACCGTCTGAATTTGAACTGACACCATATATCCGTGAAAAGGACAACAAACTTGCTGTTGCAGTGTTCAAAAGAAGTTCTGCAAGCTGGCTGGAAGATCAGGATTTCTGGAGATTCTCCGGCATTTTCCGTGACGTATTCCTTTATGCGGCACCGTCTGCCCATGTTCGTGATATGAGAGTGATTGCAGATTATGACGGTACAAATGGTATCTTCTCTGCAACGCTGGATATTGCGGGCAAGTGTTCTGTGAAATCGATCCTGACAGATGAAAATGGAACGGTCATCGCACAATCCAATGAAAAGGAATCTGTAAACTGGACAATTGAAAATAGCAAGCCTTGGAGTGCCGAAATACCGAATCTCTATACGTTTACAGTGATTCTGACAGACGAAGACGGAAATGAAATCGAGGTCAGCAGAACCAAAGTCGGATTCCGTCGATTTGAACTGAAAAACGGGATCATGTGTTTAAACGGAAAACGTATCATTTTCAAGGGCATCAATCGACACGAATTTGATGCGAAAACAGGCAGAGCAATCACAAAGGAAGATATGCTGTTTGATATCCAGTTCATGAAGAAAAACAATATCAATGCAGTTCGTACCTGTCATTATCCGAACAATTCTCTTTGGTATCAGCTTTGTGATGCATACGGCATTTATCTGATTGATGAAACCAATCTGGAAACACACGGTACATGGCAGAAGCTTGGTGCAACAGATCCGTCTTGGAATGTACCGGGTTCACTTCCGGAATGGAAAGAAGCTGTACTGGACAGAGCAAAATCAATGTATGAACGTGACAAGAATCACGCAAGTGTCCTCATCTGGTCTTGCGGAAATGAATCATACTGCGGAGAAGATATTGCTGCAATGTCGGAATATTTCAGAAGTGTAGACCCGACAAGACTGGTGCACTATGAGGGTGTTACAAGAGTTCCGAATCATCAGTATGATTCTATCACGGATATGGAAAGCCGTATGTACGCAAAACCGCAGGAAGTGGAAGAATACCTGAAACAGAATAACGGCAGACCGTATATCAGCTGTGAGTATATGCACGCTATGGGCAATTCTCTTGGCGGTTTGAGCCTTTACACTGACCTTGAGGACAAATATGAGGCTTATCAGGGTGGTTTCATCTGGGACTACATCGATCAGGCAATCGAAACCCAAAATGACGACGGGGAAACAGTTCTGGCTTATGGCGGAGATTTTGAGGACAGACCAAGCGATTACGAATTCTGCACCAACGGTGTGATCTATGCTGACAGAACCTACTCTCCAAAGGTTCAGGAAATGAAGGCTCTTTACTCCAACATCAGAATGTCTATTCAAAACGGAATGCTTACCGTAGAAAACCGAAATCTCTTTGCAGATACAAACAACTTGTCCTTTGTTGTACGATTGGAAAAGAACGGCGTTGTTCTGAAAGCCGATACTTTTTCTCTGAATGTTCCTGCCGGAGAAAGCAAGACAATGAAACTGACGCTTCACAAAATAGACAGTGCAGGAGAATATGTTTATCATGTTTCCGCTGTTACCGCAAATCAGACACTATGGGCAGATGCAGGGCACGAAATTGCCTTTGCTCAGGAAGTGTTTGAAGTGAAAGATGATCAGATCCCGGAAACCACATTGCAAAAGCCAGCGATTGTATACGGCGATGTTATCATTGGCGTTCACGGAGAAAACTTCTCCATGATGTTCGACAAAAAAGAGGGCGGCATCAGTTCTCTGAAATACAATGGGTTTGAGTATATCACACGCACACCAAAGGTCAGCTTCTGGAGAGCGATGACAGACAATGACACCGGTGCTTCCGAGCCGTACAATCTTGCACAGTGGCATGTCGCAGGCAAATTTGCAAAGTATAAAACCGTTTCATGGCTGGAACAGGAAGATGCTCTGAAAATCACTTTCACATATCAGGCTGCCTGCATTCCGACTTTTGAGTTTACTGTAACCTATACCGCACACTTTGACGGAAAGCTGGGCGTAAGTGTAAATTATGCAGGAGTAAGCGGTATGTCCGATATGCCGGTTCTTGCATTGGACTTCAAGATGAAAAAACAGCTTTGCAATTTTCAGTATTACGGACTCGGTCCTGATGAAAATTACAGTGACCGATGCAAAGGAGCAAGACTGGGATCGTGGAAATCTACGGCAAAAGAAAATCTTTCCGGGTATCTCAATCCGCAGGAATGCGGCAACCGTACCGGTGTAAGAACGCTCTCTGTCCATGATGATATGCAGCATGGTCTGACGTTCCAAAAGGCATCTGCTCCGTTTGAAATGAGCGTACTGCCATACAGTGCCTATGAACTCGAAAACGCAATGCATCTGGATGAACTTCCAAGTGTTCGCTACACATGGGTCAGAATCGCTGCAAAGCAAATGGGTGTCGGCGGCGATGATTCCTGGGGTGCACCGGTGCATGAGGAGTACAGGATCCATGCAGATCAGCCGATGAAATTGGAATTTGTAATTATGCCCTTAAGATCGTAAGAAGAAAGGAAAGCAATGAAAATACAGGATTTTCAATACAATGTTACTTGTGGTGGATTTGATAATATCTTCGCAAATATTTATAAGCCACAGGATATAGAAAGTCAGAAATCACGATATATGAGTGCTGTGGAGAAATTCACAGCACTGTATCCGAATAGAAATGATATACACGTTTATTCTGCTCCGGGTAGAACAGAAATCGGCGGTAATCATACCGATCATCAACATGGCTGTGTCATTGCAGGAGCAGTTGACTTAGATGTTATCGGTGTTGCAGCATTTCATGATGAAAACATCATCAGAATTAAATCAGAGGGATACGATGAATTTGCAGTTTCACTTGACGATTTGGATGTTCATATGGGTGAAAAAGGTTCTTCTGAAATTGTCAGAGGGATTGCAGCTCGCTTTAAGGATTTAGGTGTAGAAATTTCCGGATTTGATTTGTATACAACTTCAAACGTACTTGGTGGAAGCGGTATTTCTTCTTCTGCTGCATTTGAAACATTGATTGCAACGGCAATTGACAGCTATTACAATAACAATCAGATCGGTGCAGTAGAAATCGCAAAAATCGGACAATATGCAGAAAACTTTTATTTTGGCAAGAAAAGCGGATTGATGGATCAGATGGTTTGCTCCGTTGGTGGATTTGTTTTTCTTGATTTTCAAAACATTCAAAATCCAAGTATCCAAAAAATTGATTTTGACCTTTCAAAAACTGGCTATGCATTGATCATAACAGACACCAAAGGAGATCATTCTGATTTGACAGATGATTATGTAGCCGTTCGTACAGAAATGGACGAAGTTGCAGAATATTTCGGCAAAAAGGTTCTTCGTGAAGTTGATGAAAATCAATTTTGGGATAATCTCCCTGATATTAAAAAGAAGATTTCTGACAGAGCTGTCTTGCGTGCAATTCACTTTTTTGGCGACAATTATCGTGCAAAGGCAGAAACGGAAGCTCTCAAAAACAACAGATTTGAGGATTTTCTCACGCTTGTAAACGAATCGGGAGATTCCTCCATGAACTATCTGCAAAATTTATACTCATGCAGAAAGCCAACGGAACAAGGTATTCCAATTGCAATTATGGTGGGGAAACGAATATTAAAAGGAAATGGTGCTGTAAGAGTTCACGGAGGTGGTTTCGCAGGGACTGTTCAGGCATTTGTACCAAATGATCTTGTCAATGCATATAGATCGGAAATGGACAGAATATTTGGACAAAATTCGTGCTATATTATGACAATCAGACCGTTTGGCGGTATTGAAATCAAATAATAGGAGGGAAAAATAATGAGTATACTTGTTTTAGGCGGTGCAGGATATATCGGTTCTCACACAGCTCTAGAGTTGATTCGCACCGGAGAAAGCGTTATTATTGCAGACAATCTTGCAACCGGACACATCGAAGCTGTTCCGAAAGATGCGAAATTTTATCTGGGTGATTTGCATGACAAGGCGTTTCTTGATAATATTTTTGAAAACGAACAGATAGATGCAGTGATTCACTTTGCAGCATATTCTCTTGTTGGAGAAAGCGTTGTCAATCCACTCAAGTATTACGACAATAATCTCTGCGGAACAAAAATTCTTTTGGATTCCATGGTTGAACACCATATTGATAAAATTGTATTTTCCTCAACCGCTGCCACTTATGGTGAACCGGAAAATATTCCGATCCTTGAAACAGACAGAACACAGCCAATCAATCCATATGGTGAAACCAAACTTGCTATGGAGAAGATGTTCTATTGGACTTCAAAAGTTCATGGCCTAAGATACGTTTCTCTCCGCTATTTCAATGCTTGCGGAGCAGACAAATCAGGTAAAATCGGCGAGGCTCATAATCCGGAAAGTCATTTGATTCCTTTGATTCTTCAAGTCCCAAATGGAAAGAGAGAAAGTATCTCCATCTATGGAACAGATTATGATACTCCTGATGGAACTTGTATCAGAGACTACATCCATGTTACCGATTTGGCTCAGGCACATATTCTCGCTGTAAAGTACTTAAAAAACGGAAACGAAAGCAATATTTTCAATCTTGGAAATGGTGTCGGCTATTCCGTAAAAGAAGTAATTGATAAAGCAAGAAAAGTGACAGGGCACCCGATTCCGGCAATTGAAACGCCAAAGCGTGCCGGAGATCCTGCACGACTGGTGGCTTCCAGTGAAAAGGCAAGAAAAATTCTTGGCTGGAATCCTGTACACGATAGCCTTGAAGAAATTATATCTGACGCATGGAATTGGCATAAGAATCATCCAGATGGTTTTTGAAAAGAGGTGTTATCATGATATACAGGGCAATAAACGGATTAATCCGTCATGCAATAGAAGCTGATTTGATTACAAATGACGATATTTTCGTTGTTAGAAATCAGCTCATGGATATACTAAAACTGACTGACTGGGATGATAAAGAACCACTCACGGGAAATATTGAAGAACTTCTTGAACCCCTGATCGACTATGCAGTAAAAGCAGGAATCATTGAAGACACTTCTGTACAACGTGATCTATTAGATACAAGAGTTATGGGTGTTTTCACACCTATGCCGAGAGAAGTTAATGCCACATTTCAAAGAAAATATTCTGTTTCGCCATCAGCAGCTACAGAATGGTACTATGCTTTTAGTAAAAGCCTGAACTATGTTCGTGCTGAAAGAATTGCGAAAGATTTAAAGTGGACATATGAATCAGAATATGGAACACTTGACATTACTATAAACCGTTCTAAGCCAGAGAAAGATCCTCGTGATATTGCTGCTGCTAAATTGCAAAAAAAATCAGCCTATCCTCAATGTCAGCTTTGTGTTGAGAATATGGGATTCGCAGGTCACCAGACACACCCTGCAAGACAAAATCTTCGTCCGGTAAAGTTGAATATCAACAGCCAAGATTGGTTCATGCAGTATTCTCCTTATGGATATTATAATGAACACTGCATCGTCTTTAATAAACAGCATATTCCTATGACAATCAATGCACAGGTATTCAATAAACTGTTTGATTTTGTTGAGCAATTTCCACACTATTTTATCGGTTCAAATGCAGACCTTCCTATTGTAGGCGGCTCCATTCTAACGCATGAACACTTTCAAGGCGGCAATTATAATTTTGCAATGGCAAAAGCACCGATTGAAAGAACATTTCTTTTGAAAAATTATATGAATGTTAGTGCCGGCATTGTAAAATGGCCGATGTCTGTGATACGTCTTTCTTCAAAAAACAGGACGGCTTTGGCAGCTGCGTGTGCTGATATTTTATCAAAATGGAGAACATATACGGATGAAGTGGTTGGAATTTTTGCAGAAACAGACGGAATTCTGCATAATACAATTACTCCAATTGCAAGAGCAACTTCTTCTGGATTTGAATGCGATTTGGTATTGAGAAACAATATTACAACGAAAGAAAGACCGTTAGGTGTGTTCCATCCGAATCCTACCTTACATCATATCAAAAAAGAAAACATCGGATTGATTGAAGTGATGGGACTTGCTGTTCTTCCGGCGCGTTTAGCAGATGAACTGACACTTTTAAAAGATGCAATGCTGTCCGGCAAAGAGATTGCTACAGATGATAAAATTGCATCTCATGCAATTTGGGCAAGTGAAATTCTAAAAAAATATTCTGATTTTAACGCTGATAATGCAATGGATATTATTCGTTATGAAGTCGGCAGAGTTTTTGAACAGGTACTTGAAGATGCCGGAGTATTTAAGAGAGATAAACAAGGAAAAGAAGCATTTGCAAGATTTGTAGAACATTTAGGTTGATTTGGAATATACGAAAATGAGCTATTGCATTATGTGCAGTAGCTCATTTTTAATTTAATTCAATTATTCAAGGCTGAAAATTTATTTCAGCACATCATCCAGTGAAATCTAATTATCTTCTGACATATTTTCAGTGTAGATTGTATTATTTATGTACAATTCCTCATCAATGTCGCGCACAAAGCCCCAATGAAGGTTGTACTTCTTGGCGTATTTCTTAAATGCATTAAACTTATTTTCGACCTGACGGTCAATGTTTTTGGTGTGACCAGCCTGCATACCACCTTTAGTTTCGATAATCCAAATATTTCTGTCAGTAGTCTTAATGATGTAATCAGGATAAAAGAGCCACTGCTTTCTGATACCATTCACATAGACGATAGAAAGATACTGTTGACCTGAGTTACCATTTTTGTAAACCTATTCTACACTATCAAAGGATATGTGCGTTATCTGAATTTTGTTGACTTTTTATATTTGTATGCTATAATATAATTACTGCCTAATTTAAAATGCACTGATGAGTAGTGTTATTATCTTAAATTTGAGGTTTGAGAGTAGTGTAATTTTATATGGTAGTAGAACTTCCAGGACAGGATATTGTTCTTGCACCAAAAACCGAAAATAGATTATTTTTTTGTGGATGAAAGATATGAGCAGGGATTTCCGTTGGATGAGAATGAATCGTTCTACATTGGAAAGTCGATAGCCGGATTGAAATTGAATCAGTCGGCACAGAATCCGATTACATATCTGTATCCACTGGAGAAAGATAAAATTCATATTTAACGAAATTGACAAATCTGAATTTGAGAAGGTAAGTGAATGGGATATCACGATACAAGATACCAAAGATACCATGGAGGAATATGATAATGTCGAAAGATGAGTATTTGATAACCGATACGCCCCTCAAAGCGTTGACGGTTTTTGCAATGCCAATGATTCTTGGAAGTTTTTTTCAGCAAATATACAATATGGCCGACTCTATTATTGTCGGCCAGTTTGTTGGTTCTTCCGCACTTGCAGCTGTCGGTGCATGTGCAGCATTGACCAATGTGTTCATTTGTGTGGCACTGGGAGCCGGTGTCGGAGCCGGTGTGCTTGTGAGCCGTTATTTCGGAGCCAGGGAGTATGGCAAAATGAAAACAATCGTGTCAACATCTTTGATTAGCTTTTTGCTTCTAAGTATAGTCCTTGGTGTTTTTGGCTTTTTCTTCGCCAACTCGATGATGAGTGGACTGCAAACCCCTGCCGACATACTGGATGATGCAGTACTGTATCTGCGGGTCTATTTTGTGGGCTTTCCGTTTCTGTTTATGTATAACATTCTTTCCACCATGTTCACTTCCATTGGTGAATCAAAAATCCCACTGGGACTCTTGGTATTCTCGTCAATCTTAAATATTTTTATGGATATTTGGATGGTGGCCGGACTTGGTCTCGGTGTGTTTGGTGCAGCCCTTGCGACTCTTATAGCACAGGGTATTTCTGCAGTGTTTTCACTTTTTCTGTTCCTCAGCCGGATGCGTCGATATAAAAGTCGCTTTTATTGGTTTGACAGGCAGGATTTATATTCCATGCTTCAAATTGCTGTACCTTCGGTTCTTCAGCAGTCTACAGTGTCTATCGGTATGATGATCGTACAGGCAGTTGTAAATCCTTTTGGCACACAGGCACTTGCGGGATATGCGGCGACGATGCGGATAGAAAATGTTTTTTCCCTGATCTTTGTATCCATCGGCAATGCAGTGTCTCCATATGTTTCCCAGAATCTCGGTGCAAACAAACCGCGGCGTATCAAAAAAGGATACCAAGCCGCATTGGTATTGGATGTATGCTTTGCAGTACTTGCTTTCATCATCATCGAAACGCTGCATACGCAAATTTCCTCACTATTTCTCGGTAAAGACGGAACAGCTTTTGCCTATCAGGTATCCGGAGATTATATGAGATGGCTTGGTTGTTTCTTCATCTTTATGGGAATCAAAATGGCAACCGATGGAGTCCTTCGTGGTCTTGGAATCATGCGCCCAGTTCTCATTGCAAATA
>ERZ825525.2065-NODE-2065-length-14201-cov-3.207762_pt1 | contig 14201 bp, 15 predicted proteins | sample MGYA00519930_ERZ825525 | MGnify/ENA primary metagenome ERZ825525 (study PRJEB31778, sample SAMEA3449203) | human gut metagenome | biome: human gut; feature: human-associated habitat; material: faeces | place: United Kingdom | collected 2010/2012 ... | reverse complement strand
TATATTTTTCTGGCAGACGAAATCACACATATAAACAGCGGAATACGCTTCGGCGGGTTTCAGCTGAACTATAACAGCGGGATAGTTTCCTATAATTACGCATACAATTATATCAAGGATCACTTCTCAAAGGACATATTCCTTGAAACCATGAAAATGAACATCCTGTCCGGCGACATATTCTACGAAGGTCTCAGAAAGCTAGCGGAGGATAACATACCCTCTGAACGGATAAAGCAGCTTCACGAAAATCTCCTGGAAGTGCTTGAAGAACAGAAATAAAAGCAATTCCCCAGTTCGGAATGTAATTCCGGACTGGGGATACGTCTGTATTCAAATCAGCTGTTAGAGCGACAGGTCGCCTTTCACAAAGTACTTTCCTATCCTTTCAACCTCTTCCATGACCCTCTTTGCGGTATCGGGATCTTTAAACCAGCCGTTCGGCTCGATCCTCTTTCCACTGACAGTGCCGAAGAAATCCATTCTGTCCTCCGCAGGGTAGCCGCAGCTCAAAGCGCACATCTTTGCCCGCCGTGCCAGGAAAGCCTTGCAGACGACCAGTATTCTCCCGAACGACGGCAACGGCTTTATCCTTTCTATCAGGGGCAATGAATTCGAGAAATTCTCCAGAGTATTACCCGCCTTGTTCTCAACTATCAGAGTCTGAGTATATCCGCTTCTGTGTTCAACAAAATAGTGGTGCATGCGTTCTCCCTCCGGCACAGTGCCTGGGTTCACGCAGCCGTTCCTGCCGCTGAACACAATAACAGCGTCGCTCTTTACATGATCCATCAGCTTGATGAGGTCAGCGCAGGTTTCATCTGTCTGTTCGTTTCCGCAGACAATAACAAGATCGTAGACCGACAGTTCCTTTTCTTCCTTTCCTATGAAAAGAAAGTCGGTAATAGCTTCCGAGGTTTCCGTTGGAACTGGTGATGTTGAAATGCTCATCTGTAACCTCCTCATGACCTGTCTGTAAATCTCTAAGTCCATTTTTCTGTTCATCATATAATATCTTACAGCAAAAAGACTTAATTGTCAAGCGATCCTGAGAGAGTATATAATGATGTTGTATAATATAACTTAACAAAATGCACTCAAAATGACAAACTAAGGAAACGCTGATTAAATCAAATTTGCCCCGTTCAAACGAGTGAACTCACGCGGCTGAATTTGATACGCTTCGCTTTAATCAGCGTGTCCCTAAAATTAGGAAAGTAAAGGAAATGTCAAAAGCAAAGAAATACGACAGAAGTTACAAGGAGCAGTCAGTGAAGCTGGAGCTTAAAGTGGGCGTAAGCGAGGAATTGAATCTCCCATACGGAACACTGTACGGTTTGGTTCAGGAGGCAAAGAACGGAGAACTCAACATAGAGGAACGAACATACGAAAACGCCATGAGCCTGGTTGAGGAGATATGTCAGCTGAGAAGCGAACCAATGGAAACTGGCAGAAAAAAAAGGCAAAGTGCTCTATATCACAGTGACCGGAAACAAATACAACCGCTATGAGTTTATTCATAAATGGCTCGCTTCTGACACATACGACGAGACCGTCAACTTTTACGGTCATCTGTGTTCACATACTAAAGCATAAATTCTCGCTGCGTTTGAAAGAGAATTTGAGAACGATCTGCCCTCAATTGACGAGGAAAGACCTCTGTAGGATCCTTGATTCATACGGTGCTCTTCACGCGGTCAGCGTTAAACGAGCAATTGAAGAGATCAAGGAGAACGATGTGCTCGCAACTGATCCTTCCGATACGGAATAAAAGTGCAAAAGCAATTCATCAGGTGTATATTTATGATAGATTTTACTAATGCTCCGCATCGCAACAGATCGTATTCCGGTGCGGAAAGAACCAAATTATCGATCATCTACAACAACGAACAATATATGCTGAAGTTCCCCACTAAAGATAATGATATCAGCTGCCTTACAGAATACATAGGCTGTATGATATTTAAGAGTATCGGCATTCCCGTTCAGGATGTTCTTATAGGAACCTACACCAAGCGTTCAGGTAAAGTTGTGACCGTTGCAGCCTGCAAGGACTTTGCAGCATACGAATATAAATATCAGGATTTTGCGTCATTAAAGAATTTAAATATTGATTCTAAGCGCAATTGTTACGACACAGATCTGGATAGCATTTTATCTGATATTGAATACCAGAATAAAATTGACAGCAAAGTCGTGTCTGAATGGTTCTGGAATATGCTTATTGTAGACGCGCTGATTTGCAACCCAAATCGTAATAATACGAACTGGGGATTCCTTTATAACACAAGCAAGGACGAATTGCTTCTTGCTCCTGTTTGCAGCTGCGGAGCGAGTCTTTTTCCTGAAATAAGTGAGGAAAAGATACGAAATATTTTATCTGATCAGGAAGAGCTTTCCAATACAGTGATCAGAACTCCGACTTCAGCCATAAAACGAAATGGCAAACTAATAAATTACCTTGATTTCATTACATCATGCGAAAACAATGACTGCTGTAAAGCGCTGAAACGCATTAAGTCAAGAATCAAAATAAACGAAATATATGAGATAATCGACGCTGTACCAATGCTCACTAAAGTTCGAAAGCTATTTCTGAAAAAAGTAATAAAAGCAAGAAATGAAATAATTATAAATCACTCTTGCATTTAGCTAAACGCTTTAACATTTTATGTCAGATGATTTCGCATTCAATAGACATATTCAGCCAGTCAAAGCAAACAAATTTTGACCACGATTTCAAGTCGCGGTCAATTCTTTTATGTGTGACAAAACACCTGATTTTTCACGATTCAGGTGCCTAGATTTTCGCACACATCTTGTAAATGTCTCAGTAGCATAGGCTCACAATCTGACAAAAACAGGAAACATTTTTCGAGCCGATATGGGAACTATATATCTGCCCAGATGACTTGGACAACATTTGACAGATGCAGAGGAACTGACTGTTCCGAGAACTTGGAACAGTAATTCGGCGGACAGTCAGGCACGGCAAAACCGACATTTGGAACATGAATTTGCCTTGAGTATACAATTTGTACACGTGTGATAACGCAACATGAAAAGTGTACAAATTCCCGCATTGAATGCCGCATAACAAAGCCATTTGTAGCCTCTACTATACAATTTGTACAAATTGTATACAGCTCTGAAAGTTGCTTTGTACACTACGTGTACACTCAATAATCCGCATTAAAATGCGGGTTCACGCCGTTTACCTCAACTGACGTTTCGGAGTACGTCTAAAAATGGGGAAGAGCATAAGAGGCTGTGTGGTCGGCATAGCCGACGCCGCTGACTTTCGCGAACGAAAGTCACTTTCTGCGATGCAGAAAGCTCTTACTGACTGTCGGAGCAGTCAGGTTTCTGGCAATTATATGGAATTATTGAAACTGCTCTTTGAAGTCCGCTTCCACAGTGATTATGGAATAATATGGTGCGCGTACGCTCTGTTCACTGCATCGCAAAATATGAATTTAGTGTGTCACGATCCTCGTTCATTATATAGGGAAAATGGCACACCGATTTTTTCTCTATAAGAAATGAAAATAACCAGATTATGGAATAGCGTTTTTTCCGTTGCTTGCGCAGCGGCGGATCGTTTTAAAAGGTCTTTCAAGACTGCAATTTAACTGAAGGTTTGTCGTCGCGGGGCGCCGACCGGTGTGTTATTAAAGGTCTTATAAGACCAGAAAATTTTAAGAAAGACAGGTAAAATCACATGACTATCTCAGACATCAAATTCAGAAGGTCCCTCACGGACGGAACCCTGAAAGCAATCGCTTCGCTGACAATTGACGGCTTCATTGCAATCCACGAAATCAAGGTAATCGAAACCGACCACCTCTTTGTAGCTATGCCGAGCCGCAAGGACGAATCCGGGAACTACCACGATATCGTTCACCCAATCAACGATAGAGCACGCAATCTTATTGAAAGCGCTGTACTTTCCGCTTACAAGATTTACGCTGAAAGTCAGGTGCTCATCTCGAACATCAACATTACTAACGACTGAAACAGAAAGGACAACCAAAATGAACATTACAGACATTATTTTTAGAAAGACATTCTCAGATGGAAAGCTCCGCGCAATAGCTTCCATAACTCTGGACGGCTGCTTCGCAATCCACGAAATCAAGCTTATCCGGACCGACCACTTGTTCGTTGCAATGCCCTACCGCACCGATTCCTACGGCATAAGCCACGACATTGCGCACCCAATCGGAGGAACTGCACGTCACGAACTTGAAAGCGCAATCATCAATGCATACAATGACTACATCGCGGCTCACGAAATTCTCGAAAACGCTGATTATACTGCGTAAGAAATCACCCCGGACTTCCTCAGGAGTTCGGGGAATTTTCATCACAGCATTATGAATATAGGCTATATTATCCCTCGTAGAGCCACGCTATATTTGTGCAATTTTAACAAAAGCATAAAATTCCACAATATGGGTGTGACACCGATTTGAGTTTCTTTGAGCTTAAATAAAGGGTTTTCAAGCAGCCGTGTGACACCACTCTCTGAATGTCAGCCAAAAATTACTTTCATGTATTGACTTATCTATGTAAAAGTGATATAATCTTCCCAAACCGCTAGTAGAAGATTCTGGATTTTTCTTAATTCAGAATCTTTATGTGGCTCTACGAGGGGTTATAGGTCTGTCTTGACCAAATTCTTACAACATCACTTTATATAATCATTTCATCATTTACATGAAAGGAGTTCTTAATGACAGCAAGGGACGAAATCATCATTCAGCAGCTTAAAAATCTCATTACGCTTGTTTCAAATCAGCCTTGCGACCCGATTTCTAAGGCAGTTTCACATGATATTGAACATATCGAAATGCTCACAATTCAGGAGTGCGCAGAGGAATTCAAAGGGCTTACTCAGAACACAATAAGGCAGCTCGTCCATCAGGGAAAAATTAAGTATATCCGCACCGGCGAAGGCAGGAACGGAAAGATTCTTGTAAACAAAACTTCGCTGGCGGAATATCTAAGCAACAACTTATAAATGGCTCTGTTAAGCCATACATAACAAATCATCCCGCTCTGGAAACAGGGCGGGAATTATCTGAGAAAGGAAAATATATTGGCAAATATCATAAAGAGAGGCAATAGCTATATGTTTCGTGTATCATGCGGTTATGACACGAATGGCAAGCAGATCGTTCGGCAGAAAACATGGACTCCCGATAAGAACATGACTCCAAAACAGATTGAAAAGGAAGTAAATCGTCAGGCAGTGCTTTTTGAGGAAGAATGCAAGAATGGCTACCAGTCAAAGGCGATAAAATTCGAGGCATTCGCCGAGGAATGGTTTGCTGAGTATGCAAAACCCAATCTCCGCAACACTACATACGAACGTCTGCTTCAGCTTCGTAAGCGCATTTACGGATCTATCGGTCATTTACGAATGGATAAGATAACTCCTAGGCAGATTCAGTTTTTCGTGAATTCACTTTCTAAAGAGGGAGCAAACGAGCGCACCGGAAAGCCGCTTGCTCCTAAAACTATCCGCCACAATTTAAGCTTGATTTCTGACATTTTCAGCTATGCAATAAAAATGGGAGTTGTGTCATGCAATCCCTGCTCAAAGGTCACCATTCCTAAAGGCGAGGCCAAGGAAAAGATGATCTATACGATTGAAGAAGTCACGGAATTCCTGAAGTTGTTGGAAGATGAGCCGCTTAAGTATCGTGTATTCTTCAATCTGGCTGTTTTCAGCGGATTTCGTCGTGGCGAGCTGCTCGGTCTGGAGTGGAAAGATGTCGATTTCACAAATAATCTTATAAGTGTTCGGCGAACTTCATGCTACACGGCAAAACAGGGAATTTACACAGATACCACAAAAACTAAGCGCTCGCAGAGAACGATAAAGTTCCCTGCTTCCGTAATGGAACTTCTCAAAAAATTCAAAGCTGAGCAGGACGAACTTGCACAGCAGGTCGGCGACAAGTGGATAGATTCCGACCGCCTGTTCGTTAAGTGGAACGGCGAGCCGATGAATAACAACACTCCGTACTTCTGGCTCAACGAGTTTTGTGAGAAGCATGGACTGCCGTTTTACGGACTCCATAGTTTCAGACATTTATTCGCATCCATGCTTGTGAATGAGGGCGTTGATATAGTTACGGTTTCCGGTGCGCTTGGGCATTCGACCGTCAGCACAACTAGCAACATTTACTGCCATCTACTGGAGAACTCACAGGCTAAGGTTTCGGAGGCGATTACTAATGTGCTGAAAATAAGTCCGAGTGATGGTTCGGCAAGTGACTCCAATGCTGCGGAAACAGCCGATAAGAACGAAACATTTTAAAATAATGATCAAACAATGATCAAATGAAGTTTTCCGGAAATAGGAAGTCTCCCGAATGGCTTTATCAAGCCATTCGGGAGATTTAAGTCTGGTGACGCTGCCCGCTGCATAGACGAACTCTTTTATGTTCCCGGTGCATTTGGATTGGTCGTTTATCTGTGATTTTGCCGCTCGCAGTCGGATATCAGCCAATATAATTACCAACCCCGACAGCTCGTGAACTGCCGGGGTAAGCAATTACTTTTTGTTCTTTTGGGATAAAAACTGCCTGAGTTACATTTCATCCAATTAACGTTGCCCATGGTAATGTTAGTAAGCCTAAACAGTCGATTGAAACGCTGTCGAAAACCAAGTTATCCATCAATCTTAATAAAGCAATTTGCTTCAAAAATCCTATCTCTTGAATACTTGGAAAGAATTGATTCTGCATCAGCGTATGCGTCTATTTCACATGGGAAAACGGAAAGAATATTTTCATCTTCAGTCAGGTAGAGTTTTGCGTCAGATCGTGTTCCCAGAAGGTCGCCTGTTCCTATGTACTCATATTCGGTCATCTTATAGACATATTTCAATGGAGATTCATTATCATTTTCCGGCTCAATGACATTTCCGGATTCGTCTACAATAAACCTGACAGTGTTGATGTCCAGCATATAGTCATTTGCATTAAAAGACGCAATATGGATACATTTGTGCCTGAAATCATCATACAAGCTGATAATATCAAAGCAATCCATTTTTTTGAACGCATTAGTTAATCCCCCCTTTCATTGATATTGTCAATATAGCTTTACACATTTCACTCAAAAATTTTGAGCAGCAGTGCAATGGAATAAATATCCACTTTGCTACGCTGCGTGGATATTTATTCCATTGCGGCGGCCGATATGCCTGTCTTATCTGAGTAATATCTGCGGAGTTTCTCAGCCGGAGACATTCCACCTACCAATAGCTCATGTACTTTCACAGGAAGCACGGGAGTACCAGCCTTTTCTTCTACTCCGACTACGATTAAACAGTTTACTGCTAAAGCAATTGACAACAGCTTGTTTTTGTGATAAAATGGAAGCAAAACGATTTCAGAGCCACCGGAAAAGGAATACACGTGAATATAAGGACATACAAGGGCGATTTCAGCTATGCGATTTTTCAGCGTGGACAGATATATTACCGCCAGAAAAAACTGAAAGAAGTGATATACTGCGGCGGCGGAAACTACCGCTTCATCGTCGCAGGAACGAAGAACTACAACGTTACAGCGTCGATAACCCCGGAGGGCGAGCTTTCGGGGCTTTCCTGCGACTGCCCGTACGACCGCGGATACTGCAAGCACCTTGCCGCCGCGCTCATATATCTTGAGAGTATATATGACAAAACGATATCGAACCGCAGTTCAAATTACGCCAGGGGACTTATCCGTCACTATATCGAAAGGGCCGTTATTAACGCGCAGGAACACGGAATACGGCTTGTGCCGGAGCTTGAAGCAACGTTCGAGGGGCTAAAGTACTCGCTGAAAATAGGGCGCGAAAAACTCTATGTCGTGAATGATATTTATGACATGTATCAGGCTTTCCAGGGCAGGCTGAACAAGAAATACGGAAAGGAACTGGAGTTCGTACACAGCCCGGAAGTACTGGACGAGCAAAGCTCGGCGCTGCTTGAATTAACATTCAGTATCTTTATGACATTCAAAGAAGGTATCGACAGAAAACGCAGGTTCCTGATACAGGGGCAGGACGCAGTGCGCTTCTTCCAGATAGTCAGGGAAAGCGGAGTTAATTACGGCCGCAGTCATTTTGACGTGAAATTTTCCGACCCGGAAATCAGTTTTGACATCGCGAAAACTGACACGGGACGCTATTTTCTGCGCCCGGTGGGGAAAATAGAAATATTCAATGCAGAGCAGAATTTCTGCATTATCATCGACAGCGACAAAAAGCAGATTTTCGTCTGCGGCAGGGAATTCACAAACGCAGTCGGAGCGCTGCTTTACGCCGCATTAAAGGAAGAATTGCTGATTTCCGAAAAGGAGATCGCGGCATTCTACACTGCGGTGATCCGTCCGGTGAGCAAATATGTGAAATTCTCCGGACTGGAAGTTCTCTCGGATTTCACGCCTCCGTAATTGAGCGCGCCGCGCAGTTTGCAGAAATGGAAAAATACGATGTTGTGATAACCTCCTATTCCCTTATTGCAAGGGACTTCGCAGAGTATCAGGAGCATGAATTCCGCTATGAATTTCTGGACGAAGCGCAGTACATCAAGAACAGCTCCACGCAGACGGCAAAGGCGGTGAAATCCGTGAACAGCCGCTGCCGGTTTGCACTGACCGGAACTCCGGTAGAGAACAGCTTTGCGGAACTCTGGAGCATATTTGACTACATCATGCCGGATTATCTTTTCAGCTACAGGTATTTCCGGCAGCATTACGAATCCCCGGTCGTAAAGGACGGAAACGAGCAGGCGAAACAGTCGCTGCAGCGCATTGTGAAGCCGTTTATCCTGCGCAGAATGAAGTCCGGGGTGCTGACCGAGCTTCCCGAAAAAACGGAAACGGTGCTGCTTTCGGAAATGGAAAAGGAGCAGAGCGGAATTTACTCCGCGAACGTTGCGGAGGTGCGCTCTGCGGTGACGGTTTCAAATGGTGATAACACCGAAAAAATAAAGATCCTCGCAATGCTGACGCGATTAAGGCAGATATGCTGCGACCCGGCGCTGGTCTACGATAATTACACCGGGAAAAGCGCCAAGCTGGAGCAATGCATGGAGCTTGTGGATAGCTGCGTTAATTCCGGGCACAAGCTGCTTTTATTCTCGCAGTTCACGTCAATGCTGGATATTGTCGCGGCGCGTCTGGACTGCATGGGAATACGGTATTTCATGCTGACTGGTTCCACCAAACCAGCACAGCGGCTGAAAATGGTGAACAGCTTCAACGGCGACGACACCAGCGTATTCCTGATATCGCTGAAAGCAGGCGGCACGGGGCTTAACCTCACCAGTGCGGACGTTGTTATACATTACGACCCGTGGTGGAACAGCTCGGCTGAAAATCAGGCTTCCGACCGCGCTTACCGAATCGGGCAGAAGAAAAACGTGCAGATCTATAAGCTCATCACCCGGAACACAATCGAGGAGAAGATACGCGAGTTACAGCAGGCAAAATCCGGGCTTGCGGATATCGTACTCAGCGGCGGGGAGCACTCCGGAAATATCATGAGCATGACCTCTGATGAGATACTGGAACTTCTGAAGTGAGCCTTGTAAAATGAAAAGTCCCCACAGAGCCATGGCTTTGCGGGGGACTTCTATATTGTACGGTGCTGTACTTTGTTTACAGCAGTCCGTTTTGTATGCACCATTGTTCTGCAATTTCACTGAATCGTTTAGTTCTGTATGCAAACCAGTCGTCGCGAATCCCAAGATAATAAACCGCGTCCTTGAACCGTCGGAATGATCCGCTTCCCCGAAGCGAAGCGAGCATTCGTTTTCTCATCTGTTCATATGGGCATTCCAACGCAAAGTCTTTCATGATTTGATATTCGTGAATATCGTACTGCGTGGGTAGAAGAATATAATCCTGTTCGTTGACCTCTATATCTTCCGAAGTTCTTTCGTCAATGAATTCAGGATTTCTGTCGATTATTTCACCGGTAGATTTCCGGTATAGAAATTCGTTTTCGTCTGAAACCTGTTCTAATAATTCTGCTATACGGCTGATAAGTTCATTGTCCATAGTGTTCTCCGTGTTTTTTGGCGGTTTACGGACTGAAACTCTAAAGCCGCGTCAAAAACGTTAGTTTATTGCCAAAGTGAGGAAAAGCGTTCTCTAAAAAAGTTCTACCGGCGGTCGGACTCACCGAACATTTTATTTTGGCATTTCCGCCTATTACTGTTTTGGCAAAACCACCCTTACAATGCTCATTCATGCGCTCCGGAACATCACACGCATAATAATTTTACATATTAATTTTACGTCACGATATGCCAGGTGGTTAATGCCGCCTGCATAACCGCGCTTTTGACCTGTTTCTGTTATATATTATACCGTATTCTGCGTGAAAAGTCAAGGCGTAAAATGACGGCAGTGAATTACATTATCTTTTGGTGGAAGATGTTACGATTGTGCTTGACAAGAAAAAACATTACGGCGGTGTCTGATTATCCCTTGATGACAAACAGCACCGGAGGTGAACGAAAATCACTTCCGGTGCTGTTATTATAGAAACATAAATTACGCAGCCTCTTCGCTTTCAGCGGCTGCGCTTTTCTTCTCCCTGAAAATAAGGGAGAAAACAAATCTTACAGCGGGACCTGCAAAGAAAAGCTGCCAGCAGAGCGCCATCGGGAAATTCAGCGCCGTTGTCTGGAGCCATACAGCGACAAAATCGCCGCCTGCGTCCTTGAAAAGCAGGGTCGCAGCAAGGCTCATCAGCGGACACATGAAGATAACTGACACGACAGATATTGCGATAACGAGGTGAAACGGATTGTCCTTTCTGGCATCGACCATCTTGAACGCCTTTGCTTTTGCGATTTTTCCGACAAGGAAGAAATCAAGCACAAATGCGATGGGACCCATGACAGCAAGCTCCTTAAAAGCGGCGAGGAACACGAAATTCGACATTCCTCCGGTGCTCAGCGCAATGTTGTAGCATATCATCGCGTAGACCATCACGATGACCATAATTATCGTGAAAATGATTTCCTGAAATAAGTTCTTGGGCATAAAAAAATCCTCCTATATTAACGTTGCAGCATAAGTGTTGTTCGTTAATCATTCGGAGAATGTACGTTTCCAATAAAACCCTTGCTATTCAGTTTGCTTTAATATTTTAGCATAATCCGCATGATAAGTCAATGTTATTTATCAACAAAAGTTTGTTTCCATAAAGCCATTCAAATGCAACTTTTAGCCAATTTAATAAGACATTTTTTGGATTTGACGTATTGTGATCTGATATTGTCAATATGCATTACACATTTTATTCAAGAACTAAGAGCAACAATAGAATGGGATAAATATCCACTGCGATGCGCGGATATTTATCCCATTTCGGCAGACGTTGCCATGCCGTCCTGAATGCTCCGTTCAGGCATACAGCCTGCGGTATTCGCTCGGGGTCACTCCGAGCACGGAACGGAACGCCGCGGCGAACTTCCCCGGATTGTCGTACCCCACCCGGGAGGCTATCGAGATTATCGGCTCGTCGGTGCGTTTGAGCATTCCCGCCGCCGCGTTCATGCGGAATTCCTTCATGTATGCGGCGATAGTGCAGCCATAAATTCCCTGGAAACACCTTTTCAGCGAGGTCATCGGAAAATCGAATTTCCCGGAAATCTCCTCGAGCGTGTACCAGCGTTCCAGATTTGAAGTCAGCAGCGTAACGATATCCCGCGCCTTATCTACCTGCGCCTTGTAGAAATACTGCCGCTCGCCACAGTCCGCCGGTATCTCCAGCGCGTCCAGGAACAGCAGAAGCTCCAGTACCTTTATCTTGAAATACGGCTGGCGCACCTTTTCCGGAAGGTCGTAAAGCTCCGAAAAAATATGCTCGATCTGCTTTCCAGCGCGCATTACGAAAGTTTTATCGTTGGCGCAGAACTTGTCCCTGAGCTTCCGCAGGTCAACGGAAAACCCCTCCATAACGTGCGGGAGCGACTGCTCCGCCTGGTTTATGTCGAATCCGACAGTCAGTCCGTGGTAGTGCTTCAGCGGGAACGAAAATTCACCGCAGTGCTTCTGCCGGGAATTCGCCTGCATATCGCCGCCCTCTATGTAAAAATAGCGGTCGCCGGACTGCCATTCCAGCCGTCCCTCACGACAGTGGTCTATGCAGAACATGTCCGCATTCGGGACAAAGCGGGAATTACAATGCTCCATGTGAAAATCATTATAAATCAGCATACAACCGGGAAACACCTGGTAGAACGTCATAAGTCCATCGCCGGCGTCGTCCTTGAGCTGATAGACCGCGCACATTTTGTCCTCGCAGGCCTTGCGCATGTTGCTGCCAATCTCGCCGTCTACGTTTACCATTCCGCAACTCCGACAAAGAATTCACGGAGCCTCTCGCGACCGCTCCGGTCAAGCGCATACTGCTCCGAAATGCCGCCGTGCTCTATCCGCACCGCATAGTCGCAGCAGCGCGATATGAACTCCGGGTCATGCGTGACTATCATCACGTTCCTGCCCTGCTTTTTCAGCGAAAGTATGCAATCCGCTGCCTGCTGCATATGTCCTGCGCCAAGCCCGCTCGTAGGCTCGTCGAACACGATGAACTCCCTCCCGGAAGCCAGTGCCGACGCTATCGCCACACGCTGCTTCTGCCCACTGGAAAGCGACATCGGGTGGAATTCCTTCAGCTCCAGCAGGTCAAGACTGCGGAGTATCTCCCCAACCGCCGGGATATCCTCGTTATCCATTGAAAGCAGAACTTCGTCAAGAACACTTTCGGTGAATAGCTGATGATTCACGTCCTGCATGACAAGGTAGCAGCACTTTATTCGCTTCCTGGAATTGAGCGATTTGCCGCCCAGTTCAAGCGTTCCCCTGCACTTTTTGAGAAGCCCGCAGAACGAACGCATGAACGGCGTTTAAGGTGGTGGATTTTCCGGCGCCGTTGCTGCCGATGATTGCGATAACTGAGCCCAGCGGAAGCTCTGCATTCGGTATATCGAGCGCCGTTACTCCGTTTTTGTAGGAGTAGCTGAAATCCCTCAGCGAAAACGTCCCGGCCGGCTTATGTTCCGGAAACTCCCGGCTGAAAACCGATGATAACTCCGGAGCGCGCAGTCCGTGCTCCTCAAAGAATACGGCAGGCTTCGCGAAAAATTCCGAACCGCTGAACTGCTCCCTTATATCCCCGGACTCCATGTAAATAACCCTGTCCGCAATGTCTTTCAGGAAGTGCAGACGGTGTTCCGCGATCATCACCGTGCGCCCCTGGGACTTCCACAGACTTATGATATTACGCAGACTCTCAATGCCCGGAAAATCCAGATTGGAAGTAGGTTCGTCAAGCACCATGACCTCCGGTGAAAGCGTGCTCACGGAGCCGCAGGCGATACGCTGCTTCTCTCCGCCTGAAAGCTCGAAAATGCTCCTGTCCAGCAGTGGTTTGAGGTTCATCTCATTGACAGCCCGTTCCACCCGGGAGCGCACCTCGGATTCCGGCATTCCCATGTTTTCGCAGGAGAATGCGAGTTCGCTGGTGGTATCCACATTGAAGAACTGCGAACGCGGATTCTGGAACACTGAACCAACCAGTTTTGCGGTATCGTACAGCGGAGCCTCCGCGATATCCAGACCGTTCACGGTGACCTTTCCGGAAAGCTCCCCGTCATAGAAATGCGGGATAAGCCCGTTGACAAGCCGCGTCAGCGTGGATTTTCCGCAGCCGGAGCCGCCGCAGACCAGCAGTACCTCGCCGTCCGGAACAGTGAGCGTAATGTTGTGCAGGCCTGCCTCGTCACGTCCGCCGCTGTATCTGAAATTCACATTCTGTATTTCGATCATGTTTTCTTCCTGTCAGATGAATTTGCTGATTATCATTGCCGCGAACGCCGCCGCGCACAGCAGGAGCGCGAAAAAATCCAATGCGCCGAATCCTATCTTACAGATATTCGTGCGCTTCACCGGAGCGCCAAATCCCCGGGTGAGCGCCGCCGCGGAAAGCTCGTCACCTATCTTCACACAGGATATCATAAGCGGTACCATGCGGTATTCCAGCATTTTCGCCGGCTTTCCGCCGCCGAAGCGTATTCCGCGCATACGCATTGCGTCGCCTATGCTGGCGTACTCCTCCCCGACCGTAGGGAAAAACCGGAACATCACGGACATGGGGATCGTAATTTTCTGCGGAATGTG
>ERZ825525.2061-NODE-2061-length-14253-cov-4.136639_pt1 | contig 14253 bp, 16 predicted proteins | sample MGYA00519930_ERZ825525 | MGnify/ENA primary metagenome ERZ825525 (study PRJEB31778, sample SAMEA3449203) | human gut metagenome | biome: human gut; feature: human-associated habitat; material: faeces | place: United Kingdom | collected 2010/2012 ... | reverse complement strand
CCGCCATCACCCCGCCGGTCGCCCTCGCGGCCTATGCCGGCGCTGGCATCGCCAAGACCAACCCGATGACCACGGCGGTCGAGGCCTGCAAGCTCGGCTTCGCCGGCTTCATGGTGCCCTTCGCGTTCTGCTACAACCCGGCAATGATGATGCAGGGCAGCGTCGGCGAGATCATCTCCGTCGCCATCAGCGCGATCATCGGCGTTGCCATCATGTCCGCCGGCTTCCAGGGCTGGCTGCTGTGGAAGCTCAACTGGCTTGAACGCATCGTGTTCATCGCCGGCGGCCTGCTGATGTTCATCCCCGGCACGCTGACGGATATCGCCGGTCTTGTGATCGCGGTCGCTCTGCTTCTCGTCAACGTGAAGAAGTGGGAGAAGGGCCCCAAGTTCATCATGGACAAGCACAAGGCCAAGCAGGAGCAGAAGTAAGCTCCGCTGAACCGGATACGGAATATGAGGGCCCCGAAAAGGGACCCTCATATTTTCTCATTGACCGCGCCCCCGGTGCGCGGTATACTGTAGCGTAAGAATCCAAGCGAGGAGAGAAGAACCATGGAAGCTCAGGAGATCCGTTACCGCGTCAATAAAAAGGTGTTTCGGCAGGCGTCGCTCTACGCCATGTTCCTGCGAAACCGCAATACCTTCCGCGTGGGCATCGTCGTCGTGCTGGCGGTGGCATTTTACACCGTGCTTGCCGTGCAGGGTACCTTTCCCCTGAGCTACCTTCCGATCTACATTGCGGCGGCCTATCTTGTCTGGATGCTTTTGCTGCTCGGACGCGAGGAGCAGCGCGTGCTGCGCTACCTCAAAAGCGACGAGTCGCTGCTGGGGACGGAGTACGTTCTGCGCTTTGACGCGGGCAAGCTTTCGGTCGAAATCCCCGAGAAGAAGCTCCGCAACACGGTCGCGCTCGCGAAGCTCGCCTCGGCCATCGAAATTTCGAGCGTGTTCATGCTCTGCCTTTCGGCCGATCAGCTCTACCTTGTGCCGACCGCAGCCATGACGGACGAGCAGCGCACGGCGCTGCGCGGCCTTCTGAGCAGCCGCCTCGGCGAGCGCTTTTATTCCAGTATTCTGGCGCGCGAGAAAAAGAAATGAACAGGCCCCGCCTCCGACATCGCTTGGGAGGCGGGCTTTGCCGTGCTATACCGGACGGCCGTGCTCCACGCGGCAGTCGCACTCGCTGCGCCACGACTGCGATTGCAGGAAGCGGCGCGCGGCATCGACGAAGGCGCGGGCGGCGGGCAGAAGGTGGCGCTTTTTCTTGTAGACCACGCTCAGCGGGTGGACAAGGTCGGGGGAGTCGAGGTCGAAGAAGAGCAGCTCGCCGCGGTTCGGCGCGTTGTGGACGGCGGTCTCATTGACGAAGCAGAAGCCGTAGTTTTCCGCCGTCAGGTTCAGCGCCGTGGTGGCGTTGGTGGTGTAGAGCGCGTTTTCGACGGTGATATGCTCCCGTTCGAGAAAGTTGTTGACGCGCATGGCGAGCAGGATCTCAGGGTAGAGCAGGACAAAACGCTCGTGCTCGAGAACGGAGAGCTCCGGCTCCCGTCCCGCGCGGCAGGCCTCCGCAAGCGCCTGCGCGGCGCGGTTGCCGCGGTTGCCGACCAGGAGGATCTTTTCGTAGAGAATGGTCTCGGTGGTCAGGTAGTCGGGCGTATTGAGATTGGTGTTCATGATGGCAAAATCCACCGTGTTGTCCGCCACCAGACGGAACATCTCGCTCGTCGGGCGCTCAAGCAGCTCAAGATGGGCCTCGGGGTGCTCCTGCGAAAAGGCGGGCAGGATGCTCGGCAGGAGCGTGCTGGCGCGCCAGTTGCTCATGGCGACGCGGAGCGTCTGGCGGCGGCTGGCGTTCAAACGTGTGAAATCCTGCAAAAGCTGCTCATAGAGCTGCGAGCTGTCCTCGAGATAGTTGGCGTAGACCTTGCCGGCGGCGGTCAGCGCCAGCGGCGACTTGGTGCGGTCGAGCAGGCGGACGCCGAATTCCTTTTCCAGATGGATGACATATTGGCTCAAATAGGGCTGCGAGATATGCAGCCGCTCCGCGGCCTTGGAAATGCTTTTCTCGGACGCAATGGCAAGAAAATATTCCGGATTCCGGTCCTGTACCATCCAGATCACCTCGTTTTCCTCTTCGATTATAGCAAAAAATACGGCGCCGTCAAGCATGGTATAGTAAAAATGCTATAGGGATAGTCACATTTAAGTCTTTGACCTTTTCGCGGCGATGCACTATGATAGAGTCAAACAGGGAAATCAAAAAACCATCGGAAAAGAGGGAGATTATGCCAAGGTTTGAAGCATCTGCGCTGCGGGGCTACTGCGTGTCGGTCCTGACGGCCTCCGGTGTGGAGAGGAGCTGCGCGGAAGCGGTGGCTGACGCGCTGATCGACGCGGAGCTGACAGGCGTGTCCACCCACGGTGTGAGCCGTCTGGCCGTTTATATGCAGCGCATGGACGCGGGCGTGATGTCGCGTGAAAACAACATCCGCATCGTGCGGGAATCGACCTCCACGCTGGTCGTGGACGCCGGCAACTCGCTGGGCGCGGCGGCGGCAAAATTTGCGATGGAGCGGTGCATCGCCAAGGCAAAAGAGACGGGCTGCTGCTTTGCAAGCGTGCACAGCTCCAACCACTTCGGCACCGCCGCCTATTATACAAGGCTTGCTGCCGCGCAGGATATGATCGGATTTGCCTGCACCAATCTCAAGGGCAAGATCGCGCCCTTCGGCAGCGCTGAGCCCTACATGGGCACAAATCCCATCTCCGTGGCGGCTCCGTCCGACGACCTTCCGGTCGTGCTGGATATGGCGCCGAGCGTTGTGGCGCTGGGCAAGCTCATTCTGGCGCAGAAGCTGGAAAAGTCTATTCCCGAGGGCTGGGCGCTGGATAAGGACGGCAGACCCACCACGGACCCCGCGGCCGGTCGTGCCGGCTCGCTCGTGCCGATCGGCGGCGCGAAAGGCAGCGGCCTCGCCATCATGGTCGATGTGCTTTGCGGCATTCTCAGCGGCGGCCCCTACGGTCCGCATCTGCATGACCTCTATGTGATGGACGAGCCGCAGGGCGTCAGCCATTTTCTCGGCGCCATCGACATTGCGCATTTCATCGAACCGGCAGCGTTCAAGTCGGCTCTTTCCGCCATGTCACGGGAGATCAAGGCGCTGAAAAAGGCCGATGGTGTGGAGGAAATTTTCCTGCCCGGCGAACGCTCCGGCCGCAAGGCGGAAGAAAATGCTGCAAACGGTATTGAGGTGCCGCAGCCGGTCTACGAAGAGCTGCTGGAGCTCGGCAAGCCCTACGGTCTGAGCCTGTAAAGGAGGAAGCATCATGGCAAAAATTCTCATCACCGAATCGGTCCACCCCATCGGACCCGAGCTGCTGACCGCGGCGGGGCACACCGTCGTCTACGCCGACCGCGACATGGACATCATCCGCCGCGAGATCGTGGACGCGGACGCCGTGCTCGTGCGCATCATCGAGCTGCCCGGCTCGCTGCTCGCGACGGCGAAGAACCTCAAGATCGTCTCCAAGCACGGCGTGGGCTACGATAATATCGACCTCGACTACTGCAAGAGCCACGGCATCGCCGTGACCATCACCCCGAACGCGAACAGCCTTTCCGTCGCCGAGCACGCCTTCACGCTGATGCTCACGCTGGCGAAGAACATCATTCCCGTTTCCAACAAGTACCGCATGGTCGGCTTTGCCGCGAAGAACCACGCCCCCGGCCTTGAAATGACCGGCAAGACATTGGGCCTGATCGGCATGGGCCGCATCGGAAAGTACGTCCTGCACATGTGTAAGGACGGCCTGGATATGCACGTCATCGTCTACGACCCCTACATCAGCGAGGTCCCCGAGGGCGTCGAGAAGGTGGACGACCTTTCCGAGCTGCTGCGCCGCGCCGACGTCGTGACGCTCCATTGTCTGCTCACCGACGAGACGCGCAAGCTCATCGACCGCGAGCGCCTCGCGCTGATGAAGCCCACCGCGCTGCTCATCAACTGTGCCCGCGGACCCATCGTGGACGAAGACGCGCTCATCGAGGCGCTGGAGAACGGCAGACTCGCCGGCGCCGGTCTTGACGTCACCGACCCCGAGCCGGTCGCGCCGGACAGCCCGCTCTTTAAGCTGCCGAACGTCATTGTCACGCCGCACTACGCGCCCACGACGGTCGAGTCCGCCACGCGTGTTTCCAAAATCGCAGCCGAAAACATCAATGCGGTGCTTGCCGGTCAAGAGCCGGTGGGCCGCATCGTCTGAACAAGATTAAGAGGAGGAAAGCAACCATGAGACTCGCAACGATCAAGCTGCACGGCGCGGAGATCGCCGGCATCGTCACCGGGAAGGGCATCCTGCCCGTCGCCGCGCTCAACGCCTACAAGGGCACGGGCTGGAAGGAGGACATGATGAGCCTCATTCAGGCCAATCACATCCCCGGCCTCACCAGGTGGTACAACGAGGGCGGCAAGGAGGAGCTTGAGACCATCCCCGGCGTCGTGCCGGCGGAGGAGGTCGTCTACGCGCCGCTCTACCGCAACCCCAAGCGCATCTTCGGCATCGGCCTCAATTACGCCGACCATGCCAAGGACATCGGCAACGCCGCGCCCACGGGCTTCCCCGGCAGCTTCTTCAAGATGGCCGATACCCTCATCGGCCCGAATGACGACATCCTGCTGCCCAAGCTCAAGGAAGCGCAGAAGACCACCGCGGAGGCGGAGCTCGGCATCATCATGGGCCGCGACTGCCGCGACGTTCCCGAGGAGGAGTGGGAGAGCGCCATCGTCGGCTACACCACGATCCTCGATATGACCGAGGAATCCATCCTCAAGGGCAACGACTTCGTGCCCGGCAATCCCCGCTATCTGACCATCGTCAAGAACTTCCCGACGTTCTTCTCCTTCGGTCCCCAGCTCGTCACGCCCGACGAGGTGCCCGACGTCCTCAAGCTCGAGGTCCAGAGCGTCCACAACGGCGAGATCCACGCGAAGAACACCGTCGATCACATGACGCACGTTCCGTCCCGCCTCGTTTCCCTGCACTCGAGCATCCAGGGCTGGTACGCCGGCGACGTGCTCTCCACCGGCACCCCGCGCGCGTTCCACATTCAGGACGGCGACATCGCCGAGTGCCGTATCGTCGGCCCCGACGGCTTCGAGATGGAGCCGCTGAAGAACCCCGTCGTGGATCTCAAGCTGCACTGAAAAACAAAAAGAATTTATAAATCAGGAGGAAATTATCATGGATCTGGGTTTGAAGGATAAGGTCGTCGTTTGTATGTCCAGCGCGTCCGGCTTCGGCAAGGGCATCGCGACAGAGTTCGCCCGCGAGGGCGCGAAGGTGGTCATCTGCACCAGCGAGGCGTTCAAGGCGGAGCTGGATCAGGCGGTCGTCGACATCGAGAAGGAGACCGGCAACCGTCCCCACCCCTATATGTACGACGTGCTCAACAACGAGAGCATCGCCGCGATGATCAACAAGGTCGCGGAGGACCTCGGCGGCATCTACGGCCTCGTCAATCATTGCCCCGGCCCGAAGGCCGGCACCTTCGAGGCGCTGACCGAGGCCGACTGGGCGGACGGCTATCAGAAGTGCCTGTACAGCTACACCACCGCCATCTGTGCGGCGCTTCCGTACATGAAGAAGGGCGGCGGCGGACGCATCGTGAACTCCACCTCGTCCTCCATTAAGCAGGAGCTCGATAACCTCATTCTCTCCAATACCTTCCGCATGGGTGTGGTCGGCATGAGCAAGACGATGGCGCGCGAGTTCGGTCCGTACAACATCATGGTCAACACGATGGGCCCCGGCCGCATCTACACCGACCGCATCAAGTACCTCAACACCATCCGCGCCGAGAAGGCGGGCATCACGCTCGAGGAGTACAACACCCGCGACGCCGCGAGCTTCCCGCAGAAGCGCTACCAGACGGCGGACGAGTACGCCCGCTCCGTGGTGTTCATCTGCTCGCCCGCGAACAGCGCGATCTCCGGTCAGGTCATCTGCGTCGACGGCGCCATGACCACCGCGTACTAAACCGATAAACGCAAAAAGAAAACAAGCGGAGGCTGTCTCGCTGACAGCCTCCGCTTTTTCGTATACAGCGGATCGGTCGTAACCGTCAAGGCGGGAGCGGTGTGAGCTGCTCCCGCCTTGCCTGCAAAATAACAGCAGCTTATGGGCGTGTCAAGGGCGGGGATAAAAAGCCACTACCACAGCCCTTTCAAACCTTGTACACTGGAAAGTGGATAATGTACAATAACGGACCTGTTACAGCATCCTCATTTTCGTTCCAAAAACGCACCGCTGTACCAATCAAAGAGGCTGTCGCAGCCTTTCTTCTGTATTTTCAGTCGCCTTTAGCGGTTTTTCTCGATTTTAATTCTTTTCCTAACATCTTGCGGCCCGAGTTTCCACTGTGTTCTACACATGCCTACGGCATTTTATGTGGTCAAAGACAAAGTCTCGCCAAAGCTGCTCCGGCAAAGGACTTATCGTTCCTTGATACCCAAATCCAACCTGCGAAATCGCATTTTGCAAGACAGAATCATACTGCTGTTGTGACAACTAAGACCATGTATTATTATTCTTGCTTTTTCCGGCGGTATCCTGTAAAATGACATCATCAAGGGAGAGGAGAGCAGACATTTTTGAAAGAGCGCTTCCATTGATCAAATTGGAACGCCGTTTGCTCGAAAAACCCTGTAGACCAACTATAAAAAGGAGGGTATTTCAGTATGTACAAGGTAGATCTCAACAGCGACCTCGGCGAGAGCTTCGGCGCGTATACCATCGGGCTCGACAACGAGGTCATCGCGCATGTTTCCTCTGTCAATGTGGCCTGTGGCTATCACGCAGGAGATCCGTTGGTGATGGAAAAGACCGTTGCCGCAGCCAGGGCGGCAGGCGTCGCCGTCGGTGCACACCCGGGCTTCCCCGATCTGATGGGCTTTGGCCGCAGGAACATGGTCGTCTCGCCCAAGGAGGTCAAGGCGTATGTCAAGTATCAGCTCGGCGCGCTGATGGCCTTCGCTGCGGCAGAGGGTATCAGGCTCCAGCACTGCAAGCCCCACGGCGCTCTCTACAACATGGCTGGTAAAGACATGGATCTGGCGCTTGCCATCGCCGAGGCGATTGCCGAGGTAGACAAGAACATTATCCTGCTTGGCCTTGCCAACAGCAAGATGATTGATGCAGGCAAGCAGTTGGGCTTGCGCGTCGCAAACGAGGTCTTTGCCGACCGCGCCTATCAGGCCGACGGCTCGCTTGTGCCGCGCAAGCTGCCCGGCGCCGTCATCCACAATAAGGACGAGGCCATCGCGCGCACCGTCCGCATGGTTACCGAGGGCAAGGTCACGGCCATCACCGGCGAGGAGGTCGAAATCGCGGCTCACTCCATCTGTGTCCACGGTGACAACCCTTCGGCCGTCGAATTCGTTAAAAATATCCGCACGCAGCTCACCGCCCGTGGCGTGGAGATTGCCCCCATCCGCGAGATCGTATAAAAAGAGCCTCGTTTCCAGCTGTTCCGTTCCGCAAAGACCAACGCCCCAAATCTGCCGCACTGCGGCAATATTTCAGGAGGATGATCATGAGTAACGAAACTACCCAGAAGCGCTCACTGTCCGTCAGCCTTGGCGCGGCCTTTCTGATGGCGACATCCGCCATCGGCCCCGGCTTTCTGACCCAGACCTCGCAATTCACCGCAAAGTATCTCTCTTCTTTCGCTTTCGTCATCGTCTGCGTCATCATCATGGATATGATCGCGCAGACCAATGTATGGTCCATCGTCGGCGTTTCCGGCCTGCGCGGTCAGGAGATTGCCAATAAGGTCCTTCCCGGTCTCGGGTATCTTCTTGTCGTGCTTGTTGTGCTTGGCGGTCTTGCGTTCAATATCGGCAATGTCGGTGGCGTGTCACTCGGCTTCAATGCCATGATCGGCATTCCCGAAAAGGCCGGCGTCATCATCGGCGGCGTGCTTGCCATCTGCATTTTCCTTTCCAAGAAGGCAAACGACATCGTCGGCAAGGTCGCCCAGATCCTCGGCGGCATTATTATCGTCGTCATGCTGGTCGTGGCTTTTATGGCCAAGCCCCCCGTCGGCGATGCGGTCGTCCATATCTTTACCCCTGAGAATCCCAAGGAACTCATTCCCGTCATGGTCACGCTGCTCGGCGGCTCCTGCGGCGGTTACATCACCTTCTCCGGCGCACACAAGCTGCTCGATGCGGGGTGGGGCGGCAAGCCGGAGGAAGTCAAGCACTTCCGCAAGTCCGTCCTGACCGGCATCTGTGTCTCGGGCAGCGTTCGTATCCTGCTGTTCCTGTGCGTGCTCGGTGTCTGCACGGCCGGTACGGTCGTTGTGGCTGAAAATGTCGCGGCTGTCACTGGCGCTGCCAACCCCGCAGCCGAGGCTTTCCGCCTTGCTGCCGGCGACATCGGCTACCGTCTCTTCGGTCTCGCGCTGTTCTCCGCCGGTATCACCTCCGTCATCGGCGCGGCCTACACCTCCGTCTCCTTCCTCAAGACCGTTCACCCCTTCATCGCCAAGAACGACAAGTGGTTCATCGTCGGCTTTATCGCCTTCTCCACGCTTGTTATGGCGATCCTCGGCGGCGCGAAGCGCATGGTCATCCTGGCTGGCGCACTCAACGGCCTGATCCTGCCAATTTCCCTGTGCTGCATGCTGCTTGGCTGCCACAAGAAGTCCATCGTCGGCGAGTACAAGCACCCCGTGTGGCTGCAGATCCTTGGCTGGTGCGTGGTCGGTGTCGCAGGCTACCTTGCCGTCACGGCGCTGCCCAACCTTGCCAAGCTCTTCGCGTAACGAACCTGCACCATTCCGCGAGCCGGTCTGTCCCACAGGCCGGCTCCGCCTGAAAGGAGAACGATATGTCCGACATCAGATTCCTGCTCAGCGGCGACTCAGCCGTAACCGTGGAATTCGGCAACGAGATCAGTGAGCACATCAACGCACAGATTCGTGCGTTCAGCATCGCGCTCACCGAGAGCAAATTCCCCGGGATCGTGGAGCTCGTGCCGACCTACCGCTCGCTGATGGTTCACTACGACCCTGAGGTCATCCCCTACGGTGTGCTTGTCAAAAAACTCAAGGGCCTGCTCAATCAGCTTGACCACATCCGGATTCCGCCAAGCGATGTGTTGGAGATCCCCGTGCTCTACGGCGGGGATGAAATGGGCCCCGACCTCGGCTTTGTTGCCGAGCACAATCACAAAACGCCTGACGAGGTCATCCGGATTCACACCTCCACGGAATATCTCATCTATATGCTGGGCTTTACCCCCGGTTTCACCTATCTTGGCGGTATGAGCGAGGAAATTGCCGCGCCGCGCCTTGCCCAACCTCGTGTCAGGATTCCCGCCGGCAGCGTCGGCATCGCCGGCAGCCAGACGGGCGTATATCCCATCGACTCCCCGGGCGGCTGGCAGCTTATCGGCCGCACGCCCGTGCGCATGTACGACCCTGACCGCGCCGTTCCCATCCTGCCCAAGGCAGGCCAGTACATCAAGTTCTACGCCATCGATCAGGCAGAATTTGACCGTATCGCCGCGCTGGAGGCCTCCAGCGGCTATACGGTTCACACCTACCCGAGAAAGGAGGCGGAGCAGGCATGAGCATCACCATTCTCAACCCTGGCATGCTCACCAGCGTACAGGATCTCGGCCGCATCGGCTACCAGCAGTACGGCGTGTCCGTCTCCGGCGTGATGGATCCGCGCAGCGCGTCCATCGCCAACATTCTCGTCGGCAACGACGAGGGCGAGGCCGTACTCGAATGTACCATGATGGGTCCCCATATCCGCTTTGATGCGCCCAACATCATCGCAATCACCGGCGGCGACCTTGGCGCGACGCTTGACGGTCAGCGTATCGATACCTACCGCGCCATTCCCGTCAATGCGGGCCAGACGCTGCGCTTCACCATGCTGCGCACCGGCTGCCGCGCTTTCGTGGCGTTCGCGGGTGGACTCGATATCCCCCTGGTCATGGGCAGCCGCTCAACGGACATGAAAGCGAAGATCGGCGGCTATCAGGGCCGCAAGCTGCAAAAGGACGACGTCATCGCCTTCCGCGCGCCCAAGACCGACCTCAAGAACCTCGGCGTGCGCCACATTTCGCCTGAGTTCGTGCCGCGCGCAGAGTATAAACTGCGTGTCGTGCTCGGCCCGCAGGACGACGCCTTCACCGAGCTTGGCGCTATGACCTTTCTCAGCAGCGTTTACACCCTTACACCGGAGTTCGACCGCATGGGCTGCCGCCTTGACGGCGAGCTGATCGAACACATCAAGGACGGCAACATCATCTCCGATGGCATTGCCTTCGGCGCGATTCAGGTGCCCTCTGCGGGCAAGCCGATCATCATGCTGGCCGACCGCCAGACCACCGGCGGATATGCAAAAATCGCCAACGTCATCTCCGCAGACTTTCGCATTCTCGCCCAGCTCAAGGCAGGCGACAAAGTGCGCTTCGAAAAGGTCTCCATCGCCGCTGCACAGGAGGCTCTGCTTGCGCAGCGCGCTACGCTGAACTGCCTGCGCAGCGCCATGAATCGTTGACGCAGCCCTAAAACGCAAAAAATAATAGTAATAGGAGGAACGACACATGGCCTTTGATATTACACCTTATATCGATATGAAGCCGAGCGAGGTGCGCAAGCTCATCCGCGAGGGCGTCATCGACTTCCCCACCGCCGGTATGTGCCGCGGCTACGCGCAGGCCAACCTCATCATCCTGCCGCCGGAATATGCGGGAGATTTTGAGGAATTTGCCCGGCGCAACCCCTTCCCCTGCCCCATTCTCGAGATCGTCCGTGGTACGCCCGAAACCCACGACATGGGCGAGGGCGGCAACATTTGCACCGACATTCCCAAATACCGCATCTACCGCGACGGTAAGTGGGACGGCAAGGAGCTGACCGACGTAAGCGGCTACTGGAAGGAGGGCTATGTCGGCTTCCTGATTGGCTGCTCGTTCTCGTTTGAGGAAGCGCTCATGCGCGAGGGCATCGAGGTCAGGCACATCGCGCAGGGACGCAATGTGCCGATGTTCAAGACCAATATCATGACCGAGCCGGCCGGCCCGTTCTGCGGTCCTATGGTCTGCTCCATGCGCCCCATGACGCCGGAAAACGCCAAAAAGGCGTATGACATCACCGTCAAAATGCCGAATGTCCACGGCGCGCCCGTCCACATGGGCGATGCCGCCGAGGTCGGCGTTGCCGATGTGATGAAGCCTGACTACGGCGAGGCGGTTGATTTCTACGAGGGTGAGATTCCCGTGTTCTGGCCCTGCGGCGTGACGCCGCAGGCGGCGGTCGAAAATGCGAAACCGCCCATTGCTATCACCCATGCCCCGGGCCACATGTTCATCACGGATATCATCAATTCCGAACTGAACGACTATCTGGAAGCTAAAAAGAATCGCTGAATTCTCTCTTTTCCGATCAACGCGGTGCCGGATCTTGACATCGTACCGCTTCGCTTTTCGGCCGTTGTCGTTGCCGCGCAGCGGGTCGGGAGAGTGACCCGGAAGCTCTCTCCCGAGGTTCTCTTTGCGCTGCCGGACGGCTTCCGCGCCGCTGCGGTCTACACAATGTAAGGGAAAACATTGCCTGTATTCAGGACTTTGGCAGACAAAAAGGAGGATGGAGCTATGAGCGCAATGATCATCAAATCCAGAGAAGCAAACGATTTGAAGCTGACCGCATACCATGGGCATTTTGCGACCCGCCACTCTCACAACAGCCATTATCTCGACATCACCCGCATGAAGCATGAATGTGCAATGGCCAATATCGCTGCCGCCTCTCTTGCCAATCACTATGTCTATGAAAAGGAGATCGATACGGTCGTCTGCCTGGACGGCAGCGAGGTCATCGGTACGTTTCTCGCCCGCCAGCTCTCTCAGAAGAATCTCTTTTCCCTGAGCAGCGAAAAAAATATCTGCGTCGTCGCACCGGAGCACGATTCCAACGGACTTCTGATCTTCCGGGATAATCTTCGCCCCATGGTGTCTGAAAAGAATGTCCTGCTGCTGATCTCCACGGTGAATTCGGGAAAGACCGCGGCTCGCGCACTCGAGTGCATCGAGTATTACGGAGGCACCACGCAGGGGGTCGCAGCTGTCTTCAGCGCCTTGAAGCAGGTGGGCGACATCCCCGTGATCAGCCTGTTTTCCCCGGAGGATATCCCCGGATATGTGACCAGTCTTGTCAAGGATTGTCCCATGTGCAAAGCAGGGCAGAAAATTGACGCGCTGTCCAACAGCTACGGTTTTTCTCCCCTGACCTGATGCCTGCGGCAGCCTGATTCTTCCTGCCGCAAGAATCATAATCATCAGTATCCTTCTTCTTGACAACTCTTCAAACTTTCTATTATATTGGTAACAGGCGAAAGCCGAATCTCGCGGCTTTCCGGTGAGGTCCACACCGTAAGTGTGGCCTCAGGCATTCATGGGCCCCGTAGGGCATTATGACCACCCCTGTACGCAGGATGCTCCATGAAGGTCGACAGTTTTTGGCGCTGTACCGGCAGCGCGGGTGTGTACCCTTCCGTCGAAAGCGGAAAGGACACAAAATGAACGACTCTGTCGTTATCGTCTACAATGGTGAGCAAGTATCGGTGCCAAAGGAGGTCGCGGACTTCCTTGAGCAGGATCGAAAACGGGAACAGGCGCAGGAGAAGCAGGACGCAAGGCACCTGAGTAAAAGTGAGTTTGAAACGGTGCTGTCCGGTTTGGAGTGCGTCAAGCGTCCCGTGGAGGATGCGGTGCTCAGGAACCTCCGGCTTGAAAATCTGCGGGGAGCCATTGCGGAACTGGACGTGCAAGGTCAAAACCTGCTCTCCCTCCGATACAGCGGTGAGCTGACATTGGAGGAGATCGGTCAGATCTACGGCATCTCCAGAATGGCGGTATCAAAGCGACTGAAAAAGCTGCACGAAAAGCTGGGAAGCTCTGTCTCATGACAGGGCTTCCCAGCTTTTTTGAAAAATTTTTTTGTTCTCTGGTTTACAAACGCGCTCTGAGTGTCCTTATAGGTGAGAGACAAATTTTCCGACTGAGTTGGCCGCAGTCATGATCGTCTCACCTGAACACAAGGAGCGTGTATGACCATGAATCCATTTGAACAAAGCACACAGCAGCTTCTGCGCTTCCTGACCTCCCACGCTGAGTTGGAGGTCATTGACTACATCCGGCAGGAAATACAGCATGCCGCACCGGACAGTGTCCCGACCGCAGAGGAACTGCTCACTTTCTTCCGATCCCCGGATGCGCCGACCGAACTGGACACCTACCAGCAAATGCTGGTGACCGATAAGCTGCTGGAGTACGCGGAGATCAGTCTGCGCACCCTCTGCGACCTGATCCGCTATCAGCAGCTCAAGGAATTGGGCGTTGTCCATTCCGCAAAGGAGTTCATTCAACTCTTCCACCCCGACGAACAGGAGGACACACCATGAATCAATTTCCCAGTAAAAACTTTTTTACACTGCCGAACGAAATTTTTTCGCTGGGGCTGAGCGCAGGTGAGATCGCGGTCTACGCCTACCTCCGTTGTCTTGAAAACCCCAGTACCTACCAGTGCTGGCCCAGCTACGCCACGATTGGAAAAGCTATTGGCCGTACTAAAAATACGGTCATGCAGTATGTCGATGCGCTCTCGGAAAAAGGACTCATCTCCACAGAGCCAACCTCTGTCCTGATGCGTTCCGGCATCAAGAAGAACGGCAACCTGCGCTACACCATCCGGCCGATCCGTGAAGCCATAGAAATCTTTCACGCGCGCCAACTATCTGCAGTCGAACGTGCAGCAGAGCGGCAACGAGTTCAGCGCAAGCTGTCCGCAATGGATATGCTGCCCGGCGCATAACGAAAGGAAGGGAACGATGAAACATTCCACCTACACAAGCTATGACGAGCTGCCGCTGATGCTCTCCGTCGCGGAGGTCGCTGCGGTGCTCGGGATCTCCCGTGCCGGTGCCTATGAGTTGGCACACAGCGACGGATTCCCCGCGCTCAAAATCGGCAGCCGGATTGTCGTTCCGAAGGATAAGTTTCTCGCATGGATCGACGCGAACAGCGGTTCAAAAATCGCACCGCTGTAACCTGCTAAAAAGTCAAGCCCTAATTAAAAAAAGTTATCGGCAGAAAAAGAGTATAGCAAAGCAGAGACGGCAAAACGGAACACTTGGCCGCCTCAAATAAAGCATTGGAGATCTCAGCTCAT
>ERZ825525.2036-NODE-2036-length-14445-cov-3.382279_pt1 | contig 14445 bp, 15 predicted proteins | sample MGYA00519930_ERZ825525 | MGnify/ENA primary metagenome ERZ825525 (study PRJEB31778, sample SAMEA3449203) | human gut metagenome | biome: human gut; feature: human-associated habitat; material: faeces | place: United Kingdom | collected 2010/2012 ... | reverse complement strand
CGGTCCAGCATCATGGCTGCGGGCTTGCCTACCACAAGGCTGCGGCCCACTACGACAGCGCGCCTGCCGGAAAGCGGAATGTTGTAATACTTCAGGATTTCAAGGCAGGCCTGCGCGGTGCAGGGAGCATAGCCGAGATCGGTATTAGTGAACACACCGGCCAGAGAATCGTCCGTGATGCCGTCAATGTCCTTTTCCGGAGCCAGCGCCGCACGCACAGTGCGGTCATTGAACTGCTTGGGCAGCGGACGGAACAGCAGGCATCCGTGGATGGTATCCTCTGCGTTCACCTCGGCGATCACCTTCAGCAGATCGTCCTGCGAAGCATCGGCGGGCAGAAGAAACTGCTTTACCTCCACACCCACCTTGCCGCAGCGGGCGATCACGCCGCGCTCGTAGGAGAGGTCGTCCTCCCGCTCACCCACACGCACCATGGCCAGCGTGGGAGTGATGCCTTTTGCCTTGAGCTGCTCACACAGCGCCGCATTGCGTTCGTTCATAGCGGCTACAACGGGTGCGCCCTTCAAAATCGTTGCCATAATATTTTTCCTCACTTATTCCGCAATTTGTTCGTCACGGATGCAAAAACAGCGTCTGCCCGCGACACAAATTCATCCAGCAGTTTGTCTGTTTTTGCGTCCAACGCAGCAGCGCGCTCACGGTCTGCCATCAGCTTTGTGTTTATGAACACATTCAGGCTTGCGGCCTGCAAGGCTGCCTTGCACAGAGCGGCTGCACAGCCTGCGTCCGAGACGGCCATCACGCTGCCGGAAAAGCCGCTCACCGTGCTCGTGGCCGAGGACAACGACCTAAACTACGAGATCACCGCCGAGCAACTGCGCGGCTACAGGGTGCACTGTGTGCGCGCTGTGAACGGGCAGGACTGCTTACAGCGGATCGAGCAGGCCGCGCCAGACGAGTTCGATGCGATCCTGATGGACATGCAGATGCCGGTGATGAACGGCTTGGAGGCGACTGCCGCCATCCGAAAGCTCGACAGCGAGACGGCGAAGCACATCCCCATCATCGCCCTCACAGCCAACGCCTACCATGAGGACATTCAAAAATGCCTCGCCGCGGGCATGAACGCCCACCTCTCCAAGCCCATCAACATCGACCGCGCGGTGCGCACGATCATCGAATGCGCCCGCACGGCGAAAGAGAACGGATAAAAGAAAAAGACTCACGAAAGCATTGCTTTCGTGAGCCTTTTTGCGATATTTACTGCTTGTCGCCGCCAAATATCGAAATTTGACTCTCATCGCTCTGGCTGTGCATCTCGGCGATGACGGCAAGACTTTCTTCGCTCGCGCCGCCGGGTTCGACCTGCGGCATCGCGAGGAAGAAGCCCTGCAGAAGGTCGACGCCGAGCGACAGCACGGTGCGTACCTCGTCCGCGGTCTCAAGGCCCTCGGCCACGACCTTCATGCCGCGCTGGTGCGCGTAGGACACGGTGTTCGACACGATCTGGCGCTTGTTGGCGTCGGTGTCGATGCTGCGGATGATGGAAAGGTCGATCTTGATGTAGTTGGGCGAGAGCTCGAGAAGGCTGCGCTCGTTGCTGTAGCCGCTGCCGTAGTCGTCGAGCGCGAACGCACCAGAGCTGCCACGGATCGTCTGCTTGATGCGCAGCGCCTTGGGGTCGAGGCACTCTTCCTCCGTGATCTCAATGACGATGCGCGGCAGGATCGAGGCGTAGCGCGCGGAGTATTCCGAAAGCTCATCGGGCGTTAGATACTGGCTTGCAATCGAATTGATGAACAGCAGCGCGCTGGGCACGACCTTACCGGCGTTTTCAAGCGCCTGATATGCACTTGACGCACAGAAGAACGTGATGCGCTCGACCTCGTGCAGGCAGTTTTCCTCGCGCGCGAGGCGCAGCACGTCAGCAGGGGAGTGCAGCGTGGGCAGGTCCACGCGCATGAGCGCTTCATAGGCGAAGACGCTGCCGTCTTTTGCGTCGATAATCGGCTGGAAGTGATAGGAGATGAGCTCTTCGTTGATGAGACGGCGGAACTCCTCATGGCAGCGTCTTTCCTGCAGGCTGGTGCGGTAGACCTCAGGGTCGAATTCCAGCAGCTCGCCCTTGCGCGAGTGCTTGACCTGATACATGGCAAAGTCCGCGTATTTGCGCAGTGTGATGAGATTTGTGCTGCTCTCGGGATACCACGCGATACCGCCGGAGACGCTCACGCGCAACTCACGTCCGCTGGGAAGCTGGACGACAGAATGCTCAAGGGCGGCTTTCAGCGCGCGGATGTCGGCGCGCAGCGTATCCTGATCGTTGTAGCCGTAGAAGAGTGCACTGAACTCATCGCTGCTGATGCGCGCGCAGACAGTACGCGCGGGAGCGTTCTTGGCAAAGCATTCGCCTGTGCGGCGGATGTACTCGTCGCCCCAGTCGTGGCCGAATGTGTCGTTTATTTGCTTGAGGTTGTCGAGGTCGAACATCAAAAGCGCCGCGTGGCCGAGCTTTTCGGGTGAGCAGAAGAACTCGGCGCAGATGCGGTGGAAGGCACGGCGGTTGTAGAGGTCTGTGAGCGTGTCATAGTCGCACTCGTGCTCAATGCGCAGCTTTTCAAGCGTGTTGGCGGTCGCATCCTCGGCAAGGCCGACCTGCGTGCCGTCCTCGTGTGTCGTCTCGATGCGAAGGTAGCGCTCTTTGCCGCTTGGCAGACGGATGTGGTAGAGCATCGCGCCGTCGGGCGCGAGGGAGTGGGGGCACGAGCGCTCAAAGCGCTGCAAAAGCTCGCGGAAACTTTGCGCTGTTAAGTCGTCTGCGTCAACGCCGGGCATGCCGAGAAGGTCGAAGAAATTGTCGGTGACATAGATGCTGTCGGGAGCGGAGCGCAGCTCATAGCCGCCGAGCTCCACGCTTGCCATGTCCATGATGCGCAGAAACTTGGTCGAAGTATCGAGTACCTCGCGTCCGAGCTGCGTGAACGCGGAGGAGAACCGGTCGAGCTCGATGATGCCGGTGGCGGAGAGCATGGGGATGGAGCTGCGGCTTTCACGCGCGTGCGCGACCTCGTCGGAAAGGCGCGAAATCGGGCGCGAGAGCTTGCGCGCCAGCACAAGGCTGCTGAAAAGTCCTGCAGTGAGCACGACGAGGACCGCGATGATCAAAAACCGCAGCACATAGCCTGAAAAGGCGTAAAGCGCCGATACCGGCACAGAGCCGATAAGCAGCATCTGCTCATTGGAAAACGGCGCGTTGCGGTTGTAGAGCGTCAGCGGTGCCACGGCGGCGTGACAAAGGCCGAGGGGGGAGTCACTCTGGTAGCCACCGCGCTTTGACGGCTTGAGCAGCAGAGTCTGGTCATAGGATCGCTGCGGCGCATTTGCAGCGGGGGAGGCGGAGATGACGCTGACGGTAAGGTCGTCTTTTCCGATGGCGGAATTCGATGCGACGCCGAGAAGATAGGTGCCCGAGCTGTCGTTCTGCAGCTCGGTGCCCGGCAGCAGGGCTTGCAGGTAGCTTTCAAGAATTTCGACGCCGAGCACGCCGTAGACCGTGCCGTCATCTAAAATAAGCGGGATGGTGTAGGCGATGGCGGAGTGATCGTCGCCGGAGAGCGTGTAGGGCGAGGACGTCCAGTGGCCGTAGTCCGCGGCGTCCAGTTCGCCGTTTCCGTGGTAGGCTGCCTGAAAGACGGGATAGAGAAAGCCACTGCTGCCGTTGGCCCCATAGTTGATCGAGGGCATCCAGCTCGTGTCGGTCGCAATGTAGAGTGACTGTACGACCTGTGCGGGTGCGCGCACGAGCATAAGATCAGAATTGCGCTGTGAGGGGGAGGAATTCGGGTCAAGGTCGCGCAGATAAAGGCAGGGCAGCGGCTCGCCCTTTTTGCGTGTGTCGAGATCGTGCGTGTTGAGCACGACAAAAATGCCGGTGACGGGGCGATGGCGCATCGAGGAGATCAGGCTGTCGCCGATCGAGAGCAGCAGGGGGGATGCGGCGTCGCTGCCGCTGTCGAGCGTGTCGAGGCTGATCTCGCCGTCGTCGAGCATGGCCTGCGTCACGGCGTTGATCTTGCCCGCAAGCGACGAGAGGTCCTGCGCGTCGAGCATCTGGCCTTGCAGATAGTTTTGGCGGTTTTCCGTCTGTATCTGCAAGATGTCGACAGCATTCTGCTCAAGGTTCGTGTTGATGCGGCAGAGATAGAGAATGCCGACAAGCAGCGCGATCTCGATGAACAGGATCCAGAGCATGGAGCGCAGGATCGTATGGAAGATGGTGACATGCGGCACATGATCCGATGGTTTGCGAAAGAACATAAAACGGCCCCTTTTTGTCATTGAACAGTCACTCAGCCCTGAAAGGCCTCAAGCGATGCAAGCGTATCCTGATACCAGGCTTCAAAGCATTCGTCGGAAAGGAACTGCGCCGAGGCCTCTTCAAAGCTCTGTCCCTGCACCATTGTCTCTTTGACCGCGGCGCGGTCAGCGCTTGCCTTATCGCTCATGGAATATTCAAGAATGGCGCGGGCGTTCGTGCCGCCGGAGAAGGCGCGGGGCGTGTAGAGATGGTTTTCGTTGACCGTGTCGACTGCGGCGGAGAGGACTTCGTCCATCTCGTCGCTGAGGGCAAGACCGCTTGCGCGGATCGTGTCGATGGAGTTGCCCTCGTGCGTGACGGGGAGGTAGCCTGAGTCGACAGAGAACGTGATGTTGTGCTCGGGTGAGGTGAACCATTTGAGGAACACGAGGCTTGCCTGAATCTCGGCATCGCTCGCCTTCGTCACGACCATGCCCGCGCCCTGCTGCACGGCGTAGTCCTCGCCGTTCGCAAACTTCGGGCTTTCAAGCGCCTTGCGCGTGATGTCGTGCCTGTCCATGTCGTCGGCGATGACCTGCGTGGGGAAGAACGTTGCGCTCGAAGACGAGCCGACGTAGGCGATGATATTGCCGGTCTTCACATCATCGCTGCGGAAGCGGCCGCTTGCGGAAAAGTAGCCCTTGATGAAGGGTACATAGTAGTTATCCCAGAGGGTGCGCACGGCGTCGTGGTCAAAGTTCAGCGTCATGCTGCCGTCCTGTGCGTCGAAGATCGTGCAGCCGAGCTGCTTGGCGCCGATGAGCATGTAGTTCGCCATCGCGTCGCGGCCGAAGAACGCGCGTCCATCGTTCGGGATGTCGGGCGTCTGCGCGTCGGTCCACTCGTAGTAGCGTTCGGCGACGGAGACGAGGCCTTCGATCGTGGCCAAGTCGTCATAGATTGCGCCTGTGGCGGCGGCGAACGGCTCCCAGTCCGTTTCATTGAGAAACAGCAGCTCCGCCGACTTGGCGACGGGGAAGATCTTGATACTGCCCGAGCCGGAGAAGTCGCCTTCGCTCAGATAGTCCTCAATAAAGGCGGCGCGGTCCTCTTCGCTTAGATAATCGCTCAGATCGGCAATTTGACCCATCTCATCGAGCGCGTAGGCAGTGTCGGCGTAGGCGGAGAAGATGTTGGGCATCGCCTCGGCACCGACCTTGCCCTCGGCAGAAGCGAGCACGTTGTTCTCAAGATCGGTCACGCTGCCGTGGCTGGAGCTCTCAACCGTGATGCCCTGTTCCTTGCCGACGGTCGAGTTGAACTCGTCGACGAGCGCGTTGAACGATTCGAGCTGTTCACCGTTGTAGTACGTCCAGATCGTGATATTGACAGGGTTCGACGGGGAAAATCCGGGGTCTGACTTGCTGCCGCAGCCTGCGAGCAGCATCATCGCCGCCGCTGCGGCGAGCACGCGAGGGAGAAATTTGTTGTGAGCCATGATGCTTCCTTTCTATTTTGCGCGCCGTTCCGAAATGTGCAGATGAGCTGGCGCAGCAGAATGTCGGTGATGGCGCGCACATGCAGAATGTGCGTGCCGGATTCGAAGTTGCGCGACTCGACGACGTGGCTCAGAATGTTGATGATGGCGCTGTTCGTCTTCTCGTGCTCGTAAACCTGCTCTTCGGCCAGGTGGACAAGGTGCTTCTGGCGCGCGTAGAGCGTGAGTGCGTTGCTCACGCGCCGCTGCGTGACCGTCAGGTTGAACGGGCGGCGGATGTAATCCGTTACGCCGGGCTCGTAGGCCTTCTGGATGAACGACTCGTCATCCTCGGACGAGGTGATGATGACGGGGATCTCCTGCAGTCAGTTGCGCTGCTTCATCACCTCGAGCACGCCGAAGCCGTCGAGGCGGGGCATGTTGATGTCGAGCAGCAGCAGGTCGATGTCGAACTCGGAGTGCAGCAGCTCGAGCGCCTGCATGCCGTCGTCGGCATAGAGGCATTCGTAGCGGCCGCCGAGGATTTCGGGAAGGATCTGCTGGTTCATTTTCGAATCGTCCGCGATCAGGATTTTGGCTTCGACCATCGTGTAGACCTTATACGCATTTTAGGGCGCGCTCTTTTGTAGAAATGCCGCCGCGGGGCGGGCGGACAAGAAAATAGGCACCGGAAAAGCCAGTGCCAAACAAAAACTGTTTATGCATGTTTTTTAGAAACATTTGATACTTAATGTAAACTTAGCACAGAACCACGGAACATTCAAGGGAAATTTTCCCGGTTTTTCCTGCTGTTTTGCCAGAAATGATTGAAAAAAGAGCGGAAAGGGCGAAGCGTTTCCGCAAAAAAACGGGAGAGCCGTCAGCGGACGGTAAAAAATGCACGATAAATTTGAGGAAAAAAGAAATATGGATTGTAAAATATGTGCGAAATGGGAGAAATACTGAACATTATTGACAATTTTTAGAAAAAAGTTTATAGCAATAGCGCATTTTTCCTGATATACAACTTCTTAACATACATCGGCAGATAGCAGACGGAGGTGGATGAATATGGCGAACATGCGTTTGGGCAATCTTCTGGTCTCGTTGGGCGTCATCACGAACGAGCAGCTGGAAAAAGCGCTTGAAATGCAGAAGGAGACAAAGGAGCGCCTGGGCGATGTGCTCATCCGCGCCGGCTTTATCACGGAGCAGCCTCATTGAACGCGCGTTTTCCGAGCGCGCGAGCGATATCCACTTGGAGCCGCAGGACGGCGAAATGGTTGTGCGTATGCGTATCGACGGCCTTTTGCGCCGCGTGCTTACGGTCCCATCCGAATTGCAGAGCACCGTCATCTCGCGCCTCAAGATCATGGGCAGCATGAACATTGCCGAGCATATCGCCGCATCTTTGACATTGCGCGGCTGGTCGCGCCGACGATCTGTGTGGAGCTGACGAAAACGGATGAGGGCTGCACGCTTAAAAAGAGCGAGCACTGCTACGCGGTGTGGAAAAAGAAGCGCCGCTGCGAAAACTGCATTTCGTAGGAGGTGCTGCGCACGCACAAGCCACAGACGAAGATCGAAACGCGAGCGAGCGATATCTATTATGTGCTCGCGTCGTTCATCGAGGTGGACGGCAGGCCGTATTCGCTCGAGCTGGTCAAGCGCATCAAGAGCGACGACATGTTCGAGCGCGAAAATGTGCTCAACCAGCTGCTCGTGCGCGACCGGCAGGTGTATATGGACTCGGTCACCAAGGTCTACAACCGCCGCTATTACGACGAGCGGCTCAAGAATCTGGAGGGCTGGTTCTCGTTCGCCATGATCGACATGGACAACTTCAAGCACATCAACGACCGCTTCGGCCATCAGGCGGGCGACGCGGCGCTCTATCGCGCGGCGCAGGCCATCAAATCGCAGATCCGCAGCGACGACGAGCTCGTGCGCTACGGGGCGATGAATTCTTCCTGCTGTTCCGCGACCTGCCGCAGCAGATCTTGGAGAAGAAATTGCAGTCCATCCGCGCCGCGCTTGACGAGATCGTCATCGAGGAGTATCCTGAACTGCACATCAGCGCGAGCATCGGCGGCGACTACGGCAAAGCCAAGGCGCGTTTTCAGAACGACGAGCGCATCGTGCGCTTCCTTAATATGTTCCCGGGCGACGACAGCATGCAAAACCTGACGAATGCGATGAACACGGGCGACACGACTACGGCGTTCCGCGCGGTGCACACGCTCAAGGGCGTGGCGCTGAACCTTGGCCTCGGCTCGCTCGCCCACGCCAGCTCTCAGATGACGGAAGCGCTGCGCGCGGTCAGGATTCGATGTCTGAAAGCGTACAGCCACTCTATGTGGCGGTGCAGAAGGAGCACACTGCCGTGTGCAGCGCGCTCGAGCAGCTCGAAAAGTAATTGAGAATAAAAAAAGTCGAAACCGAAAGGTTTCGACTTTTTTACTTCTTACAGCAGCGGGGCGATGATGCGCATGCCGGGGCCGATGAGCTTTCGCATAAACGGGTCGTTTTTGAGAAGCTCTGCGTCCGCGCGGACACACCGGGCGAGCGTTTGCTGGAAATCCTGCTCAATTTTTGCGACTTCGGGGGACGCATAGAGGTACGTGCCGCATTCGAAGTGGTGGTACAGGCTGCGGTAGTCCAAATTGATCGTGCCGACGGTCGCCTTGCAGTCATCGCTGACGAAGACCTTCGCGTGAACGAAGCCCAGCTCGTACTCATAAATTTGTACACCGTTTTCAAACAGCCTGCGGTAATACGTGTGCGCAAGCGAGAAGGCGATCTCCTTGTCAGGCACATGCGGCAGGATGAGCTGGACCTCCACGCCGCGGCGCGCGGCGTAGGTCAGCGCCGTGATCATCTCGTTGTCAATGATGAGATACGGCGTCATGATGTGTACGTAACGGTTGGCACGGTTGATGATATCCATATAGACCATCTCGCCGACGAGGTCGCGGTCGAGCGGGCTGTCGCCATAGGGGATGACATAGCCCGCTTCCTTTTCATGCGCCGGCTGCGACACGTCGAGATACTTGCTGTAGACTTCGGGCGTAAAGTGCACGGAGCTGACGTCCCACATCTGCAAAAACATCAGCGTCAGGCTGCGCACGGCATCGCCGCGCAGGGCGATGGCCGTGTCCTTCCAGTGACCGAGGCGCGAGGTGCGGTTGATGTACTCGTCGGAGAGGTTGATGCCGCCTGTGAAGCCGATCTTGCCGTCGATGACCATGATCTTGCGGTGGTCACGGTAGTTGTAGTGCGTGGAGACGAACGGGCGCAGCGGCGCGAACATCTTGCAGGCAATGCCGAGCTTTTCGAGCTTTTCGGGGTAGGAATAGGGCAGCAGCGCGACCGCGCAGGTGCCGTCGTACAGCACGCGCACCTCGACGCCCGCGTTGACCTTTTCCTTGAGAATTTCAAGGATGCGGCCCCACATGTAGCCCTCCCTGACGATGAAATACTCGAGGAAGATGAAGTGCTCGGCCTTTTGGAGCTCGTCGCACATGACCTCGAACGCATCGTCGCCGAGGGGGAAGTATTGCGCCTGTGTGTTTTGATAGCAGGGGAAGCCGCAGGAATTCAGGTAGGAGGCAAGGCTTTGGAGCTCCTCCGGTAATTCCTCCTTGGAACACGCGCTTTCCGAGGGGGCGAAGTGCTCCGTCTGCGACAGGATGTCGTTGTAGCGGCGGATCATCAGCCGGTGGCCGAGGTCGGTCTTGATGTAAACATACAGAATCAAGCCGAACACCGGCAGCACCGCGAGGATGAAAAACCACGTGAGCTTGATGGTCGGGTTGTCGTCGTTGCCGAACAGAAACAGCACGACTGCCGCCGACAGCAGCGTGTTGCCGCCCCAGAAGTAGGGCAGAAAACCCTCAAGCTTGTAAAAGGCGGCAAAGAGAAACAAGATCTGCACGATCAGCGAAACGATGATGATGCCCGTGCGGCCGAAGATGATCTGCAGAAGGCCTCGTTTGCCCTTTTCTAAAAGAAGAATGTGATTGTCGTCGTCTTTCATAGATGTCCTTTCTCAAAGATGACCGTGCCCACGCGGGGCAAGGCACCTACATTTAATATATATTTACTTTATCATAACATAACTTTGCCGAAAAGCCAACCCATTTCCGCAGCGAAGCGTGAAGCGCACGCAGACGGAGAAAACGGGACTTGGCGATTTGATGTTCCTGTGTTAAAATGGCGAAAAAGGCAGAAAGGGGACGAGAAAATGGAGCTTAAGACGCAGGTCCATAATATTCCGCCGCTGTATGACGAAAAGTCGCGCGTGCTGATCCTGGGCTCGTTCCCGTCGGTCAAGTCAAGGGAGGCGGCGTTTTTCTACGCGCACCCGCAGAACCGCTTCTGGCCGACGCTCGCCGCTGTTCTGGGCGAGGAAACGCCGAAGACGGTCGAAGAGAAGAAAGCGATGGTCCTGCGCCGCGGCGTCGCCATGTGGGACACCATCGGCTCATGTGAGATCGTGGGATCGTCGGATGCGAGCATCACGAACGTTGTGCCGAACGATCTGTCCGTCATTTTGGATGCGGCGGACATTCAGGCCATCTTCTGCAACGGCGGCACGTCCTACGCCTGCTATAAAAAATACTGCCGCGCGAAGCTCGGGCGCGAGGCCGTCCAGCTTCCCTCCACCTCGCCGGCCAACGCCAGATGGACGAAGGAAAAGCTTATCGAAGCGTGGGGCGCAGCGCTGAAACCGTATCTTTTTTGACGCGGCGTTGACAAAGAAAAGCAAATAGTTTATGATACAGGCTCAATCGATACAAGGAGTGTGAAACCATGGGCAAACTGGCAGCGCCGGTGCGCGCTGACAAGGAAATGATGTTTACGAATCGCCAGCTCGTCGCGCTGATGTGGCCGCTGCTGCTCGAGCAGCTTCTGGCCATTACAGTGGGGCTTGCCGACTCGCTGATGGTTGCGACCGTCGGCGACGCGGCGATCAGCGCGGTGTCGCTCGTCGACTCGATCAGCAATCTGATGATCTACATTTTCTCGGCGATGGCGACCGGCGGTGCAGCCGTTGCGGGCCAGTACATCGGACAAAGACAGAAGGAGGACGCCTGCAACGCGGGCCAGCAGCTCATCGCGCTGCTCGGCGCGGTGTCGATCTTCTTCGTGGCGCTGCTGTACCTCTTCCGCACGCAGATTTTGACCGTAATGTTCGGCCATATCGAGCCCGACGTCATGGCGGCGACGAACACTTATTATTTATATGTGATGGCATCCATTCCGGGCATCGCGCTCTACAACGGCGGCGCGGCGCTGTTCCGCACGATGGGCCACAGCGACGTGTCGCTCAAGGTCTCGCTCCTGATGAACAGTATCAACGTGATCGGCAACGCCGTTTTGATCTTTGGCTTCGGTATGGACGTCGCGGGCGTCGCGATCCCGACGCTCGTGTCCCGCACGGTCGCGGCGATCGTGATCCTCTCGCTGCTTTTCAACCGCGACTTGATGCTGCACCTGTCCGATATTCGCGGCTTCCACCTCAATATGCGCCTAATGAAGAACATCTTCTACATCGGCGTGCCAAGCGGCGTCGAAAACGGCATGTTCCAGCTGGGGCGTCTCGTGCTTTTCAGCCTGATTTCGACGTTCGGTACGGCATCGATGGTGGCGAACGCCATCGGCAACACCATCTCAAACTTCAACTGCTTTGCCGGTCAGGCCATCAACTTGGGCCTTGCCGCGGTCGTGAGCCAGTGCGTCGGCGCGGGCGAATTCGATCAGGCGCGCGCATACCTCAAAAAGATCGCCAAGTGGACGTACGGCATCATGGCAGTCGTCAACCTGACGATCATCGCATTGCTGCCGCTCATCATGCGCGTCTACAACGTTTCTCCCGAGGCGGAGAAGCTCGCCGTCACGGTCACGCTGATCCACGGCATCTCATCCATCTTCATCTGGGTACCGGCGTTTATGGTGCCGGGCTTCCTGCGTGCGGCGGGCGACGCGAAGTTCACGATGCTCGCCAGTATGCTGACGATGTGGGTCGTGCGCGTGATGCTTGCGTATGTGCTGGGCAAGTATATGGGCTACGGCGTCATCGGCGTGTGGTTCGCGCACGCGATCGTGGACTGGTCGGTGCGCAGTGTCATCTTCTTCCTGCGCTACCGCAGCGGCAAGTGGGAGACGATGGGAATCAAGACGTGATTATTTTTTAAGGATGCCGTTGGCATCCTTAAAAAATAGGGGATGCGCTCCGCTTCGTGCCTCGCCGCCCGTAGGGCGGCTCGACACGAGCGGAGCGAGAAAAATAAATCGCCACGCACTTGTCGCGGCGATTTATGGATCAAAAACATTTCGCGGCTGCGGCCGCGAAGATAAAGAGGTCTCCGCTTAAAAAGCGGAGACCTCTTTGCCTTCTGTTACACTTTTACATTTCAACGGTGATGTTGTCGGTGCCGTGCTGCTCGAATTCGCCTAAGTAGGTGTCCATTCGCTCGCGCAGCTCGTCGACATTTTCGGGCGTGGGCGCGTCGCTGTCCATATCGCGCAGGGCAAGCTCCTGAGCGAGAATTTCGAAAAACATCGTGTCCTCGTAGGCCATGATGGCCTCGTGGATGCCGCCCTCGGCAAACGCGCGCGAGGGGATCAGTTCGCCCTGATAGGCCTCGACCAGCGGCACCATGCCGTGGGAGAGACAGTTGGCGAATACGGTGCTCTCTACATCGTCGTATTCGCGGATACGGTCGTCGCCGCGGGTGGAGTTCATCACCCAGTTGCCGACGTAGACCAGATCAAGAAGACGGCGGAATTGCTTTTCCGTCAGATCAATTTTCATAGTGACGCCTCCTTTGACGGAACAGAGAATCTGCTTACCGGAGATTATAGCACGCGCTTTTGCATTTTACCATAGCAAAAACAGGGAAACGCACAAAAAATGCAAATGCGCCTTGTGTCCCGCTCTCCGCCGTAGTATGATGACAGAAACAAATGAGAAAGAGGACTGTATGAAAAGAAACGTTTGGCTCACCGTGCACGGCGAGCAGCAATACGAAGGCATGAGCGCCGACAGCTCAGATCTCCGCGTGCGCGGCACGATGGAGGAAACGCGCGACGGCTATCTCCTGCGCTATGAGGAAACGGACGGGGACGGCAAGGTGACCACCGCAACGCGCCTTGCCCTCGCGCCGGACTGCATCATTCTGACGCGCACGGGCGAGGTGACGAGCGAGATGGTCTTTGCGGAGGGGAAGGAGCACACCTCATTCTATGCCGTGCCCTACGGAACCTTGCCGGTCGCAGTGAAGGCGGAGTCGGTCAAGTGGAAGCTCGACGAGGACGGCGGGATGCTGGCCCTGCGCTATGCAATTACTATCGGCGGGCAGAGAGGAAAATGCGCCCTGCGCATCCGCGTGAGAATAGAAGAATAAAGGAAAAGGAGCTGCCTGCGGCGGCTCCTTTTTACGCGCCCATGAGTAGCCGCACAAAAAACGCGGATGCGAGGAACATCACCACGTCGGCGCAGAGCGCGGCGGGGATAGTATAGCGCGTTTTCGTAATGCTCGCTGCACCGTAATAGACGGCGACGGTGTAGAACGTCGTTTCGCTCGAGCCGAGCATGACCGCCGCAACGCGGCCAACATAGGAATCGACGCCGTAGGAGTCCATGATCTCCGATCCGACAGCCAGCGCGCCGCTGCCGGAGATGGGGCGGATGAAGAGAAGCGGCGCAGTCTCGGCAGGAATGCCGATCTTGTCGAGTGCGGGGGCTAAAAGCGCGCTGAGCGCCTCCATCGCGCCGGACGCACGGAACATGTAGACGGCGGAGAGCAGTGCGATGAGTGACGGCAGAATGTGCAGCAGCACCGTGAGTCCCTCCTCCGCGCCTTTGGTGAGGGCGGAGTAGACGTCGACACGCTTGCCGAGGGCAAAGCAGGCCGTGAAGGTGAGCAGTACGGGCACGATGAGCGTAGAGAGCGCCATGACTTAATTCCTCCAGAGACGGGCGAAGAGCTTGGCGGCGAAAAGCCCCGCGAGGACAGAGAGAAGCGACGTCAGCCACACGGCGGGCAGAATGTCGAACGGGTCGGCGGCGCCGAGCGAAGCGCGCACGCCTGCGAGCGTGGTGGGCAACAGTTGAATGGACGCCGTATTCAAAACGACGAGCAGGCACAGCTCATCCGATGCGATACCCTTGCAGCCGCGGCTCATACGGCAGGCGGCGCGGATGCCGAGCGGCGTGGCCGCGTTGCCAAGGCCCAAAAGATCGGCGGAGAGGTTAGCGGAGATCGCGGCCAGCGTCTCACTGTCGCGGCTCGCGTTCGGCAGGAGCCTCTTGAGCAGCGGGCGGAAGAGGGAAGCGAGGCGGTCGGTGAGATGACACTGGTTCATCACTTCCATCACGCCCGTCCAGAGGCACATCACGCCGCACATCGCCAAACACAGCTCGACCGCGCTCTGCGCGCCCTCGAGCGCGGCAGCGCTGAGCGCATTCAAGTTTCCCGTCAGCGCGCCGAAAATGAGCGAGACTGCCACCATTCCCGTCCAAAGCCAGGCCATTGCCATGTCCATCAACTCCTTTGCCCCTAAATATATCGGCAGGGAGGGGGCAATATGCCGCGTTTTTGCGCCAAATCCGCCACAGTTGCCGCGAAAAGAGACTGCTAAAAAATTTCTCAAGAAAAAAGTGAAATTTGTCTTGACATGTGCAACGGAATTTGGTACTATATGC
>ERZ825525.2035-NODE-2035-length-14446-cov-4.810368_pt1 | contig 14446 bp, 9 predicted proteins | sample MGYA00519930_ERZ825525 | MGnify/ENA primary metagenome ERZ825525 (study PRJEB31778, sample SAMEA3449203) | human gut metagenome | biome: human gut; feature: human-associated habitat; material: faeces | place: United Kingdom | collected 2010/2012 ... | reverse complement strand
GCAGCTCTTTGAGGCGACAAAGGATCCCCCCTATTCTCTGCTGATCCAGATCACCGCGTTTTACGGGCTCCGGCGCAGCGAGGCTCTGGGCCTGAGATGGGACGCCATCGACTTTGAGCGCAATACCATCACCATCAGACACATCGTAACAAATGCCAAGATAGACGGCAAGTATGAGATCGTCCGCGAGGATCGCGCCAAGACGAAATCCAGTCTGCGCTCTCTTCCTCTGGTCGACAATATCCGGGAGAAGCTGCTGGCCTTGAAGGAGCAGCAGAAGGAAAACAAGAGGATCTGCGGCAACTGCTACAACCGGGAATACGACGGCTATGTGTTCGTGGATGTAATGGGGAACATTTTTAATCCCCGGAATCTCAGCAGCAATTTCAGCAAGCTGCTGGAATTGAAAGGTCTGCGGCATATCCGCTTCCACGATCTCCGGCACAGCTGCGCCTCGCTGCTGCTTGCCAACGACGTGCCCATGAAGCAGATCCAGGAATGGCTGGGCCACAGCGATATCAGCACCACGGCAAACATCTACAGCCACTTGGATTATAAGTCCAAGCTTACGTCCGCAAACGTAATGGACAACGTCCTGACCCTGCCGGAAACCGAGGCCGTCGGATGGCAGACATGACTTCTTGCCGAAAATCATGTGCAGCAATGGCAGATTAGCAAAAAGAAAAGCCCAGTCATATGGGCGCAAAGCCTTGATATGACTGGGTTTTTCGCTGGCGGAGGGCGTGGGATTCGAACCCACGGACGGTTTTTGGCCGTCAAACGATTTCGAGTCGTTCTCGTTATGACCTCTTCGATAGCCCTCCGTATATCTCAACTGTTTTCCGTGCGCTGAGAAAATGCAAGAAAAACACGCAAGAACAATATGAAATTTTGAAATTCGATCCGGCGAAAACCCTTATAAATCAAGGGTTTTCAGCGGAGAAAACGGCCAGAGCCAACGCGCATTTCGAGTCTTTTATGCAACTGTGACGGGGGTGCCCGTTTTGGGGTCGTTTCTGTAAGCCCCGTACCCGCCGAAAGCCGCTTGAAATCAGGCTTTTTCGCTCGGAAAGCCTTGCGGGACAGGCTTTTTTGAAAGTGGGTTCAAATCGGCATTTTTTCCGATTTTGGAGAGAAATGCGGGAAGATAGGAGAGAAAAATCGGGAGACGGCCATACACCGCAGAATAGAGCTTCCAACCGACGAAAATCTATTTTTGAGGTGTTACAAATGGATGTATTCCCCGTTAACTGGGACAGCGTTCCCGAGGTGATGAACAAGGAGCAATTTTTCCGCATCTGCCACATCAGCAAGTCCACGGCGCTGCACCTGCTCAAAAGCGGCAAGGTGCCCTGTGAGTGGTCGGGTAAGAAAACCCGGTGCTATAAAATCCGAAAAGAGGATGTGAAAGCATACTTGGAGGAGCGGGCAATTTTTCCAGAACTCTATTCTGCGCCGAAGGGATGGTACGGCACCCACTATGTGGCGAGGCTCTCCAAGGAGCTGCCGGAGGACACTCTGCGGCAGATGCACGGCTACTATGAAAAGCTGCTGCGCAAATACCCGGATGTGGTCACGGTAAAGGATGTGGTGGCCCTGACCGGCTACACCCTGACCACCGTCCACAACTGGTGCAGCCGCGGGTCGCTGAAAGCCTTTCAAAAGGGACTGAAGTTCTGTATCCCGAAAATCTTTCTTGTGGATTTCTTCTGCTCCCTGACCTTCCGCTCCATCACCCGCAAAAGCCTCTGGCATATCCAGACGCTGAATGAATTCAGCAGAAAGATGAAGAAATAATGTGCGATTCAGAAATTCGCATACTCGCACCTGCTTTTCGGTTTTGGTAGACTGTAATCGAAAGGCGGGTGCATTTTGCGTTGTAGACCTGCCGGGGAAATTTTGAGTGGGAGGATCACATATGGAATCGCTATTTGAGCAGCTGGGCGGCACTTACACAAGGCAGGGCGACTACTGCCTGCCGGATGTTTGCTTACCGCCCGAAGAAGAACGGCCTATCGGCATTTACGGCCAGCGGCGGCGCACCTTTCTGAGGGAGCACCACCGGGTGCTGTATTATAACCTGCTGACCGCCGGGGTGCTGGACGGGCACCTTACAGACATCGAGGAGCAAGCGCAGGAACTCTTTCTTCGGCTGGTAGAACAATACGCAGATGCCGAGGGTGTGACGGAGGCCTTGAAAGCCGATGACCCGATGGCGTGGGTGCGGAAGATGAACGGCATCCGAAACCGAGCGAACGAGATCGTGATGCAGGAAATTGTATGTGGGTAACGAGCAAGCGGGGGTCGATGACCTCCGCTTGTTTTGTGTGCAGAAAGGAACAATGCTGTTTTGAAACGACATTGTTCCGAACTTTGTTGACATTGTTCTTTTATCCGGGTATAATGTACTTGTGATTTTATGCGTGGAGGTATCCCCTATGGCTGAAATGATCTCGGTAAGAGAGGCAGCAGTGCGCTGGAATATAACGGAGCGGAGAGTTGCGACGCTCTGCAAGAATGGGAGAATCGCCGGTGCGAAAAAGCAGGGCAATCGTTGGCTGATCCCCGCTGATACGCAGAAGCCGGCGGATCAGCGGCTCAAGACGGGCGCTTTCCGCAAGACGGAGCGCGCGCCGAAGCTGCCCCTGCCCATCGGCGTGTCCAACTACTGCCTTGCCTCGTCGGAATACTATTATATCGACAAGACGATGATGATCAAGGACTTTATCGACGAGCGTCCGATGGTGACGCTGTTCACCCGCCCCCGGCGCTTCGGCAAGACGCTGAATATGGATATGCTGCGCACTTACTTTGAAAAGAGCGACAAGGATACCTCCGTCTATTTCCGGGATAAGAAGATCTGGGCCTGCGGCCAGAAGTACCGGGATTATCAGGGCAAGTACCCTGTGATCTTCCTGACCTTCAAGGATGTGAAGTTTGATACTTGGGAGGAGACCTTTGCGGCCATCCGGGATATTTTCGCAAAGGAGACCCGGCGGCACAAGGAGCTGCTGACCAGCGATAAGTGCGACGAGTACAGCAAAAAGGCCTATGAAAAGCTGGCAGACGGCAAAGTCAGCGAGGTAGAGCTGGCTTCTGCACTGCTGGACCTGTCCGCTATGCTGCACAAGCACTATGGCACTGCGCCCATTATCATCATTGATGAGTACGATACCCCCATCCAGCAGGGCTATCAGAAGGATTATTACGACAAGGTCATCCGGTTTATGCGAAACCTGTTTTCCGGTGGGTTCAAGGATAATCAGCACCTGTCCTTCGGCTTCCTCACCGGCATTCTGCGGGTGGCCAAGGAGAGCATCTTCAGCGGGATGAACAACCTGTCCATCAACTCCGTGCTGGACAACAAATACAGCGCCTACTTCGGCTTCACCGCCGACGAGGTGATGGAGATGGCGGAATACTACGGCGCTGCCGATAAGTACGACGAAATTTGCCAGTGGTACGACGGCTACCGCTTCGGCAAGACGGAGATTTTCAACCCGTGGTCGGTGGTCAACTACTTCAGCAACGAGTGCGAGCCGAGGCCCTTCTGGGTCTCCACCGGCAGCAACGATATTATCGGGGAAGTGCTTGCCCAGGCGGACGAGGAGATTTATAACCGTCTGACCTCCCTGGTCAACGGCGAGACCTTTACTACCTTCATCGACACCGGCGTGATCTATCCGCAGATCAAGAGCAATCCCTCCACCATTTACAGCTTCCTGTTGGTGACCGGCTATCTGAAGGCACTGAAAACCACGCCCTCCTTCAGCGGCGATTTTATGTGCGAGGTCTCCCTGCCCAACCGGGAGATTTCTCTGGTGTATAACAAGGAGATTTTGCAGCGGCTGGAGAATCTGATCCCGCCGTCCACGGCGATTTCCGTTCAGGAGGCCATCTTCTCCGGCGATAACGCACGGCTGAAAGCGCAGATCCAAACGCTGCTGACCCAATCGGTCAGTTCCTTCGATACTGCCGGGGAGAACTTCTACCACGGCTTTATGCTGGGCCTGTGCGCCCTGCTGGGCGGCGCTTTCGTGACCTCCAACCGGGAATCCGGCGACGGACGCTATGACATTCAGTTGAAGCCCACGCAAAAGGGTCTCCCAGGCATCCTGATTGAGCTGAAAGCGGAGAGGAATTGCAGCGACGAAAAGTTGAAAAAGCTGTCCGAGACGGCCTTGCAGCAGATCAACGACAAGAAATACGAAACCGAGCTGACGACCGCCGGGGTCAGGACGATTTATAAATACGGCGTGGCCTTCAGCGGTAAAAAGGTCGAAGTGGCAGTCGGGTGAGGAGAGAAAGCAATGGTTAACGAAAAAAGCAGCGCCGTGGGCGTAAATATACAGGAAAAGGCAACCGTGATTTGGAACATTGCAAACGCATTGTTCGGATTCTTCAAGCCCCACGAATATGGCCTTGTGATCCTGCCGATGACGGTGGTCAAGCGGTTTCACGACTGCCTGCTGCCCACCCACGATGCGGTGATCGAGCAATATGAAAAGGTTAAGAAGCTGGCGGTTATCGACGGCTTTCTGACCCGTGCTTCCGGCTATCAGTTCTATAACGCCAGCCGTTTCACTTTTGAGAGCCTGCTGGCCGACCCGGACAACATCGAAGCAAATTTCCGGGACTATCTGGCCGGGTTCTCCGGCAATGTGCAGGATGTGCTGGCCAAGTTCGATTTTGATAACATCATTCGCCGTATGGTGGAGTGCAACAGCCTGTATCTGGTCATCAAGGAGTTCAACTCCCCCAAGGGCTACCTCGGCCCGGATAAAATCAGCGCCGTGGACTGCGGCTATATCTTTGAGGATCTCGTCAAGCGTTTCTCCGAGTCCTTTGGCGAGGAGGCCGGAGCGCACTTCACCAGCCGGGACATCATCTATCTGATGACCGACCTGCTGCTGTGCGATGCCAAGCTGGATGACGGCAATGTGACCGTATACGATATGACGATGGGAACCTCGCAGATGCTTTCCTGTATGGAAGAACGCATCCACGAGCTGAACAGCGATGTGGAAGTGACCTGCTTCGGGCAAGAGTTCAACCCCTCCACTTTCGCCATTGCAAAGGCGGATATGATGATCCGGGGCGGCGATCCCAATAATATGCGGTTCGGTGATACGCTCTCCGACGATCAGTTTCCGGGCTTCACCTTCCGGTACTGCATTTCCAATCCGCCCTTCGGCATCGACTGGAAGCGGGAACAGAAGGCGGTGGAGGCCGAAGCCGCCAAGGGCGAGCTGGGGCGCTTTGCGCCCGGTCTGCCGAAAATCAGCGACGGACAGCAGCTTTTTGTGCTCAACGGCCTGTCTAAGCTGGCGCCGGGCGGCAAAATGGCAATCATTCAGAACGGCTCGCCGCTGTTTGCCGGTGATGCCGGGAGCGGCCCCAGCAACATCCGCCAGTATATCCTGGAAAACGATTGGCTGGACGCTATTATTCAGCTTTCCACCGACCAGTTTATGAACACCGGCATTTCCACCTATATCTGGGTGCTGTGCAAGGACAAGCCCGCCTACCGCTGCGGCAAGGTGCAGCTCATTGACGCGTCCCACTGCTATGAACAGCGCCGCAAAGCCATCGGAACCAAGCGCAACGACATCAGCGACCATTGCCGGGAACTGATCGTGCAGGCCTACGGCGAATACCGGAACAACGCCGTGTACGGGGACAAACCCGGCGTGTATTGCGAGAGCAAGACCTTCGGCAGTGAGGAGTTCGGCTACAACAAAATCGTAGTGGAGCGTCCGCAGCGGGACGAAAACGGCGAGATCGTGATGAAGCGGGGCAAGCCGGTGGCGGATGCCGCCCTGCGGGATACCGAAAATGTGCCGCTGGTGTAGGACATTGACGCTTATTTTGCGCGGGAAGTCCTGCCCTACGCCCCGGATGCGTGGATCGACAAGAGCAAGACCAAGGTTGGCTATGAAATTCCGATGACCCGCTATTTCTACGAGTATCAGCCGCCGGAGCCGGTGGACGACATTGTGGAGCGTATTCAAAAGCTGGAGCGTGAGATTGCCGACAGCCTGAACACGCTGTTTCATAAGGAGGATTGACGGCATATGCGGGAAATGAAAGATAGTGGAATTGAGTGGATCGGGAAAATTCCACATTGTTGGAACACATCAAAGCTCAAGTATCTCGGTCAGTATATCAATGGCTACGCATTTAAGCCAGAAGAATGGGGATCCAAAGGTGTGCCTATTATCCGCATTCAAGACTTAACAGGCTCAAATGATAATCCAAATTATTTTGAAGGGCAAATTGACAAGAAATATGGGGTTGAGAATGGAGATATTCTTATCTCATGGGCAGCTACATTGGATGCTTTCATCTGGAACAAAGGAAACGGATGGCTGAACCAGCATATCTTCAAAGCTGTTCCTAATAGAAGAATCATTGATTATGATTTTTTCTTTTGGATGATAAAGGAATCTATGAAGAATATGAACAACGACAATAAGCATGGCATTTTTATGCAACATGTGACCCTATCTGTGTTCAATAATTTTACTATACCGATGCCACCACTTGCCGAACAGCACCGCATCGCCGCCTTCCTCGACCGCAAGTGCGCCGAAATTGACGCTGTGTTGGAAAAGACCCGTGCGTCCATTGAAGAATACAAAAAGCTGAAGCAGGCGGTCATTACGCAGGCAGTCACCAAGGGTGTCCGTGGCGATAGGCCGATGAAGAACAGCGGCATTGAATGGATTGGAGACATTCCAGAATCTTGGGAGGTCTCGTCTGTACGATATATTGGGCAGCTACAAAATGGAATATCAAAGGGTGGAGAGTTCTTTGGAAAAGGATTCCCCTTTGTGAGTTATGGAGATGTTTATAAAAACTACGAATTGCCACATTCGGTCTCTGGCTTGATAGACACAACCGAAGATGAGAGAGCCACATATTCGGTAGAATATGGTGATATTTTCTTTACGAGAACATCTGAAACGATTGAAGAAGTTGGTTTCTCGTGCGTGTGCAAAAGATCAATTCCCAATGCGACATTTGCTGGATTTATTATTCGTCTTAGACCATTTTGCGCCGATGAAAAAATACTCACCGACTATGCCAAGTATTACTTTCGCGGAGAACACATTCGGGCTTACTTAGTAAAAGAAATGAATCTTGTAACGAGAGCAAGTCTTGGGCAAACCCTCCTGAAAGGAATGTCGGTTATTGTACCGCCAAAATCAGCACAAAAGGAAATAGCAGAATATCTCGATGATAAATGCGCTGATATTGATGCTTTGGTTGCAAAGAAACAGCAATACCTTACCGAAATCGAAAATTACAAGAAATCTCTGATTTATGAGTATGTGACAGGCAAAAAGGAGGTCGTATAAATGAACCAGTTCTACAACATTTGGAACTATGACTATATCCGGAAGCAGGCACAGGCGGAGCATCATTTTTCGCAGGTCAAGCAGGTACAGGACACAGCGAAGGCACTGTCTGATTTTCTGGACGGCTGCGACAAAATCGAGCCTGCCTATCAGCAGCAGGCAATGGCAGAGTTTTGTGCAGTTATCGCTGCGTATTTTAATAAGCACAACAGAGGATAACTTTACATAAGGGGAACGAACTATGATCACCACCGAAAAGCGTTTTGAAGCGGATATAGAATCCTTCTTTCTCTCCCCGGCGGGCGGATATACCAAGGGTGCAGACACCTATGACGCCAAACAGGGGCTCTATGTGAATACCCTGATCGACTTTGTCCAGCGCACCCAGCCCAAGGAGTGGGCGCGATTTGAAAACGCCAATCAGGTGGACCCGGTGCGGAAGTTCTGCACAGCGTTCAACACGGCTTGCGAGACGGAGGGACTGCTCTCTGTCCTGCGCCACGGCTTCAAGCACCGTGGTCTGCGTTTTCGGGTGTGCTATTTTAAGCCGGAGTCTGCCCTGAATCAGGCGGCGGCTGCCCAGTGGGCGGCAAACACCATCGAGTGCTACCGCCAGTGGTACTTCTCTGCCGACACGAAAAAGAGCGTGGATATGGTGCTGGTGCTCAACGGCATCCCGGTATTCGCTTTTGAACTGAAAAACCAGTACACCGGACAAACGGTGGACGACGCCAAGCGGCAGTGGATGTATGACCGCGACCCGCGAGAGTTTTGCTTCCAATTCAACAAGCGTATTCTGGCCTATTTCTGCGTGGATCACACCGAGGTGTGGATGACCACAAAGCTCGCCGGAAAGAACACCTATTTTCTGCCCTTTAACCAGGGCTCCAACGGAGCCGGAAACGACGGCGGCAAGGGCAATCCGGCAAACCCAAACGGCTACCCGACGGCGTATCTGTGGGAGAATGTCTTTCAGAAGGACAGTATGATGGACATTGTCCAGAAGTTTATGAACCTGAAGGACGGCAAAACGCTGATTTTTCCGCGCTATCATCAGCTGGATGTGGTGCGCAAGCTGCTGGCCGATGTCCGACAGAACGGAGCCGGGCATAATTACCTGATCCAGCACAGCGCCGGAAGCGGCAAGTCCAACTCGATTGCGTGGACGGCTTACCGGCTGGCCTCGCTGTTCAATGAGGAAAACAAGCCTGTGTTCTCCAGCGTGGTGGTCGTTACTGACCGCACCGTGCTGGATGCGCAGCTGCAGGAGACCATTTCCGGCTTTGACCACACCCTCGGCGCTATTGAGACCATCGGGGAAGATAAGACCTCCAAGGATCTGCGGGACGCCATCAACGGCGGCGTGCGCATTATCGTCACCACCTTGCAGAAGTTCCCGGTCATCTATCAGGAAGTGGATAAAGTAGCGGGACGGAACTTTGCGATTATCGTGGACGAGGCCCATTCCTCCCAGACCGGCAGCTCGGCCCTGAAACTGAAAGCCGCCCTTGCGGATACCGAGGACGCTCTGCGGGAATACGCCGAGATCGAGGGCAAGGCCGAAGAAGAGCTGGACCCGGACGACCGCCTGATGCGGGAAATGACCGTTCAGGGGCGGCATAAGAACCTGTCCTTCTTTGCCTTTACCGCAACGCCCAAGGACAAGACGCTGGAATTGTTCGGCACGGAATATGAGGACGGCAGCTTTCATCCGTTCCACATTTACAGTATGCGGCAGGCCATTGAGGAAGGCTTTATTCTGGATGTGCTCCAGAACTATATGACCTATGACACCTGCTTTAAGATCGTCAAAACCTCGGAAGATAATCCGGATGTGCCCGCCAGCCGTGCAGCTAAGGTGATCCGCAAATATCAGGAGCTGCATCCGTATAACATCTCGCAGAAGGCACAGATCATCGTGGAGACCTTCCGGGAAACCACCCGAAACAAGATCGGCGGTAGGGGTAAAATGATGGTCATTACCTCGTCCCGCCTTGCAGCAGTGCGCTACTACCACGAGGTCAAACGCTACATAGAGGAGCAGAAGTACAACGATGTGCAGGTGCTGGTGGCCTTTTCGGGTGCTGTGCAGGACGGTGACACAGAATACACCGAGCCGAAACTGAATGTTCGTGCGGATGGGACGCACATCGCCGAAACGCAGACCAAGGCGGAATTCCACGACCATTTCAATGTGCTGATCGTTGCCGAGAAGTACCAGACCGGGTTTGACGAGCCGCTGCTGCACACGATGATCGTAGACAAGAAGCTGAAGGGCGTCAAAGCGGTGCAGACGCTGTCCAGATTGAATCGCACCTGCACCGGCAAGGTGGACACTTTCATTCTTGATTTTGCCAACAAGAAAGAGGACATTTTGGAGGCGTTTCAGCCGTTCTATCAAGAAACCTCGCTTTCGCAGGAGGTCAACGCTGACCTGATCTATCAGACGCAGAAGGAGCTGCGGGGATTTGCGGTCTATAACGATGCGGACATTGAGGCATTCGCCAAGGAGTATTTCAGCACAGGCCGGCAGGATGCCCGTGCGATGGGGCGAATGACCAGTGTGTTGAAGCCGGTGGCAGACCGTTATAATCAAAAAACGCCCAACGAGCGGTATCAGTTCCGCCGTCAGGTGCGCAATCTCATTAAGTGGTACGGCTATATTTCGCAGATCCTGCGGATGTTCGATAAGGAACTGCACAAGGAATATGTATTCTGTTGTTATCTGATCAATTTGCTGCCTGCGGAAACCACGGATATGGTGGACCTTGAGGGTAAGTTGAAGCTGGAATACTACAAGCTGCAAAAGACCTTCGCCGGAAGCATTGAGCTGGAACAGGTGAAGGGCGTGTACGAACCGGCCAAGCAAAAGGGTGCAATGGGACTGGACACAAAGTCGCCGCTGGATGAGATCATCGCCAAGATCAACGAAAAGTACAAGGGTGAATTCACCGAGGGAGACAAAGTGCTGCTGACGGCTCTGCGCAGCCGTCTGATGGCCGACAAGAAGCTGACCAAGATGGCGCAGACCTCAGATCCGCAGATTTTTGTGGAAAGCATTTTCCCTAAGGCCTTCGGTGCAGCGGCCCAGGACAGCTATCTGGAATCGCAGGATACCTATACCTCGCTCTTTGAGGATCAGCACAAGTACAATGCCATAATGAGCGCATTGGCCGATGTAGTGTATCGGGAGATGAGGAAAAGCTGATTGCTGAGTTAATTTTTTGCAGTTAAAAAGCAAAGTGCCTTGTTAAAATTCAAAGTTGTTTGTAGAGGGGGATGCAGTTGTGAATATATGTAAAATTGATGTTTCAAATTTTCGAGGGATCAAAAATGCGTCTATTTTAGTAAGCAAAAATGCAGTGTTTGTCGGCGATAACAACTCAGGAAAATCCACTCTATTTGAGGCTATTGATTTGGTTATGGGACCAGATCGTCTTTCACGAAGTCCTGTAATAGATGAACACGATTTTTATGCGGGAGAATATTTGGCAAACGATACTCCGGTCCAGATTAAAATAGAAGTTACAGTTATCGGATTAAGTGAAGACCAGAAAATATATTTTGGAAATCACATTGAGTGGTGGGATAGATGTAAAGGAGCTCTTATAAGCGGGCCTCCTGCGAGCAGTACGGATGTAGAGTCAGTCGAACCGGCCCTCAGGCTAGCCTTTCAAGGAAACTATAATTTAGAAGAGGATGACTTTGAAGGGCAAACGTACTTTGCTGAGACACTTCGCGAAGGAAGCACACCTGAATTATTTAGAAAAAAAGATAAACGAAATTGTGGATTTCTATACTTACGCACCCTTAGAACAGGAAGCCGCGCACTAAGCCTAGAGAGAGGGTCCTTGCTGGATATAATTCTCCAGATGAAAGAGGTCAAACCACAAATGTGGGAGGATGTTCTCAAGCAGCTTAAGGGCGTTTCAGTGGCAAACGAGTCTGAATTAGGCGTTTCAGACATATTGACATCGGTACAGGACTCGCTATCAAACATTGTTTCGTACGAGGCGGCAGACAAGCCGCAAATAAAAGTTTCAAATTTGACTCGAGAACATCTGCGCAAAGTGCTTACGGTTTTTATGGGGTCTGGAGCGTATCGCGAAGATGGTACTGAATACTTGACGCCATATACGCATCAGGGGACGGGAACTGTTAATACGCTTGTACTTTCGCTCTTGTCAATCATTGCTGATATAAAAGAAAATGTAATTTTTGCAATGGAAGAGCCAGAAATTGCTTTACCTCCCCATATTCAGAAAAGGGTAATTTCAACTGTGATAGAAAAATCTACACAGGCTCTTTTCACATCCCATTCGCCATATGTGATTGAGGAATTCCCACCCGATCAAATATTGGTAATTTCTAAAACAAATGGGGATCTTACAGCAGCTCCAGCTGGAATGCCGCCTACGGTTAAAATGAAGGCATACCGAGAAGAAATGAGAAGGCGTTTTTGCGAATCGTTGCTGGCCCGGCGTGTGCTTATTGTTGAAGGAAGAACCGAGTATGATGTTTATTCAACAGCGGCGAAAAAACTTCAACGCCTGCATCCGGAAAGAAATTGTTCTTTCGATTTGCTGGGTATAGCTCTTGTACAGGCAAATACGGATACACAGGTGGCACCATTGGGTGAATACTATAAGAAGATGGGTAAAACAGTATACGCAATTTTTGACAAGCAAGATGATGATGTACGAAAGAAGATAGAAGTTGCAGTTGACTATATGTACGAGGCAACAGAGCACGGAATAGAAGATGTTGTATTAAAAGGAGTGAACCAAGATACGCTGTTAAAATATGGGCTGAAACTTGTCAAAGATAATGAGTGGCCATCTAATTTGAGTACTGAAGCACCACGGACGGGTATGGAATTTGAGAAACTCTATAAAATTATGAAGGCTTTTTTCAAACACAAAAAAGGAGATGGGTCGCTTGCTGAATTAATTGAATATTGTTCTGAAAGTGAAATGCCCAAATTCATAACTGAGACCATATTTGCAATAGAAAAATCGGTTTATTCGCTTCAGGCTGTTTCGGTTATGACCGAAGGTGAAGTATGATAGAGTTCAAAAAAGATGATTTGCGAAATGAGATACTAGCGTCGGATGGTAATTTGCTCATTATGGGTGGACCGGGATCCGGAAAAACAACTATTGCGCTATTTAAGGCGAAAGAGTTGACAGCCGACTCAAATACTATTCGCAAATCGCAAAAGATACTTTTCTTGAGTTTTGCGCGTGCAACTATATCAAGAGTAGAAGAACAAGCAGGCGAACTCATACCTCAAGAATTAAAAAAACAGATTGAAATCAATACTTACCACGGTTTCATTTGGAATATAATTAAGCATCACGGATATTTGCTCAATTCACAGCCACTCCATCTGTTACCGCCTCACGAATCTGGACACCGTTTATCGGGGCTAAATGAGGTGGAACGGAAAAAGAAAATGCTCGAAATGTTCAACACGGAAGGAACGGTTCATTTTGATATATTCGCAAATATTTGCACACGGCTTCTGACCGAAAGTCACGCACTCAAGAAAATAATTTGTGCTATGTATCCTGTTATAATTCTTGACGAATTTCAAGATACCAGTGCCGATGAGTGGCAGTTGATTCAATTATTAGGAACCCAGTCGAAACTAATAGCATTGGCCGATCCGGAACAAAGAATTTACGACTTTAGAGGAGCTGATCCAAAAAGAATTACACAATTTATTGAATCTTTTAAACCGAAGATTTTCGATTTTGGGCAGCAGAACAATCGTAGCAATGGAAAAGACATTGCTGAATTTGGAAATGATTTATTGCAAGGCAAAAACGCAGGGAAACGATATAAAGATGTTTCAGTGTGCCGATACCCATTTCGAAAATTGCCATATACACATTTGGTGTTGAAATACAAGGTGTTAGAAGTCCAAAAAAGCTTATATGAGATGAAGAAAACCGATTGGTCCTTGGCCATACTGGTTCCAACAAATGCGCTTATGCTGGAAGTTTCAGACTCTTTTCAGCGAGAGCAGCAGTTGCAGAACGGCAAAAAATGCCCAGTTATTGAACACGAAGTAGCTGTTGATACTGCTGGCCCATACTTAGCCGCTTTAACAATCGCTAGCATTTTAGAGACCGGGTCACAAAAATGCTGTACTGAATCAGCGGTTCTTACTCCATTGATTGAGCATATACTGGGCCGAAAAGGAGCTGATAAACCACCTTCAAAGGCAGATGTATCTCTCGCGTCTGCACTGAGCCAGTATTCCTCAACAAAGAAGATTCAAGGAAAAAACCGTGAAAAGCTGATTGCTGATACACAGGATATTGTATCTTTGACAAATTCGGCACAATTTTCTGGAAATGTAATAAATGATTGGAAAATTGTATTGACTATCATTGGAAATGAGCAGTCAGAGGCATATCAAAACCTTCTTAAAGATGCAAAGCATTTGAGGCTCCTCCAACGCGGCTCACAACTCTACGCATCGTTAGATGAACTTTGGCGTGAAAACGGTTCTTATGTTGGTGCAACAGAAGCGGTTGCTAACGCCTTAACACAAGAGCATTTTTCAATGAGTACGAGGAAATGGAGCGGCATAAATATTATGACTATACATAAATCGAAAGGAAAAGAGTTTGATGCAGTGATTATATACGAGGGAAGATATCAGAATAGAATTATTTCAAAGCCAGAACGCAGAGAACAAGCCATCTTAAACTTGCGAGTCGCAGTAACGAGAGCCAAAGAGCATACTTATATTTTGACACCTGACGACGATCCGTGTTCTTTACTGTGATAACAGTTTTTGGCGAGAAATCTAGGGCATCGACCGTTAGGTCGGTGCCCTATTCCTATATGAGCCATCTATAAGTCAATAGTGATTACCAGCCGTCCTCCCATCATCGGGAGGGCGGCTTTTTGTGTCTTGATAGAAAAATTGAGAAATTTCTCGAAACACCCTGCCAAACGGCACCCCTTATTCAGAGTAAGTAGAGGGACCTTTTGAAAAGTTGAGAGAATTTTTCAAATTACTTTGCCAAAATCTCAAAAAATTTCCCAATTGGTTAGTAGGAGGGGCACTT
>ERZ825525.2018-NODE-2018-length-14524-cov-2.987145_pt1 | contig 14524 bp, 8 predicted proteins | sample MGYA00519930_ERZ825525 | MGnify/ENA primary metagenome ERZ825525 (study PRJEB31778, sample SAMEA3449203) | human gut metagenome | biome: human gut; feature: human-associated habitat; material: faeces | place: United Kingdom | collected 2010/2012 ... | reverse complement strand
GCGCTATAAAGATTTGAGAAGTGCATTTGGTTATGATTTGGCAAGTTATTATTACCATTATATGAGTTCCGGTAAAGCAGAAGGTCGTCAGGCAACCGGAAAAGTAACGGATATTGACGGGGTTACAGTATATAATGGAGTGGATTATGCTGCAGTTTATAATTTTAATTATTATGTGGACGCAAATCCGGATATCAAGGCCGCATTTGGAAATGACGATCTGGCTGTATTGTCACACTTCGTGAATTATGGCATGAAGGAAGGCCGTCGTAGTTGTGAAGCATTTAATGTGTTGACCTACCGTGAGAAAAACGGAGACTTAAAAGCCGCATTTGGCGATGACTTAAAACAGTATTATATCCATTATATAAACTATGGTAAAAATGAAGGAAGAAAAGCTGCATAGATTGGAATGCAGATAAGAAAGGCTGTTGCACAGGCAGATGAAATTTGACGGTGCAGCAGCTTTTTCCCATTTTGTGACAAAATTCTTAAGATTTTCATAATGACAAGTAGTAATTCTTTAAAGTAGATTCATATCGTGTTACAATACAAACAGTTATGCAGATAGAAAAATATGGAGAAAATACTTATGAGAAAAACATGGAGACGACAGCTTGCATTAGGGCTGGCAGTGGTGACAATATGGACGAGTGGAAATGCAGAACATTTCTATGCGGGGCAGAAAGATTGTGAGACTACGGCAATCAGTACAGAGAGGCTGGCAGATATAGATCAGAAAATCAATCTGGATAAAGTCAATTATCAGGTGAAGAAAAGTGCGTATGCACCTGTTTTTGATGCATCCTATTATGCAAAGAATAATAAGGATTTAAAAATAGCATTTGGAAATGATGAAAATGCACTTTTTCAACATTTCCTAAATTACGGAATGTCAGAAGGCCGTCAGGCAAGTGCGGAATTTAATGTGAAGTCTTATCGGAATGCTTATGCAGATTTACGACAGGCATTTGGAAATGATTTAAAGAGTTATTATCTGCATTATATGAATTATGGTAAGAGAGAAGGCAGAAAGGCAGCCGGTGTTACAATCTTGCAGAATCCGGTTACAGTATATAATGGCGTAAATTATTCATCTGTATATAATTACAATTACTATATCAGCAGGAATCCGGATGTCGCAAGGGCATTTCCAGATGATGACATCAGTACTCTGGCACATTTTGTGAATTATGGAATGACAGAGGGACGCCGGGGAGTACAGAATTTTGATGTAGCATCATACCGGAATGCGTATGCAGATTTGAGACAGGCATTTGGAAATGATTGGAAAAGCTATTATCTGCATTATATGAATTGTGGTAAGAGGGAAGGAAGAAAGGCAACCGGTGTCACTTCATTGCAGAATCCGGTTACAACATATAATGGGAAAGATTATGCAGCCGTATATAACTATGATTATTATATTTCAAAATATAGTGATTTAAAGAAAGCCTTTGCAGGAGACGACAGCGCAGCAATCCGCCATTTCGTGGAATGCGGAATGACAGAGGGCAGACAGGCAAGCAAAGATTTTGTATTAGGCGTGTATAAGAGCAATTACAGTGATTTAAGAGCTGCATTTGGCAATGATAATAAGAGCTATTATCTTCATTACATAGATTGTGGTAAAAAGGAAGGCAGAAATGCAGTAACAAAGATTGGTACACCGACGAAGCCAGAACCAAATCCGGAGCCAAGCCCGGCTCCAGGTCCGGAACCGGAAGAGCCGGAAACAACGGAGGATAAGATTAAAGCAAAGGTTGCAAAAATCAGTAACGATTATGGCGTGACAGTCCTGACTGGAGATTCGGCAGGCTTCTATTGGACGGATACTTATTGTTCCGGAGAGACAGACCCGGAGACAACGCTTACATGGATTACAATGGTGGATGAACAGATGGCAAGATATCCGAAAGGTTTTTTTACAGACATGCAGGATATTACTACAGTAACCATAAAGCTGGTACATAATTTGGATGCCGGTGGAGGTTCTTTTGCAGGAGTGACAAGCAGGGAGTATGGAGATCAGATGTTTATTGCACTAAATACATCCCAGTCCTTTTTATTGTCTGATAGAACCTTTAATCATGAAATGATGCATCTGATTGAATATTATATAGAAGCAAAATCATGGAATGCTTCCACACAGCAGTATGAATCACCATTAAAAGCAACGGAAGCAATCAAACCGGATGCAGAAGTGAACAGTACAAATAATGATTATACCACATCGGACTATAACAGAGGATGTGAAGAACAATATTATATTTCTGCTTATGCCAAGACCAATGGAAGGGAAGACCGGGCAGAAACATTCACAGATTATATGTTCCGTGCCTATAAGAAGGACTATATGATAAGGGCAGACTATCCTATCCCAAAGAAACAGCAGATTATTGCCGACTGTATCAGACAGTATTTTCCATCAGCAGCAAGCCAGCCGGCAGGCAGTCTTTCATGGGAAAAGTGGTTGCCATAATCAGATAAAGTGTTAAAATAGATAGTTAGTAAAAAGAAACAAGTAGTAAAGCAGCAAAGGAGCAAAGACAAAATGAAAAAGAAATGGAGCAGAAAAGCAGCCCTTTTGCTGGCAGCAGTAACAATTCTTACCAGTCTGCCTACAGAATATCTGTATGCAGCACAAACGCAGGAAACACATGATACTGTAACGCCAGAAGAGCAGAGCAATGAGGAAACAGTAGTAGACACAGCCCTTACCGGACAGGAGAGTGTTACAGACACTGAGCAGGAAACGACAGAGACAGTAGAAGGAACAACCGCTACAGAAGAAACGACTGATGGAACAGAAGCTGCCGGAAAGTCAGAAATAGAAGCACAGAGTGCGGACGCACAAAATGCAGTGACAGCAGATATATTGGCAGCAGAAGATTTACTGAATTATCTGGTATTAGATAATGCGTACATAGCAGTTGGCGGTACACAGAATGTAGTTGCCAATATCGGAAATGAAGATTTAGCTATTAGTGGTGGCAGATTACTGTATCATAGAGTATCTGATGGAGCAGCTTATGAGATGGCAGCCACAGAGATAGATGGAAACGGTCTCAGATTTTCAGAGACTTTTGCGGATGAGAGCCGTACCGGTGAATATGCATTGGACACTATCATTTATGAAAAAGATGGTCAGGAATATCAGATTCGTTTATCTGATGCAGGAATGGATGTTAGGTTTGGTGTCAATACAGAAGTAGAGACCAATCCGGATGCAGAAGTAGTAGATGAAGCGACCACAGATGTAGATATGGATGTAGTAAGCTTTGATGAAAATGGCAATCAGACATCAGAAGATTCGATTGCAGATGCCATTACAACCCAGAAAGCAGAAACGGCAGAATCCGGAATAAGCACAGCACGTTATAATGGAAATGTGGTTGTTGTCTTAGACCCGGGGCACGATGGAACCCATGGCGGAAGTTCTGCAAATGGATTCGTGGAAGCACAGCTGAATCTGAAAATTGCACAGTATTGTAAAGCGGAACTGGAAGAATACTATGGTGTGACTGTATATATGACGAGAGATTCGGCCTCCTGCCCGAATGGTGGGGGAAATAATAAATCCTGCCTCCAGCGGAGAGCTGATATAGCAAGAGATATGGGAGCAAATCTTTTTGTCTCTCTACATAATAATTATTCCAGTGCATCCAGTGCATCCGGTGCAGAAATCTGGTATCCAAACCAGAATTATAACCCATGGACCAGTCAGGTAGGTGGCTCGGCTGCATCTAAGATTTTAGAGCAGTTGACCAGTCTTGGCTTACATAATAGAGGGACACAGATAAGAAATGCAAATGAGGATAAATATCCGGATGGTTCAGCAGCAGATTATTATGCAGTAATCAGACACTGTAAGGAATATGGTATCCCTGGAATTATTGTAGAGCATGCTTTTATGTCTAATTCTTCAGATGCTGCTAACTTCCTTTCCAATGATGAAGGATTAAAAAAACTTGGTGTGGCAGACGCAACCGGAATCGCACAGTATTATGGCTTAAAGAAGGAGACACCGGTAGATTATTCAGCCGTATTTGATGCTGCATATTATGCAAATCGTTATCCTGATTTAAAGGCAGCATTTGGCAATGATGAAAGTGCATTATTACAGCATTTTATACAGTATGGTATGGCAGAAGGACGCCAGGGAAGTTCCCAGTTTGATGTATATTCATATAAGAATCTGTACCCTGATCTGAGGGCAGCATTTGGAAATAATTTAAAGAGTTATTATATGCACTATATTAGTAGTGGAAAGGCAGAAGGAAGAAAAGCTACAGGTGTAAATACATTACAAAATCCGATAACGACGTACAATGGAATAGATTATTCAGCCGTATATGATTATAATTATTATCTGAAAAAGTATAGTGATTTGGCGAAGATATATACGAATGATGATATAGGCTTACTTGCTCATTTTGTGAATTGTGGAATGGGTGAAGGACGCCAGGCAAAAGCCAGCTTTGATGTATTCTCTTATCGCAATCAATACCAGGATTTGAGAGTGGCATTTGGAAATAATTTAAAGAGTTATTATATGCACTATATTAGTAATGGTAAAGCAGAAGGCAGAAAAGCTACAGGTGTGAAATCTATTCAGAATCCAATAACAACATATAATGGAGTAGATTATTCCTCAGTATATGATTACAATTTTTATATCAAAAAATATAGTGATTTAGCAAGGATATATACAAATGATGAAGTAGGACTGCTTGCCCATTTTGTAAACTGTGGAATGGCGGAGGGACGTCAGGCAAAGGCTAATTTTGATGTTTTCTCTTACCGGAATCAGTATCAGGATTTAAGACTGGCATTTGGTAAGGACTTAAAGAGCTATTATTTTCACTATATGAATAGTGGCAAAAAAGAAGGTCGAATTGCTACCGGTGTAAAAACTCTTCAGAATCCAGTTACAAGGTATAATGGAATCGATTATTCTGCAGTATATGATTATAATTATTACAGTACATATGGCGATTTGCAATCAGCTTTCAATGGAGATGATATAGCGCTTCTTTCTCATTTTATAAATAATGGAATGTCAGAAGGACGTCAGGCAAGCAAGAATTTTAACGTTCAGATATATAAAAACAATTACACTGATTTACAGCAGGCTTTTGGTAATAATTTGAAGCCATATTATATGCATTATATTCAGAACGGTAAAGCAGAGGGCAGAAATGCACAGACAAATATACAGGTTTACCATTCTATCATAAGAGGAACTTCTACAACAGTAAATCAGATGGTAAATTATTATAATGCGAAAGCTTCTTATCCAGCATACTACGGAAATGCCAATGTTCCTGATATCAGAAATTTTTGTCAGATTTATTATGATGAAGCAACAGCAGAAGGAGTGGATCCGGCATTGGCATTCACCCAGGCAATGAAGGAGACTGGTTTCTTAAAATTTACCGGACAGGTAAAAATTGAACAGTTTAATTTCGCAGGAATGGGTGTAACAGATGCAAGCACGAATGGAGATTCTTATCAGAATGTAAGAGAGGGAATCCGGGCACATGTGCAGCATTTAAAAGCGTATGCAGTAAAGAATCCAGCCTTTGCAAATCCAGTTGTAGATAAACGTTACAGTTCCTGGTTTGCAGCAAACCGCTCTGGTACAGCTCCATACATCGAATGGCTTGGTATATCAGAAAATCCATCTGGATTTGGCTGGGCTGCAGAAAAAGGATATGGTTATAGTATTTTAAATGATTATATGAATCAGTTATACAAGTATTAAAAGAATAGAAAAAGACGTAGGAACCGGATGGTCGTTATTTGACCATCCGGTTTATTTTTGGTACAATATAGAAAGCTATGATTTCTTTTAAAATGGAGGCAACTATGGCAGAAGTAAACTTTATAGTAGAATGTATCAGATTATATGCCCGGGAGGAAAGAACATTGATTATTCGGGGATTTTTCCCGGAAGATAATCCGGAAAACCGAACATTAAAAGTGTATCTGAATCAAAAAGAAATTCCAGTGGAATATACGATTACCAGTGGTGCAGAGGTAAGACGAAGACACTTGCAATATCGGATGAATGTAGGAGAAGAAATCACTGGAAAATTATTGTTACCGGAAGAAACTGTAGTAGATTTTAAAATATGTAGTTGCCTTGGAACAGAAGAGACAGAAGTATATCATGTTAATAAAAAACAGTTCGAGAAGATGATAAATCATCTGGATGGAAATTTGGAGATGGAACGTCTGGAAGATGGGCAATTTGTACTGACAGGATGGTGTGTGGCTGGAGAACAGACAAAGTGCCAGGCACAGATAGATGGGAAAAATGTTCCGATAGATGTTCGGTGGAAATATCGAAAAGATGTTATGGATGTATTTCCAGAGTTAGAAGAAACAGTAAAATGCGGATTTGAAATTTATGTACCGGAACAAAATGGCAGAAAATTCAGCTTACATTTATATGCAAATGGAAAAGAAACCAAATATATCGTGTCTCTGGATAAAGTGAGACATGGTGAAAGTGGACATGATACGGTAAGCCTGTTTCAAAAAGGGATATGTTATTGGAAGCAGTATGGTGTGAAACGTACAATTCGTAAAATAATTAGAAAAATACAGGGGAAAAAGGATACGGTATCCTATGAGGACTTCCTGAAAAAATATGGTGTGAAGGAAGAAGAACTGGCTCGACAGAGACAGGAAGTATTTGAAAATGGTCCATGTTTCTCGATTGCAGTTCCGCTGTACCAGACAAAAGAAAAATATCTGCGGGAAATGATAGAATCGGTACAGGCACAGACTTATACGAATTGGGAGCTTTGCCTTGCAGATGGAAGTGGCAGAGAGCACAGCCTTCAGCCTGTTGTCGGGGAATATATTGCAAAAGATAAGCGGATTAAATATTGCCTTTTAGACAGCAACGAGGGAATTGCCGGCAATACCAATGAAGCATTGAAAATGGCAGACGGTGATTTTGTTGTGCTGACAGACCATGATGATTTACTTTCTCCGGAAGCGCTGTATCAGTGTGCAAAAGCGGTACAGAAGGAGCCACAGACAGATGTGATTTATTCGGACGAAGATAAAGTGGATATGAGTGGAAAGAAGTTTTTTGAGCCACATTTTAAATCCGATTATAATATTGATTTGTTGTGTACCATGAATTATATCTGTCATCTCTTTGTTGTTCGCAAAGATGTGATGGAGCGGGCGGGGCTATTTGAAAGCTGTTATGATGGTGCACAGGATCATGATTTTATTTTACGTTGTACAGAAAAAGCAGAGCATATCGTGCATATTCCGAAGGTGCTGTATCATTGGCGCTGTCATGCACAGTCAACCTCCGAGAATCCGGAAAGCAAGTTATATGCCTTTGAGAATGGGTGCAAAGCGGTAAAAGCACATTATGACAGAATCGGAATTCCGGCAGAAGTGGAGCAGGGACCCTTCTATGGGATGTATCGTACCCATTATCTCTGGAAGGAGCAGCCGTTAGTATCTATTTTGATTCCAAATAAGGATCATGTTACGGATTTAAAAAAATGTATGGATTCCATAGAAGAGAAATCCACATACCGGAATTTTGAATTTATCATTGTAGAGAATAACAGTACAGAAGAAGAGACCTTCGCTTATTATAAAGAGATTGAGAAAAGGGATAATGTCAGGGTCTTATATTACAAGGAAGATTTCAATTATTCAAGAATCAATAATTTTGGTGCAAAAGAGGCAAATGGGGAATATGTCCTGCTTCTGAATAATGATACAGAAATGATTGAGCCGGACAGTATCAAAGAAATGCTGGATGTATGTATGCGTCCAGATGTTGGAATTGTGGGGGCAAAATTAATATTTGAAGATAATACCATCCAGCATGCCGGAGTCATCATTGGATTTGGCGGTGTTGCAGGACATGCCTTTATCGGACAGGACAGAGATGATAATGGATATTTTTCAAGAATTATAAGCGTTCAGGATTTGTCAGCAGTAACGGCAGCCTGTCTGATGGTAAGACGAAGTGTATTTGATGAGGTAGAGGGCTTAAATGAAGAATTTAAGGTAGCTTTTAATGATATTGATTTTTGCCTGAAGGTAAGAAAAGCGGGCTATCTTGTAGTATATAATCCATATGCACAGTTTTATCATTATGAATCAAAGTCCAGAGGGCAGGAGGATTCCGCTGATAAGGTGGCGAGGTTCCAGCAGGAGATAGGTTTATTTGGAGAACGATGGGGAGAACTTTTAGAACATGGAGATCCGTACTATAATCCAAATTTAACACTGGATAAAGCAGACTTTTCATTAAAGGAATAATAAAATGATAAAATAAAAGATAGTAGATACAATGAAACATAATGGAGGTTTGGGAATGATTAATTTCAACGAACCACCTTATATGGAAAAAAGCATGGACTATATCCGTAAGGCGGTAGAAAATAAGAAAATATGTGGGGATGGAGAATACACAAAGAAGTGTAATGCCTGGTTAGAAGAACATACAGGAACAAAAAAGGCATTGCTGACAACATCCTGTACCCATGCAACAGAGCTTGCAGCGATTCTGTCAGAAATCAAGCCGGGAGACGAAGTAATCATGCCGGCTTATACCTTTGTGTCAACAGCAGATGCTTTTGTATTAAGAGGGGCAAAGGCGGTATTTGTAGATATCCGGCCGGATACCATGAATATCGATGAAAAACTGATTGAACATGCAATTACGGATAAGACAAGAGCAATAGTTCCGGTACACTATGCAGGGGTATCCTGTGAAATGGATACGATTCTTGAAATTGCAAAGAAATATAATCTTCTGGTGATTGAAGATGCAGCCCAGGGTGTGATGTCTTCTTATAAGGGAAAAGCACTTGGAACCATGGGAGATTACGGATGTTATAGTTTCCATGAGACGAAGAATTACAGCATGGGAGAAGGCGGAGCACTTTTGATCCGGGATGAGAAAAATGTAGAGAATGCAGAAATTGTCCGGGAGAAAGGAACAAACCGCAGTAAATTCTTCCGGGGACAGATTGATAAGTATACCTGGGTAGAAGCGGGTTCTTCTTATCTGCCAAGTGAGTTAAATGCAGCATATCTTTATGCACAGCTTGAAGCAGCGGATAAGATTAATGAAAAACGTCTGTCTATCTGGAACCGCTATTGGGATGGATTGGGAAAATTATCTGATGAGGGTAAAATTGTCCGCCCAACGATACCGGAGGGCTGCGCACATAATGCACATATGTTTTATCTGAAAGCAAGGGATTTAGAGGAAAGAACAGCTTTAATCAGTTATTTAAAGGAACAGGGGGTACAGGCTGTATTTCATTATATTCCATTACATACAGCACCGGCAGGCCGGCGCTATGGTATGTTTGCAGGAGAAGACCGTTATACAACGAGGGAAAGCGAGAGGCTGGTCCGCCTGCCGTTATATTATAATCTGTCATTGGAACAGGCAGACTATGTGATAGATAAGGTTAATGCATTTTACAAAGAGAGATAAATGAAAATACAGGAAAGAGGACAGAGTAAATGGTTATTGTTATTGGGGCAACAGGATTTATTGGAATGTATACCGTAGACCGCTTCTTGGAAGAAGGTTATGAGGTGCTGGCAACTGGAAGAAATGCAATCATGAAGCGGGAACTGGAAGCAAAAGGCGTTACCTGTGTGTCATTGGATATTTCGAAAAAAGAAGATTTTGATAAATTACCGACAGAAGGTGTAGAGGGTGTCATTTTACTGGCCGGTCTGCTTCCGGCAAATGCACCGGTGGATATCAGTGCAGATGAGAATGCCGCAGACTATATCCGCATTAATGTGGAAGGAACCGTTAATGTATTAGAGTATTGCCGGAAGAATGGCATTAAGAAAGTGATTTCCACCAGCAGCTATGCAGATGTAAGAAATGCATGGAAAAAAGGCGTTGCTTTAAAAGAGACAGAGCCGAGAAATTTTATGTATACAGGAGACCATGCGGTATATGTGATTTCCAAAAATGCAGCCAATGATGTGATGGAATATTATAATGAGCAGCATGGCATGCAGTGTGCATCTTTCCGCCTGCCACCGGTATACGGAGTAGGACCTCATTCTGAGATTTATGTGAATGGTAAATATTATAAGACCGGAATCCAGACCTTTATTGAGAATGCAGAAGCCGGAAAAGACATTGAAATCTGGGGTGACCCACAGATTTCCAGAGACATTATTTATGTAAAGGATGTTGCAAGAGCATTTGTGCTGGCATTACGCAGTGATAAGACCTATGGTCTTTATAATATGACATCCGGTACAGAACTTACTTTAGAGGAGCAGGTGCAGACCGTTATTGATGTATTTGGACCGGGTAAGGGGTCTAAGATTGTCTATCGCCCGGATAAGCCAAATAATACACCATCCTTTTTGTTTGACATGACAAAGGCGAAGGAAGATTTCGGTTTCGTGCCGGAGTATCTTTCTTATCGTGCAATAATGGAAGATTATAAAAAAGAATTAGAAAGCGGAAGATGGGATAAGTTCATCGCAAGCCGCCGCAAGGAAAGTTAAGTGCCGGGAGGATGGCAATATGAAGAAAATTGTAATTATAGGAGCGAATTCTTTTCAGAATCCGCTCATTTTAAAGGCGAAAGAGATGGGATATGAGACACATGTATTTGCATGGAAAGATGGCTCTATCGGAGAACGGACAGCAGATTATTTTTATCCCATCAGCATTGTGGAAAAGGAAGCAATCTTAGAAGAATGCCGGAGGATTCAGCCGGATGCAGTTGCAACAATAGCATCTGATCTTGCCAATATTACCGTGCAGTATCTGGCAGAGCAGCTTGGATTACCACATAATTCTGACAACTGTATCTATATATCTACCAATAAATTTGCTATGCGGGAAGCTTTTTCGAAGCATGGTGTGCCGACACCGGGCTTTGTCAGTGTATGTGAAGGGGATGATTATGCGGCGGCTGTAGCAGATATGCAGTTTCCAATGATTGTAAAACCGACCGACCGTTCCGGAAGCCGCGGTATTATGAGGGTGGAACATCTTGAAGAGATTGCTCCGGCAGTGGAAGAGGCAGTGCGTAATTCCTTTGAAAAGAAGGCAATTATTGAAGAATATATCGAAGGCAATGAATATAGCTGTGAATGTATTTCTTATCAGGGCAGACATCATGTGCTGGCGGTGACAAAGAAATATACCACAGGATATCCTCATTTTATTGAGACCGGACATATGGAGCCACCGGAGCTTTCTGAAATCGAAATGAACCGGGTGAAGGAATTTATTCCGAAGGCACTTACTGCTCTTGAGATTGAAAATGGTGCTTCCCATTCGGAATTTAAACTGGATGCCGATGGCAATGTAAGAATCATTGAAATCGGTTCCCGTATGGGTGGCGACTGTATTGGCTCCCATCTGGTATATTTATCTTCCGGATATGACTTTGTCCGCATGGTAATTGAGACTGCTTTGGGACAGGAACCGGAACTGACACCGGCACATGAGCCGATGTGTGCAGGAATCCGCTTTGTGTTTACAAAGAAGGATCTGGATGTTTTGGAAGAGATTAAGAGCAAAAGTCCGGAACTGCTTCAGATGGTAAGTGAAATGGAACCGGTAGGGGAACATCAGGTAGTAGACAGTGGAAGCCGTTTTGGTTATTACATTCTGGCTGGAAAAAATCAGGCAGAGATTAAGGATTGGTTGGAACGATGAGTAAAGTAGAAGGAAAGAAAAAGTGGATACTGCTGATTTTACTGCAGCTGGTAATTATGATATACACATTATCCGGTGTGGCAGCGAAGTTTGCAGCAGGATATGAGTTTTTATCCATGGGATTTATTCTGTGTTACGGAGTGGAAATCTGCATCCTTGGATTGTATGCCATTTTCTGGCAGCAGATTATCAAAAGGGTTGATTTGTCGGTAGCATATGCAAACCGGAGCATTGCGATTTTGTGGTCTATGATCTGGGCAGCACTGATTTTTGGAGAACATATTTCGGTACAGAATATTATTGGTGTCCTTCTGGTAATTGCCGGCACCATGATTGTGAATAAGGAGGGATAGAAGGATGATATACTGGCTTTTTCTTGTAGCGTCTGTTATTGTTGCCTCTTTTTCTCAGGTCTTATTAAAGAAAAGTGCAGCAAAGAAGTACGATAACGTGATTAAGGAATATCTGAATCCTTATGTAATTATCGGATACATGATGATGGTTGGAACAACGGTACTGACGATTTTAGCTTATCATGGCATTGAGTATAAGAATGGCCCGGTCATTGAATCATTGGGTTATATTCTGATTATGATTTTAAGCTTTTTCTTTTTTAAAGAGCCGATTACAAAGCGTAAAGTATTTGGAAATGCACTGATACTGCTTGGTATTATCGTGTTTTACCTATAGGAGGGTATGAAAATGGATATATCAGTTGTAGTTCCGGTCTATGGATGCCGGGCAGCACTGCATGAATTGCATAGACGTCTGGTGGAATCGGTAAGTACCATCACTGATGATTTTGAAATTATTCTGGTAAATGATGCCTGCCCGCAGAATTCGTGGGAAGTAATCGAAGAAATCTGTAAGGAGGACAGCCGTGTAAAGGGGATTGAATTATCCCGGAATTTCGGACAGATTATGGCAATAACTGCAGGACTGGATGCCTCAAAAGGAGACTGGGTAGTGGTGATGGACTGTGATTTACAGGACAGACCGGAAGAAATCCCGAATCTTTATCGCAAGGCTCAGGAAGGTTATGATGTGGTCTTTGCCAGAAGAGTACATAGAAAAGATTCTTTCTTAAAGGTATTAGTATCTAAAATATTCTATAAGATTTATTCCTTTGCATCGGATGGACACTATGACCCGGCAATCTGTAATTTCAGCATCAGCAAACGGGTGGTAATCGATAATTACTGCAAGATGCGGGAAATGCACCGTGCCTTTGTAATTTATGTGAAATGGCTTGGCTTTAAGCAGACAGCAATTGATGTGGAACACGATTCCCGTTTTGAGGGAAAATCCTCTTATAACATGAAGAAGCGTTTTAAGATGGCGGGAGAGATTTTAACCTCCCAGTCGGATAAACTTTTGAAATTCACCATGGGCTTTGGATTTCTGATGTCCATCATTTCAGCACTGGTGATTATCGGACTGATTATCTATTATTTTACCGGTCATGTGGCAGCAGGCTGGACCAGTATCGTAGCAACTAACTGTCTCATCGGAGGAATTATTATTATGGTAGTCGGTCTGGTAGGCATTTATGTAGGAAATATCTTTATGCAGTCAAAACAAAGACCCCTTTATGTGGTACGCCAGATGCTGAATGAGGAGAAGGAAGATGCAGATTCAAGTCGATAGGAAGAAATGGTTAAAAAATGCAGCAGTATTGCTTACAGAACTGGTTCTGATTCTTACAGGGCTGGTTCTGGTGGGAACGGTTGAAACAAGAGGTTTCGACAATCTAAAGGTATATACCACTATTTTTCCACGGTATCAGGATATGGATGAAGTGTTAGCCGGGGCTAACGACCTGATTCCATCGGAGGATGGAAATGGTTATGTGACCGGAGAAGATACTTATTTTGTGATTCCGGTGGATTCGGATAAGTTAATTGATCTTGAGATGAGTCGTATTGAGGGCGAGGGAATCTTAGGAGAGATTTGGCAGTCGGAAAATGAGACTTTTACAGAAGAATCATCTCCATATACCTTTGAACTTGGTCATAATCCGGTTCAGGTAAAGAAGTCTACAAAATATATAAAGGTTAAGATTTCTTCCCAGCCTGGTTCACATTATAATCTTACAAATGTAAGCTATCGCAATCCTTTCAGTGTGTTTGCAAGAATGCATAAGAAGGAGATTGCAAAAGCGGGAGCAGCACTGTGGCTTCTTTGTATTTTACTGCATGGAATGGAGTTGATTCCGGCAGAGTATAAAAAGCTTCGCAAGTGGCTGACAGTTTTTGTCTTTCTTGGATTTGTAGGAATTACAGCACTGTATGTATTCTACGATTTTATCTTTGGAGAGCGGCTTTTTATCTATATGGATATGGGCGCAGATACGATGCAGCAGTATTATCCGTATTATCTAAACTGTGTGCGAAGAATTACGGAAGGAACATTTTCCATTTGGAATTGGGATTATGGACTGGGAACCAGTTTTATCAATAATATTTCACAGACTCTGGATCCCTTTGGTCTGTTTGTGATATTAGGCGGCGTGGTACTCGGTATCGGAAAAGTAAGACGGCTTTTGGTAATTGCGCAGATTTTAAAAATTATTATTTCAGCATTGCTGTGCCGCTATTTCTTAAAGCTGTTTCCGGTAAGTGAGAAAGCTGCTTGTATCGGCGGGTATCTCTATGCTTTTAACGGATATTTGATGCTCTGGGGACAGCATTACCTTTTGGGAACCATCTGTATCTATCTTCTTTTGATATTGATTTTTTTAGAGAAGCTGATTCAGGAATTTAAGATAAGATATGTGGCAGGGCTTGGAATTTCCGTTGCAGCATCGATTATCTA
>ERZ825525.2014-NODE-2014-length-14531-cov-3.549599_pt1 | contig 14531 bp, 10 predicted proteins | sample MGYA00519930_ERZ825525 | MGnify/ENA primary metagenome ERZ825525 (study PRJEB31778, sample SAMEA3449203) | human gut metagenome | biome: human gut; feature: human-associated habitat; material: faeces | place: United Kingdom | collected 2010/2012 ... | reverse complement strand
TCTCTGAGGAAATAATTATACAGAGAGCTTATGACTACTTCTACCTTTGCCAGATCTTCTTCTCTCTTTACTCTGCCGCTCTTATAAACGTGAGAGAACATAAATGTTCTCAATCTGTTCAATTCTTCTCTGAATTGCGGGCTTTGAGATATCTCTTCTCTGCCGTCGCTGTTTTTTATCAGATCTGTCACCATATTGTTGATTCTCTCCCTATGGCTGTATCCGAACAGCTCAAGAGCTGTCTTTGGAATATCTTCCATAGATATGACGCCGCTTCGCAGTGCATCGTCTATATCGTGATTTATATATGCCACTCTGTCGCTTATCTTGACCACCTGTCCCTCGAGGGTAAAGGGCCTGCCGCTTCCCGTGTGATTGACTATACCGTCTCTGACTTCAGCTGTCAGATTCATCCCTCTTCTGCTTGAAGTAGCCTCAAGGACATCCACTACCCTTAAACTCTGCAGATTATGATGAAATCCTCCCGGATGCACGCTGTTAAGCACGTCCTCTCCATTGTGGCCAAAAGGAGTATGCCCCAGGTCATGGCCGAGGGCTATAGCTTCTGTCAGATCTTCGTTAAGATTGAGGGCTCTTGCTATAGTTCTGGCTATCTGCGACACTTCTATGGTGTGTGTGAGCCGGGTCCTGAAATGATCTCCTTCCGGAGCTAAAAAGACTTGAGTTTTGTGCATGAGTCTTCTAAAGGACTTGGAATGTATTATCCTGTCTCTGTCCCGCTGAAACTCGGTCCTTATCCGGCATTTATCTTCGGGAAACGCTCTTCCCCTGCTCTCCCCGCTCTTAGCAGCCATGGGGGACAGTATCTCTTTTTCTCTCTTTTCCAGATCTTCTCTCATCAACATATCGCTCACCACCTCTTATTTTAAGCCGGTATGGCCGAAGCCTCCGGATCCCCTTTCAGTTTCATCTATCTCTTCTGAGACCTTGAATTCGGCTTTCAGATAGGATGAAAAGACCACCTGAGCTATCCTATCTCCGTCATGTATGGTATATGGCTGGTCGCCGAAGTTTATGACAGGTACGTTCCACTCTCCCCGGTAATCGCTGTCTACGGTTCCCACTCCGTTCACCAGGCCGATTCCGTGCTTTATGGAAAGACCCGACCTCGCCCTGACCTGAGCCTCCACTCCCGGCGGAAGTTCCACAAACAACCCGGTAGGTATGAGCTTCCTCTCTCCGGGCATGAGCGTGACAGGTTCTGCCAGATAGGCTCTCAGATCTGCTCCCGCAGACCCTTCGGTTTCATACGACGGAAGCCTTCCGCTCTTGCTTATTATCTTTATTTTCGTGTTTGTCATCATCTAAGACCTTACCATTTTCTTTAAGTTTATATCTTTGTCTGTCAGGCATACTGCCGAATAGTTTTCTATATCGCACACTATAGGTTTAATGCTGTCTATCGATTCTCTCGTGACATTTTCTATACCTTCTATCACTTCATCCTGTCCGTACACTTTGCCCAGCAAAAGCAGGTTCTTTCCTATGTTGAACATTCTGCTGGCTACGTTCTCCTGCCCGAATATGTAACTGCTCTTAAGCTGCTCTTTGGACATGGAAATTTCTTTTTCTGTAAGCCCTTTCCTGTCTAAAACATCAAGTTCCTCTTTGATACCTTCTATAGCAGCTCCTACTTTATCATGGCTGACTCCCGCATATATATTATAATATCCGGCGTCGCTGAAAGTGCTGTTGGAAGAGTATACGCTGTAAGCCAGTCCTTTTTCTTCTCTTATATTCTGGAAAAATCTCGAACTCATGCTTCCGCCCATGACGTTGTTCAGTACGGCGAAAGTATAGTATCTGGGATCGTCTAAGCTTATGCTCCTTGTCGCCATGCAGATATGAGACTGCTGTATATCCTTTTTTATCACCTTGAATCTCGGAACATAGGCCTCTACTTTCTTTTCTTCCGCCCGGCGTTCTTTGGCCAATCTGTCGAATTTATCTGATAAGTAAGCGCAGAAAGCATCCTTATCGAAATTTCCCACTGCCGATATTACTATCGAGTCTCTGGCATAAGCTTTTTCTTTGTATGCAGTTATTACAGGCCTGGTTATCCTCGACAGTGAAGTCTTAGTTCCTATTATGGAATTACCTAAAGGAGCGTCCTTAAAGACCAGTTCTGTTATGTTGTCATGCACCAGATCGTCAGGCTGATCTTGTATCATTTTTATCTCTTCAAAGATCACCTGTCTCTCTTTTGTCATCTCTCTGCTGTCAAATACAGCATTGCAAACCATATCTATTATGACGTCGGCTCCGTCAATGAGATGAGAACTTATAGTCTTTACATAATAACAGGTAGCCTCTTTTCCCGTAAAAGCGTTCATCTGGCCGCCTATCTTATCCACATCTTCTGCTATCTGTCTGGAATTTCTCTTCTCCGTTCCCTTAAACATCATGTGTTCGATGAAGTGCGAAATACCTGCCACCTCAGGCGCCTCGTCCACCGCTCCGTTTCTGACCCATATGCCTACGGCAGTCGACTTGACATGATCAAGTTCTTCCATGACTACTCTTATGCCGCAGTCCAGTGTTCTTATATCAATATTGCCCATAGTTTCCCCTCCAAAAAATTTCAATTTATATAATAACACATTTTCCGCAGTTTTCATATACTATCAGAGAAAGATATTGGACTATTTAAGGAGGTAGAATATATGAGCTGCTTTGGTGGGAGAGTATCCCAAGACCTCTATCAAAACTGCTGTAACGCCAATACTATCTGTGAATTCAACGGTGACATCGATAGCTTAAAGAGTGAGCCTATCTATGTTCAGAAAGTCTTCGACGCTGTTTTATTTAATTTACAGGGAATGAAGTAGTTACAACCAAAAAATATCAGGATGTTATACCTTTGTGTGTAGTCCAGTGCTTTAACATATTGGTTCCCCGGAAGCGGGAAGTTAATATGTCAATAATCAGAAAGAAAAAAGCGGGGCTAAAAGGCCCCGCTTCCATTACAATATCAACTTTAGAAATGTATTTCGCCCAGCGATCTTATCCGCCGTAAGGCCGTTCCCCGATTGGAATTGTCCTGTAGCTTTCTGGCAGCCGGCGCCAAACTCTCCCGGCAGCTCCACTCCGTGCGGGTTATACCCATTCATGAGTAATAACACCTCAAGAGCTGTTACCATGTACTGTGTTTCGCCGTATCTCACGGTATGCTGTCCCAAGGCGTCCTTGGTGGCAGTTCCGGCGATTCCGTCTATCTCAAGGCCGGCACCATAATCCATATTTATGGCCCACTGCAATATCTTCACGCAGTTAGCTTTAGTTTTTGGTCCCCACTCTCCGTCTTCGGGTATATTTGTCCCTAATATGATATTCGATATAGCCTGTCCGGCCTTTATAGCCTCTTTTACTGTCAGGGGCTTAGGGGCGTCGTATACGTCCGATATAGTCCTGACAGGGGCGGAAGGCTTTTCCGGTTCTTTGGCCGGCTCCGATACTTCTTCTCCCTTGTAGATTTCCTCGGCCATGGCTCTTAGTTTATCTATATCCCACCTGCCCGGACACGCCGTCGCGACGATATCTTTGTGACGCATGAGCGGTAATTTACCGTACACACTCCACAGGTAGGCCACAAGCTCCGCAACTGTCTTGTAGTCTTCCTCCGTGGTTTCCCGCCTGCACTCTATTCCTATAGACTTTAAATTATGCGTCTTGTTTCCGCTGTGCCACGCAGGGTCCTTGCAGTCTACTATACATGCGCCCCTTCCCGCCTCAACCACGTAGTGGGCTGAGGTCCCCGCTTTCGGATTGCACAGCCAATTAACCACATTCTCAAACTTCTGGCCGTCTTCACCCCAATGATGTATTACTATTTCCTCCGGTTTATTATTCCCCGTTGTTCTCTGGTTTAATGGCATGCTGGACGGGTATCCGTAATTAGGACTGTCGTATTTTGTTATGTATTCGTAGCTCATTTCCCTATCTCCTTTTCTATATATTTTATTCTCTGGCTGTTTCCCGCCACGGTCTTTTCTAATTCGTCTATGCTGCGCCCGTGTACGGTTACTCGGTCAGCCAGATTCCTGTGGTTGTCCTCAGTTTGTTTTTGGAAATTTTCCATAGTGATATTTAGTTTTGTTATCGTTGTATTTAGTTTAATGATAGGGGTCATAACGCCGATTAAGGTAGCCATGAAGCCTAAAATCAATACAATGCTCTCGTCGCTCATATTATTTCTCACTTTCTGTTTTGCTTGCCTTTTTATAGTTTGCCGTACTAATCCCCAGCAGCGCGCCTAAGAACGCGTCAACGGCTGTTATGGTTCCCACTACTTCCTCGCCGTAAGGGAAGTTCCATATACCGGCCAGAGCAAAATACAGCGTACCTAATGCCGGCAATACTACCATGGCAATCCATTTTAAAACGTCGTAAATTTTATTGTCCATTCCAATTCCTCTCTTTCCGAATTTAATATATCTTAATTATAAAAAAGTAAGGCAGCGTTTTTCTAACCCGCTGCCTCGTCTTTTTATTCTTCGTTCCATTTTTTTATATCTTCGTTATCATAAATCGCCTTTCCTCCTATTCGTATTCTGAAAAGAAGTTTCTTTATTTTTATTTTTTCGGAATTATCCGCCTCTTGATATTTAGGCTTTAGATATCTTGTTATAGCTCCTCTTACTTTACTCCTGACCTTATCGGCGTCCCCTCCGTTTTCTATCTCCCGTTTATAGCTTTCCGACAATTCTTCAAGAATCTTCTTTTGACCGTCATAATCTTTATCTACTACCTTATATAAGTCTTCGGCGTAATCCGTATAGCTTTTTTTCATTCCGAGTTCTTCTAATACAGATTCTTCTATTCCGTAAGCCGTCGTCTCTTTCCTGTTTGGGTCCGCCGCCTCGCTTACTACATTACCTATGGCCCTGAAATCTCTCCAAATGTTTCTTGCCGGTACTCCTACAAAATCGCCTACGGCAAATATCATATTTGATATTTTCTCTCCTATAGGAGTATCCGTATCGTATATTTTTTTAGCCGCGTCTACCAGCTTTGAAATAACCTCTACGTCTGCTCTTTCTACGGAATAACCTTCAAAAAGCGAGTTTATATCCCTCGCCATAGGCACTAATGACAAAGGATTTATATTACCCCAAGACTCGCCGACCGCCTTTCCGAAAAATCTTTCCCAATAGGTTTTGTCCTCGTCGTCGTCTCTCGCGGCTGTTACAAATGACTTAAGAATAGCCGCCGCCAGCTGTGAAGTTAGAAAAGCGGCGAGAGTTTTAGTCGCGTATTTCGCTTTTTTCGTCTTTTTCGCGTCCATTACTCCGTCAATAAGCATATTAAGACTTATCGTCGGTTCGGCCATAAACGCGGTTATCATTGACACGCCCCACGTCTTCTGCCTCATAAGCTGTGATTTTGACAAAACAGAATCATAAACCTGCGTTAAGTTCGCCACCTCTCTAAAGCGTTTTCCCGCTTCTTGCAGAAGCGCCTCTCCTTTTAATTTAGTCCTATCAGCAGTCTCGCGCTTGCAGGCGTTCCACAAAGAGGCCCAGCCTATCTCGTCTCCCTTGCTCGCCCCGTAACCTAATATATCCTGAAGCATTTGCTTATCTGTAGCTATATTTTTTACATTCCCCTTAACCGTTTCGTATTCGCGGCGAGTAAGATAGTCTTTACTCGTCATTCCTACCATTGTGTCAAATCTTCCCATTTGCTTTATTATAGCTATAGGAGCGTATCGTTTCAGTTGTTCGTAATCGGCCGACGACGAGGTTTGAAGTCTTTTCTCTTTTTTTGGCGCCTCTATTTTTCTGCCCGCAAAATATTTTGGATTTATCATACACATTGCCCTGAGTATTGACGTAGGCTGCTGAACGGCTACCGACATTGAAGCATAAGTGGCGGCCTTTTTAAACTGTGTAGTCAGCTTCTTCATCACCTGTTCTTCTTTAGGCAAACTCAAACCTCCGTTTACGTCTCGCATAAAGGTTTGTATGTAATTAACCGTGTCACCTGTATATGTCGCATTAAGTTGCGCCTTTACAGTAATTCCATTCTCATTCTTATAATTAAGAACCTTGTTTAATTCTTCAATAGGCCTCATCAACGAACTGTACATAGCCATTTGCGCCACATGCGCCGACCAGACGTCCGTAATATCGTCTAAAATCAGCGGGTTATTAGCCCCGTAAGTCAGATTTTTTGTATATGAGGCGTGTTTGAGCCTGTTTTCAAGCCCTTGCGTACCTCCGGAATTGCTGTATATAAAATTAGAATCCGAGTTAAAAGGTATGTAATATTTCTCATTGAACTTACTGATACCGTACATTTCTCTCGTTACCTGATTGCCGTAAGAGGCCATATCCTCAGACAAATATTTTACAAGCTCGTCCGTAAAATTGATTTGTTTTTCCGTCAGCTTTCCGCACGCCTCTATATATTCGTCAAAGGTAATAGGTATTCCGGTTTGTTTGTCCGTGTATTTTATTTTCCCATTTATAGGCCCTATTTTCTTTTCTTTCGTCTTTTTCGCATTTCTGAACGTGACTCCGCCAGAAAATATGTGCATAGACTCCATGCCGTTTTCCTGCTCACGCCTGCCTGTAGCATATAGGAGCATTAACTGCTCAAGAGTTACCTCGTGTTCGTCTCCTCCTATTTCTATTTTTATCCTCTGTTTCTTGTCCCAATTATAATATCCGTTCTTTTCAGCTATCTCCTTAAACTTCTCTCTTGAGTTTTGCATGATGTTGGCATATTTATCCTGACCGTCCAAAAAATCGTTATATAGGTCGCTAAAAGCCCCTCCGAGCCTTTTAAAAAAATATCCCGGCGTAATATTACTATCTGCAAAGGATTTGACGGTCTTGTAATACTGATTTTCGGTTATAGCCAGCCTTTCTTTCACTTTTTCCTTAGTATGCTCTGCTATGGTAGCGTCGCCTACTTCCGCCAGCTTCGCTTTCTTTCCGGCGATAAAAACAGTATTTGCTGTTTCTAACATCTTTGAGAGATTGTCAAGAGTGTCCTTGATTATAGAAAGCTCGCTGCTGTTAAGGTCATTGAGGGTTTTGTCTTTGAGAACTTCTTTAAAGGTCTTTATGCTATCCTCTATGTCCTTGTCGTATGCGGAAATGAAGTCAACATATGTGTCATCCTTGCTCGCTTCATTTCCTTCCGCATCTTTCATTCTCTCGCCGATTCTGTTATACATATCAGCAAGCCTCGCACTTCTTCCTTCTTCAAAGACCTCTTTATCATTTAAAAAAGGCTTAATAAATTCCGACACGGCTCCTTTCATCGCGTCCGGTATATTTTTACTGTAACTGTTTGCCTCCATTGTGCTATTCAGTCTTCTCACTACCGTCGTTATACGTCTTTTATAGCTTTGCTTTAATTCAGTTTCCCTTCTGTCTGCCGCCCATTTCTTCGTTTTATCTCTGTATTCTTCCTTTACGCTCCTTATAAGAACCTTGGTCTCGGCCTTCAGTTTGTCCATTTCAGCTTTCTTTTTATCCGCGAAGGTCTTTACGCTCGGAACATCGAAATACCTTTCGTATACGTCAAGGCCTACCATTATGGCAGCTTCGTCTTCGTTCATGCCGAGAGTATCGATATAGCTTTCGCTAAGGCTTTCTACTATATCGTTTAACTTAATAGGTTGGTCCGCCGGAGAAATATTGGGATCGAAATGTTGAGGATAGGCTACCGCCCATTCCTGCCACTTCGTATCAAGGGCAGTTCCGTTATCAGTAACTCTCAACTTTCCGAAATTCTTTCTTCTGAAATTGTCATAACTTCCGAAATGATATGCGGTCTCCTTTTTCTGAACATCGTCCAGAGTTATCTTGACAGTTCTAATGTCTTCAAGGATTTCTTTTGTTTCGTCTGTTATCCCTTTTTTGTTTCTGTTTTCTACTATTCTTTCTCCTACTATACGCGCTCCGGCAGCTATGTCTTGAATCGTAAGATTTTCGGCTGTTTCTATATAGTTATATAGAGCCATAAGGTCATTTTTCAAAGCGTAAATAGTATATTCGCTATCGTAGTCTTCTAAAAGGCTTTGGGCTATACCCTCTATTATATTGTTTCTTATTTTCATGCCATCTGTAATCTTAAACTGCGCTATGAGATTTTCGTTTATCCTTTTTAACTTTCTGTTTTCTTCAAGGAGTTCTCCCGCCTTTGTAGCGTTTTCTTTTATGGAAAATTTTATATCCTCGTATGTATATGTCTGATTTTCCTGCATATCATAATTATATATCTTGACATCTTTTATGAGGTCGGGTATACTAATTTTAAAAGATGTCGTCAAGAAATTACCATTCATATTGTTTGGTAATGCGACATCTTCTTTATTTTGTAGTATTTCAGTATCTACAATATATAGAAGATTTGAGTTTTCTTTTTCTCTTGCGGTTATTTTTACTCTATAATTATTATCTTTCATCGTTATAGGTGCTATAAAATGATGAAAACCTCTTATTTGCTTATTGGCATTCTTACTTTTCTGGTTTTCTATGGTGTCTATATATACAGCATTTTTAAAAAGATTTGGTAAATATAGCGCCGCATTCAAATTATCAATGTAATTTTTCCCCCACGGATTAAAATTAGGTTTTGGATTAAGAATTTTTCCTATCGTTTTGCCATTTATGCCAGCCCTGTATCCCGTAGCCTTATTCTCATACGTGCCTCTTGGGATCTCCTTCACTCTGTTTTGTAACTCTCTTAAAGCAGCTTTATTATTTTTAGGTACGTCAATATATTCCTCCGCAATTACAAAAGGAATTTTTGTGTCTTCAGTTATATTCTTATTCTTTAAAGAGAACTTTGTATTTACTTTTCCTGCCCCTTCTTCGGCTCTCTCTCCCTTTCTTAACTTTTCACTCGCCTTGTCCAAAGCCTTGGTGTATAAGTTTAAGATTTCGCTCACGCGGTCATATTCAGCCTCAGCGAAGACTTTTGCCGTATCGGAAATATGTCCCTGTCCGGCAAGAGCTTTTATTGATTCCAAAACTCTCTCTATTAAGTCTTTTATTTTCTCAAGAATAGTCCTCTTTTCGGCAGTAGTTAAATTTTTATCTGTTTCAAGATATTCTATAAACGCCTTCGCCCCTTCTTCGCTCGAAATTATGCCCGCTATAGCGTCGCTCGTCAGTTCCTCTATAGCATCCTCCCTTGTCTCAACATTCTTCATCTTGTTTTCTATAAGGGCCTCCGCCGTTTTGGCGTCGCTTGTCTCGGCAAGATAAGCAATACAAAGGTCTGAAACCTTTTTCATATCTTTATTATTTAAAGCAAAGGCAAAGTGCGTAGTCTCATGTGCCGCCGCCTCCGCAGCGTTATCAGCGTCTCCTGATATAACAGCCTTAACTACGGCTTTGTCAAAATACCCATTGGCGTATACTCTCTCCCCTCTTGCCGTCTCTCCCGCTATAATCTCGTCAGTAAGTTCAAAGTCTATGCCCGTTTTCTTGGCTATACTGCCAATAAGCTCTTTTACTCCTTCGTCTAAGTGATTCACAACAGTATTGTCTACCACGGTTCCGGCGGTAGATTTTCTTATAATACTGTCGTTTATATTAACGTTTCCCGTTATGCTCGCCTGTCCGGCTTCGTACGCCTTTCTTGCCGCGCTTTCATTTATTACATTCTCAAGAAACGCCGAGTTCATCTCTTTTGCCATATCAAAAGAAACCGCGCCGCTCAATTTGCCCGAATCATAAAAATTCTCAAACCCATTTTTGAACTTGCCTACAGACACGTCTCCCGGGTAGGTATTTATGAAAAGATTCCTTGCCGGTTCCTCTATTTCCGCGGCTTTCTGATACAGTTCCCTTGTGGTATCATTGTTAAACGTCACCTCGGAAGGTGCTACTGCCTTTCCCTCTATTGTCTTATACTTTAATTCTCCGTTATCATCAGTAATACCGTTTATTATAACCTCGCTTCCGTCCTGTAATTTTGCTCCGGCAGTCCTTTTTATAACTTCAACATCATCTTTACTTAAAGTGTAATTCCTGCCGCCTCTGATTTCCTCGCTTCTGTTTACACCAATAGTATGGCCGTTACTGTTTACAACGGCGTTTGTTTCTCCCGCCGTCTCTTTATTAAATATCTGACTTACGCGAGCGTTATATACGTTATCTAAAATTCGTCTCGTACCTTCATCTGTATTTAACTTTACAGCGTTGTCATATGCCTCCGTAATATCGTTCAAAGATTCCGACTCAATCAGATTGGATATTACTTCATTATCCGCTGCTTCTTTCATCATACCGAGAGCCGCGTTTTTATCACTGTATTTAGATTGATATTCTTTATACAACCTCCCTGCTTCTCCCCCTGACGTTGAAGAATAGTCCTTTAGGGCCTCGGTTTGCCCTTCTGACAGATTTTTTCCTTGCTTTGAATATCTGTAGTTGCCTACCGCTATTCCCGCCGGAGCAAGCATTCCTCCCATTAAACCGCCTGATAACGCGGCGTCTCCAATTTGCGATAAAAATTCATTAAAAATCTCCGTCTTTGCTTCTTCTTCAGTTTTACCCTCAGCCATAATTTGCTCTTTTCTAAGACTGTAATTAGAAATGTCGCCGTTAGCCAGAGTATCGTATAAAATATTAGTTGCTTCTGTCGCGGCTTCCTCAGAGGCGTTAACGCCTACAGTTTTCGCAAACTCCTTTCCAAAGCCTTTCAGCGTAGAAGTGTTCATTCGTGAAAGAGCCTTTAAATTGCCCAAAGAAAGTTTCTCAAATAAAACCTCGAATGTTCCGGCGGCTAAGCCTCCCGCAAGCGCCGTTGAAGAATCAGTGCCCCTTTCTGTAAGGTCTATAGCGTTTTGAACGCCTGCTTCAGCGAAAAACATAGGGAGTGTTCCATAACCCAAAGTTCCAGCGCTGGCGGTAACCATGTCTCCTATACTCATTCCTACATCATATAACTTCCTAAGAAGTGGGGTTTCTATGTCTTCAGACACCGCGGACCTCGCCGCGTTTGCGGTTTGGCTCTTTCTCAGAGACATAGTGTTTACATTAAAATCTCTGTCAGGGTCCTTTATATATTGTCCGGCCAAATCAAATAAGCCTGTAGCCCCTCCCGCGAAGTTATCTACTAAAGACCCTATACTGCCCTGCACGGGGCTTTCTTTTGATAATTCATATGCTTCTTGTAACGCCTTAATCGTATCTATTTCGTCAGTTTTGCGTTTCCTTGCCGCCGCGAGCTCTTTAAGTTCTTTTTCTGTATAACCGTCATATTTAAGTTCTTTCCCGAAATATTTATAGCCGTCTTGAGACCTCGCGTAACTAAACGGATTATATGTAGTATCTATATGGCCCCTATTATATTCGTCAAGTAATTCCAGAAGGTCCTCCGGCAAATCTTTTGTTTTAGCTTCATCTTCTTTATCTTTAAGAAAGTTATATTCATCTGTCAGAGTTTTCTTCTCCTTTTTGTACTCTTTCGTATATTCAGAACGAGCCTTTAAAAACGATTGATACGCCTCTCCGTGTTCAATAGCGGGAAAAGCCATTCCATTAGTCGCAATATCCTTGTTAAGATTTTCTATCGCCTCTTTTGTTTCTTTCGCCGTCTTATATCTCGGCGTAATATTCGTATTCTTTTTATTCTCGCTTGTAGTTATCTTCTGCTGTACAAAAGGTGAAGCATTTGCTATATTGGATTCGGTAAAGCCATATGTAGAGGCTAATTTTTTAATTTCTCTTTTCTGCGCCGAATCTTTTACTTGCCTTTCATAATCTATTGACTCTTGCGCCAGCGCCTTAGCTTTTTGGGAATAATATTTTACAACGTTTTCCCTTTCATAATCTATTGACTCTTGTGCCAACATTTTAGCCTTTTTAGCATAATACTCTATAGCTTTTGTTTTTGCCATTTCTTCCTCCTATCTTTTGGCTAACTGCGCCAATACCCAAGCTCTTTCATTATTATTTAACCCGTCATCCTCTTGCGTTCTGTTTTCTATCATTTCTATAACATAGGCCAGCCTATCAGCTCCTGCCCCTCCTTGAGCTAAATATTTTCCGTATTCTCCTAAAACATTCTTTGCGTTTTGTGTCGCGCCTTTTGACACATCCGGTTCCTCTGAGCCGCTTCCCGAGCTTCCGCCGCCCGACGACGCGAGAGCCAATTTCTGCCTCGCTAAAGCATTTGCTATAGCGTCCTGCTGCTTTTGATATTCAAACTGTTGCAACTGAAAATCATAATCTTTCTGATTCCAATAGTTTTGATTTTCGGCTCCCGCCATAGACTGCCAATAAGAAAGCATATTAGCGAAATCGTTATAATCAAAATTACGTTCTGAATCATATCTATTGCTTACAAAATCTCTTTCCGCAAGCCACTGATTATATGCGTCCATGTACTTGTTATACTCGTCGTTATACATATCTCCCGTAAGCTCGTACTGTTGTAACATACGCTCGCCTTCGGAGTTATACTGCTGTAAGGCTAATTGATAAAGGTCCGGTATATTATCATTAAGTTGCCTCAAATATTCGTCATACGTTTGCTGTCCGACACTTTGCGCATATGTGTTTCCATATCCGCCCGTTAATGCCGCGGCCTCTCCCATAGTGTCCTGCATAGCTGTTTTCCCCAATACTTGATATTGGTCTTTCATCTGCTGGTAGAGCATGTCTCCGTTAAGGTCGTAAGAAAATTCCTTCCGGTTCATTATCTTGTTATATATATCTTCAAGTTGTTCTTTATATGATGATACAAATGGCGAAGGCTTTTCTTCTGAAACTTTATTCAAATATTCCTGCGCTTTTATAACCGCGTCAGAAGGCTTATATCCTTCCTCATACTTGCTTAAATTACTCGCGGTATAATCTGATACTCCGAGCAAGTTCGATTTTGTATTTGAACTTGTTGCGGGCGTCTGAGACGACGAGGAATCGCTCGTAAGTTTTCCCCACGTATTAACGCCTACAATTCCGTCAACGCTTAAACCATTCTTAGACTGATAGTCTCTTACAGCTGACTTGGTTTTTGCTCCGAATTGTCCGTCAACAGAAAGATTATATCCCTTGCCATTCAGTATTTCTTGCAGCTTCCTTACATCACTTCCTGATGAGCCGTATCCTATTTGTGAATATGCCATTTTATCTCCCTTTCTTTTCATAGTCTAACTTTTACTTTATCTATATTTTCTCAAATTTATTTATTATTTTCTAACCCGCTGCCCCGACAAAATATCAAATATTGCATAATAAAAACCAACCTTCGCGGTTGGTCTAATTATCTCTTGCGTTTATATTTTCATTATGATATATTTAGGTCAAGAGGAAACCGCTAAAAACGGTTAACCGTCAGTGACTAAAATAGCCGTCTAAGGGTTCGCAGCCGTGGCGGTTATTTTTTATGTAAATGGTTATTCTGAATTTCCTAAAAAAATAGTGATTCTCACCATATTACCACCTTCCTTAAAATTCAAAATCCCTTTTGAATCTCGGAAGGCCAACCGCTTTCGCTCGTCCTCTTGACTTTCTCATTATATCAAATCTTTGGCAGCTTTGCTATAGCTATTTCCACCTTCCCATTAAGTGAATATTTATATAGCTAACGCCCGTCGTATTACTTGTCCAATGGAGGTGAACCTTCGACGGAGTATCGTTTAAATGTCCAGAAATTACAACACCCGCGCCATTGCTCACAGACACAGATGCTGTTTTTGAATATCCGCAATGATGATTTTTATCGCTATTAGTTACAAACGCAAATGGCAAATCAAAAGCGGCAGTATAAGAATATTTAAAATTATCAACTCCGCCTGAAGAATATGGCGCTATAGTGTTGTAATAAAACAACCAGCATTCCGCTATACCACTCGCCCATTTTCTATACGACCATTTATCCGCGTCGTTTATCTTATACTCTACTACATAGTCCTTTTCCGCCTTAACTCTGTTAGCGAGTTGCGTAAGCGCCGTCTTTATATTAAGCATGACGACACCTCTTAAACCTTACGCTTTTATGTAAAATCCACTTATCACCAACATTCTTCCCGGCTGTAATTCCTGATTCCCACAAGTTATAGTTAGGGCCGAGCCATAAAGTGAAACATTCACGGGCGCGTCCATGAAGTGATAGTTTGCCCCCAAGGCCGCAAATGGTGTTTTTGGTTCCGGAAAGCCATCCATGAGTGTCCAATAAGTGTTTCCGTTTAGAGTTACCTTTATTTTCAAAGTTATCTGTACAAACACCCAATTTCCCAAAACCATATATCCGCCGGAATCTATGGATACTCTGTTTTCTGCCGCGCTCAGATTTTTCGTTGTTAATGTTTGCTCCGTAAATATTTTTACAATATCTTTCAAGCACTGTTTTAAAGGCAGCATACCGCCACCTCCTTTTTGCGCTCATGTAGTACCCCCCCCCGACGATTTTTTTCAAAGATTCCGGTATCATAGGTTCTATCCCTGTAAATTTCTTTATTACATTAGTCACATCTTTAAATCGTTGTTTTTGATTAAACATTTTTCCCCCCCCCCGCCTATCCCGCTGCGGGGAAGGCG
>ERZ825525.2009-NODE-2009-length-14556-cov-4.984484_pt1 | contig 14556 bp, 17 predicted proteins | sample MGYA00519930_ERZ825525 | MGnify/ENA primary metagenome ERZ825525 (study PRJEB31778, sample SAMEA3449203) | human gut metagenome | biome: human gut; feature: human-associated habitat; material: faeces | place: United Kingdom | collected 2010/2012 ... | reverse complement strand
ATATTGACTACTCCGCAGAGGAAAAATCCTTTGAAAAGATAATTTCAGCTATCAAGGCTGTAAGAAATACACGCACTGAAATGAACGTTCCGCCGTCAGTAAAGGCTAAGCTTATCATCGAAACTGACGAGCCTGAGCTTTATACATCATGTGCAGCATTCTTCGAGAAGCTTGCTTCCGCTTCTTCTGTTGAGGCAGGAGCTTCCGTTGAGCACGAAAACTGCGCAAATGCCGTTACAGATTCCGCAAGAATTTTCATTCCTATGGACGAACTCGTTGACAAGGAAAAGGAAATTGCTCGTCTTGAAAAGGAAAAGGCTAAGGTTCAGAAGGATCTTGACTTCCTCAGCGGAAAGCTCAATAACCCCGGATTTGTTGCTAAAGCTCCCGCACAGCTTATCGAAGCTGAAAAGGCTAAGCTTGCAAAGGCTGAGGAAAAAATGACTAAAATCGAGCAGTCAATTGCCGCATTCAAAGCATAAAATGGCAATCAACAGGGAAGATATCTTCTGCTATGTCAGGGAAAAATACAGCACCTCTCCCGATTATCCGTGGGAGAGGGATGCTGATTCCGCTGTACTCAGAAAATCAAACAAAAAATGGTACGGACTTGTCATGAACGTCAGCAGAAGCGTTATTGACGGGAAAAGTGAGGGCTGCACTGATATTCTCAATGTGAAGTGCAGTCAGCTTGTCCGTGAAGTGCTTATAAACGAAGGGAAGGCAATTCCGGCTTACCACATGAATAAGCGGCTGTGGATAAGTATTCCCCTTGACGGTGGAATTTCCTTTGACGAGGTCTGCGGTGTAATTGACGAAAGTTATAAGTTGGTGAAGTAATTATGATAAAACACATTGTAATGTTCAAATTCAAAGCAACAGAGGGAATGAGCGAATACGACAACGCTCTTGAAGCAAAAAAGCGTTTTGAGGATGTAATTGCAAACGTAAAGGAGCTGAAAAAAGGCGAGCTTGTTATTAACTCCGCTGACGCTCCCGAAAGCAATTACACAATCGCTCTTATCTGCGATTTTGACGATATAGAGGGACTTAACGCATATCAGGTACATCCGGCACACGTTGAGTTTGCAAAATTCATAGGCACAGTAAAGACAGAACGTGCCTGCATTGATTATGAATTTTAATGCGTGATATGCATTAAAAATAAATATTATTGCCGTTAGCACTGTACGGCAGAAAACGGAGGGAAAAACATGACAAACTTAAAAGGAAAATGGGCGCTTCTCACTGGCGCAAGCAGAGGAATCGGATATCTTTCTGCAATCGAAATGGCAAAACAGGGCTGTAATCTCGTACTTCACAGCCGCAGCGCAGAGCACTGTCAGAAGGTTCTTGATGACGTAAAGGCTCTCGGCGTTGACGCTTATGTCGTTGAAGCAGAGCTTTCCGATCTTGATTCTGTTGAAAAAATGCTCGCTGAGATCGATGCAAAGGGTACTCCCATTGACATCATCCTCAACAACGCCGGACTTCAGATTGCATACCGCACTGAATATCTCAAAACTCCTGTATCTGACTACGATATCAGCTTCAAGGTAAACACAACTGCTCCTATGATGATCTGCTATCACTTCCTGCCTCAGATGGCTGAGCGTGGCTTCGGAAGAATCGTAAATACTACAAGCGGTATAAATCTCGAACCGGAACAGGCTGGATATTCCGCTGCGAAGGCTGCTCTCAACAAAGTAACTATCGACCTCGGATTAAAATATCAGGGAACTGATATCACTCTTAACCTCGCTGATCCCGGCTGGTGCAGAACTGATCTCGGAGGCCCTAACGCTCCTAATTCACCCGAAAGCGCACTCCCCGGAGTTCTTGTCGGAGCTTTCGTAAACGACAAAAAATCGGGAAGAATTTTCTCTGCACAGGAATTTTCAGGCATGAGCCTTGAGGACGCTGTTGCAAAGGCTGAGTCCCAGGACAGCCCCTACTGATATGAATTTTGATCAGGCTATGGAATTCATCGGCTCGTACAGCAAGTCAGGAAAGCCGGTGACGGATCTCTCCCGTGCGGAAGATCTAATGAAACGTATAGGAAACCCCGAAAAATCGCTGAAATTCGTTCATGTAGCCGGTACTAACGGCAAAGGCTCGACTGTTGAGTACATCTCAAATGCTCTGATATACTCAGGGTATAAGACAGGACAGTTCACATCGCCTTTCGTACTCCATTATACGGACAGAATCCGCATAAACGGTACCGAAATTGACGAAGAATCTCTCTGCAGAATCGCAGAATTCGTCCGTGAACGTGCGGCAGATCAGGAATATTCGCAGTTTGAAATAACTATGGCTATCGCTCTGCTGTGGTTTGAACGTGAGAACTGCGATATCGTGGTTCTGGAGGCTGGAATCGGTGGTCTGCTCGACTGCACAAATGTGATTCCTCCGCCGCTCGTATCAGTCATAACCTCGATTTCCCTTGATCATACAGCGATTCTTGGCGATACCGTTGAAAAAATTGCAACTCAGAAGGCTGGAATAATCAAGGAAAATTCTGCTGTAGTACTGTCAATGTTCAACAAAGCCAATGTAATCGATATTGTAAAAAATACCGCACTGCTAAATAATGCCGATTTCATACTGCCTGATTTCTGGAAATTTGAACGTCTGGCTATGCAGGCTGATGGAAATCCGTTTATTTATAATGGAGAACAGTACAAAACAGCGATGTTTGGTTTTCATCAGCCTGTAAATGCCGTAACCGCAATCGAAGTTTGCAGATTTCTGATGAAAAAAGGAATTGTAATCCCCGATTATGCAATCAGACAATCTGTAGAAACAACAAAAATCAAGGCTCGTGTACAATATATCAACGATATACCGCCTTTTATAGTTGACGGAGGTCATAACCCCGACGGAGTCAATGCTCTGTATTTTGTTCTTGACGATATAAGACTCAGAGGCAGAAAAATCTATACTGTAATGGGCATGATCGACTCAAAGGACTACGAAAAAGGTGTTGAGATAATATCAAAACTCAGTGACAGATTCTTCGCTGTTGACAGCTTTGCTCCGAATGCAGTTCCCGCTGAAAAACTCGCTGGGATCGCCGGAAGGAATACTTCCGCAGAAGCTTGTTCATCCATTGAAGAAGCAGTCGAAAAAGCAAAGGCTCTCGCCCTTGAAAATGACGGTATCGTGGTTGTCTGCGGATCGCTCTATCTTGCAAGTCAGTATCTCAATATTTACGAAAACTGACAAAAACAACATTATCATAAGCAGATATATTTGTAATCAATTACAAATATATCTGTTTTTTTATGATTTGATGCAATAAAGTCTTGAAATTTTTTCCATGTGATGATATAATTTTATAAACTGCAATTGCAGAATCTATTAAAGGGGGTTTTTTAACAATGGCGTTAAAAAATCAGTATCTTATCGACTTACTTGAAAGAGTTAAAAAAAGAAATCAGGGCGAGCCTGAGTTCATTCAGGCGGTAACTGAGGTTTTCGAGACCCTTCAGCCTGTTGCTGAAAAGAGACAGGATCTCATCGATGCAGGCGTTTTCGACAGAATCGTTGAGCCTGAGAGACAGATCATCTTCCGCGTTCCGTGGGTTGACGACAACGGCAAGGTACAGGTAAACAGAGGTTTCCGTATCCAGTTCAACTCCGCAATCGGTCCGTACAAGGGCGGTATCAGACTGCACCCCTCCGTATATATTGGTATCATCAAGTTCCTCGGCTTCGAGCAGATCTTCAAGAACTCCCTGACCACCCTTCCTATGGGCGGCGGCAAGGGCGGTTCCGACTTCGACCCCAAGGGCAAGAGCGATAATGAAGTGATGCGCTTCTGCCAGAGCTTCATGACGGAGCTTCAGCGCCACATCGGCGCGGATACGGACGTTCCCGCGGGGGATATCGGCGTGGGCGGCCGCGAAATCGGCTACCTGTTCGGACAATACAAGAGAATCCGCAACGAATTCACCGGCGTTCTCACCGGCAAGAGCCTGAACTGGGGCGGCTCCCTCATCCGCCCGGAAGCCACCGGCTACGGTTGCGTATACTTCGCCCAGAACATGCTCGCCACCCGCAACGACGACTTGCAGGGCAAAGTCTGCCTGGTGTCCGGTTCCGGCAATGTGGCCCAGTACACCGTGGAAAAACTTAACGAACTGGGCGCGAAAGCGGTCACGATGTCCGACTCCAACGGCTATATTTACGATCCGGACGGCATTTCCCCGGAAAAGCTGGCCTGGGTCATGGAACTCAAGAACAAGCGCCGCGGACGCATTGCGGAATACGTGAAGCAGTTCCCGAAAGCCCAGTACTTTGAAGGCCAGCGTCCCTGGAGCGTTCCGTGCGACTGCGCCTTCCCCTCCGCCACGCAGAATGAAATCAACGGGGAAGACGCCCGCACCCTCATCAAGAACGGCTGCACCCTGGTGGCGGAAGGCGCCAACATGCCTACGGATCTGGAAGGCATTGAAACCTACCTGGCCGCCAAAATCCTGTACGGCCCGGCCAAGGCCGCCAATGCCGGCGGTGTGGCCACCTCTGGCCTGGAAATGTCCCAGAACAGCCAGCGCCTCTCCTGGACGCGTGAAGAAGTGGACCACAAGCTGAAGACCATCATGGCCAACATCCACGCAAACGCCGTGGCCCACGCCCATGAATACACCTCCGACAAATCCTTCACCAACTACGTCACCGGCGCCAACATTGCCGGCTTCGTGAAAGTGGCGGATTCCATGATCGACCAGGGGGTAGTCTGACCCCGGCCCGACATACTTGCTGCCAATGTAAAACACACCAGAAGCGCCGGGTTCGCCCGGCGCTTCTCTTTTCTACGGAAATGTCTCCATTCCGGAAGTTCCTTTTTCCCGTATGGGCCAGACATGGCGGCGGAAGGACTTCAAAAGCCTCCCGGCATTGGGGACAACCACCCTCAGGACTTTTTCCCGGCTGCAGGGACTTTATCTGCTGCATCACGGCAGTCTCCGACTATTCAGACTGGGCGGTCAAAAGCGAGCCAGATGACCTGCTTCCGGAATTTGAAGGGCTATTCTCTTCCCCCTTTCCCATTTTCCTGCATCAAGAACCGGAAAAACGCTTCCCCGGCTCCAATTCTTAAAAGGTACTGTTATTCCTTTAACAGGCGGCAGACGGCCTGGGCCGCATGTTCCGCCGCCCCTCCCTGCCCCAACTTGTCGGAGGCCTGTTTCATTTCCTTCAGCAGGGCATCCCTGTTTTCCGGAACAAGCAGGCGTTCTATTTCACCAATCACCTTGTCCGGCGTAAAATCAAACTGAATCAGCTCCTTCACCACAGGTTTCTGCGCCAGGATATTCACCATGCCGATGAAGCGTATCTTGATGAGCATGCGGGCCATCCAGTACGTCAGCAGGGGAACCTTGTACACCAGCGTGTACGGCAGGCGGTGCAAGGCGGCCTCCATGGTGGCGGTGCCGGAAGCCACTACCCCCACGGCGGCGCGGTCCATCAGCTCATGATATCCCCCCACCGTAATGTGGAACAGCTCCGGCGGCATGCCGGCCTTCCGCGCCATGCCGCGCATTCTTTCCGCCAGAGCCTCCGTGGAAGCGGCGGTTTCAAAGGACAGTTCCGGCCGTTCCCGGGAAAGACGGCTCACTACCTCTATAAATACCGGGAAATGCCTGTCAATTTCACGGTTCCGGCTGCCGGGAAACAGACCGACCAGTGACGGCTCCCGGACGCCCTCCTTACGGATGGATGCAATTTCATCCACCAGGGGATGCCCCACAAACTCCGTTCTCAGTCCGGCTTCCTGGAACAAGGGAGCCTCAAAAGGGAAGATGCACATCATCAAGTCCAGCATGCGCACCATCTTGGGAATGCGCCCGCGATGCCATGCCCACACCTGCGGGGAGATAAAATAAACGATTCTGGTGCGGGGGCAGCACTTGCGGACCCTCTCCGCCAGCCGCAGATTGAACCCCGGATAATCAATCAAAACAAGGCAATCCGGCTGGTCCTGCCGTATCCTTTCCAGAATGGAGAGAAAACGCCTTCTGAACCATCCGTATTTTTTGAGCACCTCCACCACGCCGATAACGGCGGCTTCATCCGCCCAGTCTTCCACGCCGGGACATAACGCGTGCATGCCCTGGCCGCCCAGCCCTGCGACCTCCATGCCGGGCATCAGGCGCAGCAGATTCTTCAACAGCAGGGCACCATGAATGTCCCCGCTCTTTTCGCCTGCTATAATATAAAGCTTCATCACTATCTGCATCGGCGCACGCCGGACGCCTCCCTACCTTACCAGCCCCGTTCCCGGGACGCAATAAAAGACTTTCCTTTCAAGGATTTTAATGCAAGATACGCGCCGTTATGCATGAGTTGATCTCACTTTGGATGTCCTGGGTGCAGGACTGGGGATATGCGGGTGTCATCGTCCTGATGGCCATGGAAAGCTCCATCTTTCCCGTTCCCAGCGAAGTGGTCATCCCGCCCGCGGCCATCCTGTCCGCCCAGGAAGGAGCATCCATGAACTTCTGGGGAGTGGTGGCTGCCGGAACGTTCGGCTCCTGGCTGGGTTCTGCCATTACCTACGCCGTGGCCCGAATCGTGGGCCGCCCGGTCATCATGCGCTGGGGCAAATTCTTTTTCATGCCGCCCCACAAGGTGGAAAAGGCGGAAATCTTCCTTCAGCGGTACGAAGTTTCCGGTGTCTTCTTCGCCCGCCTTCTGCCCGTCATCCGCCACCTCATTTCCATTCCCGCCGGCATTGTCCGCATGGGATTCGGCATTTTCTCCCTGGTCACCGTGCTCGGCTCGTTTGCCTGGTGCACGGTACTCGCCTGGTACGGGCACCGCATCGGGGAACGGCATCCGGAATTGCTCAAATCTCCGGAGGAGCTGATCCGCACCGTCAAGAGCGAAAGTCTCCCCCTTATTCTGGCCGTGCTGGTTCTGGCCGTCTGTTACATACTCATGCTTCGTCTGACGGACCGCAACAAGCCGGAAAAAGCCGCAGCGGACACGTCCGCAGAAAAAGAGCAGTAACCCCCCTTTTTCCCATGATCCCTTCCAAGGAAGACCGGGCAGCCCGGGCGCTGGATTATTTCCACCAGGGATATAATTGTTCCCAATCCGTTTTTGCTGCTTTTGCAGACGTCTGTGGCCTGACGGAAGAAACAGCCCTGAAACTGTCCTCCCCCCTGGGGGCAGGCATTGGACGCATGAGGGAGGTATGCGGCGCTTTTTGCGGACTGAGCATGCTGGCGGGAAGCCTGTACGGAAACAGTTCCCCGGAAACCGGAGAAAAGGAAAAAATCTTTTCCCTGGTCCAATCCCTGGCAGCCTCCTTCAAACAGGAATTCGGCACGCTTTACTGCCGGGAACTGCTGGGACTGTCTCCGGAGCGCCTGGCTGCGGAAACGGCGCGCCCCGGAGAAAGGACGGCGGCTTATTACGCCTCCCGCCCCTGTGAACGCTGCATTGCCTTCTGCGCCCGCCACGCGGCCGAGCTGGAAGCAAAAGCCCGGCGTCATGAAAACGCCCGGCATCCTTTGCAGGAAAACCGGGCGCTTTAACCAGGCGGGAAGCTCCGTCAATGGGCGGCGGAACTGCTGCATGCGCCGTCCGGGCAGGACGCCTTCAACTTGTCAATCTTTTCATTGGTTTCACCCATCCCCTCGTCATAAAAGCCCTGTTCGTCCGGGGCCAGCACCTGGAGGAGGCGGAGAAATTCGCCCGCGTGTTCCTTTTCCTCATTGGAAATATCCAGCAGAACTTCCTGGGCCAGTTTATGGTCTATGGATTCTGCAAGCTGGGTATAAAGCTGGATGGCTTCATATTCCGCTGCAATCATGAACCGGATAGCCCTCACCAATTCGCCATGGGTGAGCTTCCGGTTTTCCTTTAATCCGCTAAATGCATTTGTAAATTCAGGCATGCAGATGGGACCTGATACGTAAAACCTTCATTCAATATGCTTTGTCATAATTTTATACAACCGTAGCCTTGAAAACAGTCCTGCGGACAAATTTCCAGCTTTTTTGCCGGAACAAAAAAAGGAACGCCGGGGTCTCTGCCGGCGCTCCTGTTAATCAAATTCCTCCGGAACAACAGTCTTATTTGCCTTCCACAGTCTTGGGTGCGTATTTCTTGAAAAATTCAACGTACTGGGCGGGAGTACGGCCGGGGACATAACCCGTGCGGCCCAGCTCCTTGCCATCTGCATCCACCACTACTATGGCCGGAACGCCAGTAATTTTATACGTCTTGGCTTCCTTGGACTTGCTGAAATCCGAACTGCCGAATTCAAATTTGACGCCGATAGCCACGCCGTCCATGCCTTGTTTAAAGTCCTTTTTGGAAAGTATTTCCTTCTCCAGCTTAACACAAAAGCCGCACCAGGAAGTTCCCGTGAAAAGAAGAACAATAGGGAGGCCGGTCTCCGCCGCCTGCTTCTGAGCGCTCTTCAGGCTCTTGCCCCAGCGGAATTTCACTTTCGCCGCCTTGGCGGCCTTGGCGGCGGCTTCCTTGTCCACAGGAACGCTTTGAGCCATGGAAATGCCGGAAACACTAAACCCCAGCACAGTACACAATGCAAAAATAAAATGTCTGTTCATCATACTCGGTGAAATGTTCTTTTCAGACTAGCAAAAATACTTTGTATAGAAAGAGAAATCAGCGTCTTCTTCCTGGGAAACGCTTCCGCCCCCTTCCACAAAACGAGGCACCCACAAAAAAAGTATTGCTCTTTCCTCCTTAATCGGGTAATAATCCGCCCGCACTTACAAATGCGCGGTTAGCTCAGTGGTAGAGCAACACCTTGACATGGTGGAGGTCGTAGGTTCAAATCCTATACCGCGTACCATTTTTCTTAAAACCCCGTTCCTTTCTGGACGGGGTTTTTTATTGCCGACAGGAGTGATACCCTCTTTTCTCCCGTAACAGGCTTAATTGAAAAAATGCCGGTATAAAGAAGCGCTCAATGTAAAAGACCCATTTGCGCGAGTAAGAGGAAATACGGGATGTATCCACCTCTTTACTCACTTACGGTGAAAGACATGATGAATATTTTACCCCACACGTTTCCCATGCGGGAAAAAATGTTTTTCCAACTTTTTTTGAACATAAGCCCCTTCCCGGGACGCTAATGGTAGGAAGGCAGTTTAAGGCCCCAGCCCTTACCCCTCCTTCCCTGATGAAACAATGACCATTAAAAGCCCGGCGGAAGATATTCCGCCGGGCTTGCTTCTTATGAAACTCCGCTGGTTAAAGCGTCCGGGAAATTAACGAGTGGTCAAACGGTCATATAACTCATTGGCATATTTGTGATTGGGGTGATTCACACTCATATACGCCTCATAAAGAGGGTGGGAAGGATCCGACTCCATCCGCATGGCTTCCTCTGCGGGAGAAGGCGCCGCATTTCCTGCATGATGGAGAGGAGCCTCATCAAGCAGGCGTGACGCCTGGTACAACAGGCGGATTGCATCCGGATTGGAACCGAGCTCCGGATTATCCAGCAAAGCCTCCGCGTCCACTCCTGTTTCAGAGGCGAGCCGCCGGAGAACGGCGGCAGCCCTGCCCATGTTGCGTTCATAATTGGCGCCCCATTCCTGCTGAAGGGACTGTTCCGCCTGTATTTCCATCTCCATCCGGGCATTTTCCATGTGCTCTCGGGTCTCATCATATGCCTGGGCCATCGTCTCCTGAAGAGCGTTCATTGCTTCCGGAGGCACTCCGTAACGATAGGCCGTGCGGGCCATACGCTCTGCCAGACCGGCATTCCATTCGCTTTCCGGCGTGGATTCAGGACGTTCCAGGCGGTATTCCTCCTCCGAGTCCGGCAATCCGGCCAGCCGACGGAACCGCGCCATCTGTTCTTCATTCTCCACACCGGGATAACGTCGCAGGCGTTCCAGCTCCGCGTAGCTCTTCGCCAGAGCCGCCGGCGTTTTAAACTTGGAAAGAGATTTTTCCATCCCTTTCAACTCATCAAAGCGGGCGTACCAATCCGGAGCAAAACCTCCGTCCTCCCCCAGAAGGGGAGGAAAAGATTCAGTTAGAACCGCGGTTTCGGACAACGCTTCCGTCTCCGGGGAAACGGCCCCGAAACCCTCCGCTCCCCTGAAAGGAGCGGCCATGCTGTTATCTGTGGAATCAATCATTTTTTTCTTCTTCTGTAGGTTCTTTAATGGCTAATTGGAGCTGGCGGCGGATGTACAGAAAGATCTCCCTGTAAGCATCCCTCCTCATGGCGTCCAGAGGGTCGTAATTCCCCGGACTGCCTTGAAAAACGGGCAAATCAGTCTGGAAGCGGGCTTCCAGAAAGGAAAGCGCCTCACGCCCGTCCGGGGTGTCAAACACCCGGAGAAGCTGGCGCCTTTTAAGCCGGGCCTCCCGGACGGAGGCCTCCTGCTGCAATGCCGTATCCTGGTTCATTCCTGAATCGCGGTTAACTGGTCAAGCAAGGGATTGAGGGAAGCGTAGGGATCCTCTTCCTCCGGAGCCGGGGAAGCTCCCTGCCGGAGGTCCGCCCGTTCCTTCCGCATGGAGCGAACCTCGGCCCAGGGCCTCAGCATGCTCTCCGGGGCGCCGTCCACCCGGGCGGACAGGCGGAAACAGTGGTCCCAGTCCACATGATCCGACAAATCCGGGGCAGCTTGCATCATCATGTTCAGCCGCTGAAGGCTGCGGTCCATCCCTTCGCTCTGCAAGCGCCTGAGCACCAGGGCAATCTTTGACTGATAGACAACTCTGGGTTCTCCCACGGCAACGGAACCGTCCCTCCCCTCCCTCAATACCGCACGGGGGGGGCTGGGAAACTTGCCCATACGGAACAGCAGGGAAAAAATGCGTGTCATTGTGGAATACAGATCACTCACAAACAGCGTGAAGGAAGGAGAAAACATCAAAACGCGCTCATTCTCCCGCGCCATGACCTCTGTGGCGGTCATATTGCCGTGGTGCCCGCTCCAAAGTTCCAGCATGGGCAGATAGTAGGCGCGGCGTATCGCATCCTGCTTCTGCGCCAGACGGTCCATCCCGACATCATACCTGCCCTGCGTAGCCCACTCCCGGGGAAGGTGAAGGGAAGCGGCCTCCGGGGTAATGACGGTTCTGCCGCCGGCCCGCAAATCCACTTCCCCAATCTGGTTGGCAAGCTCCAGAATGCGGGGAAAGGCGGCCACCTCGCCAAGAGTGTCCAGAATACGGTTCAGGAACTGCACCTGCTGGATGGCGGGAAACACCAGTCTGCCGGGAGCCAGACCGTACGGGCCGCTGCCCCACTTCAAAAAGCGGGTTACCAGATAAGGGAACTCCATGTATCCCCCTTCCTCCACGATCACCTGGTCGTCCAGAGACAGGTAAACGCTTTCAAACGGCATGTGGGAGGCCTGCTCTCTGCGGCGGCTGCGCCGGGTGCGCGGGCGCACCACATGCAGAAACCTCAAAGTCGTGGCATACGGATTTCCTCCGCGCTCCAGAACTCCCCTGGCCCTGGGCCCCAGAGCTTTCACCCCAAACATGGAGCGCGCCTGATGAGCCGTGTAGGCAAACTCCCTGACGTAGGTATCTACCCGGCCTTCCGCATTCTCCGCACAGGCGAACTGTCCGCACGGAATATTGGTGAACAACAGCCTTCCGTCCGAGGATGTGCCCGTAAACAGGCTTCCGGTCCCCAAAGCCACCCGGTCCAGAAAACACTCATGGATCTCCGTATAAAAATTGGAAACGGACAATTCTTTCAGGGCAATTTCCGAACACTGGTTATACCAGGCCTCCGCCTCGTCGCCACCCCGGTCGTCCGGAGCCGACCACTTGAACCATACGTCATGGCTGGGCGTAATATAGGACATATGGCCGCTGGCCAGCTTCTGGCATGCCTCCACAGCCGTAGTGTCCGTCATGCGGTCCATGGCGTCCCTGTTGGGCAGGGAAACCTCCCCTTCCCGGTTCAGGCGGCGAGGCAGCACGTAATCCCTCAGACGGTCCCACCACGTCTCCCATGGCGCGCGCTGGGCGGCCAGGGACTTGTACACGGAATTCAATTCCGCAACTCTTTCTTCCATGGCAGCACCTATCCCAGAGTTTTCCTAAGCAGAGTACGAGGATTGACCTCCCCCTGCCCGGCGGAAGAGTGACGGCGCGCCAGAATGGTGGAAATCATTCCCTGCCTCTGCCGTTCCCGGGCCTGATAATCTTCCCCTACGTCTTGTTCCACGCTCTCCGCCTTCACCGGAATGGTTTGCTCCGGAGCAGAAGCGGAAGGAGTGGACGGTTTCATGAATCCCATAGTTTCTTTTGTTTTCTATTTATGGTTGATACTGATTCCCTTTCCCTTCTGCCGGATATAAGGCATCCAGAGGATGCCGGACGCCCGCCTCACAGACAATCCATGCGGCGGGAGCGTTCTTTTCCCATGGAAGGAAAGGGAGCTCTCCCCACCTGCCCGGACAATCCGGGCAAGTGCTTGCATTTATCAAATAAACAAATCGGCAAAAAATGCACCTGAGGAAAAAACAGACGCATACATGCCACTGGTGGCATTAACGAGGGTGTCACCAAACGTGATGCATTCCGCATTCGTTTCCTCCAAAACATAGGGCGCTATGATCAATGAATCCTTACTTCAGCCGGATACGCCATCCGCGCTGGACATCTGCAACGCGGCCCTCTCCAAAATAGGGGAGGCACCTCTGGACGCGCTGATTGCCAATGAATCCACGGCATCCCGCCTTTGCGTTCTTCATTACCATCCGGCCCGCAGGGAAACCCTTTGCATGGCGCGCTGGACCTTCGCCGCCACGCAAACCACGCTGGACTCCGTTTCCGCACAGGCGCCCAATTCCCTGACTCCCTATCAATTCACGCTGCCCGCAGACTGCCTGCGCGTGCTGGATGTGGAATGCTCGGAATGGAAAATGCAGGGACGCCGCATTCATGCTTCCTGCGCCCCGCTGCCCCTAAGCTACATTGCCGATATTGAAAACGCCGACCAATTCGATCCCCTCTTCATGGATGCGCTGGCCACCCGGCTGGCGGAAAAACTGGCCATGCCCCTGACGGGCAACCAAAACCTGCGCCAGAATCTTAACCAGGAATTCCACAAAATCATTCTTCCTCAGGCGGCAACCGTCAATGCGGTGCAGTGCTTTTCCAATGATTCCCACCCGCTGCTGGACCTGCTGAGAAAAATCAAATCGCCCTCCTGCCCGGAAGAATGTGAATAACATGAGAATAATAAGCAAATAACATAATAATAAATTGTGAATACATGCTCATGAAAGCACTGGATTTCATACAGATATTTGCCTCCAATGTCCGCAGGCTGGACTTCCGCCTCAGCAGTGCCCAGGTCATCCTGGCCGTCATTGCCGGGTACAGGCGCCACAGCACCATTACGGAAGCTACACGCCTGCACCCCAATACCGTCACCAATATCCTGCAGGATCTCATTGCGCAGGGATATGTCAACCGTATTGGAGACAGCCGCCCTTATGTTTACCGGCCCACTGCGGATGGAGAACAGCTTGCCGGAAACCTGCTGGACAAAAATACATTCCCCGGCACATGAACAATCCCCTGCTCAGTACGGAAGAAAAACGCCGCTGGCTGGCCCGCGTTTTCCGGGACGAGGACGGAGAATACTCTCAGGCAGACAAATTCAAGGCGCTGGTGGAAGACACCAAACTGGCGGCCCTTCAGCAGGAAGAGGAGGAATTCAAACGCCAGCGGGAAATAGGCGCCGCACCGCAGGACCCCATCCTGGCTCTGCTCCAGGCCATTCCTCCCGCGGAACTCAATTTCAATAATCACTCCTCTTCCTGACAACTTAACAAGATGATGGAACAAAAAAGCTCTCTAGACCAAACAAGCTCGGAGAGCTTTTTCTTTTTCAATCCACGCACTCCTTGCGGAGTGCGACACGATTCGGAAATGACGTTGAGCTACTTTACATTGTTTCAATCCACGCACTCCTTGCGGAGTGCGACAGTTCACGTGTTCGGCTTCGAATACTCAAAAAAAGTTTCAATCCACGCACTCCTTGCGGAGTGCGACAGCGTTCCACTCCGTATTCTGTAGCATCTTCAATGTTTCAATCCACGCACTCCTTGCGGAGTGCGACTTAGAAACCTCACATAACTCTACAAAAACAAAACGTTTCAATCCACGCACTCCTTGCGGAGTGCGACCTTTGGATTCCTTTGGAATTGTAATTGTTCCACGTGGTTTCAATCCACGCACTCCTTGCGGAGTGCGACCAATCATCAACGGGGACAACCCCCCCGGAACAGTGTTTCAATCCACGCACTCCTTGCGGAGTGCGACCACAAAAGAGTACACCGCTCTCTTTATCATCTAAGTTTCAATCCACGCACTCCTTGCGGAGTGCGACCCAGTTGCCTATACCACCGTTATCTACCCCACCGGTTTCAATCCACGCACTCCTTGCGGAGTGCGACACCAGATTGCTATTTTGCATTATATGTATTATGCGTTTCAATCCACGCACTCCTTGCGGAGTGCGACACAAAAGAGTACACCGCTCTCTTTATCATCTAAGTTTCAATCCACGCACTCCTT